>Ga0075012_10002321_pt1 | contig 18782 bp, 11 predicted proteins | sample All_14_2_FD_71474 | JGI IMG/M metagenome (GOLD analysis project Ga0075012, IMG submission 71474) | Freshwater microbial communities in response to fracking from Pennsylvania, USA - Allegheny Zone_MetaG_DW_15 | ecosystem: Environmental > Aquatic > Deep subsurface > Groundwater > Drilled... | reverse complement strand
CCACACCTGCGAGTAGCACTGCTCCGAGGCCTTGTCGCTCGTCTCGATCTTGAACGTCGTGGAAAAAATGTTCGCCAACTTGGCTCCGTAACCGTTTCGACCTCCGACAACGCGTTGCTCCTCGTCGTTAAAGTTCTCTCCGGTCAGGAGATGTCCGAAAATCATCTCCGGGATGTAAATCCCGTGCTTTTCGTGCTTCTCCACGGGGATTCCCTTACCGTCGTTCCGTACGGTGATCCGCCCCGTCGTCTGGTCGATGTCCACGCGAATCTCCTTCATCGAAGGGTCGCGCCGCTTGTTGTCCGCGGCGTTGACCAGGATCTCGTCAAAGATCTTGTACAAGGCGGGAACAAACTGGAGGGGTCTTTCGACCATTCTTCCGTTCTCGTATACCCACATGGGTTGAGTGAGGCTCTCCACAGAGCCCACGTACGTGTCCGGGCGCTTGAGGATATGCTCGCGCTGCGTGAGCTTCTCGAACTTGCTCGCCAGGGCCTTCTTCGCGGACTCGGTTCTTCCGCCGCCCCTCTCGTCCTGTTCGTCCACATCGGCCTTGGACGACCCTTTGGATGAAGCCTTTGGAGTCGCCTTCTTCTTGGCTGCGGTCGCCCCGCCCCCCGACCCGGCCTTCTTGTTGTTGGTCGGCCCGCGACGGTTCTCGCTCTCGGAGAAGTCGCTCACGTCCTCCTCCTCCGAGGACAGAAAATCATCCTCCTCGTCCGATGACATTTTTCAAACAGAGAAACCTGGGCAGGGCAGGCAAGGAACGAAGCGCCCTTCAATATCTACCTGTCGAGTAGTAATGCGCGCGAAGGTGGGTCTGAAAGCGCCTACTACTACTGCTTCTATGTCGTTGTAAATTAATTAAATCCTCAAACACTTCTGAGAGGGATTCAAGTTTGAAAACCAAAGAAAAAATTCAAAAAAAACAACGTTAGTCGTTACAAGTCGGTACCTACCACTGTCCGTTGGTAGGTAGAGGCATCAACCAGTACCAGAACCAGCAACCAGAGAATGACTTTGCTCTCAAGACCGAATCAAGTGCGTGCCGCCTGATGACTTCAATTGGTTGCTAAGCACGAGCATTTCAATCAGATATGACATATTAGTGCTTCCCCGAAGATTTGAAACTGTTGTTTACAGGCAATTGGAGGGGAAATCTAGTCAAAGGTCATGAGCTCCGCGACGAGGCCTTCATCATGCTTTTCTCCGTCGTCTTCATCCTCCTCCGTCGCGTTCACGTCGTCATTGCCTTCTTCTGCCCTCACCAGATCATCCAGATGTGGCATCGCATAGCGAAGGATCGCGGCGACTCCCGAAAGACTTGCCAGATGCTCCCCGGAAACATGCATTTTGGAAAAGATGAAAACCTTTGCGTTTGCCGCTTTAGCGTCTTCAACCATTCGTACATAACGTTGTCTCTGCGCCGGGTTAGATGCTCCGCGAAAAAGGTCGTCGCATATTAGAAGCGTCTCCACCGCGTTCGCATCTAAAGCTTTGCGAACGTGCTGAGCGCCATAAGGAGCACGATGCTCATCTGTGTTGAGCACTTCAAAGAACTGCTCCAGGGCCTGGACCTCCTCTGCCGCTTTTGTGTCTTTCATCTGTGATTGAACCTCAGGCTTGGCGAGAACCTCAGCAAGAGCACTCTTGTGACCACTTGTGGAGTGGACGAGAAGAAACTTTTTTCTGAGACCAGCCAAATCAGAGCCAGACGCACTTCCCGTCATTGAGCTTAGCTTCAGATCAACGTACTTGACGAAATCGTCTTTTACGTAACCCGGACTCGCAATAACCACGCACTTGACAACAGCCAAGTCGATGTTTCGAAGCAAGGACTCCAACACGCCGCCAAAGAACTTTTCGACCCCCTTATCGTGCGCGGAAGCATCCCCACCACGCTTCTTAGGGACATGCGTCTCGATCTTCGCCCTCACCACGGTCATGTGGTTAGTCACCAAACAAACCAGCGCGGTTCCCATGTCCATCACCACTGCGGCTACCTCCGCTCTTTTCGTTAGATCAGTCGCTTCCTTCAGCCGCTCTAGGTAAATGCTATCCCAGTGGGGTTTCCTTAGCGTAAAATCTCTGCTCACTTCCAGATCAAGCGTGTGCATCGCGCCAAGTTTCACAAACGGGTTCTCTTCCCTGTTCTTCCCCATTACTCGAAGCTCTCCTGAGCCCGGTTCGTAGTCGATACGTTCGACTTCAATGGTCAAGTTCATCCTTGTTCTCGTAGATTGGACGCTTCCCGTGGAGGACTCCTGAACCACTTTCCGGACGGTGGAGCAGCGCACATAGTCTCCCTTGGAGATGAGGTGGGACACGTGATACAAGTCCTCGGGCTCTTCAATGAGCAACTTGACCATGCCCTCCCCGTCCTTATCAATGTGCTTCTTCAAGATCCTCATCTTTCCCGCCTTCCTTGCCGTGCGTTTATTCTATCTGCTAAGCCTACTCACAACCGGTTGATGGCCACACAAGCTCAAGCTGTACGAAGGATGGATCCTCGATGAGATCAGCATCAACGACATCCAAGTATCGGGAGAGGGAGTAGCCAGCAGACTCAACTTCTGAACAAATTGCCAGTTTTCTTTTGTAAAAAAACACAAGCAAACAAGGAGAGAATGGTGATAAAGCAGTTCTCGCTATCTGTCAATGCAGAGTGAGCTAATACGTCACGGAATCCTTTCAACGAGATGAGATATATGTAATTCCACGACTAGCTGAAGGATGAAGGATGTGATTAGGTACCCGGGTACCTGCAACATGAAAGCAAGCAGCATGATGGAAGTTTGCGGGATGCGACAATATAGACTTTTGAAAGACAATAAATTTATTAGAAAACTCTAGTACTCCTAGTCATCGAATTGGACCTGGTGGATTGAGCTCTGACCTTTGCGCGACAGTCTTGCTGGTGCAATATTCGGTCAAAAGCAGGATCTTCGTTATTATAGCTTTTCTTATGATAGACGTATTAGAAGCATCCAAGCCAAGACTTCTTGCTTTGGAAGTCTTCGCGTTTTTGAATGAGAGGAGGACGAGTCGGTCAGACTAGACCAAAGCCTTCTAAGTGGCAATCGGAGGCAGACAGACAGACCGAGTAGCTTGCAGTTCCATTTTCGGGTCAGAAAGAGTTGTTGTTGAAACTTACTTTATAAACACGGTTCACGGAAAGCTGTTGTTGTTCAAGCTCGGTCTTGAAAGTCAAGATTGTATTGGGCCGTGGCGGTTGCGATTACCCTCGTCAACCTTCTCCTCTAGCCTTCGTGCGAGGTCTTTAGAGGTAGTTAACATCGCTTCGGAACTTTTGTCTGCTTGTGGGTAGGGCGGGGATGATTCGAAAGGCGGGAGAGACGGCCGCCAAGGGCAGGCTACGACTTATTTTGGGCGCGTGCATGGTTCCCGACCCCAGGAAGCGCGCCACGGCCTTTCCTAAAGGAGAGGATGCGTTCTTTATGGTCGCCGGACGAGCCTTCGGTGTTGCGGATGGGGTCGGGTCGTGGTCTGCACGGGGCGTCGATGCGGGAATGTTCTCCAGAGAGCTAATGCTTCAGGCCAAGATCTTCTTTGAGAAGGACGCGACCAAGCACGACCCGGTCGAAGCGATGGTACACGCCGAGCCTTTTGCAAAGATCCACCAGGGATCGTGTACGTTTTGTACCCTGACCCTGGATGGAAATCTCCTCAAGAGCGCGGTGCTGGGCGATAGCGGTTTTGTCGTCCTAAGGCGGGGCTCCCACGAAGAACGCGACCCGAACGCAAGTGCGACAGCACCGTCCCGTCCAGCGAAGAGTTGCTCAGGAACAAGTTGTCTTTTGCACGAGCGTTCACAAGGCGGGGGATGGAAGGTCGTGTACAAGTCCCAAGAACAGCAACACGCGTTCAATACTCCGTACCAGATTGGCTCTCAGACTAACGGGATCACCAGCAGGAACGCGATATCCGTGTCGCTACCTGTTCGTCCTGGCGATTTAGTCGTTTGTGGTACAGACGGATTATTTGATAACTTGTTCCTGAACGATGTCTGCCAACTCGTGGGACGGTATCTAGAAGGCGCACGAGGCTTTAGAAGTTGTTCGGGGAGGACACTATCTGATCAGGCGCTGGAGTCTCAGAAGCTCGCCGAGTACATCACCATGGCCGCAGTGTCCGCATCGATGCACCCTGGAAAGCGCAGCCCGTTCAGTACACAGTGCGTAAAGGCAGGATATGAGGCTCACGGAGGCAAGGGAGACGATATAACCACAGTGGTGGGAGTGGTTGCTTGCGATGACTTTCACAACAATCCGCAGGCAAAGGCCCCTGTGGCCACTTGATGTATGTAACTACTGAACTCTAATCAGCGTCGGTATTCTATCGTTTCTCACGGTTCTTCATGTTTACATGGGCTTCGACTGAATAAATACTCCTACATGTATCCTTCATCGCGAGGGCTCTGACTTGAGCCCCTTAATCATTATCTACACTGGTCCACACAAAGGTGCTGTTTACAAGGTCTTGTTCTTCTTCTTCTTCTTCGTCATCTAAAGCTTTCCTGTCCGTTCCAGGATCCAGACAGTCAGTCCAAGAGGCACGAGGCCGCAGCCGATCCCCAGGATGATCTTGGCCTGAAGCTCATGGTCGTTCCTTGCGGCCGCGCCGCTGTTGAGGTAAACCAACGCCGGTAGCACGTAGGCGATAACTGGAGTGCAGGTTGATCCAATGAGGCCAAACACGACTTCCAGATCGGACACAACTGCACCTAGGGTGGCGGTCAGGTAGACGAGGAGCAGGGATATGATCGCGTGGACTTTGAACGTATCCCGCAAGGGAAGGTCCCGTCCGCCCTGAACTCGATCCTCGAGGATCGTCGCGTTGGTCTCGTCGTTCAGCTCGGAAAACTCATCCGCGACGAGCGGGGAGTACGACGCCGCGGACGATGAATGCACCTTGTGGTGTTTATCCCCTCCGAATATGATGCGCTTGAGGTTTTCCCGGGCCTCCCACAACACAATTGGAAAGGCCAGCATAAGCCCGACTCCGTAAAGCGCGCGAACAACGTTCAGAAAGGAGCTAATGTACGTCCCACTAACCTTGAAGTTGGATAGAATGTCCGAGTCCGTCTCGCTAAGGAAGGTCAGGTAACCCAGAATCCCGAAGGAAGACGTCACTGATCCGCTCATCATGAATGACCACTTGCTCGCCTTCTCATACACTGATTCCGCCAGCGGACCAAGCTCGTGGAGAGTCTTGAGCACAGGGAGAACGTTAAAGTGCATAAAGTAAGCGAAACAAACGAGTGGAATCGCCCGCAACGCCGCGGTTCCAGAAGGAAAGTAGCGAGGTCCGGTGAGCTCGACGTCCTCGTCTTGAATCAAATCTCTTCGTTTCTCGTCCGGGTTGCTCGAAGAGATGACGTAGATTCCGTTCCCGACCACGACCGCTCCAAAGAACATGATTACAAACATGGCGATCGCGGAGGTGAATCTCAAGCTCGCGAGGTTGCGGACAAAGACGCATAGGGGGGCGAGAACAAACGTGGCGGCAAAGTAAATGATTTGGGTTGTGGAGGGACTGGAAGACATGTGGGACCAGTGCGCAATGAGGGGAGTGAAAACGTCCCCAATGACGACCACGTACCCCACACAGCAGCCAATCTGCATTAGAGCGATGGACCACATGGTCAAAAGTTCTCCCTTCCTCCCCAGGACCATGGCCACGACATCTGCGTACCCGCTCGGATTGGACTGGCTCGTGGACGCCAAGAACACGGACGTCCTGCAGAGCATCATCGCCGCCAAGTGCGAAATGGTCAACGCCAGCAAGGATAGAAACACGAAAAGAACCAGTCCGGTAGTCTCGCACGCGCGCGGCTGAGCCAGCAGACCCGTCCCTAGCAGCGACGCCCCCAGTGTCGCCGCAGCCTGCAACTGGAGCATGCTGGACTTGGAGGAAGGTCCCGCTGCCTCCCCGAGAAGGGGAGTTCGCTCATCCGCCATGATTATTGTTGACGCTCCTTCTTTGTACTGTTCCTTCTCTCTTAAGTGTTCTTCGCTCCTAGCTGGGGCAGGCGTCAAGAAGGGGCACTCCTCTCGGTTTGATTTGGTGTATTCACAAGCTGAGGTTCCGTCAAAGAAAGGTAACTGTAGTTTGATTGTTTCCAGATTGTTGTGAGAGTTGGGTTGCATGCAGGATGAAGAACCAGTTGCCGAGATGTACCGCGGTAGCACGCGCATAAGTTGTACCCGGGTACAGGTGCAAACCGGTGAGCTAGGGGTGTTTTTGCCCGCCGAGGCGCTTCTCGCTCTTTATCTCTATCGATCACGATCCCGAGGCGTCTAGTTTCACTTTGGCTTCACTCTCCGTGGTAGGAAAAACATGACTGCACTGCGCACGCAGAGAAAGAGTACATGATATGTTTACATTTGGAACAGCCGTAGGAGTTCGAGAAAGCGTCACTTTTATTGATGCTTGAACTTGCACGAGTCCTCCTGAGGACAATACCCTGGAGTGGCTATATGAAAGTGGAAACATGCATCCATCGGCAGTCCAGCATGTCGGAGGGCCTCATTTCGTTTAGCTGCGGACGTTCTTGACTGCACCGATTGGGCCGCCGACTTGGTCGAGGGTCGAAGCTTGGCTTCGTCGATTGCTTTCCGTGTATTTGGGTCTCGAAGTAGTCGACTGGACTCGGTCTCACCTGAGGTCGGCAGCTCCAAGCCTTTGTTCCACGCCGCTTCGGACGCCCTGAAACATCTCGCAGTCGCATCCCTGCTGTAGGCATCATCCCACATCTTGGAATACAAGGTAGAGAGGTAGATGCCGGTTCGGGCCAAAACGGCACCAGAGTCCTCAGAGAGGTTCGAATCCATAGTTAATACAGGCCGAGGAGAGAAATCCACTTTCACTTCGTACTCCTGGAGGATATCACCAAGATTGGGAAGCACGGCTGATTGGCCCAAAACGCGAGCAGCCTCTCTCACGTCCCAAACCTTGGCCGGAGTTGACACCTGGCACAGCGAAGCTAGACGAGCGGCATCGTAGCACACCTTTGTGACATCCTCGTTCGTAAGGATGCCGCTCAATCCGCACTCTGTCACGACGCCGTTGTGCCAAGGTCTGTTCACTCCCCTTGTGTCAAAGATGAGCCCGTCCGAACGGAAGGTGAGGATGACCATCAGGGATGAGTGCGGAGCAGGACCCAAAGTCTCAATTTGAATCGCAAGACAGTTCGCAGTCTGTTTACCGGAAGCTCCTGTGCTTAGAGCATTGGAGACAGCTTCAAGCCATTCTCTTGTCCGGTTAAGACTAGAGGTGACGATGATCTTCAGACCTGCAGATGATATCACCAGATCCTGCTCCTTGGCTTTGCCCTCATCGTTACCATTGTGATAATTGCGTCCACCAGACGATGCCTCAACCGCGCGAAACACTGTCGCGCCCCCATTGGGAGGACTCTCCATCACAAACGCGTCTGGAAAGAGTTTGGACAGTTTCTTGAACTTGCCGGAAAGCAGGTTGACGTAATCTGGGTGCTTGTCGTAAAAGAGATGTAGAGACGAAGCCTGGAGAGACTTGGAGGGTACGGTATGGAGGAACTCCCCGAACGCCTTGACGGCTAGACGAGTCTCGTTCTCGTCCGAGTCCTTGCCTCCTTGGTCGTTATTATCGGTGTCGTCATGAGACCTACTTAAGCGAGAATAGATGTAGTCACGACCCATCTCCGAGCGTACTTCAACTAAGTGAGGGAACAGCTTACTCGCGGCGGAAAGACGAGACGTAAACAACGAGTCTAGGTCCGGATTCGACTTGTAAAACTCTTGCAAATCCGAAGCGCGCAACCGGCCCTTGCCCCCTGCTTCAATGAATTCGGCTAGTCTCCGGACGTCCGCTTCAACGAACGCGCGTTTGCGCTTCGACGCCTTTGGATTCTCTCCACTCGACCCGGAGGAGGCTTCAATCGACGAGTTGGAAGTCGCCATCAGATAATCAATCGCCTTCAAAGCAGGTATATAGTTAAGTAGAGGTAGAAGTAGAGAGAGAGAGAGAGAACCCCGCCAGCATGGAGGCGAGATGCGAATGCAATGTGCGATAGACTATGGATTCACTCGATGATCGTCTCCTCCGCTTTTGCATCCACTTGCGCACAGCCTCAATTCCCTTCACAGCCTAAATTCCCTTCACAGTCTCAATTCCCTTTCCTTACTATCCACGTGCGCGCAGCCTCAATCATCAATTCAGGACGACCATGGATCATCCCAGCACGGCGCGTCACACCTGAACCGAACACGATTGTGTCAGCGCTTGCGCATCTATTATTGTATACTACGCACAGAGAGAAGCTTTCCAAACCAGTTCTTACGTATTCTTCAGGGAGGAGCGTTCCGCCTACAAGAGGGATGTGACCACGACCAACTGCAATTAGTATCGAGACTTCTTAGGAAACAAAGTCTCTCTAATCGTTAGGGCATATCGCGTAATTCTCGCTGAGACGCCTGCATCGTGAGACGACATCAATAGCATAGACAGGTTCAGCCCACAGAGAGAAGTCAAATAACAAGAACACCGCCTGCTCGTAGCTGAGGGAGTGGAAAGCATATCGGCTTGTGCAGGTAAATATCGAAAGTAGATATGGTTTCAGACAGACGGTGAAACAACAGTCAAGAAGTTATGTGGCGATTGGATGGTGGAAGTCAGACTGTCGTTGTTCAATTGGTGCAAAGACGACGTCTAGGGACCCCAAATCAACTGAACCTGAAACAGTCCGCGATAGCCATCAGGAAGGCATGATGACCAATTCCCTTTCGTCGCTGTTATGAGTCACGGAGATTACAGGCCCTTATATTCAGCTGGCTTCCTAACTGAGCATATCCAGGAGCTTCAGATGAATGAGGTCCAACTTGTCACCGCCTTGGGTCGCGCGCAGTTGAGAGTGATCTACAAAGGCGAGGATCGCTTGTCGGTACCCGTGACCAGACGACCCGCCAACACGGTCGCTCGTACTTCGAGCGATAAGCGACGATGACGACGACGCTCTATGAGCCCGTGTCGATGGAGGCGATGTTGATGAGCTTGTCCCGACAATCACCTGCAAGCAGCGTATGAACCATAACATGTTGTCAACAACGCGCGTCCGAGACTCAAACAAGCCCTCTTGTGAGAAGTCGGTCAGTTTGTCCATCATCCCCACCGCAAGGCTGTCGCGCGCTGCGATGTTCATTCCCTCAACAAGAGCGCTGGTCGAAGCAAGCAAACGAGAGCCCAAACGTATGGTCTCAAGTCTGGTCGATGGATTCGATGCAAGAATGTGGAAAGCTAACCCCTTACCAAACGTTCTCAGACCACGATCATCATCGCTTTGCATCTGCTGCCTCAACATGTCCACAAAACGTTTGTTGTGACCAGACTCTGAAGTCATCATGTGCACCTTGACCGCAACGCTTGTTTCTTTCATCCGGTTCAACACAGCATTCTCAGTGTTTCTCGCTTGCATATGGGTAATCATGTGCTCCGCCGAAGCAAACCATGGACTGGGAGACTTGGGCGGAGAGACTCGAATCGAGGTTCTCTGCTTTGAGGCCAGTCGCAAAGAGGCCAAGACAAAGGCAACCTTGACGCGAAGGTCCTGAGACGAGAGGTCCTTGATGTAAACATCGTCACCTGACGCGTCCACTCCTGCATTCGAATTTTGCCCTTTCGGTCTCTCCTTTCTCGATTTTGGTGCTACCGCGGCTTCCTCCTTGCCCCGACTACTACCGCGAGAATCTATGTTATCCTTTGCTTTTCGGACACTCGATGCTGAGGTGACCAGCGGCCCAGCATCCTTCTTTGCCCACTTCGTTCCAGGTGTCCGTTCGCGACGAGCATCGCTTTTCGAAGTTAAAGTCAATGACCCGCGTGAAGTCCTCTTTGGACATCGACCACTCGTCTCCTTGCAGTTCTGGACATCTTCATGGCCGACAGCAGGGGCAGTTTGGAGTGATTCTGGAGTTATTGACGCACCGTTCCCTTCGACTACAGGAGCTATCTGAGCAAAGAACTCATCTAACGCCAGTCTACTCTCGTGGTTTGGAGAGCTTAAGGTGCTCATCGTCGATGGGTTCAACGTCGTTTCTCCTGGAGAAAGCTCAATGACCGAGCGTAAAACTCCTCCATCAAAATCGGGACCGATCGTTTCTGTGATGAGTAAGACGTCCTCATCAGGAAGAAAGCTGCTACCGTGGTGAGCGAACGGAGAGGGAGGGGGAAAGACGGTTTGAGAGATGAACGATGGTCCAGTCACGACCGAAGGAGAATCGGCGATCCCAGAGCTCTCAGTAGTAGTGTTTCCCGCATCTTCTACCGATTGTTCAGAAGCCTCTGTGGTTGGGGAGAGAACATGTGGACCACTGCCGTCCACCTCAACGTCGTTCCCATTGGCTGATTCAACGCACAGACGCTTGCTTTCAGGCAAAACAACTTCTTCTTCCCTCCCCGCAACCGCGATTCGCGGGTGTTCGGAAGAGGGCAAAACTTGAGGATCCAAAAGCGTCCCCAGGGGCTGCTCTGGGGCGAGACCAAGAGAAGGTGGGCTTTCCATTGTACGAAATGAGCATCAAGAGCGAGTGTGTCTTTATTTACTTGTACTAGAATATCCGAGAATTTCAAAATTGGATTTTCGCGCCAATTGGAGCGAAACATTCAAACATCGACTACCTACCCGTGGTAGTTGCTGTCTCGTCTACTCGTGCATGATCATGCCCAGGCCGTCTCTAGACTCTTCCTCCTTTCCATTTTCCGCAACACGTATACACACACTGCCAAGGTCGTGATCAAGAGCACCAACAACATGTAGTTGAAGTCTTCCGCGAGGAGATCGAACGCTCCCGACGGGCTGGCCCTACCCTTGAAGATGTCGAGTCCCACGGCGATGACGGTGCACGTGGACTCCAGGAGGGACGGGGCCACGTAGAACAAGTTCGCCCCCCGCTCCCCCGCCCCGCGGTAGTAGCTCAGCACATGCGTGGGGACCACTGGAAGCTCGGGCTGGTACTGGAACAGTCCCTCCTGTTGTTCCTCCGGAGTTGGGGCCTGGGAGGTTCTTCGGGGATCGATGAACCTCTGGTCGAGCATCAGGATCTGTCCAGTCCCGCCAAGCGACACCAGAAGGTTCTTGGCAGAAATGCCGCGCAGGGTGGATGTTACACCGAGAGCGGTTATCTCCTGTCCGGGGAGGAGGAAAGACCTCTGCAGGACGTTGATCTCCGGGGCGTCAAAGGATGACAAGTTGGCCTGGAGGATCTTTGGAACGCTGGTCCACGGGTTGAGCTGGCGCTTAGCGATGGGCGTCTTTTCATACAGAGTCATCGAGATGAGCTCGACCCGACGGGCCTTGGTGTTCCAAAACGAGTAGACGAACCAGTTTTCAAAGCGCACGGCGTGAACAGGCTCAGCGCCATCCCGATGTGAGTTGCGGTTGACGAGACGTCCGGAAACAGTGTCAATCAGGTGAACTCGAAGACCGTGAGTGGGATCCGAGGTGATCAACCCCACCAGGTGAGGGCTGATGTGCTTAACCAACAGACTTCCATCGCCGAGCGGCCGAACCGGGGACGATACGGGGTCGTGCGCGGGCACAGTCGCGAACTGCACAAACTTTGAATCGCTCGGGAAGACCAAAGTCCAAGCCACCGAGGCCTTTCGGGCTCCGGGATTCAGTCGGTATCCAGTGAACTCAAGCTTGGTCTTGTCCAGCACATGCATGAACAACGCCTGGCCGGAATGATGCTTGGAGGGCACAGGGAACTCGTGGACCTCGAGATCATCCCCGAGGACAACCAGCGTTCGCTTGCGGCCTTGCTCGGCAGCTTCGGTCAGGAGGGCCTGTAAAGCAGCTTTGCCTTTAGTAATTGACTGCTCTGAGCGCACAACCTTTCCATTTGTCGCGGAGACGACCATCGCCCGACCACTGGAGGGTTCAAGGAACAGTACCTGAGGATCGAGATCTCCATCCTGGATCGCAAACATCACAGGGTGAACAAAGCCCTTGTCTAAGGTCATCTTCCAGAGCATTTCGCCGGTTTCAGAGTGCATGGCAAAAACCTTGTTCTTTCTCGTCGAGAACAGCAAGATACGGTTGAACCCAAACCGGGCTCGCTCTTCCTCACTAGTTTCCGAAATCGACTTGAGCTCGAACTCGCCTCCACGCGCTACACGAATGATCGCATCGGAGATTCCCTGAGCCATCTGGATCGTCGCGTTAGCAAAGCTATTCACGGTCTCGGTCAAGCGAGCGAGCTGCCCCAAGAGTCTATTTCCGCCCATCTTGGCGTCGACCGTGTGGGGAAACGTCGTCGAAGTCACCTGGACGACGTCCGCGAGGGCCTCTTCTCTCAACCAAACCTGACGCGCAGTGCCCTGATCGAGCTGAAGAAGGCGCAAGGACGCATCCGCTCCCAAATAAAGCAGTCGATCACCGGCTACATTCCAAGCCGAGGCACCCGCTGGGACGTCGTTCGAAAGGCGAGACTCCACCGGGGCGGACTTGGCGGACAAGATCCTTATCACTTTGTCGGTTCCAACTTCAACCAATCGAGTCTGATCTGCGACAACCACATGGTTCGCAGGGGCCACTCGGTGCAGAGGCACCGATGTTCCGTCTAGAGCGTACACAAGCGTTTGACCTGAGTTGCTCCTCACGATCAAACTCTCATCTCTCGCTTCGAGGGTGGTGGATCCCGCCTGAACTGCAACTTGAAACACCTTTTGCGAGTTGAGGCACTGGATCTCAACAGAGGAGGCGTCCTTGAAGTATCCCACGCATCCACTGTCGGTTACAGCGAAGGAATCGCGTGCGGCAGCAAATGAGACGGGGGTTCCCTCTTTGTCAGTGACCAAAATGCGGAATCCCGCGTCAGCCTTCTCCGCGTAAACAACCCTAGGGGCCTTGCCCACCACTAAAAGGCGCATGTCTGCACTCGAAATCGATGATACGTCCCTCGAAGTCTTGGAAAGCGAAGTCCCGGTTACCAAATTGAATGCAAGAAGCTTATCTCCAGTGAGGATTGCGAGAGTTTCGTCGTCGACCAACACCGCGTCTAGCACCTTCTTCTCTGAGGCTTGGTCCCAGAGCATCTGTCCGTCAAGGCTCCACGCCTTCACGACGCGCGGTCCCTTGGTGACAACCACGTTGTTTCGCACCAAGACCTTTTCAATAGTCGCTTCCGCTTTCGGGTAGCTTCTCCTCCACTCGATTTCCCCGTTATTGGCGAGCAGAGAAGCAAGCACGCCCTGCCTGGTGATCACGAGTATCCTTTCACCTGCAGCCACGGCCTGGACGACCTCGCCCACGTGCTGCTTGGTCCAGTCGTTGAGTCCGGCCTGGTCCGCAAAGAGCGCGAGCGCGGTCCTGCCGCATACACATAGGAGGAGCACCGCGGCCACCAGGACCCGCATCGCAGTCGGTCGCATCCTGCCCTAAATCCGATCAAAACCGACCCCAGTTCGTTAGCAGAGAGAGCCTTTTGTGAATGAGGCTTCGCTCACTTCGCTTCCCGAGAAGTACCACTTCATTTGAGTGGTACGTACCAAATGGTACTCGAATTTGGGGCAATGCCCGGAGGCTCACTCCCTACTAATGAAACGGCAAGAGGAATAAAAGAAGGAGGTCGCGCGCACAAGTCTCTGATGGGTCATGGGTCGTAGCGCGACACTCTCGTCTACTGTTTATAGTCCCTAGATGTCACTGACGGAATAGCTCTTGAGCGACGCGAGGAGGACGAATGAACCACTTGACGGTTTGAAGATCGTGGATCATGTCCGTAGAGACTTTGGAGGGGAGGTGATGATGTGAGAAAGAGACAATGGCTGGCATGATGAGGGAAAAGCGATCGCTGATTACTCTCTCAAATATAAAGGTGTCAATAGAAGAACATTCATGAGAACACACCCAGACGAACCACCACCATCGAACAATACGCCATCATATCCATCGTCAATAACAAACTCCTCGCCATCGTCACAAACTCTAAGGGAGGCGTCCCGTGGTCGCACGAGCACATCTAAAACTAACACTCATGAGGACCACCGAAACGTAGTCCTCACGCAACAGAATCGATCACAAAGCAACTGCTCATCATCCCCGACGATGAGGTAAAAGCAGAGTGGTATTCACCTTGGAGGGGTTGAGCGAGCACTTTCCTCCCGAGAACTTGCAGTAGCGATCCTTCTGGCACAGCGTTTTTGTCGACCAGTCGCACCAGATTTGGTCTATACAGCGCCCCCGACCATGGAACTTGTCCCAGTTATTGGGGATCCACTTGCAGTATTTAGCCGACTCGAACGTCTCCGGGACGGTGTTCAAACACCTACAGGTGCCAGCAGGGTTAGTCGAAGATCATAGAGGACAGACTTGATAACTAATGCGCTCACCGTTCAGAGTTGGTAAAGCCACAGAAGTATGGCTTCTTGAGAACGTAGGGAAAGTTCTTGGCGACGTCCTCCGGAAGTCGCTGGATAATCTCCTGGGCGATGTCATCGAGGATGAAGAGACCCTCCTCGCCGAAGTTCTTTACCCGGCTAGGATCCCCGTTAGCGAAAGCGAGCAGTTGGGATCGCTGCAGGTTGATTTCCTTCGGCGACAATCCGTAGTTTTCGCCGTCGTCCGCAACGGCGATCCCCAGAGCATACGTAAGAACGCCCACTGCGTATCGCAGATCGGTATCGTGATCGTTAGTTCGAATCTAGACAAACAAATGACGATAGATGAACTCACGGGAGGCAAAACCTCGAGAGACTCTGGTGGACTTTCCAGGGTCGTACCAGACCCCGTCGGTCATCATAATCCCCACCTTGTACGGACGCTCGACCAAGTCGTTGGCCATGATCATTCCTAAACTGCGCTCGAGAGCGGCCGCAGGGCACGTTCCCCCGTCCGGAGTGAGGCTCTTGGCGCGCTCGATAGCGGCATCGAAACCAGCCTGGTTGGTGATGCGCTCGCCGATCCTCTCCACGATGGGCGTGGATTGTCTAAAAGATTGGACTTTGTTTGTTAGCTTTATTCTCAAAATTGTCGCTGATCGCCTTCTGGTTGACTCTAGGTTGAAGAACTTACTCATTCGCACAGGCAAAGCCGTAAATCCAAACGCGGATGCCCCTAGTCGAGTTATTCCAGTCGTCGTACCATCCGAACTGTGAGTGTCCAATGTAGCTGAGGTCTCTTGACTCGGTCACTAGGCTCTTGGTAAACCTTAGAAACAGTTCCCAACACACGTGCTCATCATCCGCGGCCAGATTGCCTCCTGGTGCCCTTCTGCACGTGTCCGCACGCCAGATCATGCTCCGAGACCGGTCGACAAAAATGTACATGTCCAGGCTGGAGAAGAGTTCATTCTGGGTGGGCGATGCAGTGGGGCGCAAAGTGACCACGGTGGGACTGGCACTGGGTAGCGCCGTCGGGAAGGGGGTAGGGACGTTCGTCACGACTGGAGAATCGGTAGCGATGATCTCGCAAAGGTCCGGCGCGGTGACCTCCAACATCCTGGTGATGTTCCACGACTGGTAACTGAAGCTGTTCTTGGATATGGGCATGGAAATGATTGGGAATGGAGGACTAGAAGCGACGACGCAGTTGCGCTCCTTTCGACGCTTCTCACAAATGACGGTACGCGTGCCGATCCCAGTACCCAGAAAGTAGTCCATCCTAGAGAAGACGGTTCCATTACCACCGGGAACTCCGAGGACCATCAGTCGCACCGGACGGTTCGGGTCGAGGTTCTTGAGCAACGCCGCCTCGGTGGGAACAATCTGGTACTTGTACTTGGCGTGAGATACCCCTGGCCACGTCCAGAACCCGGGTACCCTTCGACCGGTATTCTGCCACACTGCGCCATCGGTAATCACCACTGCCAGACGTGCGGGGAAGAACTCGCCCTGAGCGGGGTTCGCGGTGAACACATTCCGTGCTAGCCGTAGAGCCTCGGCTAATGGGGTGCAGCAAGAGCAGCAGACCGACCTGTCTTCGCGTACCTGCTCGACACGGTCAAACCACTCCTGGGGGGTGTAAGGGGCGAGGGGAATTCTGACTTGCACCGCGCCTCCAAAGGTGATGAGCGATCCCCGGTTCCCGGCTTCAACGTGCAGCGCGCAGTAGATCTCCTGCAGGAAATCAAGCATCTCGCCGTAGAACCGGACCGGGTCGATGGTGTTCGAGGCGTCGACGATGAACATGATTTCGCGGGGCAGTTGCTGCTGCGGGCAGCTGTTCGGGAGGGTCATGTTTGGGGTCATGGCGCAAATGCTCGACGTTAAGTGCCTTCGCTGATAACTGGTCACAGAGAGCTCCGTAGCTGAGACACTCAGTGCAAGCATCGCCGCCGCTACCACGGCTACTAGCCATAATGGAGATACCATTCTCGATGATGAACTATTACTTGAATCAAAGAAGGATGGCCTTGTCGTTGTTAGTGCAACTGCAAAGCGGACCATTATTCTTCCGGAGCCGTTCTCAACGCTATTTGGCGGGAACAAGAATTCGGGGGCGTTGAAGATGCGCGAGTCAATTTGGGGGATACGTACCTAAGTTACGGAAGCCACTTTGCCCACTCGTCGTGCTGGTGCGTCTCCTTTCTTTGAGAAGTCTGAATCGTGTTTGTGACCGTTTGAGGAGAATTGCGGCAAACCTATTTTCTTGTCGTGCAGACAACGAGCAAGGAGGCGTTACCTAGGACCAGCGTCATCAATCTGTAATGATTGTGCGGGTTCTTCGTATATAATTATTCGCTAGTCAAGTCTGCGACGCGACAACAACAATTGATCTTGCTCCTCCTTGGATCCGGGCTTGCGCACTCGACCGTTAATAAGTTCACCCCTGGTGAAGAAAAATCTTATTCCATAATCGTCTTCTCTACCGGTGTGTGTGTGTGCAAGCTGCAATGCAAGAACGATGACTAAAAAGAGGATGAGCGCCGCATTCAACCATATATCTCGGTCTTCTCGCAGCAGCGGATGCGTTGTTGCTATGATTAATATCGAGCAATGGATCGCAACTAGCTTCACAATATTAGGGTTTTGCACAGCACGAATAATAATATAAGGCTTTTTATGCGACTGGTATCTGGATGCGAGATGATCATGTGGCGTGTGCGTGTGATAGGGGCATTTCCCTTTTTGGGGGCGGAGAGTCAAGGGAAAATAATCGATCTTCGCGTATTGTGTACAGACTTCCCAAAGGAGAGAAGGCCCCAGTCGCAGCCTACTGCAGGCGAAAATATCGGCCGTCCGATAACAAACAATCTTGAATAAGTGCGTTAAGTGCATTAACCTTCAGTACGATGCTAACCACTCATCGGACGATAAGGTATTAAGAGCGCCGTGAAACAATATGTACGACCATCGTACGATGAGGAATCGCGGAAAGGGCCGGTGAAGTGTCTCGGAACCGCTCCTCCACTAGCAACCATGCAGGCAGGCTCCTACTCCCCTACTGGCCGATTCGGATCAATCGCTGACTCGACTCTAAGGCACAAATTGACCAAGTATATAATTTATTCCCCCATCCCCCGCCCCAACGTCGTCCTAATAAGAGTTCACCGCAGCAAAAACTTGAACCCACTTATTGCACCGTCAGTCGATTTTCGATTTTCGCGTCATATTACTTTGCGTTTGGTGTTTGAAAAAGAGACTGCTGCCACACAAAAAGTCTCCCTATCCCGGTGTTTGTGAATAGCTGGATATAATCAGGTAAGTCCTCGGCGCAATCTCCTCTTCTGTTTTGCTTCGGAGCGTTGACTAGTTTCCCTTGCGTCTTTTTGTCATCGTATGTCGATTCTCCCCAACTTGGACTGAGCCCAAGAAACGGGGGGAAAACAACAAAAGAGACCTTTCCCCGTAGGGTGTAGGTCGGGGAGAAGATAGGACAGCTTTAAATCAAAGGTATTTCTCCCAGTACTGCCCATCGCCAACCGTCAATTCCTCGTTTCCTTATCTCGGAAACGCGAATAGAACGATCGAACGTGTCGTTTGTACAGACTTGGGTGGTGGGACTCTTTTCTGCCCTCTCACCAATGGCACGACGACACTCGCTTATACTCTAAAATCGAACAAAGTGCTTTCATTCAATACGGACTAACCACGGACACTCTAGCTGATACGAGGAGGATGAGGAGAGCTACGACATTCGCCGTGGCCGGCGTAATAACCGTGTTGTGTGCGTTGTTGTGCACCCTTCACGTGGCATCAGCCATGGTGTCAACTATCGGGGGAGACTCTTCTGCGGCCATCTCGACCGAGCGCAGGCAGCTTCAGCAGCGCAAGTGCGGGAACCGAAACGTAACTCGGTGCCGTGTCCGCGCTCCCCGAGACCTGGTGTTCCTCATCGATGCCAGCGACAGTATCGACCCCGCAAGGTTCTATGGGCCCATGCTAGACTACGTCCAGGACCTATGGTGCTCGTTAGATGCCAACGACCAGAATCGAGGAGCGGTGATCAAGTTTGGTTCGACGGTGGAGACGCTCGTTCCTCTTCGAGAGTATGACCAAGACGGATGGTTCTCTGAGATTGAACGAATCAGAGAAGACCCTAGCATTTGCTGCGCGTGCTGCACCCCGACCGCGGAGGCGTTCCGAGCCGCGCGCTTGATGCTGACTGCTAACCCCGCACCTGATGTTTCGGGTGTGGAGGTCATCCGTATCGTCTTCACCATCACTGATGGAGACCCGTGGCAGAACAAGAACCCCTTGCCGGGCCGACCTGGCATTCGATTAAGCCCTAGCGAGTACTGGTTATGGCCTGAGTTCTCCGCCGCGGAGTATCGCTATGAAAT
>Ga0075012_10002319_pt1 | contig 18784 bp, 18 predicted proteins | sample All_14_2_FD_71474 | JGI IMG/M metagenome (GOLD analysis project Ga0075012, IMG submission 71474) | Freshwater microbial communities in response to fracking from Pennsylvania, USA - Allegheny Zone_MetaG_DW_15 | ecosystem: Environmental > Aquatic > Deep subsurface > Groundwater > Drilled... | reverse complement strand
ATGACAAGGCCAGCAATGAAGCTCAGGACACCCCAAGTGCCGAAAAAGTGCATGGGCCGCTTGCCGAATTTGCCGATGAAAGTGATGCTCAGCAGGTCGAGGAAGCCATTGACGAAGCGGTCGAGGCCGAATTTGGAGACGCCGAACTTGCGGGCACGGTGCTCCACTACTTTCTCGCCAATCTTGCCGAAGCCTGACCACTTGGCCAGCAATGGCGTGTAGCGGTGCATTTCGCCGTAGATTTCGATGCTCTTGACCACGTCCTTTCGGTAGGATTTTAAGCCGCAGTTGAAATCGTGGAGCGGGATGTGGCTTATCCAGCGGGTCACGCCGTTGAAAAACTTGCTGGGAATGGTCTTCATGATGGGGTCGTACCGCTTCTTTTTCCAACCGGAAACAAGGTCAAACCTATCTTCGACAATCATCCGGCGGAGTTCGGGGATTTCGTCGGGGCTATCCTGTAGGTCGGCGTCCATGGTGATGACCACATCGCCCTTGGCCGCCTCGAAGCCCACGAAAAGTGCGGCAGACTTGCCGTAGTTGCGGCGGAACTTGATGCCTTGAACGTTCGGGTTTTTGGCCTTCATGGCTTCTATTACCTGCCACGAGCGGTCTTTGGAGCCATCGTCCACCAATATGATTTCATAGGTAAAATGGTGCTCATCCATCACACGCCGGATCCAAGCCTCCAGTTCTGGCAGGCTTTCTTCTTCATTGAAAAGCGGTACTATGATACTCAAATCCATCTAGCTGGCAATTGGCAGTTGGCAGGCAGGCTTTTGGTAAATTGACTGACTACTAACTGCTTACTGAACTATTTTTTCATAAAGCTGGCCACCATGAGCGAAAGTAGGAAGCCCGGCAATAGCATGAAGGCCCAACGGAAAATCACCATGCCCAAGGTCATGTGCAGGTCTTGGGTTTCGGCGCCTTTCATTTTGGCGGCTATCAGCATTTTACGCTGCAATTCCATCAAACCAGGGTCTATGAAATTGAAGAGCACAAAAATGAAGAGCCAAAAAATCAATTGCGAAAGCGCAAAAACAGCGAACGCATTTTTCAGCGCTTCCTTTTTCTCAATAGTGCCGCCGCTGGCATCCCGCACTGCCCGAACCGCCAGCACTGCACCCACCAAACTGATGAAAATTTGGCCGAAAACCACCAGTGGGTTCAGCGCAGATGCTGCATCCATTTGGTGAAAAAGAAAAAGGTACAGCGCTGAGGCTGTACCTGATAAGATACCGTATTTTACTGCGGTTTGTTGCATAGAAGTTGTTTTATCTTAAGCCGTTGGCGCTGGGTCTTTTTTCATGATAGCCGCCACAATCAAGGCTACGATTCCCCCGAAAATCACGGAAAACAAGATGGCCAAAACAGGCTGTAAGTACGGGTTGGTTACAACATTTGCGATGCTTTCCATCATTTCTTCCTGGCCGGGCTGTGCGTTTTTTATCATGCCATCCCTTGCCTCTTCCAGTGCATCAGGCGCTATCAATAAATTCTGAATCAGGCCACCCACTGCGGTGACGACACCACCAATGAGCGAGGCAGCGATACCCCAACCAAAGCCCCTGCCAAAAGGTAGAATCCCCCCCAGTTCCTTGTCCCTGTGGTATTTCATACCTAGCACAAGCCCGGTGATGTAGATGGCCAACGAAAGGCAACCGATGCCACAACCCATCGCCGGGTTGGGGTTGGCCGGGTCGTTTAAGCCTGCCAGATAAATTACCAAGCCAAGGATAAATGTGATCAGTGCAGGCAAGCCTCCGTATTTCATTGCCGAAGGCCAAACCGACACCTTTGAGATGTCAAAATCACCATGCGGATTATCCAAAGTTGTCATGTCGTTTTTATTTTGAAGGTGAAAGAATGGCGGAAAGATAGTTTTCAACCATCAAATCACTGGATTTATTCGATTAAAAATTAGCATCAGTCCACCAAATGGTCTTCAATTGGGTTTTCGTCCACTGCCACTGGCTCAGGGCCGTAAATCCAGCGGTCTGGCCCGAAGCCAAGCATGGGGTAAAAAACAAATGGCAACAAAACCAGCCCCACCGTGAAACCTTCTTCCTTTCCGAACGCCTTTGAGATGCCATTGGATAACATCACAACGAAAACGATGTTAACGAATGGGATAAACAACATGATGACCCACCAAGCCGGTCTCTGGGCTATTTCACATTGTACCACGGCATTGTAAATGGGAACGATGCTCGCCCAACCGGGCTTGCCAGCTTTGGTAAAGACCCGCCAAATGCCGTAAATGGCGAGCGGGATGGCGTAAATAAAAAACATGTAGCCCAGCATTGCCACCAACATCAAGCCTATCGAACTCGCACTCATCAAATCGGATAAGTCCATGCTTTTGCTTGAAGAAAAAATATCCATTATAAAAAATGCAAAGAAACTGAGCATCAGACCAATCCCCATAAACCACCCTAATAATTCAAAGGCCCTTGGGGCTGTCATATTTTTCCCCATTTTGAGTTCAAGCTCCCTGAGCGCAAACACGAAAAATGCAATTTGGATACCATACATTAATACAGAAGCCAGTACCCCAATTGAATCAAGCGCGTTGGTCAAATAAAAACCGATAAATGCAATAGCTAAGAGGGCAGCGTACTGAATTCCACTCCATTTCAAAGCTATCAAAAGCGTCTGGTTCTTCATTTTGTATAGAATTTTAGGTGTAAAATCTGCCTTTAGCTCCCTCAAATCCTTATGCTCCAGCCTTCCAAAACCGCCCATTGCTCAACACACCCAGCACCTTTCCCTTCATCCGCCAACCCACAAACGGCGTGTTTTTCGATTTGGAGTAAATGTCTTTTTGGGAAAAAGCCCACTCCACTTTTGGGTCGAAAATGGTCAAGTTGGCAGTTTCTCCCGCTGCGATTTTTGCCGCAGGCAAACCCAAAACCTGCCGTGGCCGAATGGCTAATTTTTCCACCAATCCACTGATCGTCAAGGTATTTTGCAAGTGCATCCAGCTCAGGCTGAAAGCCGTTTCCAAGCCAATCGCCCCAAAATCGGCAAACGGAAACTCCAGGTTCTTCGCCTCCGGGTCGAGCGGCACGTGGTTCGAAGTGATGCAGTCAATCGTGCCATCGGCGAGGCCAGCTTGCAGTGCTTCCATGTCTGCCAGTTCCCGAATGGGCGGCATCACCTTGAAATTCGGGTCAAACTCGCTCAGCAGGTGGTCGTCGCAGGCGAGGTTCATGGCCGCCACGGAGGCGGTCACTTGCAGCCCACGGGCCTTGGCCTCCCGCACCAGCGCTACAGCGCCTGCGGTGGAAATATTGAGCGCATGGAGCCGGGAGCCGGAATACTCGGCGAGGTACAGGTCACGGCGCAGCATCACCTCCTCGGCCAGCGCTGGTATGCCTTTCAGACCGAGCGAAGTGCTCATCGGGCCTTCGTGCATCTGGCCGCCGGGTGCCATCAGGCGGTCGTGCGGGCGATTGAGGATGACGCCGCCGAAGGGTTGCACGTACTGTAGTGCCCGCAGCATGAGGCCACTGTCCTGTATGGGTTTTTTGCCATCGGAAAATGCCACGGCCCCAGCCGCCTGCATGTCGTACATCTCGGTGATGTCCTTGCCTGCGCAGTCCTGCGACACTGCACCGATGGGCAGGAACTCGACCATGCTCCGCTTGGAGCGGCTGCGGACATACTCGACTTCCGATTTGGATTGGATGGCAGGGGAAGTGTTGGGCAGGCAGGCCAATGCGGTGAATCCGCCAGCGAGCGCCGCTTTTTCCGCCGAGGCGAAGTCCTCCCGATGCTCAAGGCCGGGATCCCCGACGAAGGTGCCCAAGTCGAGCCAACCCACCGAGACGCAGGCGTTTTTTGCATCGAAAATGTCGGCGCCCTCAGCTGTCAATCCAGCACCGAGGCGTTCGATTACGCCATTTTTGATGAAAATATCCGTCTTTTTTCCATCGAATTCAGCGCCGGGATGTACGAGGATGGCATTTTTAATGAGTAGCTGCATGGACTTGATTTGAGGGCAAAAATAGCTAGGCCAGTTGATAAATCAGTGCTGAAAATGAATCGTCAGGCTTCCACCTCCTCATCCTCAGCAGCATTGTGCGTGAGGATTCGTTGGTAGAACTTCGCCGATTTTTCGCTGAGCACCCCGGGGTCGAAATCTGTGTTGTTCAGGATGTCGAGGAGAGTGTTGATGCGGGCTTCCGTTTCGAAGAACTTGTTGATAATCACGATACTACGTGACTCCACGATACAGTAACCGGAGTTGAAATTGCCCTTCTCGTACCGGATGACATAGCCCAGTTCCTGAAACAAAACTTCCAATTTTTGAAGGGAATGCTTCGTAAGGTTAATCATGTTGCATTGCTTTTTCGGAGCGCAAATATGGGAAAAAACCAAGCTTAACTTAGTGTATGATTTTCAATAAGGCTTCCAAATTATTAATTGTTATTTTCACAAATTACACTAACTCATTTCATTATTAAATTAATACTCAGAATAAATTAACAGAATAATTTGCTATTTTAAATTTTTATTCACAATTTGCGGCTAAATGATTCTTCCACTTAAAAATCGATTGCACATGAAGACACACCATCGTGAAATCTTGATTTATTTCAACCCTGAATCAAGCAACGACCGCAAAACCGTGGCACATGCCCAAAGCTTGGCGCCCTTCATCCGTACCTATGCCTTCCTGCAAGCCCCCTCCACTGGCACCAGTTGGCAACAGATTCTGAAAGCACTCGACATACATCCCAAGGACCTGCTCAACAAATCCCATCCCTACTACCAGCAGAACATTCGTGGAAAAACATTTGGCGAAGAAGACTGGCTCAACGTCATCATACACAACCCTTCCCTCCTCAAAGCCCCGATTGCAATACGGGGCAATAAGGCCGTGCTTTGCAGCAACGCCACCGATATTTACAAACTGACCCTCGGCGAGGCTGTGACCATTTATTAAAAAATTGAAGCTGGCCATGTTTCCAATCGCCAGAGATTACCTAATTTTGGTGGCGAAATGAAAGACGGAGCAATCCGTCTTTCGTTTTTTATGTCATTATTTATCGTAAAATCTTGGCAATCAAACAATTCAACAATCAAACAATCCATCATGCCCAGCTTTGAGATAGAAGGCAAGCTCCTTCGCAAATTCGATGCAGAAAGCAAATCCGCTTCCTTCCAAGCCCGTGAATTCGTTCTGGAAATACCCGACGGCAACTACCCGCAGTTCATCAAGTTCCAACTGACGCAGGACCGCTGCGCCGCCATTGACCCGTACAAGGAAGGTGAGCAGGTGAAAGTGCATTTCGACCTGCGTGGCCGGGAGTGGCAAGGCAAGTATTTCACCAACCTGAATGCTTGGCGGGTAGAGAAAGCTGCTGCCGCTTCATCATCAGCACCTGCTGCCGCCGACCCCGACTACGACTTCCCATCGGCCAGCGACGAGCCTGCGCACGTGAACGAGGATCTACCGTTCTGATTTACGATTTTGAGATTGCGATTTACGATTGAGTACGCGCTGTTTCAATCGTAAATCGTAATTCCCTGAATGAAATCCCGCTAGTGCACCCACTTCGCTTCCACCCGTTTTCCGAAGGCATCTTCCAGCCAGAATTCAAGCCCAACCCCGCCCTTTTTCTGGAAAAATTCCATTTTTAAAGGGTGTGAACCTGTTTTCAGTGCTAAGCTGACCGACTTGTCAATCATGCCATGTAGGCCGTCATTATCAATCACCAATTGACCATCCAATATCAGCCGAGTACCATCATCGGAGCGGAGATGCAGGGTGTAAACTCCTGCGACAGCTATCATCAACCCACCCTCGTACATCACCGCAAAATCTTCCTTGTTCGGCACTTCATTTAGACTTAAATCACTGACAGTCAATGTTTTGGCAGGTGTCATTTTTGAAAAATCAGGCAGCTTGTCCCAGCTTCCTTCGTAAATATTTGCCGATAGGCCCGCTGCCTTGCCCACCTTACCCTTGGGTTTCATAGCCTTGGTTTTGGTGAAAACATAGCGTTCCTCGTGGCTGCGCAAACTATCCGGCCAAGTGGCACGGGTGGCAATGGTAGTCGTTTTTTTGATGGAAAACGGTGTAGTGTAACGCTGCCAAACGAGCGGGCCAGTCCCATTCACGATAGCATACTCGATGAGCGGATTGGGTTTCACGGTGGCCAGTTCCACGTTCCTGTTTTTCACAAAAATATTAGCGCTGGTAGTTGGTTTGGGCGGCATCTGGCCCCTGTGTGCGAGGCGAAGCAGGTCTTTGTCCAGCTTCAGCACCTTGCGGTCGTAGGTCATAAGGCCGTTGCTTTCTGTCTCCACGTCGCTGACTTGGGTGTAAATGACGGCACTCAACCCTTCGTTTTTTTCGAGGTAAAAAACCTGGCGCCACAGCTCCTCGTAACGGGTGAGCAGCGCTTCCGGTGTTTCGATTTGCTGGTAGCCCCAGCCTGTGTCCGTCCATTGGTGGCCCTTCACGAGCAGGCCAAGCCCGCCGAACTCGCCCAGCACAGCCACCCTGCCGTCCACCACTTTCGGCGACGAAGGGCCAGGGTAATCATGGATATCGAGCACATCCCCGACGCCCGCATCCGTCCAGCCACTGGCATTGTTGACGAGACGGGTAGGGTCCCATTCCCGGAGCCGCTCCACATAAAAAGGCGTGTCGTGCTGGCCCCAACCCTCGTTGAAAGGCACCCACATCACGATGCTGGGGTGGTTGAACAGATTGTCCACCATCGCCTTCATCTCGAATTTGAATTGGGTTTTGTCCTCCTCCGTCTTTGGGTTGCCGTTCGGCATGTCCTGCCAGACGAGCATCCCCAGCTTGTCGCAGAGGAAGTACCAACGCTCCGGCTCCACCTTCACGTGCTTTCGTATCATATTGAAACCCAATGCTTTAAGCGTTTCAATATCGTATTTCATCGCCTCCTCGGTCGGAGGGGTGTAGAGGCCATCGGGCCAAAAACCTTGGTCGAGCGGCCCGATTTGGAAGATGGGTTTGTCGTTCAGCAGCAGCCGTGGAACGCCATTTTCATCAGGGCCGACGCTGGTTTTGCGCAAGCCAAAATAACCTTTCACCTTGTCCACCGCCTTGCCGTTGCTGCCTTCGATGGCCACTTCGAGGTCGTACAAAAACGGGTCTTCGAGCGACCAAAGATGTGGTTCCTTGATGTTCAACATGAGCGGCGCACCCGGCTTTCCCGTTGCACTGGACACCTTTCGGCCATCCATCACGATGCTGGCCACCAACCGCTGGTCGCCGCTGACACCCTCCGATTCCACCCGTACCAGCACCCTCGATTTGTCAGGTTGTGGCTCGGCCCGGTACGACTTGACGTATGCCTGCCCAACCGGCTCCAGCCAAAGCGTTTGCCAAATGCCGCTGGTAGGCGTGTAGTAAATGCCGCCGGGCTTGAGCGTTTGCTTGCCGATGGGCTGCCCGCCAGCATCGGTCGGGTCAACGACGTGGATGGCAAACTCTGCCTCAGCGCCAACCGGGGCAGCGTCGGTGATGTCAAAGAAAAAAGCATCGTAGCCGCCCTTGTGCTCGCCCACTTTTTTACCATTGATAAAAAGTGTGGTTTGCCAGTCGGAGGCACCGAAATGCAGCAGCACTCGCTGGCCCTTCCAGCGGCTGGGGATGAAGATATTTTTTGTGTAAACAAGTTCCATTGTTGGTTCCAAACGCCAACCGCAGCCCGACAGCGACGACTCCACGGGGAACGGCACGAGGATTTTTCCGCTTTTTCTGGGCCTGCCCGTGCCTTGGTCTTGCATGCTGATGTCCCAGATACCGTTCAGGTTGACCCAATCGAGGCGGGTCATGGTCGGGCGGGGATACTCCGGCAATGGTGCATCGGGATTTACCTTGTCGGTCCATGGCGTGGTGAGGCCGCCTTCCACGGGTTTCCATTTTTGCTGCGCAAAAATCGTAACTGATTGAAAAACAAGGGTTAAGCTAAAAACGAAAATCAAAAAGCGATGTGCCATGTGGGTAAAATTGACGGTGAACAGTTGGGCGAAGGTATGTAGATTTGCCCACCTACATTACGGCGAATGCCGAGGTGAAGTTGCTCCAATTCTGAGATGGATGAAAGATAAAGCCCTCCTGTTTTTTTGCTTCGCAATGATTGTACTACTCGCTTTCCTGAAGTTGGGGCAGCACCCTGTTTTTGAGTGGGACGAGGCTCGCAATGCCATCAATGCAATGGAAATGACTCGCAACGGCAATTGGGTCAACCTTTATTACGCAGGGGAGCCAGACAACTGGAATACAAAGCCACCCCTGTTCATTTGGTTGCTAGTGGCAAGTTATAAAATACTGGGATTCAATGAACTAGCGCTTCGCCTACCTTCTGCACTGGCTATTGTAATGACATTTTTCCTCCTTTTCAAAATAATTACACTGTACAGGTCAGCTACATTCGCAGCATTGACTTGCCTGCTTTTGGCCAGTGTGAAAGGCCTCATAGGGTGGCACGTCGGGCGCACGGGTGACTTCGATGCTTTGTTGACCTGCTTCCTAACGGCCAGTGTTTTTTACTTTTTACGGCTAATTGATTTTGGAAAAAATGGGGCAGCCATAACCTGCGGGTTATTCGTTGGGTTGGCCTACCTGACCAAAGGCCCTGCGGCAGCCGTTCTGCTTCCCGGAATGTTTGCATACGCCGTATTATCGGGGGGCATCAAAAAGCTTTTACATTCAAAAGCAACTTTGCTTGGTGCATGCATCACTGTCACCATGACGGCTGGCTGGTATGTAATTGAACACCAATTCGGTAACACACTCGTTGGTAGTCCAACATTAAATGAAGCACCCGAAGGCACTGCTTTCGACCGACAAATTACCGTGGATATTTTGCGGCGTTTCACAGTTTCCGTTGATGGGTGGAAGCAACCTTTCGATTTTACATTCATATTTTCAAGTCTCGACAAAATCTTTAATCTCTGGCACTACATCTTCTTTGGGTTCATCTTCAGTGGCCTTATTTTATGGCTAAAAAACCGAAGTGACACTTGGCATAAACTCTTATCCAAGCGTAACCGATTGTTGCTTCTATCATTCTGCCTCTACCTTCCACTGGCTATTTTTCTTTCAATTGCTGCAAAATCCAATCGTTGGTACCTCGCCCCTGCCCTGCCCTTCGTGGGTATCATCACTTTCTGGGGAATCCGCCATTTTTGGCAACGAAAAACCTGGGTGAAATGGGCGTTTTATGGTTTGCTCGCCTTTACCTTAGGTCGGCAGTTTTTGCTGTTTTGGAATGTGCCAGCACGACCAGCGTTGGCCAACAACCCCATTTTTGCGCAAGCAAAAACAATCGTGGTAGGCAATAACCTGCCACAGGACAAGCTTTGTTACCTTTATTTTCATGGAAAAAATATGCGCTTTGGCACTAGTGAATTGCAAATCGGCGAAGTACCTGTAGTCAATGCCAATCAATTGCCTCTGACAATGCCAACCAATTGGGAAAAATTTGCCGAAGCCAGTGGTTGCCTTATTTTCACCGTAAAAAAATAAGACCTGTTGAACCGCTTCGCAAAATACCTGACCGATGTCCGCTGGCTAATATTCATATTCTTCCTGCTGCGGCTGTACGGCATCACCAATCCGCCGCTGGAGATGAACCAGAACTGGCGGCAAGCCACGACGAACATGTGGGCACGCAATTTTTTGGAGGTGGACAACAACCCGCTCTATTGCCGGGTGGACATGGCGGGAGACCTCACGGGCATCACCGCCAAGGAGTTTCCACTGTTCAATTACCTGATTTATCTCGCCGCCGACCTGTTCGGCTGGCAGCACTGGTACGGGCGGCTCATTAGCTTGGTGGTATCCAGTTTTGGCGTTTGGTTCTTTTATTTATTGGCAAAAAAATACTTGGACGCCCCGATCCAATCCCTAATCACAAATCACCAGTCTCCACTAGCCTACCCGGCCACGCTTGTGCTGCTCTGCTCCATCTGGTTCGGACACAGCCGCATCATCATGCCGGATACATTCAGCATGTCGCTGGTGCTGATGGGCCTGTGGTTTGGGCTGGAATGGCTGCACCGGGGCGGCGGCTGGCGGTTGGTGCTGTTCGGGTTGCTGGCGACGTTGGGCGCCTTGAGCAAGCTGCCATCGGGCTTCCTTTTGGTAGCATTGACAATGCCTTTTTTAGATAAAACCATTTTGTGGCCCCGTAAAATTGGACTTGCGGCAATGAGCTTGGTGGTGCTGGGCAGTTGTGGTTGGTGGTATTTTTATTGGTTGCCGCACGTTGTTCAAACCTATGGATTCGAGCAGTACCCGATGCGTTCTGTAGCGGTGGGCATGTGGGAAATCCTCGGCGACTTGCCGGAAACGGCGGAGCGTTTTTACCAAAGCGCCTTGAAAAGCTATGTGGCGTTCGGGCTTTATCTGGCTGGATTATGCTGGGCTTTTTATAAAAAAGAATGGAAGCTGCTTGGGCTGTTCGGGCTGCTGTCGATGGTATTCGTGGGCTACATGTTCAAGTCGGGTTCAAGTTTTTACCACCACAATTACTACATCATCCCATTTGTGCCTGTGATGGCGATGATGGCGGGTTTTGCGCTGGCGCAAATTCAACAACCCAAGTTCCGAAACCTGCTCTTGCTGGCCATAACCGTGGAAAGCATCGCCAACCAGCAAGATGCCTTCCGCATCAAAAAAACGGAATTGCCGAAATTGCAACTGGAAGCCATTGCCGATTCGCTCAGCCAGCGCACCGATCTTGTGGCGTTCTATTTTCCAGATGGAAATCCGCAGGAACTCTATTTCGCCCACCGCAAAGGCTGGGTGGTGGACGATTCTCAAATTGGCAATGCAGACTACTTCAGCGACCTTGCCCGAAGGGGATGCAAGCTGTTTTTTTTCAATAAAAAATTGCGGAGCGAAAAGATGCTGCCGGGTGCGGAATTGGTTTTTGAAAACGATAACTATTTGGTTTTCAAACCATTGCGCATGTCCTCATTTTAGCCTAAATCATTGTAAATTAGGCGGATAATCAGTGTATCCGTGTTGGATGGCATACCTGACAAGTCCCGCTGTGTTCTTCAATTTTAATTTTTCCAGCAGGTTGCGGCGGTGGGTATCAAAAGTGCGCACACTGATGAAGAGCTGTGCGGCTACTTCTTGGTTGGTGTACTCGGCTGCGATGAGCTTCAGGACTTCAATTTCCCGACGGGTCAAAACGACCTTTTCTTCTTTGGCAGGTTTTGTGTTTTTCCCGCTGATATGTTCCATTAAAATTTGTGAAACCTGGCGTCCGAAGTAGGAACCACCGGACATCACCGCTCGGATGGCGTTGAGCATTTCGGTTTTGCCAGCATCCTTGAGCAGGTAGCCTGCAGCACCCACTTCCAGCGCCTTGACCACATAATTGCTCTCAGAATGCATGGATACGATGATGATTTTGAGGTCAGGGTACCGTTGGCGAAGGCTTTTTGTCAAATCAATGCCGTTGAATTTGCCCAAAGAAATATCAAGCAGCAAAATATCGGTGGGGTTTGCGTCCAACAAATCGAAAATCTCTGGGGCGCCACCTGCCTCGCCTACCATCTGAAGGTCAGCTTCCTGCTCCAAAATGGCGATGATGCCATCCCTGAACATTTTATGGTCATCAGCAATTACGATACGAATCATGTTACATGCGGTTTTATTCGGTCAGCCTCGCCGGCCTGATTTTCATGCAATAATACCGTTATTTCTCCCGCTTTTAAGGGGAATTTCTATAGTCGCCAACACTCCTTCGCCAAGGGCAGATTCAAGGGAAAACTTGCCGCCTAGCGACTCTACTCTGGATAAAACATTCTTGAAACCGATTCCTTGCAGGTTTTTTTCCAAATCGGCGGAGTCGAAACCAATGCCATCATCCTCGACCATCAGCGATACGTTGGTGTCATGTTTAAATAGCTGTACAGCAATATTGTTGGCACTGGCGTATTTCAGTGCGTTGTTCAGTAGTTCCTGCGCTATTCGGTACAGGCCAAGTTCCATGGTAGGTTCAAGCCTCGATTTTTTTTGGGAAATGAAGCACTCGATTTTTGATTTCGTTTGCCGTTGAACCAAGGTACAAAGGTTTTGCAGCGCCGTTTCCAAGCCAAAATCAATCAGCGCCGATGGCAACAACGCATGGGAAATGCTGCGAATATCGACCGTTACCAAATCAATGACATCAATGAGCTTTGCCAGTTCATTCTGCAATTTGTGGTGTGCCTGGTAGGTCGGGGAACCTTGCAGGCCCTGGATGGACATCTTCAAGGTGGAAAGCAGCGGCCCTACCCCATCGTGGATTTCCTGCGCAAACCTACGCCGCTCCAGTTCCTGGCCCTCCAAAAGGGCGTTAAAAGCTTGGGTTTCCTTTTCCTTTAGGTTGTTGATGTTGAGGAAGGTCATCAGCGCACCGCCCTCCACTGGGCGGCAGCGAACGTTGAGGTAGCGATCGCCGAGCTTTACTTCCGGCAAGTCAAAATTGAAGGAAAAATTCAGCAGGTGGTTCACGACCTGCGAGGTTTCCGAGCCAAACTTAGTGATAAAATCAGTTATCGGCTTGCCTAGGCAAGCATCGGCCTGCCCGACGTCCAGGTTCAAATAATTGCAGCCCCGTGGGTTTATCAGATTGATTTTCAGCCGTTTATCAATGGCGATGATGGCGATGGGGGCAGCATGGATGATGCTCTCCAGAAACGGCTCCCGCATTTGCACCAGTTTTTCCATCTCCAATGATAAAATGTGATTGAACTTATTTACCGCCTGCCGCTGCCTTCAACTGTTCGAGGGCGTTTTTAGCTTCCTCGTTGGCTGGGTCCAATGCGATGGACTTTTCGTACCAAGCAATGGCAGTAGCAAAATCATCATTTTGCGAAAAATAATAGCCAATATAATTATTTGCCTCGATTACCTGCTTTTTTACTTTGTCCAAGTCGGTGCCCGCTGTTTCAATGTATTTTTCATAAAATGGTTTCGCTTGGAAGGATTTTCTGTCAGGGTCGAGGCGATTGTTGCTGCGTGCCCGCATCAGCCAGCCTGTGGCGTAGGTAGGCTGTATTTCCGTCAGCTTCGCAAATGCGCTATCTGCCTCCACGTTCTTGTTCTGCTGATAGCGGCTCATGCCAAGGTAGTAGTAATCCTGCGTAGAGGGCTTGCCATTCGTGATTTTTTCCAGATAAGCCTTTTCGGCATCTGGCCACTGCTTGGCGTCGTAAAGTGATTTTGCAATCAAATCATAAACATCGGTGCGGGTGCTGTCGAGTGCCACGACCGCCTTGAAATTGGTAATCGCAACCTGCGGGTTGTTCAACTTGGCTGCAGCTTTCGCATAGTATTCGTGGTCGGAGGCATACACTGGGCGCTCGCCTACCATTTCAAAGAATTTTTTCGAAGCATCGAAAGAAGCCTGAAAATCGCCGTTTTCAAAATAGGCCCAAGCCAGCCAACGGTACATCGTGTAGTTGTCGGGCTGCTGCTGGAGCACGATTTTAGCTTCCTCAATGGCTTTTTTGTAATCTTTTGCCTGAAAACAAAGGAACTTCACCAAACGGGCACGTTGCTCCACATCATCACCAACGAGCGAAACGTATTTCTCCAGCAACGGCGTCACTTTGCTGAATTGCGCTTTCGCAAAATAGAGTTGGTAGAGTTCCTTGTAGGCAGGGGCATAGTTCGGGAATCGCTGAATGACAGACTCCAACTGCTCAATTGCCACGTCGGCAATACCGTTTTTGTAGTAAGCCCTGGCGATTTTCATCAAAATCTCTGGGTTGTCTTTGTCCTTGTTGGCAGCAAGCTCGTAGCTGGAGAGGGCATCGCCAACCTTGTCCTTGGCCAGCAATGCGTCACCGTAGCCCAAGAAGTAACGAGGGGTTTTGGTGTCCAAGTCCCTTGCTTCCAAATAGGCCGCTGCCGATTTGTCATAGTTGGGGTAGCGGGCCGTCAGGTAGGCGTTGCCGATGAGGCCGAGCACTTCTGCGAGTTCATTCGATTTTACACTTTTCCTTGCTTTCGCAAACAACTTATCTGCTTCTGCTGGCTTGTTTTTATCGAGTGCCAATGTGCCGTTGGCAATGTGTGAAAAATAGCTGTCGGCGTTGGCCATTGTGACCTTGTTCCAGTAAAAACCAGCGCTGTCGAGATTGCCATCCGCATAATAAATTTCGCCGAGGTAATACAAGGCCCCAGCGTTTTTGGGGTCTTGTTTCAACAAGCCGAAAAACACTTTGCGGGCTGCGCCAATATTGTCTGCCTCAAAGTGGTTGATGCCTTCTTTGAGCGTTTGGGCTGCCAACCATTGCGCAGCCACCAACAAAACAAAACCTATTAGTAACTTCTTCATTTTCAGTGATTTAGCTTTAGTTTTATAAATTGGAATTAACACCTTCAAGTAGGAGCGTTTTCCTATTTCTTTAGCCTAAAAGATTCAGACTTTAACTCAATATTATGCTCGACTTTGTAGGCGGGAAGTATGCCTGCCTTTGAAATAATGCGCTGGCCAACCTCCCCTGCCATGAAGGCCGCCAAACCAGTCCCTGTGCCAGAACTGGTTTCCCGGTTGATGACAAAAATCTGCCGTGAAAACGGGTACAGTTCGTCCTGAACATTGCTCGAAAATGGTCGGTAAAATTGGCCGTCGGCTTTGTCGCCGCAGGGTGAAATCGCCAGGATTTTCACCTTAGAGCGCATGGCCCGGCATTCAGGGTCGTCGTAGTCGCTCAGCCAACTGTAGCCGACGATGCCAAGCGCCCCAGCATGGCTATTGACGTAGTCAACAACCGCCGCAGTGGTTTTTAATGCATAGGAATTGGCTGGCAGGTTTGGTTTTCCAATCTTCTCCAAAACAAAGCTTAAGGTGCTGGAACCTTGATTGTCAAATACGATATTGACAGCGCCTGCTTGGTTAGCATTACTAATTGATTTCCAATCAGTTACAGTACCGTCCAGTAGTTTTTTGACGGATTCGCAAGTGAGGTTGGTGTCGGGGTTCGCAGGGTTTATGAGCAGGGCAATGGCGTCGTTTGCCATGATTCCCGTGCGGGGGTTCAGGCTTTTGGATTTGAAATGGGCCACTTCCCTTTCGTTGAGCTGCCGGGCGCAGACAATGACGAAGGTGCTGTCTTCATAAAACGCTTGAAAAGCTTCGTGCTCCGGCAGGTATTCTACCTGGACTTTTGTTTTCGGATAAGAATGCTCAAAACCACTGACCAATGCATCCACCACTGGGTACAGCGTTTCGTCAGCGACGAGCCGAGTAGTACCGAAGGTTGGAGCGTTTTCGGGCATTTCGGCGCAGGAAGCCAAAGCCGCCAACCAACAAAAACTGCAAATTTTAATAAGTTTTACCATTATTCTGCTTCGTTTTCACTTCGATAGGTCTCCCATGCCCGGTAGCCACGGAACACCCCGTAGGCTGCACTGGCAAGTGCGAACCCAAAGTCAAAGATAGGTGCTTGAAATGGGCGGTAGCAAACCACAAAGCCCGCTACTATCAAGTACCCAAGGCTGATTAGCAGCCGCAAAATCAATGGAACTTTAGCCATCAGAAAATAATGAAACGGTTGACACTCTTTGCATGTCAACCGTCTAAGTCATACAGGTATTTGAAAAACGATTCACCTGTTTAAACGTAAAACCTATTCTAACTTAAATTTTACAGGCAGGTTGAACTGCACCCGAACGGGCCGGCCCCGCTGCTTGCCGGGGTTCCATTTTGGGAACATTTTCACCACTCGCATAGCTTCTTCGCCACAGCCGCCACCAATGTCTCGTACCACTTTTACGCTAGTTATCGAGCCGTCTTTTTCAACGACAAAAGAAACGTAAACCGTGCCGTCCACCCCGTTATCCCGAGCGATGGCGGGGTACTTGATATTGCTGTAGATGAACTTGAGCATGGCTGCCTCGCCATCAGGGTACTGAGGCTGTTGTTCTACAACCTTGAATACTTCCTCCGGTTTTTCAACGGGAACTTCCTCTGCGACAGGTGGCGGTGGGGCAGGCTCTTTTTCCTCCAGGCCATCCGGCACACCGTTCACGTCACCCTCCTGCGTTTTTGTGCTGATTTCGATGTTCTTCAATTGGTCCACATCGGGCGGAGCGACTTCCTCCACGACTTCCTCGTCCTTTTTGACAACAGGTTTCACGAAGGCAATCGTTGCTTTCTTGGGAGGTGGCTCTACGGGCGGAGGCGGCGGTGGAGGCGGTGCAGCCTTGGGGTCGAGCGGCGGTGGCTCGGCCAAGGTGACCTCAGCGTTGATGGTTTCCTCCTCGGGCAAATTATCCTTTACCAGCTTCGCCAATAGCGGAATGCTGATGGCTAGGAGGAAAAGCAAGGTTGCAACTAGGTTGGCTTTGGTCATATTGGAAGGATACAGCTTCCTGAGCACATACCCTCCGTAAGACTTGTTCCGATATTCGAAGATGATATCGTCAATGTCGGCCTTTAAATAGTCCGTAATTGTGCTTTTGAGATTGTTATTAGCTTCCATTCGCTAAGCAATTTTAAAGATTGAACTTCTGAGGTAGCCCTGAAAAATCATTTTTCTGGTGCTGGCTCGAAGCTTTGGCCTACCTGCCCGACGATGAGGCTGTCTGGGCCATTGAATTCATCAATGATGGCATACCTGCGAACGCCGTTGATGGCCATTTCATCCAAAACATTCACGAGGTTGCGGTAATCGGATTGCGGCAGCGGCTTGATGAGCACGAAAAGGGAGTCTTGCGAACCCCATTGCGTAGCAACTGCTTTTTGCCTTTCCCGTAAGCGCTCCCGGAAACCTGACCTGGAAAAATCGGTGCTGTCAACGTTGATGTCAGCGTTTTCGTCGTCAGGTGCTGTGTAGCAATAAGCCTTGTCATTGGCTGCTATCAGCACGGTGTAGGTCTTGGAAAGCTTGATTTCTGGTTGGTCTTCCAACGGTTCATCCTGCTTAGCCGGCTTGTTCACCTCCATCGCCTTCGGTTTATTGAAGGTTGTGGCCAACATGAAGAAAGTGATGAGCAGGAAGCCCAAGTCCACCATTGCCGTGAGGTCCACCCGTGTGGACATTTTTTTGGACCTCGCCTTTTTCTTACCTTTTTTCTTCGCCCCACTTTCGGGGGTGGTCATTTCTGCCATGACTATTGAATTTTAGCGGAAACTGCGTTCCACACCAGGTTATTCCTTTGCCTCGCCAGCGCCTCTGGCAGAGGTTATCAGGTTGAACTTGTTCACCTTCCTATCCTGCAGCGTCTGAATCACCTTGTTCACCTTGTCGTAATCTGTATTCGCATCTGCCTTGATTGCAATCCTCAGGTCAGGGTTGGACTGCCGTGCAGTCAGAATCAGTTCGCCGAGTTGGTTGTTCGTGCTGTCCATTTCGATGCCGGGCTGTTTCATGCTGTTGCGTTGCTCGGCGTTCATGGAAAGGAACTGTGGGAGTTGCTCCACAGGCATTCCAAATGCATCCAGCAATTTGAAGTTCTTGACTTGGTCGGCCGTCAAGGTTGGAAATTGGTAGCGGTCCTTCAGCTTCCCCAGCCAGGTTTCACGGGTGTTCTGGTCATCAACGCCCATGTACACCTTGCCCTCCTGCGTCACCTGAATCATCAGGATATTCTGCTCTGGGATGGGTATCTGCGCCGTGGAAGCCGGAATGTTGATCTGCGCCAACTCCTGCGGTTTGAACTTGGTCGTGAGCATGAAGAAGGTCAACAACAGAAAGGCCACATCGCACATGGCCGTCATATCAATGGAAGTGCTTTTGCGAGGTATCTTGACTTTTGCCATTTGTTTTCACGTTTTATGAAACAATAACTTGAAGGCAGGTTTGTTCTCAAATCCTGCGGCAAGGTCATTTCCCATTAAGCACCAACCAATTTGTGTTTGGCAGCAAAGGTCTGCGTAATGCTGTTTCCAGCTTCGTCAATGGCGTATGTCATGCTATCAATCCTTGTCGTAAAGAAATTGTAGAAAATGATGGACCATGCAGACGTCATGATACCGAGCGCTGTGTTGATGAGTGCCTCGGAGATACCCGTCGAAAGGGCCACGGCATCGGGTGCGCCGCTATTGGCCAAGGCTGCAAACGCCTTTATCATACCGAACACCGTACCCAGCAGACCCATCAGCGTGGCAATGGCGGAAAGCGTAGCAAGGATGACCAGATTGCGCTCCAACATCGGCAGTTCGAGGGAGGTCGTTTCCTCGATTTCCTTTTGGATGCTCAGTATTTTTTGGTCACGGTCCATGTGTGGCTCCTTTTCCACTTCGCTGTATTTTTCAAGGCCAGCACGGATGACGTTGGCCACCGAGCCTTGTTGCTTGTCACACTCCGAAATGGCGCTTTTCACATCACCGCTGGAAAGGAAATGCTGTATCCTGCGAATGAAATTTTGGGTAGAACCTTTTCCCCTGGCAGCAAACAAGGTGAAAATCCGCTCGAAAAACACCGTCCAAGTCAGCAGGAAAGCGCCGATTAGGATAGGCACCAGCACGCCTCCCTTGTACATCATGCCGAGGTAGTTTCCTTGCAATGGGTGACCATCTGGGTTTTTCCCCTCAAAGTTGACAGGGTTTCCCAAAATGAGTTTGAACACGAGGTAGCCGACAATCAGCACCAATGGAATCACGATGAGTGCAAACATTGAACTGAACTTGGATGAGGATTTAGCATTAGCCATAATTCTAAAATTTTAATTTTTATACCAGCGAATTGGGTTTCATGTATTCAACCGTATCACCGATTCAAGTTTTTCCAATAGATGAAATTTATGGAACAAAGGTTGGGCAGACAAGTATGATTC
>Ga0075012_10002317_pt1 | contig 18788 bp, 15 predicted proteins | sample All_14_2_FD_71474 | JGI IMG/M metagenome (GOLD analysis project Ga0075012, IMG submission 71474) | Freshwater microbial communities in response to fracking from Pennsylvania, USA - Allegheny Zone_MetaG_DW_15 | ecosystem: Environmental > Aquatic > Deep subsurface > Groundwater > Drilled... | reverse complement strand
GCCCAGCCCCGGCTCGCTCAGCACCGCCGCGATCCGCGCCCCGGTCATGGCGTCCCCGGCGTCCGAGGCCACGGCGACCATATGGGCCAGCCGCGGCGACAGCGGGATGCGCGTCAGCCGCCGCCCATGCGCCGACAGCCCGCCGTCCGCATCCAGCGCCCCCAGACGCGTCAACACCTTGCGCGCCTCCGCCATGGCCCCGGCCGGGGGCGGATCCAGCAGGGCCAGTCCCTCGACCGACCGCGCGCCCCATCGCGCCAGGTCCAGCGCCAGACCGGTCAGGTCCGCCTCCTGGATTTCCGGCCGCTGATGCGGGACCAGGCCCCGCGTCTGTTCCTCGTCCCACAGGCGATAGCAGACGCCCGGTTCGGTCCGCCCGGCCCGGCCCCGCCTCTGTTCCGCCGACGACCGGCTGACCCGCACAGTCGCCAACCGCGTCAGGCCGCTGGACGGCTCGAACCGGGGCACGCGCGACAGACCGCCGTCCAGCACCACCCGCACCCCGTCGATGGTCAGACTGGTCTCCGCCACCGAAGTCGCCAGCACCAGCTTGCGCCGCCCCGCCGCCGCCGGCTCAATGGCCCGATCCTGCTCCGCCCGGTCCAGCCCGCCGTACAGCGGAACCACGTCGACGTTCGGCAGCCGCAGCCGCTCGCTGACGAGCCGCGCTACCCGGTGAATCTCGCCCTGCCCCGGCAGGAAGGCCAGCACCGAGCCGGTCTCTTCGCCCAGGGCCGTCAGACAGGCTCGCGCCATCGCCTCTTCGAACCGTTCGGCCGGATTGCGCCCCAGATAGCGGGTCTCGACCGGATAGGCCCGCCCCTCCGCCTCGATCACCGGCGCGCCGTCCAGCAGTCTCGACACCCCCGCCACGTCCAGCGTCGCCGACATGACCAGCAGCCGCAGGTCCTCCCGCAGCACCCCTTGCGTCTCCCGCGCCAGGGCCAGCCCCAGGTCGGCGTCCAGGCTGCGCTCGTGAAATTCGTCGAACAGGACGGCGCCCACCCCCTCCAGACCGGGGTCGTCCAGGATCATCCGGGTGAAGACGCCCTCGGTGATCACCTCGATCCGCGTCTTCGGTCCGATCCGGCTTTGCAGCCGGGTGCGATAGCCGACGGTCCCGCCCGCCGTCTCCCCAAGGGTGCTGGCCATCCGGTCCGCCGCCGCCCGTGCGGCGATACGGCGCGGCTCCAGCACCAGGATTCTCCCGCCGCCCAGCCAGGCCTGATCCAGCAGGGCCAGGGGCACGACCGTCGTCTTGCCGGCGCCCGGCGGCGCGGCCAGCACCGCCGTATTTCCGGCCGCAAGGACGGCTTTCAGCGGTTCGAGAACGGCGTGGATCGGCAACATGACCCGCCTCTAACCCGATGCGCCCCCGATGCGCCACCGATGCGCCGTGATCACGAAAGCGTCGTGAGGGCTTTACCGCCTCGTCATGCGCGTTGCGCGCCATTCGATCCGCCGCTAGCGTCCGCCCAACGCGGCCGAGGGGCCGCTGTAAACGTGGGGGTATTCTATGTGGCGCGTTAAGTCGCTCGACGCGATTCTGGCCACGGCCGAGAAGAAATCGCTTCATCGGTCGCTCGGACCTGTTCAACTGACCTTGCTGGGCATCGGCGCCATCATCGGCACCGGCATCTTCGTGCTGACGGCCGCCGCCTCGCAGAAGGCCGGTCCCGGCATGATGGTCAGCTTCGTCATCGCCGGCGCGGTCTGCGCCGTCGCGGCGCTCTGCTATTCGGAACTGGCCGCCATGGCCCCGGTCTCGGGCTCGGCCTATACCTACACCTACGCCGTCATGGGCGAGCTTCTGGCCTGGTGCGTGGGCTGGGCTCTGATCCTGGAATACGCCGTCGCGGCTGCGGCCGTCTCGGTCGGCTGGTCGGGCTATGTCCTCGGGCTGATAGAACAGGGGCTGGGGTTCGATTTCCCTGACCTCCTATCCGCCGGACCGACCTGGGCCATGAACGGCTTCATTCCGATGCCCGACTTTTCGGCGGGGATCGTCAACATCCCGGCCATCGTCGTGGCCCTGCTGGTCACCGGCCTGCTGATGCTGGGCACGACGGAATCAGCCCGGGTCAACGCGGTCCTGGTCCTGATCAAGGTCGCCGCCCTGACCGTCTTCATCGTCATCACCCTGCCGGTGATCAAGACGGCCAACCTGTCGCCCTTCGCCCCCAACGGGCTGTTCGGCGCGTCTTCCGGCATGGGAATCGTCGGCGCCGCCGCCTCGATCTTCTTCGCCTATGTCGGCTTCGACGCCGTCTCGACGGCGGCTGAAGAGACCAAGAACCCGCAACGCAACGTACCGATCGGTCTGATCGGCTCGCTGGCCATCTGCACGGTCTTCTATCTTCTGGTCGCGCTTGGTGCGGCCGGCGCCATCGGCGCACAGCCGGTGCTCGGCGCCGCCGGCGAAGCCGTCCAACCCGGTTCGCCCGCCTTCGTCGCCGCCTGCGCCCTGCCGGCCAACGCCGAAGCCCTGGTGTGCTCCAACGAGGCCCTGGCCCACGTCCTGCGCGTGATCGGTCATCCCCAGATCGGCAACGCCCTCGGCACCGCCGCCCTGCTGGCCCTCCCCTCGGTCATCCTGATGATGATCTACGGCCAGACCCGTATCTTCTTCGTCATGGCGCGCGACGGCCTGCTTCCAGAAGGCCTGACCAAGATGCACCCCAAGTGGAAGACGCCCTATATCGTCACCGCCTTCACAGGCATCGCCGTGGCCATCGGCGCCGCCCTGTTCCCGGTCGGCAAACTGGCGGACATCTCGAACTCCGGCACCCTGTTCGCCTTCTTCATGGTGTCGATCGCGGTGCTGATCTTGCGGGTCAAGGAACCGAACCGCAAACGTCCGTTCCGGACGCCGCTGATCTGGGTCTTCGCGCCCCTGTCCGCCTTCGGTTGCGCCTTCCTGTTCTGGAACCTGCCGCACGACGCCAAGATGGTGCTGCCGATCTGGGGCGGCTTCGGCCTGTTGATCTATTTCCTGTATGGCTATCGCAAGAGCCACCTGGGCCGTGGCCTGATCGAGGTCCACGAGACCGACAGCGACCTGCCGCCGCCGCCTGTCCCGCCGATCAGCTGAGACACGCGCTGATGTCCTCAGGCAGGCCAACCAAAACGGCCATAAGTCCTGAGGGCGACCAGCCCAAAACCGGCCTCAAGTAGGCCCGCGAGGGCGATAGGCCAAAACAAGAAAAGGCCCCGGAGCGATCCGGGGCCTTTTTGCTTTGGTGCGGATGAGAGGACTCGAACCTCCACGCCTTGCGGCGCTGGAACCTAAATCCAGTGCGTCTACCAGTTCCGCCACATCCGCCTGGGCAGGTGGTGGGCTCTAGAGGGCCGGACGTCGCCTGACAAGAGCCTCCAGCTGCCTTCAGCGGCGTCCGGCGACCAGTTCGTTGCGGATCGTCCGGCCCAGGGGATCGCGGGCCTGCCAGCTTTGACCGATGTCGGCCTCGACCATGCGGCTACAGAAGCGTGGCAGGATCTGGCGTGGCCTGAACCCGGTCAAACAGATCTTGTCGCCCTCCCGGCTCCAGCGCGCGCTCAACTGACGCCCGTCCGAGAACTGGGACACATAGCGGCCGTCCGGCTCGAAAAAATGCTTCACCCACTGGCCGTTGGGATAGTGAGACACGATGGTGTTGCCAAAGGCCTCCGCCATATCGGCCCGCGCCGGGGCCGTAGAGGCGACGACGACGCCCAGCGCCAGGCCGCAACCGATCAGGACCGTCCGCATCATCCCCTCCGCGTCTTTCCGACCAGATATTACCGATCGTTAAGACTTTGCAAGCCGGAGGGTTCCGGACGGTCCGTGCGTCGGATCAGACGTTGCCGCGGCGGCTCGATTCGAACAGGAACCAGACGCGCTTCTCGCTCTCGTCGATCCAGTTCTCCAGCAGGCTGGCGGTCGCCACGTCGTTGTGCTCGTCGCAAAGGTCGTGGACCTCGCGCATACGCCCGACCAGGTCGTTGTTGTCGTCCCGCAGTTCGGCCAGCATGTCGAGCGCATCCACGAACTCGGCGTCATTGTCGAGAACGCGCGATTCGCGGGCGATCTGACCGACAGAGCGCAGAGTGGTCCCGCCGATCTTGCGCGCCCGTTCGGCGATCAGATCGGTCATGGCCAGGATCTCGGCCGATTGTTCGTCCAGCATCAGGTGATAGTCGCGGAAATGCGGGCCGGACACGTGCCAGTGGAAATTCTTGGTCTTGATATAGAGAGCGAAGACATCCGCCAGCAGGGTCGTCAGAGCGGCGGAAATATCCCGCGTCGCGGCCTCCGACAGGCTGGTGGGGGTTTTCAACGGCGCCAGACGTTTCTCGTGGGCGGTGGCCATGGTCATTCTCCTCAGCTGAAGCACTGCTTAGCTAGGGAGCGTGAGGTCCCAGCGAAAGTCCCGGCGCCCTTCATTTTTGCCGTTGCGTACATTGTCCGTATACCAATGTTCGCTACAGTCGAAATCTTGCGACTTCAGACACGACCCCGGACTGGGTCCAGATCCCGGCTCAGATCGTCATGAGATACAATATTTGCAGTCGCACCTGGGACCAGGGCGAGCGGCCCGTCCACCTTACCTCCATATCGCAGGGCCAATACAGCATCAGCGACGACCCGGACGCGGTGATCACGACGGTCCTCGGCTCGTGTGTCGCAGCCTGTATTCGCGATCCCAAGCGAGGCGTGGGCGGCATGAACCATTTCGTTCTCCCCGAATCTCCGACGCCGCTTTCGGAGCAGGACGACCCGTCGCGCTACGGATCCTACCTCATGCAGCGTCTGGTCGACGACCTGCTGGAAGCCGGAGCCAATCCCCACCGTCTCGAAGCCATGGTGTTCGGCGGCGCCAGTCCCGGCGATTCGTTCTACAATGTGGGGGCGCACAATGTGGCCTTCGCCGAGGGTTTCCTCGCTGACCGGGGCATAGAGATCGTCGATTCGATCTGCGGCGGGCGTTCAGGATGCAAGGTGGAATACTGGCCGGCGTCCGGCAAACTGATCCATACGCCTTTGGGGCAAGACGGGAAGGCCTGAGCCGCCGCCCACAAGCTTCGCCGAGCTCTGCCCTAGCAGGAGCTGCCCCCTTAGTCCTGAACTAGCGGTGAGAGGAACGCGTGCACTCCGCTTAAATCCTTCGGGGCGGTGGCTGGGGAACGAGGACTCGAACTAGAATGACGGTACCAAAATCTGAGATTTCCCACGAGGAAATCGACACTTAGGGTGCAAAACTATGCCGCTCTCGCCCCCCCCATAAAAACAACGACTTAGCCGAGTCCTGTAAAACCCCGATCTCGTTCATTGCGTCTGCTTGTCACCGTTAGAGGAGGCGCTCTTGGCTTGGAGTGCCCACGCTACGAGATTGAGGGTCAGTTTGCCCATGCCAGCGCCTGGCAGGAACCTTTACCTGCGAACTTTCGGTCGGGGGCAGCCAGATCGTTGTGTCTCCAACTGACATCAGCCAGTCGATCGGTGCGGTCAGCTGGTCGCGAAGCTCACGACAGCCTTGCCTGGGTCCAGATCCACGCGCGCGATGTCGCCGACCTTGCGATCGGTATCCTCTTCGGAGCTGGCGGCGGCGGGTCTGCGCATTTCGCGACGGCGATGCCGCAGCGCTGACCTTCAGCGCGCGGAGCCTGTTGTCAGAGCCCTGACGTCACAACAGCGGGCAGCGTCCAACTCCCCATCGCCAACGCTCCGCCGTTGATTTCAAAGACTAGGTTGACGAGAAACGAGAACGCCCCCCTTCTCGGATAACGCGAGTCGATGGGAGACCGCGCTGGGGGCCAACAATGACCAATGCTCTACCGCCACAATACTGCCGGATCTCGAGCGTGGTCGAGCCGGGAAATACGCTCACGCTTGGGACGCCTTTTTCAGGCGCCTTGCCCACGGACTGGACTTGGTCCTGGGTCGGGACATCCATGGAGGGCCAGGCCACAGTTCTGAGTTGGGACAACGTGGGTGCCCTCGTCGTCAACAACGGCGCCATTGAGGTTCAGCTGGCGCCAGGTACGGTGCTGGACGGTAGTGACGCCCTGCTCCCAAGCAGCGAGGTTAGCGTTGTGGTCGCTAACGCCGGAGCCGGCGCCCAAAAAGTCGCTGTCTACATTGATGCCGGCGCTGAAGTCGCGTCAACGACAATGCACAAGACTGAAACCGCAGCCGCGCCAGGCGCGCTCGTCGTGAACCATTCCAATATCGACAGCGTCCGGGTGTTCAACTCGGCCATCGATCCAACGACGGCCGACCAATTCTGGCTCGATGAACCCGGTTCGCCGCTGCCTGCTTCGCTCGCGGCGGCCTACGACTTCTTCACCGTGCCACCTTGGGACCGCGTTGCGGGTCAAGCGATCCCCGGAACACTAACGCAGACCATGCTGACGACTGGTCGCATCTGGCCTGGCACGGGCGGCGAAATAGTTTCCACCAAGAACTTCCAGCCCGGCGCTGGTGGCGCGGGACTGACCGTCCAAGCTTGGGTCCGCTGGGCAGGCGACGTCCAAGCTGATTTTGTGATCGCAAGTTTCAGCGGAAGCAGCACCATCAAATTCCTTTGGACCCAAGATGGCCACCTCCGGCTCTCGGCCAATGGCACGAACGTCGATGCCCCGACCGGGGGGGCCGTTTCCGGGGTCTGGATGAATGTGGCGGCGATGATCGGCCCGAGCATCGTTGCCATTCTAATCAATGGTGTGCCCGTGGTTTCCCAAAAACTCACCGTCGATACCAGCAACATCACGGGCGCCCAATTCGGGGGGTGGAGTTCGGCCACCTCAACAGGTGGAGCCCAGACCTCGATCCAAACCATCGGCTTCTACAACGGCGCCCTTACACCGACTGACGTCAAAACTTTCATGTACTCGCGCTCGGTCGGAGATCCGCGTTGCATCGGCCTGTTCCGACTGACGACAGGGAACATCCCCTTCAACCTGATTACGGGCGACAACGTCACGGCGGACTCAGGGGGCCAACGAATGCAATTCTGGGAGGATTGCTCTTCCTACAGTTTCCCATCACCTGCCATCGCGCGAGACGCCGCACCCGCGGTGGAGTTGGCCCGGCCGACGAAGGAGGAGATTCACGCTTTCTTGGTCGAGGCTTCCGCCAATGCCGAACAGGGCAATGAGCAACAGCAGCTCACCAATCAGCTGACGCGGGACTTGAGGGTTCTTCCGACTGGAGAACTAGTGCTTGTTGGCTGTGTCGTGGATGGAGCTAACGGCGGTTTGGCCTTGGTTACATCGCGCGGCCTAGTAGCGTTCCGCGGGCTCACGTTCCCAAGCGATGCAGCATGCAACAAATGGATCGCCAAACTGCTGTACACACTCATCACGGGGTTTGCAGCAATGCTGGGGCACTTCCGGACAAGCAGCCCGGCCCGAACCGCCTGGGTCGAAAACTTCATGGAGAACTCGCAGCGTGTCCAAGACCTTGTTGACTGGCTCGAAACCATCGCTCACCGACCGGTGACTGAAACAGATGTTCTCAAGGGGCTAAAGATCATGTGGGCCTCCGCCTCGTTCGCCTACTCGCTATGGGATCTTCTGGATGGCGAGGATTATTACGACGGCGAACGTGCGGCGCTCTCGTTGCTATCGATCGGTGCTTCGTACGTGGCGGGTGAGGCGCCATCACGTTCGCGTTGGTGGACAGCGGTGATTCTCCAGTTGGGGTCTACTGCAGCCAATGTGACCGCACTCTTGAAAACCCGTCCCGCCGGCTGTCCGAGCGCGCAGTGTGGGTGCTGACCGCCAAGCCACTATGGCTAAGGTCTTGAGGGATCAACGATCCGGTAAACGGGCCAACTTGGCAGGACCGGGAATCCGTCCTGGCCCGGCGCCTCTCAGGCTCAGCCCCCATTGATCCGAGGGAGATGATCTGATTCAGGCTCCTGAAGAGTCTGGACATGAGTGACCTGTATTGGCTGACGGACGAGCAGATGGCCCGGCTGGCGCCCTATTTCCCGAAGAGCCACGGCAAGCCCCGGGTGGATAACCGCCGCGTGCTGAGCGGGATCATTTTCGTCAACCGCAACGGCTTGCGCAGGCGTGATGCGCCGGCGGCCTATGGTGGGCCACACAAGACCCTACAATCGCTGGAAGCGATGGAGCGAGGCTGGCGTCTTCATGCGGATGATGGAGGGCCTGTCCGGGGCTCAGACCGAACGCCCACCATCATGATCGATGCGACCTATCTCAAGGCGCACCGACGGCTTCGAGCCTGCGGGTAAAAAGGGGGCCTCGAATGAATGTTGCCAGACCGACATTCCCAGTGACTTTAGTTTCTGAATATCCATCAGAATCTCTTCTAATATAAGCGTCCATAGACAGTAAATCTAATAGCAATACCTGCGTATATCTATCTCACAAAATCGCTTGACTTTAGCTTCGAGTACTCAGGAGAGCGAGGCAAATTCACACTACCCGTTATAACTCCTATCCATGGTAGAAATTTTTCGACTTGACCTGAAGATGGACGGGACCTGGTCGCCCTCAAGACTACTTCGCGCAATTCCACACCAGGCAATATATTACCTAGTTCTTCTGCTCGAAAATAAAGAGATGAGCTCGGCTTGTTTAAGTCAGAGAACTGAGCCAGAAGAGGAAATTCATGTCCCAACAACGTATATGACACGTCGCCGTTCGAGAATTCCTCATAGGCACGATTTCTGCCATCAGACTCCCATCTAGGGACGCCCTCGCGGTTCTCGATTACCAACTCCGGCCCGATCAGCCGTCGATCATAACGTGCGTCGTTCACCAATAACATGAACAGGGGGGAGCGGCCGGGAAGCTCTAGAATGCCCGCCTCGCCCTGGAACTCCTTAATGGTGGAGCCTTCGAATCTAAACCAATTAGGATAGGTTCCCCGCACTGAACGACGAGCGACCGAGACGCTGTGCTGAATGCCGTCGATAACGAAGCGGTGCTCAACTTCGAACCGCATCTCGTACCTTGGACGACACGCGCCCAGCCCGAGTGCGGCAGCCCCCAAACCTGCAAAGACCACTCGGCGATCCCAGTCGTGCGCCATCACGTTTCGCCGCTCCACGCAACGATGTCATTGTGATCGCCACAATCGATCAGATTGCCCATCCCGGTGTCATTGAGGCCGCGTATACCGGCCGCGCCTGGGGCGCCGGTTGTCTGCACGCCACGATTGTAGACGTCCATTGACAGCAGGCTGAGCAGAACTTTGCGGTCCATCTACCAATTCCTTGAAAATGATGGTGCTGAGAATCCGATGCCGTCTGGCGAGTAGGCGCCTCGCCCTCTTTGGGTCGTCCACGGCATGATTTCCTCGACCTGCCCGATGTCGAGCGGCTCGTCGGTGACCTGAACCGTGCATCGCCCCCAGGTCAGGCCGGGGAACGGCTTGGGCAGTTCTTCCGGCAGATTGATTACCCCGCTGCCCGGAACACGGGGCGTCCAAAACAGCGCCAGGATCGGTAGTTCGTCGAGCGCCAGGGGAATGGGATCTGTGCCGAGGAGCGCCCGCGCCTGAACGGGGCTGAGGAGGCGCTGGCGCTCGGCCTGCGATGAGGTCTCGTACATGTCTTGGGTAACGACGCTTTTGCCCAGGCGTAGCGCCATCAGCGCCATAGGATCCCAAGGACCATAGGACCGCTCACGACGGCCGCGCACGATCACATAACCTTCCAGCATGGCGAACAGATAGGCGCCGCCCGGCAGCGCCAGCAGGGTGGCGTCGCCCTGCCAGGACGATTGACCGGCTCCGTCCGATGGAAACCAGCCGGGATCGTTGAAATAAGTGCACTGGCGGATCGAACTCCCGCGGATCGGCCGGCCGTCGATCAGCACCTCCAGAGTCAGACGGAAACGCGATCCCAGTTCGTCGCCCGAAGGCGCCCTGTTCTGCTCGAGGCAGCCCGCGAGGCTTCCGGCTAGACCTGCCAGCACAGCACGGCGGGGCAGCCGAATGGATGCCTTCCTGCGGTGCGCGCCGCGTTGCAATCCCGACATATCAAACCGGCCTTTGCACCGAAAAATGGGCCGCAGGATACAACGCACACACGATCACAGCTCGACCTCCTCCAACTCAGGCGGGAGTAGGGCAAATCTGCAAAAGAGCATCAAGCCGCGACATGAGCACAATCAGTGCTTGATCAATTGAAGCAGGGCGCGGTGCAGCGGATGAGGATCGTGAGGTCCCAAATGCGCGTCACGCGCAAACTCCCGGAATTGCTCCTGTTGCTGGAGCGGCACATTACTTATGTCACCGGACACCGACGTTCTGTCGCGCGAAGGTTGTATTTCACACTCGAAATATGTTGTGGATAACGACCTGATGTCGCGACTAGAGGCACATCCAATCGTATGAACAGCCTCTGGAACCGCTTCGGATTTCCAGAACTAGTTGCAGTGCCCCCACGCGGATATCGGGCGTCCGACGGGAATAGACATCTCGCCGCAACCGTCACAAATAGAGGGCGGCGGGTTCCGGAACGGATAGGCGCTGATCTTGAGCCGGAGGACGCAGAGCGTCGGCGGCGATCAGGGCTGCCCCCCCGGCTTCCGTACAGAAGTTCCAGGCCCGCCTCCTTCTCACTTGGTGGATGCCTCGGGGGCGATCAGCCCGGTCCGTACCGCCACGGCGACCGCTTCGATCGGCCAGACCCGCAATCCCAAGATCGGTCTGATCTACAGTCCCACGCCCGACCTGCTGTTGCGCGCCAGCTACGGCGCCTCGTTCCGCGCCCCCGCGCTGCGCGAACTGAACAGCGCCTATCGCCTCGGGCCCTGACCGAAGCGATCTCGCATATCGCCGAACTCGCAAGGCCCGCGCGGTTCGCGTTGGATCGTCGTCGGTGGAGCAGACGAGGCGAACCGCCGACGCCGCTCTATGGGGCGGACAGTGCGTCCGCCTGCTCAGAGTGGCGTCGAAAACAATGGGGCTTGACCGACGGATGAAAGGCTGCCCAGCCCTGATCTGGGCGCGGCTGATGGCGTCACCAAGAGGCTGGCGTGGGTTTCCGGATCAGGACGGGTCAAGGCCGCTGCCTCTGCGGCGCCGTTGCCCCCTCACGTGCTGGCTTCATCCGGTGCGTTCGCCGTAAAAGCGCTTCATGACCAAGTCGACGAAGCGTTGGAGATTCTGGATCGACCGGGGCGGCACCTTCACCGACGTGGTGGCCCGCGCGCCCAATGGCGCGCTCCAGACGCGCAAGCTGCTGTCGGTCAATCCGGAACACTATGCCGACGCCGCCGTCGAAGGGATTCGACGCATCCTCGATGTCGAGTCCGGGCCTCTGCCGCCCGGTCTAGTCGATGATGTGCGGATGGGCACGACGGTCGCGACCAATGCCCTCCTGGAACGCAAGGGCGAGCCGACCGTGCTGGCGATCACTGCGGGCTTCGGCGACGCCCTGCGCGTCGGCTGGCAGGCGCGGCCCGACCTGTTCGTGCGCAACATCGTCCTGAACGACCAGTTGTATGATCGGGTCGTCGAGATCGGCGAAAGGGTCAGGGCGGACGGGGCCGTGGATCGTCATCTGGACGAGAATCGGGCACGGGTCGATCTGGCCGCCGCCCACGCTGCAGGCCTGCGGGCCGTGGCCATCGTCCTCGTGCACGGCTGGCGTTTCCCCGACCACGAAAAACGGTTGGCCGAGATCGCGCGCGACGTCGGTTTCGATCAGGTCTCGGTCAGCCACGAGGTCGGCGCCCTGATCAAGCTGATCGGGCGCGGCGACACCACCGTCGCCGACGCCTATCTGTCGCCGATCCTGCGCGCCTATGTGGAGCGGGTCGGCGCCGACCTGGGCCCGGCGACGCCGCTTCAGTTCATGCAGTCGTCGGGCGGACTGACGGCGGCCGACGCCTTTCGGGGAAAGGATGCGATCCTGTCCGGACCGGCCGGCGGCGTGGTGGCCATGGCGGAGACGGCCAAGGCGGCCGGGTTTAACCGCGCCATCGGTTTCGATATGGGCGGCACCTCCACCGACGTCTCTCACTTCGCCGGGGAGTATGAGCGGACCTCGGACGCCGTGGTCGCCGGGGTGCGGCTGCGCGCGCCGATGCTCAGCATCCATACGGTCGCCGCGGGCGGCGTTTCGATCTGTCGGTTCGAGGGCGGGCGGATGCGGGTCGGGCCGCAATCGGCCGGCGCCGTACCGGGTCCGGCCGCCTATCGGCGCGGCGGTCCCCTGACGGTGACCGACTGCAACCTGATGCTGGGCAAGCTCAACCCGGACTTCTTCCCCGCCGTCTTCGGGCCGAACGCCGACCAGCCGCTGGACGCCGAGGCCGTACGCCTCCACTTCGACGCCCTGGTCGCCGAGGTCGAGGCTGCGACCGGACGCGCCACCACGCCAGGCGAGTTGGCCGAGGGCTTCGTCACCATTGCCGTCCAGAACATGGCCGAGGCGATCCGCTCGATCTCGATCCAGCGCGGCTACGACGTGACCCGCTATGTGCTGAACTGTTTTGGCGGCGCCGGCGGGCAGCACGCTTGCCTGGTCGCCGACGCCCTGGGCATGACCAAGGTGCTGCTGCATCCGTTCGCGGGCGTGCTCTCCGCCTACGGCATGGGCCTGGCCGAGGTGCGCGCCATACGCCAGGCGACCGAGGCCGCCCCGCTTGATTCCGCCCGCGATCCGGCCTTGGCCGACCGCATCGCCGGACTCGCCGCCGCTGCCCAGGCGGACCTGGAAGCCCAGGATTTCGCAGCCCGCGCCGTCTCGACCGTCGCGCGGGCAGAGATCAAATTCGCTGGATCCGACACGCCGCTCGTCGTGCCCTTCGGTCCCGCCGATGCGATGGCCGAGGCGTTCGAAACCCTCCATCGCCGCCGCTTCGGCTTCTACGCCGAAGACAAGGCCCTGATTGTCGAGACCCTGGAAGTGGAGGCCATCGGCCATTCGGACCAGGCGCCGTCAAGGCCGACCCTAGCCACCGCAACCGGATCATTGGAGACCGTCGCCGAACTGACCGTCCGCATGGCCGGCCGCGACCGCCCCACCCCCGTCTATCGTCGCGATGGCCTGACGCCGGGCCTAGCCGTCGATGGGCCGGCCATCCTGCTGGAAGACACCGGCACCATAGTGGTCGAGCCCGGCTGGCGCGCAACGATCGACGCCCAGGCCAATCTGCTGCTGGAGCGGGTCGTCCCCCTGCCCGCTCGCACGGCCATCGGCACGGATGTCGATCCGATCATGCTGGAGGTGTTCAACAGCCGTTTCATGGCCTGCGCCGAACAGATGGGTGAAGCCCTGCGCGCCACGGCCTATTCGGTGAACATCAAGGAGCGTCTGGACTTCTCCTGCGCCATATTCGACGCGACCGGCGCCCTGATCGCCAACGCCCCGCACATCCCGGTCCACCTGGGCTCGATGGGCGAGAGCATCCGCACCGTCATCGCATCGCGCGGAGGCGGCGGCATGAAGCGCGGCGACGTCTACATGCTGAACGCCCCCTACAACGGCGGCACCCACCTGCCCGACATCACCGTCATCATGCCCGTCTTCCTGGACGAGGACACCGCTCCAGCCTTCTTCGTCGCCGCACGCGGACATCACGCCGACGTGGGCGGAACCACGCCGGGCTCCATGCCCGCCTCGTCGCGGACGGTGGACGACGAGGGCGTTCTGATCGACGACTTCCTACTGGTCGATGCGGGCCGACTACGCGAGGCGGAGACGCGCGCCCTGTTCGCCTCGGGCCGTCATCCTTCGCGCAACATCGATCAGAACCTGGCCGACCTGAAGGCCCAGGTCGCCTCCTGCACGCGCGGCGCCGACGAACTGGTCCGCATGACCGCCGAGTTCGGCCGCCCGGTGGTCACGGCCTATATGGGCCATATCCAGGACAATGCCGAAGAGGCCGTGCGGCGCGCCATCGCCGCCCTGAAACCCGGCGCCTTCGCCTATGAGATGGACGACGGCGCCGTCATTCGCGTCCGCATCGACGTGGATGCTCAGGCTCGCAGCGCCGTGGTCGATTTCACAGGCACCAGCGAACAGAGGCCGACCAATTTCAACGCGCCGCTGTCCATCACCCGGGCGGCGACCCTCTATGTCTTCCGCACCCTGGTGGACGACGCCATTCCGCTGAACGAGGGCTGCCTGAAGCCGATCAAGCTGATCGTGCCGGAGGGATCGATGCTGAATCCCCGTTATCCGGCCGCCGTGGTCGCGGGCAACGTCGAGACCAGCCAAGCGGTGGTGGACACCCTGTACGGCGCTCTGGGCGTGCTGGCCGCCAGCCAGGGTACGATGAACAACTTCACCTTCGGCGACGATGCGCGGCAGTATTACGAGACCATCGCCGGAGGGGCCGGCGCGGGCCCGGGTTTCGACGGGACGAGCGCGGTCCAGACCCATATGACCAACAGCCGCCTGACCGATCCCGAGGTGCTGGAGACCCGTTTTCCGGTCCTGCTGGAGGAATTCTCCATCCGGCGCGGCTCCGGCGGCGTCGGGCGTTGGCGAGGCGGAGACGGGGCGGTGCGCCGAATCCGCTTCCTGGAGCCGATGACCGCCGCCATCCTGTCGAACCGCCGGCGCGTCCCCCCCTTCGGCGCGGACGGCGGCGGACCCGGCGCGACGGGCGTCAACCGAATCGAGAGGGTGGATGGAACTGTCGATCCTCTGACTTCGACGGCCGAAGTCTCGATGTCGCCCGGGGACGTCTTCGTCATCGAGACGCCGGGCGGCGGCGGCTTCGGCGAATGAGGCTTCCTGAGCCGACCGAACCGCGCAATCCTTTGTCCGGAGGGGGATGAACCATGCTGGTGCTTTTGGGGATTGCGGTGGTGGTCGCGGGCTTCGTCGCCCGGATCAACCCGCTGGTGGTCATTCTGGTCGCGGCGATCACGACCGGGGTTCTGGCCGCGGTCGGACCGGGCGTCGACGCCCGCGCCCTGCTGACGGCGGCGATCAACACCATCAGCCGGTTCGGCGAGGCGTTCAACGATAACCGCTATTTCCACATCACCTGGCTGGTCCTGCCGGTGATCGGTCTCCTGGAACGGGTCGGCTTGCAGGCGCGGGCCCGCGATCTGGTGACCCAGGTCAGGGCCGCGACCGCCGGGCGGCTGATGCTGATCTATCTGGTGGTGCGCCAGACGACGGCCGCCTTGGGCCTCACCTCGCTGGGCGGCCATCCGCAGATGGTCCGCCCCCTGATCGCCCCGATGGCCGAGGGCGCGGCCGAGACCGAACACGGCCCCCTGACGAACAAGGCCCGTTTCCGCATCCGCGGCATGGCGGCCGCCACCGACAATATCGGCCTGTTCTTCGGCGAGGACATCTTCATCGCCATCGGCTCCATCGTCCTGATCGTCGGCTTCCTCGAACAGGCCGGGGTGCGGGTCGAGGCCCTGCATGTCTCGCTGTGGGCGATCCCCACCGCCGTCGTCGCTCTGGTGGTCCACGGCGCGCGCCTGCTTATGTTCGACCGACAGGTGAGGAAGGACATGGCTGTCCCCGATCCGGTCGCGGATGTGGATCAGACAGGGGGCGGTCGATGATCACTCTCGAACACGCCTATGTCGCGACCGGCCTGATGTTCGCGGCCTTCTCGATCCTCAGCCTGCGCGATCCGCTGAACCCGACCCGGTTCCGTAGCGCCCTATTCTGGGGCCTGATCGCCCTCTCCCTGCTGTTCGGTTCGTGGCTGGGCGGCCTTGGAAATGGATTGCTGGTGATCGCGCTCGTCGTGATCAGCGCGGCGGGCAAACTGGGCGTCGGCAACCCCGTCACCACCACCGGCGCACAGCGTAAAGCCGGCGCTTCGCGCTGGAGGAACGCCTTGTTCGTGCCCGCTCTCATGGTGCCCCTAGTCGCCGTCGGCGGGACATTGCTCGCCAAATACACGCCCGCCGGGGCCTGGCTGGTCTCGCCGGTGCAGACCACTCTGATCTCGCTGGGCCTGGGCTGCGTCGTCGCGCTGATCGCCGCCATGGTCTGGTTCCGGCCCCCGGTCATGGCTCCGGTGCAGGAAGGGCGTCGCCTGATGGACTCGATCGGCTGGGCCGCGCTCCTGCCACAGATGCTGGCCTCGCTGGGCGCGGTCTTCCTGGCCGCCGACGTGGGCCAGGTGGTCGGCGACCTGATCGCGCGGATCCTGCCCATGACCTCGGCCTTCCTGGCGGTCTTCGCCTATTGCGCCGGCATGGCCCTGTTCACCGTCATCATGGGCAACGCCTTCGCCGCCTTCCCGGTGATGACCGCCGCCATCGGCCTGCCGATTGTGGTCAACCAGTTCGGCGGCGATCCGTCCATCGTCTGCGCCATCGGCATGCTGGCCGGCTTCTGCGGCACCCTGATGACCCCCATGGCGGCCAACTTCAACGTCGTGCCGGCGAACCTGCTGGAACTGCCCGATCGCAACGCCCCCCTGAACGGCGTCATCCGCGCGCAGCTGCCCACCGCCGCCATCATGCTCGTGGCCAATATGCTGCTGATGTATCTTCTCGCCTTCCGGTTCTGATCATGACGCACAGCCTCGACGCCGCCCTCGCCTCCCGCTTTGCTGCGACGGCCTTGGGCCATGTGACACGCGAGTATCCGAACCACATCATGCATGTGCTGACCGGACCGCAGGACGCCCGCACCCCGCGCGACATGCACCCGATCTTCTTCGGCAGTTTCGACTGGCACTCGTGCGTCCACGGCTGGTGGACCCTGTTCACCCTCTATCGTCTGTATCCAGACGTGGCCGAGGCCGACCAAATCCGCGCGACGGCCGAGGCCCTGTTCACGCCGGACCATGTCGCAGGCGAAGCCGCCTATCTGGCCCGACCTGAGGCGCGCGGGTTCGAACGTCCTTATGGCTGGGCCTGGCTGTTGATGCTGAGCGCCGAACTCGGCCGCCACGAGACTGAAGAGGGCCGGCGCTGGTTCGAGACCCTGCGGCCCTTGGCCAGGGTCTTCGCCGACCGGTTCAGGGCTTTCCTTCCGTTAGCGGATTACCCCGTCCGCGTCGGAACCCATTACAACACCGCCTTCGCTCTTAGATTGACCCTCGACTACGCCGACGCCCACGACCCCGATCTGGCGCAGGTCTGCCGCGACGCCGCCCTGCGCTGGCATGCCCATGACCGCGACTGCCAGGCTTGGGAGCCGTCCCAGGACGAGTTCCTGTCCCCGGCCCTGATGGAGGCGGAGCTCATGCGACGTGTCCTGCCGCTCGTAGATTATCGAATCTGGTTCAACGCTTTCCTGCCCCGCCTGGGAGACGGCCAGCCCGCCACACTGCTGTCGCCCGCCCGCGTCAGCGACCGCACCGACGGCAAGATCGCCCATCTCGACGGCTTGAACCTGAGCCGCGGTTGGTGTTGGCGCGCCATTGGAGCGGCCTTGCCGATGGGTCATCCCCTTGCCCCGGTCGCCCTCCGTGCGTCGGCCGATCATCTGGCGGTCGCCCTGCCCCACGTCACGGGCGACTACATGGGCGAGCACTGGCTGGCCAGCTTCGCCCTGCTGGCTCTGCAGTCGCCGGATGCCGGGTCCTATCGCAATAGGCCGCGCGGCTCATAGGCCGAAGTCGCCAATTGGTTTTGGTCCTTGCGACTTCGTCGAGAGGCCCCCCGTAGCCTTGCGATGCAGAGATTGCAGGTTGGCGTCGAACTGCGGTTCGGGTTCGATCTCCATTGTTGTTTGCCCCGGCCGCCGAGGGAGAGGCCAATGACCGAACCGCGCCTTCTGACCGAGCGCGAAGCCGACGCTCTTTGGGCTCATCACCCGCAATCTCGACCTGATGTCGAAGGATCGCAGCCTTGCTGCCACGCACCAAGGTCGATCGACGCAAACACCTGGATATCGTCAGGACGGAACTGGGAGACCTGACGCTCACGGCCATCACGGCGCCTAAGGCGCGTCTTTTCCTCCTGACTTGGCGCGACAAGCGCGCAGACACGCCCAAGACGGCCGACGAACGGCTCGGGGCCCTGTCGCTTGTTTTGAACTGGGCGGTGAACCGGGGGGGAACTGGCGACCAATCCGGTTGCGAACTTCCCGCGCATCTACAAGGTCAATCGCGCCGACATCATCTGGGAGCCCCATCACCTCGCCACGATCCTGAACCACGCGAATCCGCCGGTCGTCGCCGCGATTCGCCTGGCGGCTGTCACGGGCCTGCGAAAGAATGATCTGATCGTCCTGCCGTGGTCGACGGTGAAGGAGAATGCGATCGTCTGGCAGACCGGCAAGAGCCGGGGCCGAAAGTGTGTCGTGCTGCCGATTACCGACGCCGTTCGAGAGGTGCTGAACATCTTGCCCCGGGGCGACTGCCCGACCGTCCTGGCGACCTCTGAAGGGGAGCCCTGGGCCCCGCCGGGGCGCGGCCTGGACAGCGGCGTCCAACGCGCCCGAGATCAGGCCGACGCCGAAGCCAAGATGCGAGGCGGCGCCCAGGCCACGGCCGGCCTAGAAGGCCTCCGCTTCCACGACCTCCGCGGCGCCGCGGCGACCAACTACATTCTGGTCGGATTGCCGCTCGACGACATCGCCACGATTCTCGGCTGGGAGCTCAAGCGCGTGAAGGAGATCGCCCGCCGTTACGTCACCGTCGAAGCCATCGGATTGGGCATGATCGCGCGGCTTCAGGAGACCAAGAACATAAGGGCAACTGTAAAACCCTCTGTAAAACCCGCTCAGAAAACCGCCCGCGGGCGGCTGAAAGAGGATCCAGTGAGGGCGGATGGCTGGGGAACTAGGACTCGAACCTAGAATGACGGTACCAAAAACCGGAGTGTTACCATTACACCATTCCCCAGCAGGTCCGGCGACCGCAGCGCTCTCGCGCGGCGGAGGCGG
>Ga0075012_10002315_pt1 | contig 18792 bp, 7 predicted proteins | sample All_14_2_FD_71474 | JGI IMG/M metagenome (GOLD analysis project Ga0075012, IMG submission 71474) | Freshwater microbial communities in response to fracking from Pennsylvania, USA - Allegheny Zone_MetaG_DW_15 | ecosystem: Environmental > Aquatic > Deep subsurface > Groundwater > Drilled... | reverse complement strand
GGTGGCCCTCGCAGGAGGCCTGCATGCAGGTCTTGGATGCCTACCAAACCGCTTTCAAGAAGACGCCGCTTGTGATGTTGCTCAACGGCAAGGCCTGCGCCGCCCGCGCGATCGCGCGGGGCGCAGGCTGGCGGGTGGATTCGATGGGGGACCTCGGCAGTTTTTCGCCGACGTGGAACCATATGCGCAACGCGTATCCCGAGTGGTATCGCACGACGCAGGCGGCGGACGCGTGGAAGAGCGCGCCGGTCGCCTATGAGCCGCCGAGAGAAATCGGCGAGTTCGTCGAGAAAAAGTGGCCGTTGCGCTGGATCTACAACTATGCGCTGGCATGTCATGGCAGCCTCTTCAACGGGAAGTCCGGCAAATGGCCGGATGACCCTGCATTCCGCGCTGAGACGGAGCGCTTTTTGAAGCGTCTGGGCTACCGGATCGTGCTCAGAGAGGTCGTTCATCCGGCTCAGGCGGGCGGTTCGTTCGACGTTTCCACGAAATGGCAGAACGTCGGCTCGGCCCCCTGTTACCGGCCGTACCGGGTGGCCTATCGGCTGAGCGGCGGAGCTGGCGTCGAGGCTGTTCTGCCCGGAAAAGCGACCGTGAACGCGTGGCTTCCCGGTTCAGTGGAACTTTTCGACGAAGCATTCTTCAAAGAGGTCCCTGACCTGCCGCCGGGGCCGCTCTGTGACGTCGTCGAGAGGCTTGTGTTGCCGGACGGCTTGGCCGACGGGACATACACGCTTTCGCTCGCCCTTGTGGACGAGCGCTCGCGGCCGGCGGTAAGGCTTGCGATTCATGGACGCGGCGCGGACGGATGGTATGCGCTGAGCAAGATTGAAATCAAGGCCGGGCGCCTGAAAGGAACGGGCTCAAAAACATTGCGGGAGACGACGCCATGACACTGTTGAAACGCGCCTTTGCCGCTGCCGGTATGGCCTGCGCCCTCACCGGCGGTGTGGCCGCCCAACAGGACGGACAATCCGGCTGGTTCCCGTTCGTCATCCCCGATCTGGCGGATGAAGAGACGGCCGGCACGCCGATCGACCTTTCGTTCTTGAATCCTGAGCCTGCGGGCAGTCGCGGATTCCTGCGGCCTGACGGCGAGCGGATCGTGGACGGGCGCGGCGAGGAGGTGCGCCTGTTCGGCTCCAATATCTGCGACCTCCACCCCATGCCGCCCAAAGCGAACGCGCCACTCATGGCGCGGAGACTGAAGCAGCTGGGCTTCAACTTTATCCGCCTGCACTACTTCGATTTCGCCCGGGCGCCGCAGGGCATCCTCAACGAGGACATGCAGACGCTGAACACGGAGAAGCTCGACCAGTTCGACTGGCTCGTGGCGCAGCTGAAAGAGAACGGCATCTACGTCGACATCAACCTCCACATCTGCCGGCCCTACCCCGGCCAGCCGGCCGAGGTCCACCGTTTCGGCAAGGGCATCGATTTCATCCACGATCCCTACATCGAATCTCAGAAGCGCTATGCGCGCGACCTGATCGGCCACGTCAATCCGTACACCGGACTTTCATACGCGAAAGACCCGTGCGTGGCGGTGATCGAGCTGAACAACGAGAACACCGTGTTCCAAGTCGCCTCGCTGCTGGCCAGCCTGCCGGAGCCGTTCCGCGGGGCCGCCGCGCGCAAATGGAATGCTTGGCTCGCGAAGAAGTATGGCGGCAGCGACGCCCTGCGCGCGGCTTGGAATGCCACCGCGCTGGCCGAGAAGGGACCGGAGCTGCTGGACAACGGGGGGTTCCAGCGCGGGACGCAAGGATGGTCGTTCCAGGACGCGGGCGGCGCCCAGTCGAGTGCGCGCGCCGTGGCGGGGCCGGACGCGGCAGGGTCCTGCCTGCGCTGGGAACTGACCCGTGCGGGGAGCGAGGCGTGGCATATCCAAGCCACGGTGTCCCGTGTGCCGGTCAAGCATGGGCGGTCTTACGCGGTCTCTTTCCGCGCGCGCTCGGTTGGCGGGCCCTCGGTCAAGCTGGGAGTGGGGATGATGATGCAGCAGGCGCCGTGGACCTCCGCCCGCGGCGGCGCGACGATTGCCCTGGACGAGACGTGGCGCGAATTCGGCGTGACCTGCACGGTCGAGAATCCGGACGGCATCCCCATGCGGCTCAATTTCGCGGCCGGCCTGCAGACGGGCGCCGTGGAGCTGGCGGCGGTCTCGCTGCGCGAGGGCCGCTATGCGGGGGTCGGGTTGCGCGACGGCCAGCGCGTCGAGGACGGCTCGGTGCCGCTGGTGGCCGACACGGCCTGCCCCGAGCGCTCGGCCGACTTCATACGGTTCCTGATGGACGTCGAGGCGGATTATGTGAGCGCGATGATGCGCGTCCTGAAGGAGGAGCTCGGCGCGCGCGCCATGATTTACTGCACGCAGGCGAGCTACGGCGGTTTGGCCGGGCTCCGGCGCGAGGGGCGGCTGGGCGATGTGATTGACATGCATTGTTATCCCTGCCACCCGCGAGAGGTCAAGGACGGACAAGGGCGGGCCGTCCGCGCGGTGCAGAACGCGTCCATGGTCGGGGACGCCTTCGGTCCGATCGAACGCGCGGCCTTCTGGCGCGTGGCGGACAAGCCCTTTCTGATGACGGAGTTCGACCTCAACCCGCCGAACGATCACGCGTCGGAAAACTTCCCGCTGCTGGCGCTGCTGGCCGCCTATCAAGGCTGGGCGGGTTTCGCGGAATATTCGTGGTACAACTTCCAAGGCGGCCGGCAGGGGCACGACCGCATCGTCAGCAACTTCGCGACGACCGGCCATGCGGGACAGATGTGCATGGTTCCCGCGATGGCGCTGCTCTACCGCAAGGGGTTGGTGTCGCCGGCGCGCGAGCGGTTGCTGGTCACCGTTCCCGAGAACGGGATCGCGGGGCGTTTGGCCGAGAACGTCTGGTCCGGGGTGCCGGACCTGCTGTCGAGCCTCAAGGGAGACGTGTCGGACGCATGGCGTCGGCACGTGGCGTGCCGTCTCGCCGAGAGCGGGGACCCCTCGCTTTCGGGGGCCTCGGGACTGGCCGCGTCCGAGATCCGGAGCGACACGGGTGAGATCGTATTCGACCGTTCGGCGAAGGGGGGCGAGACGCTGCAGGTCAATGCGCCCGCCGCGCGGCTGCTGATCGGTGCGGCCGGCGGCCGCGAATTCCAGCTGGGCGATGTCCGCTTGAGCGTCGCGAAAGGAACCTTGCGCGACTATGCGGACATTGCGCTGGTGGCGCTGGACGCGAAGCCGGTCGCGGAGTCGCGCAAGCTGTTGTTGACCGCCGTCGCGCGCGTGGAGAACAAGGGCCAGAAGTGGGATGCCAAGCGCACGTACGTGGCCAATGATTGGGGCGAGGGTCCGACGCTCGCGGAGCCCGTGCGGCTGACGCTGACCCTGCCGGGCGAAGGCTGGCAGGCGCGGGCGCTGGACGGCAAGGGCCGGGCCGGCGTCGCGGTCGCGATGGACGGGCCGCGGCTTACGACCCTTCCGGCGCACGCGACGCTCTGGTACGTGATCACGCGGTAGTTGCGCTTTGAAAGTTGATCGTGCGAAGCGGGGAGGGGCGTGCGTCTGCACGCCCGCTATTCCCGTCGAAGAGGTTGCCAGGCGTAACCTCAGGAGACGAGAGGGACAACATGAAAATACGGGCACTGTTCTGGGGGGCCGCCTGCCTGACGCTGGCGGCGGCGGCGGATGACGCGCGTACGGTCGTCCACCCGAAAATCACCGGCGAGGCGCTGCTCAATCCCGGAATGGGGTGGGTCAGCTTCCACTACTCCAACCGGCTGTGGGCGTACGGTTCACGGAACGCGCCCGGCGATACGTTGGAGTGGTTTCCGGGTGCGTCGGTCGTCTATTTTCGCCTGCCGTGGTGCTATCTGGAGCCGGAAGAGGGGAGGTTCCGCTGGGACCTGATCGACTCGTATGCGCAGCCGTGGGTGGCTCAAGGCAAGAGAATCGCGCTGCGGGTGACCGCGTGCGAAAACCGGTTCCGCTATGCGACGCCGGAGTGGGTTCAGAAGGCAGGCGCCAAAGGGTTGGACTACACGTTTTCGACGATCGGCAAGCCCTCGGATGAGGTGCTTTGGGAACCCGACTACCTCGACCCCGTATTTCTGTTGAAGCTCGACCGGTTTCTGGCCGCGATGGCCAAGCGCTACAACGGCAATCCTTCGGTGGCCTTCATCGACATCGGCACCTTCGGCATGTGGGGCGAGGGCCATACGGGAGGGACCTCCAAGCTGTCGCAAGAGGAGACCGACAAGCGGGTGAAGGTTCAGGTCGACCTCTACACGAAGCACTTTCCGGATACGCTGCTGTGCATCAGCGACGACGTGGCCGGAGCGTCGCGCCCAGGCGACCACTTGCCCTCCACCGATTATGCCCGCTCGAAAGGGGTGACCTTGCGGGATGACAGCGTCCTGGTGCAGCCGGCGCCCAAACAGTGGTATCACGCCACTTTGGCGCAGGCCTTCTGGCCGACGCTGCCGGTGATCCTCGAGCACGAACACTACGGCCTTTCGAAAGAGCGGAACGCGTGGGACCCGGAATTGCTGCTGGAGTCGGTGGAGCAGTACCACGCGAGCTACCTGTCGATCCACTGGTGGCCGGACGTCTTCCTCAAGGAGAACAGGGAGACGGTCGACAGGATCAACAGACGTCTCGGCTATCGGCTTGAACTGCGTGAGCTGTCGTATCCGCGCGCGGTGAGAGTCGGGGAGCCCTTCCGCGTGGAATCTGTATGGGCCAACGTGGGTGTCGCGCCCTGCTATCCGGGCGGCTGCGTCGCTTTCACGTTGAAAAACAGCGACGGCAAAATCGTGTGGGTGTGCTCGGATGAAGGGTTCGACGCGCGAGCGCTGCCTGTGGCCGCGGCCGGCAAGGCGCGGGGCGTCCCGCGTGCCTCGGCCTGCACGGTCGGCATCGTGACGCCCATCCCGGTGATCAACGACGGAGTGGTCAAAGCCCTGAAGGCGGCGAACGACTATCCTTTTGGCGCGGAGGTTCCGACGGTCAAGCCCGGCACCTACGGGCTGTATGTGTCGGTCGGCCGTCGCGACGGGACGCCGGCGATCGCCTTGCCGCTGGAGGGCGGCGACGGGGAGCGGCGCTACCGGATCGGGGAGATCACTGTCGTCGGCTCGTCGTCGGAGCGTTTGCCGGAACGGTAAAAAGGGCCGGGGCCTGAGCGGCTCCGGATTGACGGGCGCGGGCTTCATTCTTTAAGCTAAGACGCAACCATGGAAGTAAGGGGGATCGATGCGTACTGTGCGAGTGTTGGGCGTCTTGGCTTTGACGGGTCTGGGGGGCGTTGTCCGCGCAGCCGACCTGGCTGCGGGCTGGACGCACTCCGCGGCCGTCAAGGAGGGACGGGTCTGGACGTGGGGCGATAACGCTTGGGGGCAGCTGGGTCAGCCCGATGCGGGGCGCTCGCTCCGGCCGAGGCCGGTTGTCGGCCTCCGTGCGGCCACCGCCGTCGCCGCCTCGTGGCATACGCTCGCGCTCACCGAAGACGGGCAGGTTTATGCGTGGGGACGGAACACCTTCGGCCAGCTCGGCAACGGACGCTTCGGCGTCGAGGCCAAGGAGCTGTCGCCCGTGCGGGTTCAGCGCGTGACCGAGGTCGTGGCCGTTGAGGCGGGGTGGGACCACAGTTTGGCGTTGACCCGTGAGGGCAAGGTTTACGCGTGGGGCAGCCGTGCGCACGGCCAACTCGGCGACGGCGTGCGCGAGACCGGCCGTCCCGCCGCCGTGCCGCAGCCGGTCCCCGGTTTGACCGGCATCGTCGCGATCGCCGCGGGCGGACAGCACAGCCTGGCGCTCCGGCGCGACGGCGCCCTCTTCGCCTGGGGCAGCAATTGGAACGGGCAACTCGGCAACGGAGGGCTCAAGGCCGGCACGCACAGCGCGGTGCCACAGCCCGTTTTAGGGCCCGACGGCAAGGCGCCGCTCTCGAACGTGACGGCCATCGCGGCCGGCGGCCTGCACAGCGTGGCCGCCTCCCGCGACGGACAGATCTACGCGTGGGGCTACAACGGCACCGGCCAGATCCCGTGCGGCAAGCGCGGCGGGTTTTGGGACGACAAGGGGCCGCGCGATGTGCCGCTGCCTGCGGCGGCGCTGGCGGAGGGCGCGAAGCGGGCGATCGCGCCGGCTGCCGGCACGGCCGTGGCTGCCGGCTACGAGGCGACTTATGCGCTGGCCGGCGACGGCGGCGTTTGGGCTTCGGGCTGGAGCCTGTACGGCGAATTGGGGAATGGCTCGTCCGGCGTGAACCGCGACACGCTCGGGGCGGTGCTGACGGGACGGACGGTGAGCTGGGAGAAGCCCTCGCCGGGTATCTGGCGCGCGTCGCTGGTCTACCGCTACACCGACGAAGCCCACGCGGCTGAAGGCGTGAAGGATTTGGAGGTGACAGACGTGTTTAAGGGGCCGGCGCTCGAGATCGGCGTCGGCGCCACAAGCGGCGTGGGGCGCGGACGGATCTCCCGGAACGCCGGCAACGTCGAGACGCAGGCGTCGCTGACGTATCCGACACAGGCTGCGGCCGGAAAGCCGGTCGCGTGCCTGCTGGTCCGGCTCGCGTTCGGCAGTCACGCGGGCGACAACGATTTCGCGACGGCGGTCCGGCTGCGCTGGACGAACGCCGCGACCGGCGAAACCGTCGATCTTCCGGTCGACACCGGCGCGCGTGCGGGCTCCGCGGTGCTGCCGCCGCTCGGCGGCATGGCCGCGGTGGCGGCCGGCATGCACCACGCACTGGCGCGGGATGCGGCGGGGAATGTCTGGGCCTGGGGCCACAACGGCTTCGGCCAGATCGGGGACGGCGGCCTCGCCGACCGGTTCGTGGCGCTGAAGCTGCCGCTGTTCGACGAGGCGGACCGACCGATTCCTCCGGCGCCGCAGCCCGTTGTGGCTGCCGATGCGACGCCGCCCGCAGGCTCTTTGATCGACGTCCGCGCCCAGGGCGCGGTCGCAGACGGCCTCACGCTGGATCAGGCCGCACTGCAGCAGGCGATCGACCTCTGCGCCCGGCAGGGCGGCGGCACCGTCTGGCTGCCCCCCGGCACGTATCTGACAGGCTCTCTCGAACTCCGCAGCGGGGTGCGGCTCCACCTCAACGCGGGAGCCAAGCTTCTCGCCTCGACCTGTCGCGACCACTATGCGAAGCCCGCGCTGATCAGCGCGTCCGGCGTCACCGGCGTGTCGGTCACCGGGCGCGGCGTGATCGACGGCCAGGGGCACTTCGTGGGCGCGCGCGACTGGCGTCACAATGTGATTCAGATGGAGAATTGCCGCGACGTGCGGGTCGAAGGCGTCCAGACGGTCAACTCCGGCGCGTGGACCGAGCACTACATCCGCTGTGTCGGGCTGACGATCAAAGGCGTCACGGTGCGCAGTCTGCGCCCCGGCCGCAACAACGACGGCATCGATCTGTCGGGCTGCGAGAACGTGCGCATCGAAGGGTGCACGGTCATCTCGGACGACGACGCGATCGTGATCAAGAGTCAGCAGGCCGAGCGCGTGAACCGCGCCTTCGAGGTGGTCGACAACGTCTGCCACACCTACCGCGGCGCCTTCAAGCTGGGCACGGAGACGCGCGGCGCCTACGCGGACATCCTGTGCCGCAATCTGACCTGCTACGGCTCAAAGGCTTTGGAGCTGTATTCGGTCGACGGCTCGGAGGTCGACGGCCTCACCGTCGAGGGCGTGCGCGCCTATGACGCGCTGGTCGCGCTCAACATCCGCCTTGGCGCGCGCCTGCGGTCTTCGTATTGGGCCAAGGGCACGGTGCCGCAGGTGGGGTGTCTGCGCAACATCCGCATCCGCGACGTCGAGGCGGAAGTCGGCAGCCGCTCCTGGCGCGAGGTGCTGCTTGACCACGGCATTCCCGATGCGGAGTGGGCGACGGGCACGCCCGAAGGGCCCTACGACAGCTGCATCTCTGGACTTCCGGACCACCCCGTGGAGAACGTGGTGATCGAGGGCTTCAAAGTGCGCGTGCCGGGCGGCGCGACGGAGGTGCCTGTTGCGGAGAGCTTGCCCGAGCGGCCAGAGGTGTATCCGCATGCGGGGAACTTCGGCGTGCTGCCGGCCTATGGGCTCTTCGTGCGCCACGCCACGAACGTGACGGTGCGTCGCGCGTCGTTCACGGCGGTCAGGCCCGATGCCCGGCCGCCGGTGGCGGCGCATGACGCGCCGGGGTTCCGTTTGGAATAGCGCGCAAGTTTCGGGGGGAGGTTTCGGTGAGGAGCGGTTTGAGTGTGACGCGGCGAGCGTTCGCCGCAGGCGGCGTGGCGACGGCCGCAACGGCTGTGCTCGGCTCTTCCGCGTCGTCCGGCCCCTATCGTTTTTCGGGCGCGACGCTCCGCCCTCCCACGGTCTGCTGGCTCGGCATCAACGGGCTCGAGCTGCGGCTGCCGGGCCTCACCCTGCTGATCGACCCGTGCGTGTCGCGCGGCCGGGCATCGCCGATCAGCAACCCGGCCTGCGTGGCCCGCTACATCGGCGCGGCCGACGCCATCTTCCTGACGCATTCGCACTGGGACCACCTGATCGACGTCCCGCTGATCTGCGCGCAGACCGGGGCGCGGGTTTACGGATCGGAAACCACGCTGAACATCTGCCGGGCGCGGGGCGTGCCGGAGGCCCAGCTGACGCTCGTCGGGCCGGGTCAGCGCCTCGATCTGGCCGCGGGGGTTGCGGTGCAGGTGTTCCGCTCCAAACACAAGGAGCCGGTCGCCAATCCCGGCTTCTATACCCGGGTCCCCTCCGTGTTGAACGCGCGGCCGCACTACCTCTGCGGCGACGTGTTCGCCTTCCTGTTCGATGTCGGCGGGCTGCGGCTGCTGAACGTCGGCTCGTCCAATCTGGACCCGGCCGCGATCAAGGGGACCGCCTGCGACCTGTTTTTCTGCGGCGTCAGCAGATTCGACGAACGGCCGGGGTTTCCGCGACTCGTCCGCGACAACATCGACTTCAAAACGTTCGTGCCGACGCACCACGACGACTTCGCGAACCATGAGCTGGACCGGTTTGAGGCCGACGACGTCTCCGCCTTCATCAGGAAGGATTTCGTCCGGTTCAAGGCGGAGCTCCAGCGGCTTGCCCATTACGACGAGGGCCGCTTCCGCGAACTGACGCCGCTGCGCACGGTGCCGCTCGTTTAGATGCGAAGGCCCGTGGACGGACGCGGACTCGCGTCCCTTCTGCCCTGCGGCCGCCTGTGCGAGGCGAGACGGCCGAGCCGCAGAGCGAGGGGGTTTCCGGGACATGCGTCAGAGGAGCGTCATCAGCGTGCCGTTGACGCAGATGAGCTTGACCGTTCCGTCGGTCTGGTAGAGCGCGTGCCAGCGGCTGGGCAGGTTCGTCGAAGCGAAGGTGCCGGTCCGCGCTCCCGAAACCGTCATGAGGGTATACGTTTTGCGGCTGTCGAGGTTCTCCGGGTTTACGAGCTGCAGGCTCAGGCCTGCGAGGTTGATGCTGCCGGTGACCGCGACGAGATCGGATGACCCGTCTGCTGCCACATTGGCGTAGTAGGAGCCTTGGATCGAGGAGCCTGCCTGCATCGTGAGGTTCTGCGTGCCGATGGTGCCTGTCCCGGCGGGCGACAGATCCATGCGGAAGACGCCGTTGGTGATGGCGCCGCTGATGTACGTGAGCTGGTTGGTGACGGTGAAGCCTCCAAGGTCGTAGGTGCCTCCGGCAAGCGTGACGGGCGCATTCGGCGGGAGGGCGTTCGCCGCGCCGAGCCGCAGCGTGCCGTTGCTGATTGTCGTCATGCCTGTGAAGGTGCTCGCGCCCGTCAGCGTCAGGATGCCGGCACCGGTCTTGGTGAGACCGCCGCTGGCGGTGGGAGCGCGGGTCACGCTGGCGGCTGTCGCCGCAACGGTGCCGCTGTTTGCGGTTCCGCCCTTGTAGAAGGTCACGACGGGGTCAGAGGTGTAGCCCCAGCCGGGGTTCGTGATCGTGACGCTCGCGACGCGGTAGGTGCCGTTGCCGGTGCCGTCGTCCTCCATGTTGGCCACGGCTGTCGCGCCTTCTCCTCCTCCGCCTTCGATCATCACATAGGGCTCGCCCACGTAGCCCGACCCCGGGTCGGCGAGAGCGATGCCGAAGATGCCGTCGCCGGTCGGGGCTTGCAGCGGCGCGCCGATGGTGACGTTCTTGCCGGCCGAGTCGATGACGGCGCCGCCGGCGAAATCGCCGTACGGGCCATTGACCGTGGCGCGGGTCAGGGAGGTGGACAGGAAGGAGGTCGTGTTGGCGCCGGCCTTCAGCGTGCCGCCGTTGAAGTTGACCCAGCCGGTGGCGCCGTAGTTGGTGACCATGTTGGCCGCGAGGGTGCCTTTGCAGATGTTGACGACGCCGGTCGCCTCGCGTATAGCGCCCTGGCGGATGCTGACGCTGAGGCCGCTGTTGTCGAGCAGGCCGCCGGTGATGTTCAGCTCGCTGCGCCCGCCGCGGTGGGCGAGAGAGATGTTGGCGGTTGCCCCGGCGCGGGTGATGGAGCCGCCCTCGACGGTCAGCACGGCGTAGCAGCCGTTGGTGCGTCCGATCAGAATGTACTCGCCGATCTGCATCGTGCCGCCCGTGATGCGGGCGAGGCCGGTGCAGACGCGCACGTCGGAGCCGGCCATGTTCATGCGGCCGCTGTTGGTGTAGGCACCTCCGCTCATGAAGAAATAGCCATAGTTGTTGTTGTTGATCACGCCGATGCCGAGGCTGTCGTCGCTGTTTCCGGCGCTGCGGCTGATGACGCCTCCGGTCAAGTAGAGCGCGCCGGCCGAGCCGGAGTTGTAGCCGATGCGGAATGCGCCCGTGCCCGAAACTGTTGCGCCCTCGGTAATACGCATGATGGCGTTCGAATTCGCGGCGTTGGCGATCGAGATGGCTCCTGCGCCCTGCGCGTTGGTGCCCGCGATCGCGAGCGTGCCCATGTTCACGGCGAGGGTTCCCGAGAAAGTGTTGTTGCCGGAGAGGAGCCAGGCGCCGGTGTCGCTCTTTGTCACGCTGATGACGGCGCTCGTGCCGTTGGTGATCGATCCCGAGAACGAGCCGTCTTTCGCGGTTCCGCGCAGCGTCAGGGTCTTGTTGCCCGTCGCTGTAACGGCGAGCGCGTTGGTGATGAGCAGGGGCCCTGTGCCGTTGTGGATGAGCGTGCCGCTGCCGGTGCCGTACAGCTCCAGCGCGCGGTCAGGGGTCTCGCCCTCGCCCGTGTAGGCGAGCGCGCCGCCGCTCAGCTTGATGGCGGCGTCTGCGGCTGTGGTCTGCAGGCCGAGCGGTCCGGCTTCTCCGACCGGGTTGATGCGCGGGACCGAAAGAATCCCGCCGGTCAGCAGCAACGGCCCCGCAAAGGTGTTTGTGCCCGTGAGGGCGATGGTGCCGGAACCGGTTTCCGTGATCGGGCCGGACCCGGAAACCTCGCCTTGGATCGTCGCGACGAACGCGCTTCCGCCGGTCAGCGTGACGGCACCGCCGACTGTGACGGGGCCTGACCACCGGTTGTGGCTGGCGGAGGTGCTGCTGTTCGCGGCGTCGAAAATGGCGCCGTCCTCCAGATTCAGAGTCCAGGGCTGGGGATTACTGAGCCGATACAGTTCGATCTCCGCGCCGGAGCGCACGGTGAGCGTATTGGCCGACGAACCGTTCAGTTTGGTGCCGGCTTCGAACCGCAGGATGCCGGACGACACATCGATGTGTCCGTCAGCAGGCGTCACGGCGTTGTCGACCATGACGATCGAACTGTTGCCGACTTTGGTGAGCGTGTGGCTGTTCAGCAGTGTGGAGCCTCCGCGCACGTCCCAGCGGGTGACGCCGCCGATCCGCGCGTCGTCCGCCAAGACGAGGCGCTCGACCGCGTTCTGCTGCTGACCGGTGGAGGAGTTGAGGATCGCTCCTTGGCCTGTGTAGCCCGGACCTTGGATCGTGACGGTCTTTGAGCCGAGGTCAAGTCCGTTGCTGGCCCGCGTGCCGCCGACGTCGGGTGTGCAGCCGACATCCAGCGTGGCGCCGCTGGCGATGAAGAGCCCTCCGCCGCCCGGGGCTCCGAACGCGGTGTTCTGGTTGGCGCGGACGATGCCGTTGTTGATGTAGGTCGGCCCCGTGAAGGTGTTGGCGGCCAAAAGGTGGAGCAGATTCGTTCCGTTCTTGGTGATCGATCCGCTGCCGCTGACAACGCCGGCCAGAACTTGGGGCTGCGCGCTGGCGAACGACAGGTCGCCCTCGTTGACGAGCGTGGGCCCCGTGTGAGAGACTGCGCCGGCAAGCACGACAGGCCCTGGGCCGAATTTGCTCAGCGAGGAGGCGGTGCCGTTGTCCGCGAGCGCGGCATTGACGGTCAGAGACCCCGTGCTGCTGTTGGCAAAGAGGAGGTCGCCGCCGTCGGTGAGTGCGGTGAGCGTGCCGTCTTCGGCGGTCGCGCCGAGGGTGAGCGCCGCCTGGCCAGGGTTGATTCGGACTCCGGACGCGCGGAGCGTCTTGCCGGCCGTCTTGACGGTCGACGGGAAGAGGGTGTTCTGCGACAGCGTGTTGACGCGGGTGACCGATGCGGCGAGGTCGATGTCGCCGCCTGAGCCTTCTGCGTTGATGCGTGCGTTGACGCTCGCGTCGTCGGCCAGGGTTGAGGGGCCTTTGGCGAAGAGGTCGGTGTAGCCCGAGTAGGCCACGACGCCAAAGGCGCCATAAGCGGCCAGGTCGCTGCCGTTGACGGTGGCCCACGGCCCGATGATGCCGTTGGGCAAGGCCGGCGGCGCGGAGAAAAGCACCTGGTTGCGGGCGTCTGCGCCGAGGCTCGCGCCTGCGAAATCGACGGTGCCAACCGTGCGGCTCAGGGCTGCGAAGGTGAGCGCGGAAGTTTGACCTGCCGCCGCTTGCGAGACGGCCACGGAATTGCCGTCCGCGGCAATCGTCAGCGCGCCGGCGGTTTCGGCATAGCTGGCCCCGTCGGACGGGTGCTGATAGCGGAGGGTGCCGCCAGACAGGGTCAGGGAGGTTGTGTCGCCGAAACGGGAGGCACTCAATGCCCCGGCGTTGTTGGTGATCGTCAGCGTGCCGTTGAGCGAGACGGCGACATCGCTGGCCGCGGTCAAAGCGCCGTCCGCGCCGTTGATTTCAAGGGTGCCGCCACTGACGGCGACGGTGCCCGTGCCGCTGTGAGCGCCGGCGATCACGAACAGGGCGTTCGTGCCGACGGTCGTGGTTCCCGCGCCGGTGTGTTGCCCTGCGAGGATGAGCGTGCCGCCGCTGACAATGGTTGAGCCGCTGTAGGCGTTCGTGCCGGCGAGTGTCCACGTGCTGCTGTTGTCTTTGATCAGCGCGACCGTGCTGCCGCTGATGCCGTTGGTGATGGGACCGTTCACGCGGTTTCCGGAGCTCGTGCCGTCGAGCCGGATGGTTTTGTTGAAGGCGTTAGCGCTGACAAAGGTTGCTCCGTCGACGAAGATGCTCGCGTCGACCGGGCGCAGCGTGGAGGTGTGGGAGCCGCCGCCGCTGAGGAACAGGTTCTTGAGGGTCACGACGGGGGTGCCGTTCAGCACGCTTGCGGCGCGGGAGACGGTGCAAGTTGCGAGGCTGATGAAGAGGTCTCCGACGCGGTGGTTCACCGCCGTGTCGCCGCTGGCTACGCCGGCCAGCAGGGAGCCGTTGTTGCCGACGCCGATGGTGATCGGATTCGGGGTCTCGGCGGCGCCGTCATGGGCGAGTTCAAGGATGCCGTTGGCGGCGAGCGTGAGCGGGCTGCTCCCGAGCGCGTCCCCGCGCTTCGCCACCAGCGTGCTGCCGTGGACGGTGATGGCGCCGGTGCCGAGCGAGCCGGAACCGGAAGCGATGAGCGTGCCGTTGTTGATGGTGGTGCCGCCGCTGTAGCGGTTGTCGTTGGAGAGCGTCCAGGTTCCGGAGGCCGCCTTGACGACGCTGATGGTGCTGCCCACGCCGTTGGTGATGTAGCCGCCGAATTCGCCGGTGCCGGAACCTTCGAGCTGGAGTGTCTTGCCGCCGACGCCAGAGATGGTCAGATCGCCAGTCATCGTGAGGGGCCCGCTGCCGTTCTGCTCCAGATAGCTGGTGCCGGTGGCGGAGATCAGGTCGATGATGCGGTCGGTGGTGTCGCCGGTGCCGAGGTAAGTCAGGCGCGCCGTTCCCATTTTGATGGTGCCGGCGACGGCGTCGGCGGGCTGGCCGAAGCTGCTCGGCTGCCCGACGTTGCGGAGGGTGACTCCGCCCAGTGTGCCGCTCCGGATCGTGAGCGGTCCGCCGAAGGTGTTGGACGGGCAGGTCAAGTAAGTGCGGGAACTTGAGCCGACGCGCTGCACGGGATGGGGGCCGTTGATGTCGCTGATGACGCCGCTTACATAACCGGTTGTTGTGGCGTTGGGGCCGCCAAAGTAGCCGTCGTTCGAATCGGTGATGTCGTTGGCCAGATAGACCGGGCCCGACCAGGTCGCGTTGCCTTGGAGGCGGAGCTGGCCGTAGGACTCGCCGCAGTTGCCGCCGTAAAGGAAGAGCGAGGCCTCGTGCGTGGAGCCGTCGTCGATCCAGACGGTGGCGTTCGAACGGACATTGAGGGTGGCCGCGGCGTTGTCGGGGCCATTCATACGGGCTTTGCCTCCTGCGCCTTTGCCAAGGTTCCAGGTGCCGGTGAAAGCGGAGTAGTCGCCGTCGAGATAGGTGGTGCCGCTGGTGGAGCCGAGTGTCACATTCACGGTTCCGGTGCCGGCCAGGGAGAGAGAGAGGCCGCTGTAGGCGCCGCTGCCGACAGTCAGGTCGAGGAGCGAGTCGTTGACGACGGGGCCGGTTCCAAGTGCGTTGGTTTGGCTGGCCGTGAGCTGTCCTTGTTGCACGAGCGTTCCGCCGCTGTGGATATTGGCGCCGCTCAGCGTCAGGGTCCCCGAGCCAATTTTCCGGAGGTCGCCCGGGCCGCTCAGGATGCCGCTGTAAATGCTGTTTGCCTGGTTGTTGCCGACAGACAGCGAGACGGGATTCGCGGCGTTGTCTGCGAGCGACAGTCCGAAGGCATTCGTCAGCCCGCCCAGAGTGAAGGTGTGGGCGGCGACCGAGGCGTCAAAGACGGTCCCGGTTACGCCCAGGGACACCGATTGCAGGGCGAGCGGATGTGCCAGGACGAGCGGCGCCTGCGGGATCGAAAGGACGCCTGAAAATGTGTTGGCGCCAGCCAAGACCACCGGGCCCGCTCCCGATTTGACCAGCGTCGAGGGCTGCGTGTTGTCGGCGATGACCGCCCGCACTGTCAAGGCGTTGCTGCTCTGGTTGTGAAGCTGCAGCTGGCCCCCAGGGCTCGATGCCGCGAGGGTCCCGTCGCTCGGTGCGGCGCCCACCGTCAACGAGGCCTTGTCGGCACCGATGCTGGCCCAGGACACCTTCAATGTTTTGCCCGCCGTGTCGACCGTGGCGTCGGTCGCCGTGTTCTGAAGGAGCGATTGGACGACGGTCGTCGGGTCGCTGAGAGCGATGGGGCCGGAGGAGCCTTCGCTGTTGATCCGCACCATGCTGGTCGCATTGCTGACAAGGGTGCTGCCGCGGGCGGAGATGTCGGTGAAGGTCTGTTCGAAGGTGAGCTTGATCGCGCTCACGTAGTAGTGCTTGCCTGAATCGGTGTTGTTGGCCCCCAGGTCAAACCTCAACGAAATGGTCCCGTCTGGAGCCGGGAAAAGGTCCCGCACGTAGGCCACCCGGTTGCTGTTGTTGGCGGCATCCAGAGTTGTGGCGACGACCTCCGACCCCGTGAGGGTGTAAAGCGTCTCGCGGTTGTCCGAGATCCCGGTCCGAGAGGCGTAGAACGTGAAGGTGTAGGGCGTGGAGAGGCTCAGATTGCTGAAGACGACGGCGCCATACGGGTAGGCCGGATAGGTGCCATACGCGTTGTTCGCGCCGGCAGGCGCGAACTCGGCGGCGTCTCCGTAGGGGGCCGGAGACCCGTTCGTGTTGGAGGCTTGAAGCGCTTTTGTGACCGTGAGCCTGATGCCCGTGGCCGCAGCCAGAGAGTCCTTCAGATCGACGGAGGCGTCGGCCGTGTAGAAGTTGATGTTGTTCCAGGATGCGGGCCCGTTGGCTGCGGCGGGGTCGATGAAAACGGCTCGAGCCGCAAGGGCTTTTGAGTGGACTAGAACTGCACACCCGAACCATAGAGCGATGAACACCTGACGCATAACGATCTCCTTTGCCATGCGGTCGCTCAACGCGTTTTGACGCGCAAGCCACCCCATTGTCCACAACACCTGTTCGCCTATCTGACAGAACATACCAGTTTAATTTTGGAGATAGACTAGCAGATGAACAAACCCTCCGCAATGGGCGATTTGATGGAACGCGCGATTCAGCAAAGTTTCGAAGCCTTGCGGTGCGCTGGCAGACCTGTTGCGGATGTGCTTTAATGGGGGCCGTCATGGGGCTTGGGTCCGTGGTGGGCAGGCACGGGGCACTCGTGACGCAGGAGGGCAGAGGGGAATATGAAAACGCAGGTGATCGACGTCTTTGGTTATAGCGGCTGCATCGTCATGGAAAACGCGGCTGGCACGCGGGTGGTGTTGTCGCCGTTGGCGGGTGGGCGCGTGCTTGAGTATTCGCTGAACGGACGCAATGCGATTTATCTCAACCCGGCGCAGCAGGGGTGGCGGCACCAGCCCGGCATCCCCTCGGTCGACCCTTGCGGAGGGCGGTGCGATATCGGGCCCGAGCGGACCATGGCGCCCCATCCCGACCTGTGGTTGGGCGACTGGACGGGCGAGGTGCTCGGCGACGGCAAGGCCCGCCTGACCAGTTCCCGCGACCGCGTGACGGGCGTGCGGCTGGTGCGCGACTTTACGCTCGACGAGCACTCGTCGCGCCTCGTGTTCGAGCAGCGTGTGATCAATGAGTCGGACCAGCCGTTCGCCTGCTGCCACTGGAGCCGCACGCTGGCCGTGGGCGGCGGCATCGTGCTGATCCCGCTGACGCCGGAAAGCCGTTTTCCCAGGAGCTACATCATGTACGGGCCTGGGCCTGTGATGAACTACCAGCCGGTCGACCCGAACATCCGGGTCCGCGAAGGCTTTCTGGAGATCCTCGGCACGCCGGTGAATCCCAAGCTCGGCATGGATTCGACGGCGGGGTGGTTCTGCTACCTCACGCCCAACGGCCTGCTGTTCACCAAGCGCTACCCGGTCTATCCCGAACGCGTGTACAGCGAGATGGCCGGGCTCACGATCTCGATCTGGTATTTCAGGAACGAAATGTGCGAACTGGAGCCGATCGGCCCGCGCGAGCGGATCGCCCCTGGGGCTTCGGCGTCCTTCACTGAGGAGTGGACGCTGGACGCGGTCCGGTTTCCAGCGCCTGGCGAGACGGTGGACTTGAAGACGATGAAAATCAAGTGAGACGAGCACGGCTTTGAAAAACGGGCGCCCCTCTGGCGGACAGGCGCCCGTTTTTAGTATCTCCGGCGGTTCGTATAATCGTGGATACAGTTCGCATTATCGAGATTGCGGAGGGCTGAGGTTGCAGATACATTGATGGCATCTTCACGTGCCGGTGAACAGCGGTGTGGTCGCTGGCTCGCCGGTTCGTTCAAGGGTGTGCTCTGGAGGTGCTCAATGCGGTTTTGTGCCAAGCGTCGGTTCAACGCGGCGATGATCGGGTGTATCCCTGCGGCTCTGATCTTTACCCCCGTCGTTCAGGCTGCGCCCGTGCCCGTCACCGGTGTCCTGACCAGCCCCGGCTTTGTTCCGGGGCTGATCGAGTCTAACGGGCAGGCGCTGACCCATATCCAGACTCCGGCCGGCTGGTATGCGCCGCTCGGCGCCACCTGCAAGGCCTGTGCGGTAGGGGAACTGTCTCGGGCCGTCAACGAGGCTGACCCGGTGTCCCGGACAAATGCCTTGAGCGGGCTTAAGTTCACGCAGGCGGTGGTGAACATCGGCAGCGGGGCGAAGTTCGACCTGGGCGTGACCGTGACGAACGACAGCGTCGGCATCGTGCTGAGCGAGCTCGGCACCGACGTCCAGTTCACCGGCGACCCGGTCTCTGTCTATCCCACGACCAACGGCGTGCGCGTCGGGAGTTGGGTCCGGGCGATTGTGGCTGAAGATTACGGCGATACGGGATCGCTCTGGCGAAACACGTACGGCAACCTGACCATGCACGCTTTTGTGACGGTCTTCCGCCTGAGCGATTTCACGAATGACACGGGACTCTTGTCCTTCGACGGGGTCGAGCTTGCCGGAAATTCGGGGTATGACCCCAACCTAGTGGCCACAATCACAGACCCCGTGCCGCCCTATGTGCCGGGCGCCTCGCACGTGCTGCCCGCCACGGCGACGTTTGCGCCGGGTTTCGCGGTGGCTCCCGAAACGAACGCGCAGACGGTGGCGAGCATCACCACCAGCGAGGGAACCTTCACGGCGCTGACGGGGCTGACCTGTACGAGTGTTTCGGGGGGCGCCGTCTATCAGACCGACACCAACGTCCCGCTGACCACGGCGGAGGCCATGAGCGGGCTGACCTTCACCGAGCTGGTGGGCAACGCCAACAGCATGGATTTTTCGATCGGCTGGACGGTGAACAGCACGAATGACCGCGTCCGGTTCTTCCTGAGCGAATGCGAGGTCGACGCCTTGGGAACGATGGACAAGATGATCGTCTATCCGCTTTCCGGGACCACCCGGATTTCCACCTGGGCGCTGGAACTGAACAGCCCCGCCTATGGCGCGGCCAGCCCTAAGTGGAGCGCCATCCGCATCACCGACAAGCATAATCCCGGGTTCTACGGCTCGCTGGCCACCTTTGCGCTCAGCGACTTCACGAACGGCACGCCG
>Ga0075012_10002313_pt1 | contig 18815 bp, 19 predicted proteins | sample All_14_2_FD_71474 | JGI IMG/M metagenome (GOLD analysis project Ga0075012, IMG submission 71474) | Freshwater microbial communities in response to fracking from Pennsylvania, USA - Allegheny Zone_MetaG_DW_15 | ecosystem: Environmental > Aquatic > Deep subsurface > Groundwater > Drilled... | reverse complement strand
CGGCGCCGCCGGTGATATGGCCCAGCAGCGCCCCCAAGGCTGTGGTTTCCGGTGGCGGTTCCATGCTTTCCCCCAGGATTTCCGCCGCGGCGAAGCGCCCGGCAAGAAGTCCTATGGCGGCACTTTCAACATAGCCCTCCACGCCTGTCACCTGTCCCGCGAAGCGCAGGTGGGTTGCCGCCTTCAGTCGCAACGCCCCATCCAACAGACGCGGCGAGTTGATGAAGGTATTGCGATGGATCCCGCCCAGCCGGGCAAATTCGGCATTCTCCAGCCCCGGGATCATGCGGAAGACCCTGGCCTGTTCGCCATATTTCAGCTTGGTCTGAAAGCCGACCAGATTATAGAGCGTGCCCAGCTTGTTATCCTGGCGAAGCTGCACCACGGCATAAGGGCGCTTGTCGGTATGCGGATTGGTCAGGCCGACCGGCTTCATCGGTCCGAAACGGAGGGTTTCGACGCCACGCTCGGCCATCACCTCAATGGGTAGGCAGCCCTCGAAATAGGGGGTGTCCTTCTCCCAATCCTTGAACTCGGTCTTCTCGCCATCGATCAGGGCCTGAATGAACGCCTCATACTGCTCCTTATCCATGGCGCAGTTGATATAGTCCTTGCCATCCCCGCCATCGCTGGCCTTGTCATAGCGCGACTGGAACCAGGCGCGGCTGAGATCGATGCTTTCGAAATGCACGATCGGCGCGATGGCATCAAAGAAGGCCAGTTGCCCTTCCCCGGTCAGATCCAGCACTGCCTGGCTGAGTGCCGGCGAGGTCAAGGGACCGGTAGCGATGATGGTGCTGCCCCACTCCTGCGGCGGCAGGCCTTCCACCTCGGCGCGCTCCAGCCGGAACAGCGGATGGGCGGTCAGGCGCGCGGTCACCGCCTGGGAAAAGACATCGCGATCCACCGCCAGGGCACCGCCCGCGGGAACCCGCGCCTGCTGCCCGCAGGACAGGATGACGGAATCGCAGCGGCGCATCTCCTCATGCAGCAGGCCGACCGCATTGTATTCGGCATCGTCGGACCGGAAGGAGTTGGAACAGACCAGTTCCGCCAGCCCATCGGTCTGATGCGCATCGGTGCGTCGGACTGGGCGCATCTCGTGCATCACCACCGGAACGCCGCGCCGCAGCAATTGCCACGCCGCTTCGCTGCCCGCCAATCCGCCGCCAATGATGTGAACCGGTTGCATCGTCACGATCCGTCTGCCTTTACCAAGGTCGGGCCGGGTGGATAGCATGATGCGCGCCAGGATTCTATACGCCGGACCATGCAGCGTGCTAGCCTAACGCACGGCATCACTGAAGTTGACTGACGCTGGGTAGGATAATGCCAGCAACAACTCCGAACAACAGAGTGCAGGAACCATTGAATGGCCGCTGGATGGGCGACATCATCCTGGGCCATTGCCGGCATCCGCTCACCTTCTCGTTATTGGATTTATGGAACCAGAAGCGGGGCGGCAAAGCCCATCCGCAGCGTCGCGATCTGGATGTACTTGATCTGCGTCCCTGGCTAGGCTGGCTGGCTATCTATGACTATCAACCCGACCGTGATGACTATTTCTGTCGCCTGTTCGGCGAGCATGTCCGCCGCACCATCGGTACCGACATGACCGGACGGCACATGTCGGAATACCCTCCCGACCTCTACGCCGCCATCCGTGGTCAGTATGACGATGTGCGCCGCACTGGCCAACCGCTGCTGGCGCATTTCATGTCGTCCGCCGTGGTCGTCGGGGAATTTCAGCGCGCGCGCTTCCCGGCGGAGAAGTTGATCCTGCCGCTCAGCCGTTCCGGTACACAGCTCGACTGCTTCCTGACGCTCAGCCTCGCCATCTGATGGCTCGAGGGGGCTACCTTCCCGTTACGATGCAGCATCGCTATCCATCCTGCAGGGTTCCCAAGCGATCGCCGATCCTGTAGGCTGAAGATAGGGAGAGTAGTGTTCCTAAACTCCAAGGTCGGGGTCGCCTTGGCGTATAATATGGAATAGCCATGTCTGCGACTGGCGGATCGGAACAGACCTTGCGGGCACAGGAATGGCTTGGCACCTCCCTGGAGAGCCATTTGATTTCGGCCGCCGCGCGCAATCTTTATGCCCTCTGGCGTATGAAGCGGTCACACGCGGAATTCGTTTCCCGCCGGGACATGGACATAGTCGAGCTTTCCCCCTGGATCGGACGATTGGCCATCCATGACTATCTGTCCGACGTGGATGACTATGTCTGCCGGCTATTCGGGGAGACTGTCCGTCGACGCATCGGTATGGATTGACCCGACGCAGGCTTTCGGAACTGCCTCCGATAATAGGCCAGCGCATGCGCGCACGCTATGACCGCGTTCGCATCAGCGGAGAACCCCTGCTGTGCCACATCATGTCCTTTGCCATACAGCTGGGCATTCCCGAGAATGAACGCTTTCCGGCGGAACTGTTAATATTGCCGCTATCGCGCTCCGGATACGACAACGACTGCACCCTGGTGTTCAGCCAGACGCTGGACTGATCGGTCCTAAGGTCGGGCCACGACATCGCCCGCCGAAATGGTTTCCTGCGAACCATCGCATTCCAATAATAACCGACCATGGTCATCAATGCCGCGCAGGATACCATCCACCCGATCCAGCTTGGCGGCGTCACGGTATACGGTCACGGTTTCGCCCACCCCCGACAGCCGGCTCAGATAGTCCGCCCGCATCGGCTCGAACCCTGCCGTCAGGAAGCCCTCAAGCCGAATCTGCAGCCGTGGTAGCAGCACGTCCAGACAGTCCCGCACCGTAGGCGACTGCCCCGTAGCATCCGCCAAGCAGGACGTCGCATAGGGCAGGCCGCGCGGGCTGTGGGCAAGGTTGACGCCGAAGCCGACCAGGATGCAGCTGCCAGACAATTCCACCAGAATGCCCGACAGTTTTGCCCCGCGCAGCAACACATCATTCGGCCATTTCAGTGCCAAACCGGCTCCGGCCGCCAGGGTGGACGCAGCCTCCCAAACCGCAAGCCCGGCCGCCAGCCCGATCAGACCGATGGACGTGCCTGGCGGTGGCTGCCCATTATCCGGGCGCAGAACCAGTGTGGCGTAAAGATTCCCCGGCTCCGATACCCATGGACGATCGAAGCGCCCCCGCCCGCCGGTCTGCCTGTCGGCGACGATAAGCGTCCAGCCGGGGCAGCCATCCCGCGCAAGGCGGCCGGCTTCTTCCTGCGTGCTGACAGCCTCGACCAGATGAACCAGACGAAAGGGCGAGGGAACCGCAAAGGTCATGATATGCCCTCCAAATCTCTACCTGCGCACTGGTCGTGCGGTCCGGCCCATGCTATCGCGATAGGGGGAGCGGCCCCTGGCCCCGCCAAGGAGGCGACATGACGGTTGAATGGGAACTGGATCATATCTTCCTCGCGCTTGATCCGCGGTCCGAGGAGGGCACGGAACTTATCCGGCGCGGGCTGGAGCCCAGCTATCGCCGTGACCATCCCGGCCAGGGAACGCAAAATCTCTGCTTCTGTTTCGACAACGCCTATCTGGAACTTCTTTGGACCCGCGACAAGGCGGAACTGGCGGCCAACGCGCTGGCACGGTCGAAACTGCCGGAACGGATGGCTTGGCCTGGCAAAGGGGTCTGCCCCTTCGGCATCGCGATCCGCCCGGTATCCGGACGGGATGACCTGCCCGAGCTGCCCTTCAAATCCTGGGCCTATAGACCATCCTATCTGCCCCAGGGCACGGCGATCCAGGTCGCGACCATGAGCGACGACGCCCGCCTGCCCTTTCTGTTTCACGTTCCGGGATCGAAGCCGCCGGCGGAATGGCCGGATGGATTGGCAGGCACACGCCAGCTTGCGACCGGGCTGGTACGGATCGTCGCCATCCGCCTGCATCTGAGCTGCGCTCCGGTTGCCGCCATGGCAAAAGTGCAAAAATCCCTGCCCTGGTTCGGCGTGAACTGGAAAGCGCCGGAGCCCATGCTGGACATAGTCATGCAGGACGGCTCGGGTAAACTGAAGCGCATGCCCCTGCCCTTTGCCCCGCCAGTGGAGGGGTAGCGAATGGGCCGCGAAAGCGGCTTAGATCGCACCACCCTTGTCATTCGCGCGCGAGCGCAGCACCGCGTCACAGACTTTGAACATCCGCTCCAACTGATCAAAATTCAGCTGTCCACGGCCCTCCGTGGCCCGATAATAGCGCCGCCACGTCATCGAAATCTGCTCCAGCACCCCGTTACAGGCGCCAAGCGTCCAGTAATACTGGTTCGCCCGGAACAGGAAATCGCGGAAATGCTTCGGATTGTCTTCCGCGATGAACTTCTTATAGCTCTCTTCATATAGATCGAAGATATCGGTTATGTTCTGTTGGATGGTATGGATCTTGGAATAGATCGATTTGCGGAACATCTCGATCTGTTGTTTCTCGTCGCGGGTCAGTTGACGCCATTCGCGCGGCTTGGAATTTTCCGATTTCAGCCATTCGGTCACCCGTCCGATACGCTGACGCGACTGGATATATTCGTTCTGGAAGAAGGCAATGCCCTTCCAGGCGCCGAACACGGTCGGCGCCTCCTCGCGCGCAATGCCGAAAGCCTGGATGAATAGCAGGGCTTCGTTCAGGGACGGGTCCCAGATCGAATCGATGAAGCGGCGGGTCTTGGAAACGACCTCCACCGGGTTGGTGATGGCCATGGCCTTACTGACGATCGGCTTCACCTTTTCGCCGATGATATGGCGAATCCGCGCGGTGTCGGCCGCGGCAATCGCGACATAGGTCGGATCAATCTCGATTCCGGCTTGCAGAAAGCTCTCATGCACGATGAACGGATCAAGCGACGGCGTCGCCGCCAGCACGCGCAGGATCGCTATGTCATGTTCCGCTGCCGGCTTCTCGAAATCCATACCGCAATGACGCAGCATAAGCTCCTTGAAATCAGGCTGGTCGGTATACAAACCATAACCGCCCAACTTCAGATCGTGCTTGTCCTTTGGAACATAGAGGGCTGTGCGCACGGCGTTGATCTGCTTGCCGCCGGTCAAATCTTCCAAGCCCGGAATGGCAACCAGATTCTGTTCGGTGATGTCAAAATTCGGGTACTTAAAAACAATCGTGTCGTTCAGGGAATCGGTTTTGAAAATGCGGCGCTCCAGCGGAAGCTCGGCCGACACCCTATTGACGTGAAACGAGATGGTCGGCGCGGAAAACAGCACCGCCTCAAGACTTGGGTTCATAGGCCCTGTTCCCCCGCGCGACGAAGCAATCCCGGAACGGCTGGGATGCTACAGCGCTCTTCTACAACGGACCGGAAATGCACCGGATACATACGATGCCTATCGTACCTTCTCTAAAAAGCCCAGAGAACTTTATATTCAGAAGCGGAAATTCAGCCTTCAGGAGCCTATTACACCCGCCTTGTCGAACAAGGCCGGAAGCCGCCCATCGGCTTCGAGCGCCTCCAGAAGCCTGTTCAACTCCGCACTGCCTGGCCCCTCCCCTGGCTTGGTCAGGATTTGCAGCCGATAGATCTGGTCAACCTTGTCGGAGACCAGCAATTGGTCCCGCGCCGCAGCATTCCTGGACAGATAGCGCAGCAGGTAGGATTTGGTAACCACAGCCACATCGGCGCGGTCACGCAGCACGACTTCGATGCTGGCCGCGTGATCGGTCACCAGCATCATGGCAAACTTGTCCTTCAGCACCGCAGAGTCGGCGTTGAAGTCCGCAAAGCCATAATGATAGCCCAGAATGCCAGCCATCCGCTTGCCGGAAAAATCGTCGAAATAGGCTTGGCCCCGCCCTTCCGCCTTGCGCGCGACATAGACCTCGCTGTCTTCAAAAAAGACCTTCGATGCCTCGAAACGCTGGCCCGACGTGGTCCATCCCCAATCCGGGCTTTCGAAGGCGATCATACCGAAGGCGCCGCCCGCGAAGTCCCGATACCGCCGGGGTGGAGAGGTCAGGAAAAACTGGAAATCCCATTTATCCTGCGACTCGTTCAGCAGCTTCAGCAGATCAATCGTCAACCCCTGCGGGCTGCCGCCGGCACGATCCAACTCAACATAGGGCGGGAACTCATAGCCACCGACCGTGACGACATGACGGTCCCGCGCCAGCCCGTCCTGACCGAGGACGAGCAAGGCAATCCCACCCACCATTCCGGCCACTATTTGACGCCGATCATACCACATGCTTCGCTCTCCCCTCATCGCCCCAGGTACAGAGACTAGGATAAGTGCGGGAAAGGCGCCATGCATCAATCGGTCCTGCCGGGCGACATTTACCACTGGCGCAGCCGATTGCATTTAGCGATGCTCCTGGCCTGGATATGCAAAACAAGAAAAGAGGTCAGTAAAGACATGGCCAAACCTCCCTGCCTGGGTGACGCCGATCTGTCCGCCAGCCTTTCCCGTACGAAATATACCGAGGAGATAGAGCGCCAGCAGCACCGCATGATGATGCTGCAGCAAGCCTATCTTTCCCGACCGGACCGCGCCGCCATCGTCTTCGAAGGCTGGGATGCCGCCGGTAAAGGCGGCACCATTCGCCGACTGGCCTGGGCGCTTGATCCGCGTGGCTTCAAGGTCTGGCCGATCGCAGCCCCGAATGAGATGGAACGGCGCCTGCACTATCTGCAGCGCTTCTGGACCCGACTGCCGGCCCAAGGGGAAATCGCGGTCTTCGACCGCTCGTGGTATGGGCGCGTCCTGGTGGAACGTGTCGAAGGATTTGCGACCAAGCAGGAATGGAAGCGTGCCTTCGGGGAAATCAATGATTTCGAGGAAGCGTTGAGCGAAGACGGCATGCGGATCGTCAAAATCTTCCTGCATGTCTCCGCCGAAGTGCAGCGCGAACGCTTCATGCAGCGGATTTCCGATCCGCTGAAGCGGTGGAAGCTGACCTATGAAGACATCCGCAATTGGCATAAGCGCGATGCCTATCTCGGCGCCATTGAGGAGATGCTGGAACGTACCTCCACCAGCCATGCCCCCTGGCATGTGATCCCTGCCAATGACAAGCTTCATGCCCGCGTCGAGGCCCTGCGCGTGATCGCCGATACGCTGGGTCGGAATATCGACGTTACCCCGCCGCCGCTGGATGAAACTTTGCTGGCCGCAGCCCAGGAACATCTGGGAATGAACAAGGACGAGTTGGCAAAAGCGATGCCCGACGGGAAAGCCCGGAATGGGTGACGAATGGGGCGTGCTGGGCGGCTTTGCCGGCGGTCTGGCGATCTTTCTCCTGGGCATGCAGCAATTGACCGTGGGGCTGACCAGGGCCGCCGGCGATTCCTTGCGCCTGCTGCTGGGCCGCTTGACGCGCAATCCCGTTCTGGCCCTGCTCAGCGGCATGGTCATCACCGCGATGATCCAGTCCTCCAGCGTGACAACAGTCATTCTGGTCGGTTTTGTTGCGGCAGGCATGATCCGCTTTCGCGACAGTCTTGCCGTCGTGCTGGGTGCCAATATCGGCAGCACCATCACTGCCCAGATCATCGCCTTCAATATCGGCGCGATCACCCTGCCCATGGTCGCCGCCGGGTTTGCATTGAGCCAGTGGAAAGGCTCCAACGGCACGCGTGTTGCCGCCTGGGGCATCGCGGTGATGGGTACCGGTCTGGTCTTTTTCGGAATGGAGTTGATGAGCCAGGCCGCGCGCCCCCTGGCCGCTACGCCGGGCATGGTGGAAATGCTGGCGGAAGCTGGCTCCAATCTCTGGATCGGTCTGGCGGCGGGCATCGCCGCCACGGCCATCCTGCAATCCTCCGCCGCGACGACGGCCATGGTGTTGGTGCTGGCTGGCCAGGGCCTGATCACCCTGGAAGGAGGCATCGCGCTGGCCCTTGGCGCCAATGTCGGCACCTGTATCACGGCGGTGATCGCGGCCATCGGTAAATCACGATCCGCGATCCGTACCGCGATGGGCCACGTCCTGTTCAATCTGCTGGGCGCAGTGATCTGGCTGCCCTTCATTCCCGAACTGGCTGCGCTGGCGCGCTGGGCTGCCCTGCTGTTGCAGGAAACCCCGACAATCCAGCGCGAAATCGCCAATGCCCACAGCCTTTTCAACATTCTGAACGCCCTGGCCGCCCTGCCCCTGCTGCCTTGGGGCGCGGCGCTGCTGGAAAGGCTGGTGCCGGAACGCAGCGACAGCATGCCGGAAGGCGCATCGCGCTATCTGCGGCTGGAACTGCTGCAGACCCCGGAACTGGCGCTTTCCGCCGCCCGCCAGGATATTCTGGAGCAGGCGATCAATCTACGTGCCGCGCTGGCCAGCTCGGTTGAATCGGCCCTGCATGGGCGCCAGCATGCGCTGGAGGAGCGGGTGCAGACATTGCGGGACATGCTGAGCGATCATCTGGCCCTGTTCGACTATCTGCGCCGTATCGCGATGGTCTCCGTCTCGCCCCATCAGGCAGAGGAGCAGGTGCGTTATCTGCGCGCGGTGAGCGCCCTGGCCGGTCTGCGGGAAACGATCCAGAACGGCTTGCTGCGTATCGGGCTGGAGCGGATCGAAGCCAATGTGACCGCGAGCGAAGCGACAGCTGAATCCCTGCGCCGGGTACATCTGGCCATTCTGGAAGCGATGGATCGCGCCATCGAGGCGTTCAGCACCGGCGACCCCGCCAAGGCGGTCGCCGTCCGCGCCAGCAAGCGGCAGGTCAAACCCATCCTGGCCGAAGCCCAGGCCCGATTGATGCAACGCCTGATGAGCGACGATCCGAACCGGGCCCGAACCTTCCACCTGGAATCGGACCTGCTGCACGAGTTGAAGACCGCCTTCGGCTTCGTACGCGGTTTCGGCCGCACGGTGGAAGGCACGCCCTAGACGGCATGGGGCTCCGGCAGTTCGATCCGGATCTTGGTCTGGATCTGACCACGATCCTGGCTCTCGCGCTCGAAACGCCGATCCACGAAGAAGCAGCCCAGGATGCGAGCGGGCCGTCCCCTATCCCATAGTGGGCGCATCGCGCATTCGACCCGCATGACATAGCCCTGCGCCGGCAGATACACGGTCTGCTGCACGGCGAAGGCCTGCCCCGTCCGGCCAGCCTCCTCATACAGCGCCAGCACCTGGGCGGATTGCTCGCCATGCACGATGCTGCGCAGATCAACGCCCTTGAGTGGCCGCTTGAACACATCGGACAGGAAACTGCCACACAACCGGATGATCAGCGAGCCATCCCGACTGACATCCACCAGATACAGATGCTGCCAAAGCGGCCCCGGCAGATCCAGCACGTCGAAATCATCGGCGTCACGAATACGCAGGCCAAAAAACGCGTCCATCTGATCGGAAAAAACGAAGCCGTCAAACATGCTCTGCCCCACGGTTGGACATGCCCTGCCGCCCGCCCCCTGACCAAGCATGACAGTGTGGCACGAGCCTTCCCCGAAGAAAAGGCCCGTGGCATTGGAACCCGGGATCGGATCAGAAGGCGAGCGCCGCGTCGGCCTCCGCTGCTTCGTCCGGCGTCCATTGCCGCACCGAGGTCGGCGGCGGGCTGCCGAACAGCGGCAGGAAGGTCCCCTCCCCCGGCTCATCGAGCACAACGCTCCCACCGGGCCCGGCGACCTCGATCGCGCCCCGCCGGATCTGGAAGCCGTAATGCGGACGTCCGGCCGGCATGCCCACCGTCAGTTCGCCACCGACGAACTCCGTCCCACGAATGCCGATCGTGGCAACGGGCGTACGCAGCAACACGTTCTGCCGCGCCAATTGACCGACTTCCCCCGAAACGAAGCCAAACACACCTCGAAAGATATCGATCCGCTGCGACTGCGTGGCCCCGGCTTCCCGGGAGTAGACAAGGTCGTCAATGTGAATCTGCGCCTCTTCACCCAGCGTCAGTGTCGAGTTGTCGATGAAGCGGATCAGCAGGCGCGAACCGGTCGTGGTTCGGATGCCTTCCTGACGATGAATGGGGCTGCCGAGTGCCAGGGGTGCTGTACCCTCCGCCCCGGTCCGGCTGGCTTGGCCCGCAATGCGTTCAACGACACCCACCACCTCCTGCGCGAAAGACAGGCCGGGTTGCATCAATAGGAAAACGGCCAGGATCAGCTTCAATACGACAGGTGGAAAACTCATATGCGCCCTCGTTCCCCTCTGCGCCGCACGCGCCTTGAAACCATGTGATGATGGGAAGGCACAGAATATTAACGGATGCAGACGCGCAATAGACCAAAAGAACAGGGGCCGCCCCGAAGGACGGCCCCTGTCGCCCCTAAAAGCTCGAAACGCGCTCTAATTGAAACGCACCCAGATAACAGACATGTTTTCTGCAATAGGTTCAGCTAGGGATTGCGTTTCACTATCTCAAGAAATGCTGCCTCGCTCAACTCGCCGGCCTTAAATCGCCGCAAAGCCTCTTTCTGAAAATCCGTACCAGGCTCTCTTGCCCGAAATGGTGTGGAAGGCGCTGTCGGAACAGCGGCGCCGCCTGCATGCATCAGAAATGGCGCGTTGGCGCCAACCACCAAGCACTCGGCCATGATATCATGCAGGCCCTGCTTTCTTTTTGTAAAACCAATCATAAAAAATCCGATATATAATAAAAGTCCTGAAATAATTTTTCCCAGAGACCGCCCAGATGCCCGTAAAAAACTTATCCTTTTTCCATTTAAATCCACAACACGTAGACCAATTAATCTTTTCCCAAAAGTCGCCTGATAACTTGAACTTTCCATAACAGAATAATAAATAAACCAAGTAAATAAAAATATAGTGTTGTTTATTTTTTTAAGATCAAATTCCGAATTATTACCAAAATATATGTCAACACCTCTAACTTTTTCAAAAGAATGCAGAAAAAAAGCAATAACTACGTAAATTACTCCAATTATCAGGGAATCGACAAGCCATGCCGTCGCCCTCCTTATCAATCCAGCATACTGATATTTCTCGTCTGAAAATGAAAAATTATTTGCCAACTTATAAATCCCAAATCCCACCGCCAACAAAAAGACGAGTGGCACAACTGCAGCAAAGACGTCCATTTCCAATGCCCCATACTACTCGCCTGCCCCCCTCGACAGGCCTGATTTCAATACCACAAAATCCGCCGCCTTCAGCGCAGAAATGGAAATTTCGACGCCAATGCATCGCATGGCAATCAGAACGCGATAACGGAGCCGCCTGCTGGCAATACCTCTCATCAACCGCCCGCCGGGGCGGCTGGGCGCAAACTGCGCCGGAAAACCCCATCCGGCACGCAGCTTCCGCCGGACAGAATAAAGGCCCGCAATTGCTTGCGGGCCTTCATCCGTCGTAAAATCCGGAGCGTCGAGATTAACGCTTGGAGAACTGGAAGGAACGACGCGCCTTGGCGTGGCCGTACTTCTTGCGCTCCACCGTGCGGCTGTCGCGGGTGAGCAGACCTTCCGCCTTCAGGGCGGAACGCAGGGTCGGCTCGAAATTCACCAGCGCGCGGGAGATGCCGTGCTTCAGCGCACCAGCCTGGCCCGACAGGCCACCGCCGGTCACCGTGGCGAACACGTCGAACTGGCCCATGCGATTGGCGACGGTGAAGGGCTGGCGGATGATCATGCGCAGCACCGGACGGGCGAAATAGGCATCCGCCTCTTTCCCGTTCACGGTCATGCGACCGGAGCCGGGCTTCACCCAAACGCGGGCAACGGATTCCTTACGGCGGCCCGTCGCATAGGCGCGGCCGAATTCATCGATCTTCGGCTGGGCCGGGGCAGCGGCTTCCACCGGGGCGGCGGCCTGACCGAGATCGGCCAGATTGTTCAGGGTTTCAACCATGGCATTCAGCTCCGGGCATTCTTGGCGTTGCGGGCGGCGAGGTCGAGGACCTGCGGCTGCTGCGCATCATGCGGATGGGTCGGCCCCTTGTAGACGCGCAGATTGGACATCTGCTGGCGCCCCAACGGCCCGCGCGGAACCATGCGCTCCACGGCCTTTTCGATCACCCGCTCCGGGAAACGCCCCGTCAGCAGCTGGCCGATGGATCGGCCCTTGATGCCGCCCGGATGGCCGGTATGCCAGTAGAAGATCTTGTCGGTCAGCTTGCGACCGGTGACCTTCACCTTCTCGGCATTCACCACGATAATATTGTCACCGCAATCAACATGCGGCGTATAGCCGGCCTTGTGCTTGCCGCGCAGGATTTTAGCAACTTCCGCGGCCAAACGGCCCAGAACCAGCCCGTCAGCGTCGATCAGAATCCATTTCTTTTCGACTTCGGCCGGCTTCATCGAATAGGTCTTCATCGACTGAAAGCCTCGTTATCTTCTAGGGAACCGATGCGCCGCATGGCGAGTTTTCTCCAATGCGACGGCCCCGGCCCCTTGGCCGGAAGCAGATCGGAGCGCGGTATATGCCCGGAACAGGGTCCAGTCAAGCGCTTTCATCCTGGAAAAGCAGCAAAATTTCATACGCTTACGGCGTGACTACTATAATACCGTGACAATAGATTGCATTTTCGATAACTTTGCTTCCAACCGTCGATAGTCCAGATAGACTGATGTTGCATTGCAGCATGTCGCAGCCGGGGGACAGTCGCACATGACCACACCATCAACTGACACGCGTATGGCTTTCTGGACGATCCGCCGCTCGCTTGCCGCAGTCGGCATGCTGGCCCTATCCGCCGTCGTGGCAGGCCAGTTCTGGATTTCCGCAAGCTATCGCAGCCTGGCCTTCGATGCCTTCACCGAGCAGCAGACGCGCATGGTGCGCCTGCTGGCGGAAGACCGCATCCGTGTGCGCTATGACGAAAAGGCACGCGAATTGACGGCGGACTGGGCGCGGGGGGATGCCCTGACCAAAGCCATGGCAGGCAGCGATGTCGCGCGCATGGGCATTGAGGCGGAAGCCCTGTTCGCCCAGGCCGCCGTCACGCTGGGGGAAATCATCCTGGTAGGCGCCCATGTCTTCGCGCCTGACCTGACACCACAGGCCAGCGCAGCGCGCGGTTTGCAGAACAGCATGCTGGACGATACCGCCCTGCGCGACAGGCTGGCCGCCCGCGATCGCGGACAGGCCCGCCAGGCTACCACCCTGCTCTGGTCCGGCCCTGACGGGCGCCCGCTGCATTCCGTGCTGCTGCCGATCGGCGGCTTCCGCGTGCAGGGCTATCTGGAAGTGATCACCGACCCCCTACCGACCCTGACCGGCCTGGCCCAGGCCTTCGGCGGCGACATCACCGTTGAGGATATGCAGGGCAGCCTGCGCCTTACCGACCGGGCCGTCGTGCTGGACACGAACGCGACTGCGGACGCGGCCGCCCCGGCGTCTCCGCCTGCGGAAAATGCGGCGCCCGATACGCTCCAGGCGCCATCGGGCAGCATGCTGGTCCCCGTCACCCTGCAGGACAGCGCCGGCAAGGATTGGGCAAAGGTGACACTTGCCAGCGACATCTCCGCCTTCACCGGGGAATTGGACCGCACACGCAACACCGCCCTGGTCGGCCTTGTCGTGCTGGTACTGGGGCTGGGTCTTGTCACCCTGATTCTGCTGCGCCAGACCGTCTTTCGCGTCTTGAAGGATTTCGCGGGCGCCATGATCGCCATTGCAGAGGATCGGGAAGCGTCGATCCCGCGTACCGGCGCCGATGAGATGGCCAGCATGGCCAAGGCCCTGGAAGTCCTGCGCGAGCGTTCGGCGGAGCTGAAAATCGCCCAGCACAGCCAGCGCGAGGAGGCCGAGGCCCATCAACGCGAAATCCGTGAACGCCTGCGCAACCTGTCGGAAACGCTCGCGCGCGAGCTGGACGAAACCGTGGGGCCGGTCCTGCGCCAGACCCAGGAGCTGACCGGCGTATCCAACGCCCTGACCAATGCGGCGGTCGCGATGCAGGAACGCTCGGACGCGGTCGGCCGTTCCGCCCTGGAGGCCACCGACAAGACGGTGTCGATCAGCGCCGCGGCCCATCGCATGGCCGATGCCATCCAGCTGGTGCGTGACCGCGCCGGCCGATCCCGAGACATTGCCGAAACCGCCTCGGGCGAAGTCACGGGAGCCCAGACCATGGTCGAACTGCTGGCGGATGCGGCGCGGGAAATCGACGCGGTGGTCACCCTGATTACCGATATCGCCGGACAGACCAACCTGCTTGCGCTCAACGCCACCATCGAAGCGGCGCGCGCCGGAGAGGCCGGCAAGGGATTCGCCGTGGTCGCCCATGAGGTGAAGAGCCTGGCCGGACGCACTTCGCAGGCGACCGGCGACATCTCCACCAAGGTAGAGGAGGTGCAGAGCCGCACCCGCAGCGCGGTCAATGCCATCGGCACCATTGCCGAAACCATCCAGCGCATGACCAGCATGGCGGCCGAAATCGCCCAGACGGTCGATGCCCAGGAGGATGCCACCCGCCAGATGATCGCCGATACCGAAGCCGCCAGCGGCAATACCCGCACCGTGTCCGGCGATATTGGCGAGGTGGGGGAACGATCCCAGGCCGTGGGCGAACTGGCGGGCTCCGTCTCCAAGGCGGCGCTGGCCGTGAATGAAGGGCTGGATCGTCTGCGCCAGGGGCTGGATCGGATCGCACGCGACGCGCAGGCGGATGCCGGATAATATCACAGAGGTGGCTGACCAAGCGCGCGCAGCGGCATGGGCGGAGCAACTCGCCCATGCCTTCGGGCGTTCGCCTGATGACAATACCAGATTGCGATGAACCGAACCCACGCCTGACCGGTCCAGGACCGCAGATCGTGGCACAGGAGGAGAAGCACCGACCCGATGAAACTGTTCACCTGCCAGCGCTGCGGCCAGGGCCTGTATTTCGAAAATTCCGTCTGTGGCCAATGCGGTGCGCTGCTGGGCTATCTGCCAACCCTGTTTCAGCTCAGTGCGCTGGAAGACCTGGACCAGGACGGCGCATTTGGTCCGCTGGCCGATCCGCAGGGGCAGTCCTGGCGTTTCTGTGCCAATCACACATCGAGCAGTTGCAACTGGATGCTGCCAGCCGATGATGCGCATAGGCTTTGTCCGGCCTGCCGCCTGAACCGCACCATTCCCGACCTGTCCGCCGCCGGCAATGCGACGCTATGGAAGCGTCTGGAACAGGCCAAACATCGCCTGGTCTATGGGCTGATGCGACTGGGCCTGCCGCTGACCGACCGGCAGACGGACCCGGAAACCGGGCTGGCCTTCGACTTCCTGGACCGGGACGCGCCAAACCCGCATGGACAGGGGCCCATCCTGACCGGGCATGCCAATGGCGTGATCACCATCGTGCTGTCGGAAGCCGACAATGCGCTGCGGGAGGCCAGCCGCCAGACCATGGGCGAAACCTATCGCACGCTGCTGGGCCATTTCCGGCATGAATCCGGCCATTATTACTGGGACCGGCTGGTCCGCGACGGGGGCAGGCTGGATGCTTTCCGCGCCATGTTCGGGGATGAAACGCAGGATTATGCCGCCGCCCTGGACAGCCATTACCGGGAGGGGCCGCCGGGTGACTGGCAGAGCCGATTCGTCTCGGCCTATGCCAGCGCCCATCCGTGGGAAGATTTCGCCGAAAGCTGGGCGCATTACCTGCATATCGTCGATACGCTGGAAACGGCGGAAAGCTTCGGCATCCGTTCCGCGCCCGTCGTAACGGACGATCCCGCCATGTCGGCCCGGATCGATTTCGATCCCTATGGCACGGAACCCTGGCAGGATATCCTGGATGCCTGGTTTCCCCTGACCCTTGCGGTCAACGAGCTGAATCGCAGCATGGGCCAGCCCGACCTTTATCCGTTCATCCTGTCCGCCCCCGCGACGGAGAAGCTGCGCTTCGTCCATACGCTGATCGCCGACAATACCGTCCCTGCCGCGTGAATGGATGCTGTCGCGAACCCGTTACGGCGCCAGGACCAGCGAGACCACATTCGGACGGGTCTGCAAGGCCACAAGCATATCGTCTTCCGAAAGACCATGCTCGACCTCATCGGTCCAGACGGTCACCTCGTTCAGGCGATAATCGCCGAAGGATGTGATCATCGCCACATCGGCGGCGTCCCTGCCCCGCACCATCAGGATACGGCCGATGCGCGGCGTGTTGTGGCGCGCATCGAAGACATGCCAGCGCCCTCCCAGAAAGACCTCCGCCCAGGCGCAGAAGTCGCCCGGCCCGGCAACGGCCCCGATATCGCTCAGATACCCGCTGGCATAGCGGGCTGGGATGTTCATGGCCCGGCACAGCGTCACGAACAGATGGGCGAAATCCCGGCAGACGCCGGTCCCTTCGCGCATCACATCCGCCGCCGTCTTGGTCGGTCGGCCGAAGCGATAGTCGAAATGGATGTGGTTGTGCACCCAGTTCGAAATCGCCTGCACCCTGGCCCAACCCGCCGGCTCCGACGAAAACATCTGCCAGGCGAATGCGCTCAGCTCGTCGCTTTCGCAATATCGGCTCGCCAGCAGATAACCCAAAGTCCCAGTGGGAAGGTCCATGACCTCATGCTGGCGCGCATTCCAGTCAAACGGATCAGGATCGGCTGGCATCTCCAGGATGCAGTCCGACCAGATCGTGGATTGTCCGGGAGGCAGCAGCGCCCGCGCCCGCGTATTGCCGTAACCATCAATATAATTTTCAATAGGCGTGTCGGGATCAATATGTAGTTCTGACGATCCGATTACCTTGTGGGAAACACTGCCATGCAGATCAAGTGCGAAGAGCATGGGTGTTGCTTGCTGGCAATATACTACGAATTTGTATCCGATTCTTATGTGCATCCCCAGTACATGCGCCTTTCAATGCCGCAACGCAACCGGCAATTCCAAAACCACCCCTATCTTCAACATTCCGGTGCCCGCCGCCAGCACAGCCATTGATTCCACAGAGTCACAAAAGACACAGCTATTATTGTCAAATGATATCAAATCAAACCATGTAATTAATACTTGTCAATATTGGTTAATGCGGTAACATAGAAGGGCCAGAAGGTAATCGGGAGCATACCATGCAGGATTCGACTGAGGATCTGAAGCCTCTGTTGGAAGAGTTGATCTCCAGGGAGATTTACCGCCTCGCGACGGACAGCGAAGTCTATGCGGCGGCGGTCTATGACCCCGGCGCTCCGCTGGCCCAACCCAAGCATTTCGAATGCCTGCACCGGGCGCAATACGGCGCCATGGATTCCATCCGGGTGCATTTCGATTTCGAAGGCATTGGTGTCTGGTATGCCATCCGCAAGGACGGGCCGGAATTCGAGATGCGCCATATCCTGCTGGAGATCGAGGATGGGCGTTGCGTCCACTCCCGTGCCGAAACCATTCGCGGCATCTGGCGCGACTGGTCGGATATCGTCTCGGCCGATCCCTGGGTCGCCGAACGCCGTGATCGCTATCACCCGCGCGAAAACCTGCGTCTGGTGCGTGTGGCTTAGGGCTTCATTCACCCCGGCCCGTGCCGAAAAGTAACGCTGTCCGGCCGCCCAGGCAGATCCAGGCTGGTGGTGGCGGGCGGGCGCGTCGCCACCACCCTGCCCTTGGCAATCACGCAGCGCCGGGCCGCGCGCAGGCGGATCGCCTCCATCTTCGAGCCGGCCTCCAGCACCACCAGGCTGGCAATGCAGCCGGGCTTCAGCCCATAGCCCTGTAAATTCAGGATCGCGGCGGCTTCGCCTGTCACCATGTCGAAGCTATGCGCGATGTCCGTCATGCTCGTCATCTGCGCCACATGCAGCCCCATGGAAGCGACCTCCAGCATGTCGCCGCTGCCCAGCGAATACCAGGGGTCCATCACGCAGTCATGGCCATAGGCGACGCGGATGCCATGGGCCACCATCTCCTTCACCCGCGTCATGCCGCGCCGCTTGGGATAGCTATCGTGGCGGCCCTGAAGCGTTATGTTGATCAAGGGGTTGGCAATGGCCGCCAGCCCCGCATCGGCCATCAGCGGCAGCAGTTTCGAGACATAATAGTTGTCCATCGAATGCATCGAGGTCAGATGCGATCCCGCCGACCGTCCCCCCAGACCGAAATGCTTGGTTTCCGCCGCCAGGGTTTCGACATGGCGCGACAGCGGATCATCGCTTTCATCGCAATGCAGATCGACCATCAACCCGCGTTCGGCCGCGATCTCGCATAGCGCGGTGACGGAACGCGCGCCATCCGCCATGGTGCGTTCGAAATGCGGAATGCCGCCCACCACATCGACACCCATATCAAGCGCCCGCAGCAATTGGGCCGTGATATCGCCATTGCGATACAGCCCATCCTGCGGAAAGGCCACCAGCTGCAGGTCGAGATAGGGCGCGACCAGTTGCTTCACCTCCAGCAAGGCTTCGACCGCCAGCAGACGCGGGTCGCAGACATCGACATGGCTGCGGATGGCGAGCAGCCCCTGCGCCACCGCCCAGTCGCAATAGGCCAGCGCCCGGTCGCGCACCGCTTCCGGGGTCAGCAGCGGCTTCAACTCGCCCCACAGCGCGATGCCTTCCAACAATGTGCCGGACTGGTTCACCCGCGGCAGGCCGAAGCTGAGCGTGGCATCCATATGGAAATGCGGGTCGACAAAGGGCGGGCTGATCATGCAGCCGCCGGCATCCACGATCCGCGCACCCGGCGCGGGATCAATGACGGGTGCGACCTCGGCAATCCTGTCGCCTGCGATGGCGATATCGGCCCTGGTCCCATCGGGCAGCACGCCACCCTGTACGAGGATATCCATCATCGCTCCCCCTTGCGATAGGGCACCATCAGGGCCTTCGGGTAGCTCGCCTTACGCGCCATCACGATCAGCGCCAGGATCGACAGCACATAGGGCATCATCAGGAACAGCTGATAGGGCACCACGCCCCCCGTCACCTGTTGCAGGCGCACCTGATAGGCATCGAAGGCCGCGAACAGGATCGCGCCCAACAGCGCCTTGCCCGGC
>Ga0075012_10002312_pt1 | contig 18817 bp, 14 predicted proteins | sample All_14_2_FD_71474 | JGI IMG/M metagenome (GOLD analysis project Ga0075012, IMG submission 71474) | Freshwater microbial communities in response to fracking from Pennsylvania, USA - Allegheny Zone_MetaG_DW_15 | ecosystem: Environmental > Aquatic > Deep subsurface > Groundwater > Drilled... | reverse complement strand
ACCTTGTGCTGTCATTTACTGCTGCATATTGCTGCCTGTTTTGATGAAAAAAGTTGTGGAAAAAAGACTGCCGATATTGAAAAAAAATGATGCTTAATGAGTATAATTTCATAATTTTATAAGTCTACTTTAATATAGCTGTGCCTGTTGGTGAAGCTATGTAACTAGTATTATTATATCCGGTCTTATGGGCAAAACTTATCGTAAACTCCTATTCACAGCAATAGCGCTGTTCTCTTTTTTCTCATCATTTGCCAACCATCTCGTAGGTATGGATTTATTCTATACCCATGTGGCCGGGAATACCTATAGAATCACACTGGTAGCTTATGCCGATTGTGGCTCTGCCGGTACCACATCGGCATTTGGCCTGCTCTCTACAAGTACTCCGAGAATACACATTTATGATGGCAACAGTTTTAATTCCAGCATTAACCTCAGTGTACAGGCCCCGTCGGCCGGGGTAGAGATAACTCCCGTATGCCCCGCATTTCTGTCACTTACACAATGCACCAGTACCACTTTCCCTACTCCCGGTATCAAAAAGTTTGTATATGCCGGTAATATAACCCTGCCATATGCATCTTCTGTATGGCGTTTCATTTTTACGGGAACTATGGGCTCAGGAGCATTGGCTGGTCGTGCGCTTTCTATAACTAACATTTCCTCATCACCGGTAAGTTACATTCAGCTGGTAGATACACTTAATAACCTGTCAGCGCCTAACTCAAACGTAACACTTACCAATATCCCGACACCTTACTACTGTGCATCTGTGCCAGGCAATTACAACCCCGGGGCGGTTGACCCCAATGGAGATTTGATTCGCTTTGCACTGGTAAATGGGGGCAGTGGCTCTACCAGTACGGTACCTGGAGGGGATGTGACATATTTGCCACCGTACTCAGGTAGTGCACCGCTTAGTGTGTCTTCCATGTCTTTTGATCAGAATACGGGGCAGATAGCATTTACTCCCAGTACGCTGCAGCGTTCGCTGGTGGTATATAATGTACGTGAGTTCAGAGGGGGCGTATTCGTAGGTTCTTGCCAGCGTGAGATGACATTTCTGGTGCAGTCGTGTACCAATACACCACCCAATGGGGATTTTTCCGGTGCGTCGGCTGGTACAGTAATTGATGCAACACATTTCAGAATCTGTGAAAATTCCGGAGCTTTTACTTTGAATATTAACCCTTATCAGGTAGTTACTACCAATAATATCACAGTGTCTACGTCCGGCTTACCCGCAGGTATGTCATTTACTACTACAGGTAATGGTACTCCTACACCCAACTGTACCATTTCATGGACTTCTACAGGTATTACACCCGGTTCATACACTTTCTATGTTACCTACACTGATGATAACTGCCCTTTATCGGGTAGTCAGACCATAGCATATACAATTGATATACTACCACAGCCTACAATCAGTTACACACTACTGTCTCCTGCTACCTGCCTGAAAAAAGCAGCAATAACCGTTGCCCCCGGTGGTAGCGGCGTGCCCTGGATAGTAAAAGTGTCCAGGGGTGCTTCTCCCTTTGATACTATACAGACGTTCACCAGTGTTGCCGCTTCTTTTACCGACAGTCTCACACCGGGTTCTTACAATATTACTGTTTTTGCTGCAGGGGGTGGATGCCGTGCTACTACTCCGGTAACTATTGCATCACCTTCATTCCCTGCCCCTTCTGTAACTATTACAAATCCTACATTTTGCGGAAATAATGATGGTACTATAAGGCTGTCGGGTCTTACTCCGGGCAACATTGATACTGTTAAATATAACCGCAATGGAATTCCTCAGCCGCCTCAGCCTTATACTGTTGCTGCTGACGGAAGTATTCTGATTGCCGGACTTATAGCGGGTACATACAGCAATATTGTTGTTAGTTATGGTAGCTGTTCCAGTACCCCTGTAGGGCCATACAACCTTATTAATCCACCTTTTACCATGCGGGCTATCTCCCGTGTAAACCCATCACATTGTGGTGCCTGTGATGGGTCTGTAACACTGTATGGATTAAGGCCAGGGCAGTGGGATACTATTACTTACTGGAAAGATGGTGGACTTCAGACACCTATTGCCCGCTTTATAGGTGCAGACAGTATGGTAGTGATAACAGGGCTATGTGCCGGAACATATTCAAACTTCGTAGCACGCACTGCCGGTAGCTGTGTATCTAACGCATTAGGACCGGTAATACTTTCTGCACCGCCATTTACAGCGCGCACTGTTACTTATACCAATCCTCCTTATTGTGGTATATGTACCGGTACTATGACTATATGGGGGCTGCATCCCGGCCAGACAGACACTATTACTTACTGGAAAGACGGACTGTTGCAGCCTGCTGTGGTGCGTACCATAGGTGCTGATAGCACAGCGGCTATTACAGGTCTTTGTGCAGGTACGTATTCCAATATTGTGGTGCGTACTGCCGGTGTATGTGTATCTAATACATTAGGCCCTGTAACGCTTACTGTTCCTACGTTCTCGGTACGGGACTTTTCATTTACTAACCCTCCCTATTGCGGTATATGTACCGGTACTATAACGTTGTATGGCCTTTATCCCGGGCAGACAGATACTATTCGATTCCGTAAGGATGGGGTATGGCAGCCACCGGTTGTACGTACTATAGGAGCTGACAGCATGGCCGTTATTACAGACCTTTGCGCGGGAACCTATGATGATATTTATGTACACACTGCCGGTATATGTGTCTCTGATACCCTGGGGCCTGCAGTGCTGACTGTGCCACCTTTCTCTGTGCGCACTACATCTCATATTAATCCTCCATATTGTGGTATATGCACCGGCAGTATTACACTGTATGGTCTCTATCCCGGCCAGACAGATACTATAACTTATACAAAAGATGGTGTTGCACAGACTCCTCATGTAGCTGTTGTGGCCACAGATAGCACTATTGTGATAACAGGGCTGTGTGCAGGCATATATGATAATTTTGTAGCCCGTACAGGTGGTGTGTGTGTGTCCAATATGCTGGGTCCGGATACACTTACAGTGCCGCCATTTAGCATGAGGGCCAGCTCGCATACCAATCCGCCATGGTGTGGTATATGCACAGGTACTATTACACTATACGGGTTATATCCCGGTCAGGCCGATACTATATACTATACTAAAGATGGCGTAGCGCAGCCTCCGGTAGCACAGACAGTTGCCGCAGATAGTACAATCGTGCTTACTGGTCTCTGTGCCGGACTATATGATAATTTTGTGGCACGTGCAGGTGGTGTCTGTATATCTAATGAACTGGGGCCTGAAGATCTGGTAGTGCCTCCGTTTACTGCTGATTCCAGCAGCCATACCAATCCACCATATTGTGGTATCTGTACCGGTACTATTACCATTTATGGTTTATATCCCGGCCAGGCCGATACCGTTTACTTTACCAAAGATGGTGGTGCTATGCCACCTGTGGCACAAACGGTAGCAGCTGATGGAACAATAGTATTAACAGGTCTGTGTGCGGGCTTGTATGACAATATAGTAGTGCGGGCAGGCGGTGTGTGCGTGTCCAATACTGTAGGCCCTGAAGACCTTGTTGTACCTCCGTTTACTATGAGAGACATTAGCTATACAAACCCTACAAAATGTGGGTTCTGTGATGGCAGGATAAGGTTGTATGGGCTTTATCCGGGACAGACAGATACGATAACGTATACGAAAGATGGTGTGCCTCAGACTCCGCTTTCATTTGTAATAGGTACTGATAGTATTGTCACTATCACTGGTCTTTGTGAGGGTACCTATGCAAATTTTGTAGCCCGTACAGGTGGTGTGTGTGTGTCTAATGTTCTTGGTCCGGTTACACTGGTTGATCCACCTATTATTCCGGCGTTCAGCTTTGTGGTACGTGAAAACTGCAGTGCCGATACTGTGCTGTTTACCAATGCATCTACACCGGCATCAGATTTAACTTACCGCTGGTTTTTTGGTGATGGAGACTCATCTCTGGCTACAGATCCTACACACATTTATACAATGCCAGGTATATACCCGGTAAAGCTCATTATTACAAACACACGTTGTTTTGACAGTATCACCAATGAGGTGCCTATTACTAATATTGTAAAAGCATCTATTTCACATCAGCCGGATAGTTTTGTATGTACGGGAGAGCCAGTAACATTTACTAACAATTCCATGGGTTTCAATCTGAACTATCATTGGTCATTTGGTGATGGTACTACTGCTGCAACCCGTGATGCTATGCATGTGTACAATAATACCGGTACTTATCACATAATGATGGCACTTGCCAATGATGTACCGTGCTATGATACTGCGCATTCTTCAATGATGGTAGACTCTATAAGTACCGTAAGTATCTCTGCTACTGACAGTGTGCTGTGTAATGGGCGTACACTTACATTCAGTGCCGTTTACTCAGGTATAGGAAATACAGGAATACTGTGGACGTTTGGAGATGGCTCATCAATAGCCAATGTAAACCCGGTGGTGCATGCGTTTGAGGATGCAGGCACACTATCCGTAAAGATGCAGGCATTTTACAGAGCATGTCCTGATACGTCTGCTACCAAAACCGTATGGGTATATGATCAGCCGCAGGTATATCTGGGGCAGGATATGAGTATATGCCCGGGTAGTAATCCAGTAACAATAGCTGACATGGATAATGCCGACCTTCCTGGGTTCCGCTGGTTGTGGAATACGGGTGCACGCACCAGCAGCATCAATGTTGTGACGCCAGGCACATATTGGGTGAAAGTAACTGTAGATGGCTGTAGTAATACGGACTCAGTGACAGTGAAAGACGATTGTTATATGGATGTTCCTAATGCCTTTACACCCAACGGTGATGGCATTAATGATTACTTTATGCCACGACCTACTTCGGCAAGTGGTCTTACAGCATTCAAAATGGCAATTTATAACAGATGGGGGCAGATCATATTTGAAACAGAAAACCTGGAAGGGCGCGGATGGGATGGCAAGTTTAACGGAGAGGCACAGCCCGAAGGTGTGTACGTATATCGTATAGATGGTACCTTCAAAGATGGCCAGCTTATGAGGCGACAGGGTAACGTAACTGTACTCAGGTAACAACAGTACATCAATGTATAAACAAATGAGCCTTGCGAATAACCGCAAGGCTCATTTGTTTGATGTAATATTGAATGTCAATGCTGGTGAAATGTGCCGGCCTTATGGTAGGCTATAATTTCCCCGTCAGCCATTTCCACCACTCTGTCCGACTTTGCAGCAAAGTCATTGTCATGTGTTACGGCTATAATGGTCTGATTATACTCTTGCGATAGCTGTCGGAAAAGATCAAAGACTATTTCTGTGTTTTTTGAATCCAGGTTGCCGGTAGGCTCATCGCCCATAATAATAGTAGGGTTGTTTACCAGTGCGCGTGCAATAGCCACTCGCTGCTGCTGCCCACCAGATAACTTACCTGCCTTTTTTAATGCCTGCTCTTCCACGCCAAACATCTTTAGTTTCTGATAGGCCATTTCTTCAACTTCCTGATAGGATAGCTTACCCAGCCTGAGCGCAGGTATCATTACATTTTTCAGGCAGGAAAAGTCAGGGAGCAGGTAGTGAAACTGAAATACGAACCCAATAGACTCATTGCGGATGCGTGCAAGGTGATTCTGAGAAAGTCCGGTTGTTTTTATCCCGTTTATCTCCAGCGTACCTTCATAGTCAGTATCCATAGTAGAAAGTACATATAGCAATGTAGACTTGCCACAGCCTGATTTTCCAACTATTGATACAAACTCACCTCGTTTTATGTCAAGGTCTATACCTTTCAGAACCTGCATCGTTACGGGGTCGTGAAAATATTTCGTAATGCCGTTTGCTTTCAGTGCTGTATCGTTCATTATCCACGTATTATGGTTACAGGGTCTACTTTTGCGGCTTTGCGCGCCGGGAAATATCCGGCGGCTACGGTAGTGAGTATGCCAAATGCCAGCGCTTCAATATAATGCGGTATATAGAATGACATGGGCAGGTATTTGAGCATGCCCGCACCTATATATATTCTCGACACCATGTAGGTAAGCGAAAACCCTATTATCAGCCCTGTTATGCCTCCTATAATACCTATCATTACTGCCTGCTGCAGAAATATGCTGGTTACTGCTTTCCCGGCAAAGCCCTGCGCTTTGAGGATGGCTATTTCCTTTATCTTTTCATAGATGGTCATGTTCAGTATGTTGTAAATGCCGAACCCGGCTACCAGCAGTATTACACCTATTACAGAGTTAAGTATGATGCCCCTTATTTTAAAACCTGCTTTCAGTTGCTCATTTGCCTTCACCCAGTCTTCAGCTTTGTAGCCAGTTATTGCTTCTATCTGTCTGGCTACAGCAGGAGCATTGTTATAGTCTTTTACATTCACCTTAATTTCCGTAACATAACTCCTGTCTTTACCAATAAGGCTCTGTACTACAGATATGTTTGCATAGGATTTAGTTTCGTCTACGGCTTTTACGGTAGTAGAGAAAATGCCAATAACACGCATTACCAGGGTATTGCCGTTACCAGCCCGCACAGTAATATTATCGCCGGTATGCAGGCTCAGTTTGTCGGCTATGCCTTTACCTATAAGTATGGAATTATGTACTCTGTTAAGGTCGTGCAGGTTGCCGCTTACCATATTGCCCTGAACATCAAACATTTTATCTTCCTGGTCTATCTGTACACCGGCTACATTGCCCGGTAGCTCTACGCTGCCGCTGGTGTATATCACATTACCTGTAACCTGGGGGGTAACAGCTGCTACCTGTTTGTTCTTTTTTATTACATCTATTATACCGTAGGGGTTGGTTAACCCCTGCGATTCATTAAGCTGTTTGGGATTTGTAAGTATTTTTTGTGAGGCATCCTTCAGCATACTGGTAAGCATATGGTCATCAGCTACTTTATTCTCACTGTATAGCTTTATATGAGGGGTATTGGTGAATGACATTTTTTCAAAATAGTCATTCGTACCCTTCATTAACGATTGCATGAAGATGAACATAGAGATACCAAACATTACCCCCGCCGATGCTACAACTGTCTGTTTTTTTCTGGAAGACAGGTAGGTGATTGCTATCTCAGTATTTACACTTGTTTTCATAGTGCTTATTTCAGTTTTATGATTTTGTCTCCGGCCGATATGCCACTGGTTACTTCTATCCATTCATCAGACCTGATACCGGTGGTGATACTTACAGTATCCATACCATCTGATTTTTTGAGCACTACTTTATTGTCAGGACTTACATATATAGCTGGTATCAGTAGCGCATTTTCCTTTACCTCTGTTACGATGTTGGCCTGTAGTTGTGTGCCGGAGATAATACCCGGCACTACTTTGTCAAACCGTGCTTCTACTTTGTAGGATTGTGTCTGCTCATTGAAGTGTGGGTATATCTTACTTATTGAGGCTTCATATGTTACACCTTTATTTGTGTTCAGCTCTATAAGTACATGCTGTCCCGGCTGTATTTTGCCAATGCTGCCCTCATCTATATCAAGGTAAACAATGATAGAGTCGGGATTGCCCACCATCGCTACCTTATCTCCGCGCCTTACAAGGTCTCCGGTCTTTTTATATATCTGGTATATCTTACCCGGTCCGGCTGCAATGAGGTCATAATATTGATTGCCGGCACGTACGTTCTGCAGTTGAGACTGCGAGTTAGCCAGCTCCTGGCTGGCCCGGTCGGCAGTAGCTTTGTAGTTTTCTCTCAGCGACTGCAGTGAGCTTCGCGATGCCTGGTATGCTACCATAGCATTATCTGCCTCCTGCCGTGATACAGAACGGCTGGTGTATAGCTTTTCATATCGTGTCCATGTCATGGAGTCAGCCTTCAGCTTTACTTCAGCGGCTGCTATCTGTGCTTTTATCTGCTGTAGCGCCGGTGCTGTTTGTGAGGCATTCATACGTGCATATGCTAAATTGGTCTCTGCAATGGCTACCTGCGTGTTTTGCTGCCTGTTGTCCAGCCTGAATAGAATCTGACCATCCTTTACCAGGTCGCCTTCGGTTACGTAACTCTTTATTACGTATCCGTCAGAGATTGACGTAAGTGTGTAGGCATCTTTAGGCTCTACACTGCCCGATGCGAATACAGCTTCTGTAACAGGACCTGATTTAGGACTTACTACGTCATATTTTGGTTTGCATGACGATACTGTTATTATTGAGGCACAAGCCACAAGTACGGTTGTTGGTCTCATCTTAATATGATTGTTGGCGTAGTTTAATGCTGTATAATTGAGCCAGTAGTTCTGATAGTGTATTCAGATACTGGTTCTGATAGTTGATATAGTCTGTAAATGCTCTTTGTCTGTCTTCTATAGATGCAAGACCTTCCTCGTAGCGCAGCGTTATGTGCTGATAATTGTCCAGTGACAGGTTTACTATATTTTGTGCCTTTGTATACATTTCGGCAGTGCGCATATAGTTAAGCCTTAGGTTTTCATCATTTATTGCACTTTGTCTCTTCGCCTGTTCTTCATCGGCCTGGCTTTGCAACCAGGCAATTTTGTTGCGCTGTGATTGCAGCCACCTGTTGCCCCCATTGAATATATTCCATGTCGCTTTCAGCGACCAGTAGTTAGCCGGGAACCACTCCGGTCCGTTGGCGCTGAATGGTCTGAAGGTATTATCAAACTGCTGTGTATTGTTTACATAGCTGGCAGTGAGGGTAGGTACGATGCCAGCGTTCGATTGTTTTAGCTTATAGTAGTTTAGTTTGGCAGTATGGCGTGCCAGCAGTATGGCAGGATCTTCGTTAAATGCCATTTGCTGTATGCTTTTTGCACCATCATCCATACGCTGGCTTATGTATACAGAATCTGTTAACGATAAGCCTATCAGTGCTTTTAATGCGTTAGTGGCCACAGCCAGCTGATACCGGGCTGCGATAGCCGTTTGTTGTGCCCGCTCACTATTCAGCTTTGCAATATCCAGATTGGGAAGGCTCACCGTTCCCTCTTCATATTTGTTATTTATGGACTGGTATATAGAGTCGGCCAATGCTGCACTTTTTGCTGCCAGTACAGCAGCCTCCCTGTTCAGAATGCATGCATAATACTGGCCTGCTACCTGCTGGTATATATTCCGACGGGTATTGCTTAGCTGTGCTTTATTCAGCTCCTGTGTTTCCCTGGCTATGCGTGCGTTATGCCAGGTTTGCAGGTTTAGTATATCCAGTTGTGCTGCAAATCCTGCATTGTAAATGTATTTCTGTCCAAACTGTACCGGCCTGTATGTACCATCCGGGCCACCAAAGATCACAGCAGGTATCAGGGTGGTCTGTATCGTCAGGTTGTCAGTATAGCCGGCATTGGCAGAAACATCAGGTAAAAAATCCAGATAGGATTGTGTTACACCTTTGTTTGCTTTTGTTACCTCATACTGTGCATTTTTTATACTAGTGCTATGCTGGTCGGCATATTGCCATGCTTCTTCCACATTGTGAAAAATGGTTTGTGCATTTGCTGCCAGCGCACATAGCTGTATTGCTGTCAGAGTGAGCAGTTTTTTATACATAAATCACTTTTTATGGTTGCCATTTCCGGACCCGGTTCTGATTGCTTTTTCATCTGTATCTGTTGCAGTATTTCCTGCCAGCATCTGCTCTATCCATTGCGGTATCAGTGCTTTTCTTTCCTGCATCATGTTATTGAAAATATCCTGCTCTACGCCCAGCTTTGCCCGCATCATAGGTGCTGCTATGAATGGGAATACCGTCATAGCCAGTAAGTTGATGAATATATGCATGGAGTTTTCCGGCAGGTTTTTGTTATTTTTTACCTCTTCCTGCCACTGCACCATTATGTAAGGAAACTGAACATCCATTCTTATTTTAGTAAGCAGGCCTTGTGGGTTTACGTTTATTTCATTCATTATGAAGAATGGGAGTGCCGGGTTTTCCGTAAGCATATCTATATAATGGGCTACCAGTGCATGGAATTTCTCCCGTAGGGTAGTAGTAGTGTCATTCAGTAGCGGTGTAACACTGAATACAAACATCTGTAGTTGCTCTGTCATTACTATATCAAACAGCTTTTCCTTACTTCTGAAATAGTAATTAATCAGTGCGAGATTGAAGCCGGATTCTTCGGCTATATCACGTGTGCGCGTGGCTGCATAACCTTTACGGGTAAATACCCGTTTGGCAGCTTCTTTTATTTTGACTTCAGTTGATGTCAGCTCTTCTTTATTTGTATTATGCTCGCTCACACCACAAAATTAGCGCTATACTTTTGATTTAAACAAAAAAATTAATCAAATGATTAAAGTTAATTTTTTGCATGACTGCCGTCATCAGATCTTATGTTTTTAAGCAGATGATGGAATCTCACTACATTCACAGTCATGAACCGCTACCTGTTGGTGATATTGTTGCTGTTTTTTTATCCGTTGGCAGTAAAAGCACAGCCACTCTCACTACCTACGGCATTACAGCATAGCTATTATGAATATTCCGGAATGTGCATGTATAATGGCAGTATCTACCTGTTGCCTCAGAATAAGCGGCCTGAGGCATCGTACACAGGTGTAATATTTGCTATAGATACAAGTGCTGTTACAATTGATAATGCAGGTAATGCCGGTGTACCCGATGCAGCAGTACATACATTAAGCATCGACAACTTTCGTGAGATGGCTCATAGTATTGATAAATTTTCAGGTTTTGAGGCGATGGTAATCGTTAATGATGCTGTATTTCTTACTGTAGAAACTGATGCAGATACAGACTATCTGGTGAAAGGATATCTTATGGAAAACTCTGTAAAGCTTACCGGAGACCGCATTGCACTACCCAAATTGCACAGAAACGGAAAATATCTGCCGAATGCAGGCTATGAGGCTTTGTCATATCGTGATGGTAAGTTGATAGTAGGGTTTGAGTATAATTATCTTGATGGTGGTAATGCGTTCTATCTTATTGATACCTCTTTTTCAGGGAGCGGTGCGCATATACAGTCTGTACCATTCGTGCGGCTGCCTTTCCGGCTTACAGATGTGGCCGCACTTGCTGATGGCAGCATGCTGGCTATTAATCATTACTGGAACCTGAACGGGAACAGTAATCATCGTGAATCATACTACAGAGAGATAGATAATACAAATGACCCGGATTTAAAGCACTGGGCATGGAACCAATGTTTTACGCGTATTCTGCATATTACCGTAGACAATGCCGGAAGGCAGGCCCGTTGGCAAACAGCAATGATAATACCCAATAAGGACTGTATAAACTGGGAAGGTATTGTCCCATTCAGAAGTGGGGTATTGCTGATAAGCGACGATAATAGTTTTCCTATCCTGAAAACGAAATTCAGATATTACCCATTTGATGGGAACAGGTAATACCGGGCCTTGATTGTCTGCCAGCCTTATTAGCCTTAACATAAATTTATGTGATGCAAACTATGGATTGGCATATTCATTGCCATCTTTATAGAAATCAATCAACACATGTATAAGAACACTATCGTAATTACAGCATTTCTGCTGGCTAGTATTAATGTTTCGGCCCGTACAGAGCAGAAACTTCACATAGACAATGCCACAGTATTTTTAAATGGCGCACAGCTTACAAGCACTGCTAAAGTGCGGTTGCTGAAAGGAGAGAATGAAATTGTATTTACCAATGTGGCCGGACATATCAACACCGGCTCAATAACAGTTAATGCCGGCAATGGAGCCGTTGTGGAGTCAGTGGTATTTCAGAACAATTATCTGACGAATGATGTGCTATCGCCGCGGGCCAGTGAGATAAAAGATAGTCTGGAAATACTGGAAGGAAGCCGTAATCTGGTGAAAAACAAGATAACTACCATTAATGAACAGATTGCAGTACTACAAGGAAATCGTAAAGTAAGCGGAGAGCAGGGAGGCCTGTCGGTAGCGGAACTGACAAAAATGCTGGATCTTATTGCAGCACGTATGGAAGGTTACCTTAACCAGAAGCAGAAACAGGAAGACCAGCTGAAAAAAACAGATGAATACGTAAAACGACTGAAACAGCAACTGGATGAAGAGACCCGGAAAGGTTATGAGCCAGGTGGACAATTGCTGGTAAAGTTGCATGCAAATGATGCCGTGAGCAATGAAATTGTTATCAGCTATACAGTGCCCAATGCCGGATGGACACCTGTTTATGACATTAGAGTAGATGATATAGCTAAGCCTGCTGCATTATTTTACAAAGCAAACGTGTATCAGAACAGTGGTGTGAAGTGGGATAATGTACATCTTACCATTTCCACCGGCAACCCTAATGAAGGGGCACAGGCTCCGGTAATACAGCCATGGTATATTTCATTCCTGCAGCCATATGCAGCTTATAACCGTACCAACTCTTATGCCAAAGAAAATGCTGCACCTGCTGCCGTAGCTTTTAAAGGCAATCGTGCACTGGCTGATGCTGAAACTGCTATGGATGAGCATGTGGTTGTGGATAATGGAGGTGTAGCTACCACCTTTGATATAGACTTACCTTATACAATACCCAGTGATGGAAAGCAAAATCTGGTAGCTATGAAGAAGTATGACCTTGCAGCCAGCTATCGCTACTATGCTGTACCCCGTATGGATAAGGACGCTTTTTTACAGGCGCAGGTTACAGAGTGGCATGAGTTGAATCTTATTTCGGGCAAGACAAACATTTTTTATGAAGGTACTTATGTAGGTGAGGGTTATATAGACGTACGTAATACTTCTGATACGCTTACCTTCTCTCTGGGGCGCGATAAGAAAGTAGTAGTGCGCAGGGAACTGGATAAAAAGCGCTGTAGTGCACAGACAATCGGGTTCAATATAAAAGAGTCTTATGCTTACTCAATATCAGTGCGGAATACAAGACGTAACAGCATAAACATTGTCATTGACGATCAGGTGCCGGTGAGTGCAGATAAAGACATTGTGGTAGAAAGCATAGAAACCGGTAATGCTGAGCATAATGAAGGCAATGGCATACTGAAGTGGAATCTGACATTGAAACCCAATGAAACTGCCAACCTCAAATATGGCTATACTGTAAAGTATCCTAAAGGTAAGCAGGTAGCCGGGCTGAGATAGTTGTGCCTTTGATGGTGAATAATAATGGGGCGGTTTTATACTGCCCCATTACTGTTTATGATATTGTATAACATTTTAAGCCCGTGCAGTAGCGGGAACCTGCTCCATCTCGTTGATAGTAATCATCTTGTTAGTTTCAGTATCCCACACTTTCAGTCTCAGGCAGGCAATGATATCTGATGGTTTCAGGGTGGTTATTTTAGCCTGCTGTAGTTCCGGGATTTCGGCCATTGCTTCAGGCAGACGGTAGAAAGGGATTTTAGCATTGAGATGATGAATGTGATGAAACCCGATGTTTGCAGTAACCCATTGCATTATGGGGTTCAGTTTCATATAGCTGGAAGATTCCAGTGCAGCATGTGTGTATGTCCAGTCGCTGTTTTTCTTGAAGGTAACGCCGGGAAAGTTATGCTGTGCATAGAAGAGGTATGCTCCCAGCATATGTGACAGAAAGAATGGCAGTGAGAAAGAAAGCAGCCATGTAAGCCAGCCAAACTTTATGAAAAGTGTGATGGCAATACCATAGTGCAGCAGCAAAACTGCCAGAGAGTCCCAATGCCTGCGGGGGCTGCTTATGAATGACTGAATGCACATACCATACATGAAAGTAGTAAAGTATGCAAAGAACATATTAACAGGATGGCGTACCGCCAGATAGCCAAAACGCTCGGCCTTGCTGGCCTGTAGAAATTTCTCCTTTGTCATGATAGGGTAGGACCCTATACTGGCGCTGAAAAGTTTTGCGTTATGTGCATGATGGTGGTCGTGCGAGCGCTTCCAGATATTGGGTGGCGTAATCATGTATATGCCAAACAGCGTGAACATTACATCCGCAACTTTAGAGCCGCGGAGTATTGTATGGTGCTGAAAATCATGGAATATAATAAATACACGCGCCAGCATAGCTGCTGCAAAAATGCTGCAGCCAATACGCAGAAAAATATTGTCAAAATAAAACGTACCCGCTATGGCGCCTATCAGCAAAAGAAAAGAGGTAATTGTGTAATACCAGCTTTTCCATCGCACCTCTTTAGCATACGGCTTCGTCGCCAGAATCAATTCTTTGCCTGTGAGCATTACTAATAATAGAATAACATACAAAGTTAAGTAAAAAATGTTGCCCTGATATTTTCATTTGCTTATAATAACAGGAAAATTGCATTTTGGGCTACGTGTATAGCTTCTTAGCAAGCTGCTGTAACCTGTATTCATGGTTTGAATATGGCGTCTGTGTTTGCTATATTTGTGTAGTGCCGTGATGCGGTAATACTTGATATGAAGAAAATTCTCTACCTGCTGGTAGCGCTAATACTATGCCATAGTACTGACGCCCGTACCCGCAGTAAAACAGTACCACAGTCGAAATTCAGGACGCAGCTTGCCGCTATTATAAAAACCGTTCAGGACCCTGAAGGTTTTGAGCTGCTGAAGCATACGGAGCTTGTAACCGGTATCTGGACATGTAACAGAGAGCTGCAGGGTTTCCTGCCCACCATTATTTATGACAGTCACCCGGCAGGGCGGCTTTATATGAAAGCAGAGTCAGTTAACGCCAATGCGGCTGCTAATGTGCGTATGCTGGCAATAAAAGGAATACCCGGCTACACCATGCGTGACTCTGACAATGATAATACCGTGGAGCTGGACCGGACAAAAGAATCGCGCAAGCTGATATTTACCAAACGGCAGGGATTTTATGAAAGCACTATAACCGTTGTTTATAATGCGCACCGCTACCAGTCGCTCACTATGAATATTGAGTCTCTTGTACTGCGTACGTCGTCCTGATTTTCTGTACCTTTGCATTCAAAATCTGTTGCAGATATGAAGCGTCTGATTGCTGGTTGTGTTCTTGCTGTTGCCTCATTAGCTACGTCTGATGCATGGGCACAGGGATGTTCTATCTGTACAAAAACAGCCCAGAATCTTGATGCAAAAAGTGCTCATGGACTTAATGGTGGTATCATATATCTTGCCTTTCTTCCGCTGGGTATTATAGGTACAGTTACATTCCTGTGGTGGCGTGGTCGCCGTACGGCATAAGGCAAAGTCTCCTGTTTCATTTTCCTTTTTTTCCTGTTTTTACCGATTAAAGTCTGCATTTCACCGATATGCTATAGCGTTGAGGACCTATCAGCTACTACATTTGTGGCAGATGCATTTCCTGTAAGGAAACATCTGATATCATTCACAATAATATCGCACATATGAAACAGCTTTTCTACACACTTTCGTTTCTCTCCGTAACCTTCCTTTTTACATCCTGCGGGGTAAATATTCTACATGGTGAGGGTAAAAAAGGATTTGACATACCATCTGTAAACGAGTTTTCAAAGATTGATATCAGCATAGCTTCTGATGTGGATATAACCGTAACAGAAGGCTCGGCACATGGTATAGAGATACGTGGGTATGAGAACATACTGAAGCATATACGTACCAGGGTAAAGAATGGAACATTGCATATAGATTATGACCTGGACGATACCTGGACCATTGATGATGCGGAGACGAAGCTGCGCATCTCGGTTCCTTCTCTTTCCGGTCTTATCCTATCCGGGGCGCCTGATGTAAAAATACATGGCGATGTGAGGGGTGATAACTTTGACCTGGACATTTCAGGTGCCAGCGAGGTGACTATTGAAGATATACATACCAATGCGTTCAGTGCTGATATGTCGGGTATGGCGTCACTAAAGATAAAACAGGGTACGGTAAAGGCCGCTGATTATGCATTGAGTGGCGCCGGTAAGGTGGCGGCATTCGGCCTGCAGACCGAGGAAACTTCGGCATCCATATCCGGCACGGGCAAGTGTGAAGTGTCTGTATCTGAAAAACTGGAGGCCAGTATAAGCGGGGCCGGAGCTATACGGTATAAAGGTAATCCGCAGGTGGATAAACATGTTTCCGGTATTGGCTCTATAGAGCAGGCCGATTAAGGTGTTTTCTGTTGCTCATTTGCCCGGTTTCCTTTATTTTTAAAGAAATATAGGGTCTATGTATACATTTAACGCCATTCGTACTTTTTGCCTGTCGGCTACTATGCTGGCTGTAAGTTTTGCCTCCTATGCACAGGATGCTATAGAGCAAACGTGGTATAACCAGGAGAAAACTGCCAAAGTGAAAATATTCAAGGCTACTGATGGCAAATTTTACGGCCGTATTGTGTGGCTGAAAGAGCCAAATAATGCCGAAGGACAGCCCCGTACCGATGTAAACAACCCTAAGAAAGAGCGTAAAAACGACCCGCTGCTGGGCTTACAGATACTGAAGGGGTTTGTAAAAGATGGCGACAAGGAATATGAAGATGGCACCATCTATGACCCCAAGAACGGTAAAACCTATTCCTGCCGCATAACACACAAAGGCAGTACGCTGGATGTGCGCGGATATGTAGGTATATCCCTGCTGGGCCGCACTACTACCTGGACAAAGGCTGACTAAATAACTCTCTTTACTGCAGGCTCCTCATCATTGTTATCCAACCCGGTAAGGTGCAGGATGCCGGGCTTTTTGCCCCGGGCTATGGAGCCGACATAGTCGTTCATATTCAGCGCGGTGGCACCATTAAGTGTGCCCCATGTGAGCAGTGTATCCCAGTGCAGGTGCGGGAAGTGCCGGTGAATTGTAACCAGCTCTGATAAAACAGACAGTTTATGATTAGATGCAAGACTATCTGTACCTACGCATATCCTGGCGCCTTCTGCTATGAGCATATCAATATCGGGCAGTGAGCCTTCTATATATAAATTAGCATTGGGGCAGAGACACCAGTAAACATCGGGAGCGTAGCTGTGGGCAAACTGCACATCTTCTATACCTGACCACGTATTATGTACCAGCATAAACCTGTGCCCGGGCGACAGCCACTGCATATAAGAGGGTAGTGACCGTAAGCCTGTAGGCTCAAACCCCTGTGCAGGTATGCCGAGTGTGGCCAGCAGCTCATTTACACCTCCTGTACCATCGGTATAGAACCAGTTTTCCTCCTCACTTTCCTGATTGTGAATAGAGATGATGCCACCAGCATTATGCTCATTTATGAGGCGAAACAGCGGTGCCGATACAGAGTAGGGGGCATGGGGCGTAATGCTCTGGCGGCATACCTTGCCGCCCTGTGGCTGCTGCGCAAACTGCTCATATACCCCGGTAGCCCATGACATGGAGCGTGCGGCACCTGCCGGAACAAAACCCAATGCCTCTACAAAGGTGTGGAAGTGCATACTGCCTGTGGCACGCAGTGCCAGTGTATCGGCAGTATTGGCAATGTCACCTACGGCTACTATGCCATTGTTATACATAGCCTGCAGTGCTGCATTTCTGGCCGCTTCTTTATCTTCATCGCTGAAGTTGTTGCGGGAGAGAGGAACCGTACTCAGAAATTGTATAAGCCCGGTGCCTTCCGGTATAACCCTGTGCATATGCGACAGTTCCAGATGGCAGTGAGCATTTACAAACCCGGGGCACAATACACCATTGTAATGTATGGTGCCCGCGGGTGGTGTAGCTAAAATGTCTGTAACTGTACCATCTGCTGCCAGCGAAAGTGTTGTGCCCTGTGGCAGCCAGCCATTACCGTCATGTATCCTGTCGGCTGTAATCAGTATCATTAGCTGCTGGCCGGTTCTGTATGGTTACGATTTAAAATGTTTCAGAATTCTGATCTCTTCCTCATTCAGATAGCGCCATTTGCCGCGGGGCAGGTTTTTCTTGGTGAGGCCTGCATACATGACCCTATCCAGCTTTTCTACTACATAACCTAGGGACTCAAATATGCGGCGTACAATTCTGTTTTTGCCGCTGTGTATTTCAAGGCCCAGCTCGTTTTTCTCTTCCAGGTAAGCCATTTCATCTACTTCTGCCTTGCCATCTTCCAGCTCCAGACCTGCCATTATTTTTTCAAAGTCTGACTTTGAAAGTGGCTTGTCCAAGGTGACGTGATATACCTTTTTTACATCGAAAGAGGGGTGTGACAGTTTCTGTGTAAGGTTGCCATCATTAGTGAGGAGGAGTAAACCTGTGGTGGCTCTGTCCAGACGACCAATGGGGAATATGCGTCCTACATCGGCATTGGCTACAAGGTCCATTACTGTTCTGCGGCCCCGCTCATCTTCATTGGTAGTGATGAAACCTTTAGGCTTGTTGAGCAGTACATACGAAAGCCCTTTCTGAGGCTTCAGTTTTTTACCGCTCAGGCTTACCAGGTCGCCTTCGTTTACTTTATGTCCCGGGTCTGTTATCAGTTCACCATTTACTTTTGCCTTGCCCTGGCGTACCAGTTCTGCGGCATCGCGCCTGCTGCACTCGCCACTATGTGCTATATATTTATTGAGCGGCATAGGGAAGCTGGCGGCAGTAGTAGCCTGTTTGCGGGTATCTTTTACAGATGTCCATTTGGCATCATCGCCAAAGTACTCGCGGTCATTATCCTGCTGTGCCTTTTCAAATTCTTCCCGTTCTGAAATACGGTTTTCTCTTTTAAAATCTTCCCTGCTTTTTCTGCGCTCCGGCATGCCAGCAAAGGGTTTACCTCCCGGGCCTGCCTTTTTACCTGCTCCACGGGCATTACCGCGAGGTGCATCATCGAAGCGCTTGCCGGAGTGGCCAGATCGCTCATTGCGCTCATCGCTACGGAAAGATTTCGCGGGTTTGTCGCCAAACTTGCGGGCTGGTCTTTCGCTGCCTCTGCTATCATCGCCCTCTTCGCGGCTGCGGAAAGGTCT
>Ga0075012_10002311_pt1 | contig 18825 bp, 25 predicted proteins | sample All_14_2_FD_71474 | JGI IMG/M metagenome (GOLD analysis project Ga0075012, IMG submission 71474) | Freshwater microbial communities in response to fracking from Pennsylvania, USA - Allegheny Zone_MetaG_DW_15 | ecosystem: Environmental > Aquatic > Deep subsurface > Groundwater > Drilled... | reverse complement strand
ACCAAGACCCGCCAATCCAGCACCAGCAATGCCGCCAGCCAACGAGGCCGCAACCTGACCGACAGGGCCAACGTCCATTTCTTTGGCAGTCTGCCCAGCACCACCTGCAGAAGCTGCGCCGACCAATTGCTGCACTGGCTGCGCGGCCATTTGCGATGCCACGGCGCGAGAAACAGGGCCAGCCGCAGCGCCTGCAATGCCGCGAGCCGCAGCAACAGATCCGCCGCCACCAGCCAAAGCCTGAGCCGCTTGCTGAACAATACGTTCCTGCGTGGTTTCTGGCTGAGGAACGCCCGCTGCCGTCAATAGCTGTCCTGCCGACTGTTGGAGTCCCGGCATTTGCATGGCCTCAGGAAGGACCTGATTTGCCAACGACGCAACCGGATCAGTGACGATGCCAAACATCCCAGCGAGACCCTCAACCCCAGCGCGGGCAGTCAGCCCAATCTGACGGCCAAGCTCATCCACAGTGCCGCGCTCCTTTTGAGGATCCTGCGCTTTAGTGGACTTTGCATGAGTGGCGTTCGCCCACTTCCATGCTGTTGTCGGGTCTGGGGCATCCACCTCGTAGGTGGACCCGCCTACATCGACGTCATAGGTAGGCATCAGCGCGCCCCTTTCAGCCTCACCGCGCCGGGTGGTGGCTCATCTCCAGCCGATGATGGTGAAACACCAGGAGGCGTCTCTGTCGGCTCAAAGAACACATTCTCGACGTTGAGCCCGTAGTTTTTGGCGATACGCTCGACACCACTGCGGACAGTCTTTTCACCGTTTAGGGCGGCCTCGTAAACTTTCCCAGCTTGACCGCGCATGTTCTTGCGCTGGGCATCAGTGAGCCGCTCACCGGCTGAAACCTTGTTGTACAGATTTCGGATGGTATCGCTCACGCCGCGCGCATTTTCAGCAGTCGCGTACTCGCCTTCACGCACAACGCTACCAGGGTCCAGCATCTTCATGTACCCATAGATCAGCGAGATGTCGCCAATGGCGCCTGGCTTTGCCGCCAGAACTCTGGAGTACGCCTCCTTGGTGTCTTTGTACGTCTTGGTTTGGTCTGCGTATTCTTTGCGCAGGTTCATTTCAATCTTTGGCCGATCTTCAGCAGGCACTGCCCCCGGGATCATCTGTAATGTTTCCTTGCGGGTCTTTTCTGCGCTGGCGCGGCTAGAGTCGGCTGACGCATAAGAAGCCGCAGCGGATGCCGTAGCCTGACCAGTTTGGGCGCGAGTCAGGCCAATCTCTGATTGGATCTTCTGGGGCGCGAACTTTGCCTCAATCTCTTTGAGCTTGGTTTCGGCGCTGACCTTCTTGGTCTCCGCTTCGGCCTTGACTGTTTCAGCCTCAGTCTTGCGAGAGCCAAAGATCGACGAAACGACTTCAGCACCACCGGGCAGCGATGCAATCAGCGGAACGATGGATTTCATCGAGATAGACGGGTCTTTCTCGGCGATCTGAGCCTGCACCTCTGCGGCATCGGCGTATGCGTCATTCCCGGAGTTGCGGTAAGCCTCGCCGCGCTGACGGATCAGTTCCGCCGCCGTTTTTCCATCACCGGCGCTCAAGGCCGATCCAATCTGCCCCAACTGTTGAAGTTGTTGCCGCTGGCCTTCTGCTCCGGACTCTTGAAACACCTTTAGCATCGGCTCAATCATCTTTGAGTCAAGCGTAGAGGCGTACTGCATGAAGTCCTGTGCAGTCGGCTGCTTGGTCGAGTAGTACCGCTTCTGAATCTCGCTGATCTGCGCCTGACGTTGCTGTGCTGCCTGTGCTTGTGCTTCTTCGGCGGCGCGCTGACGATCACGCTCGTTCAAAAGCGTTCCGTACTCAAAGCCCTTGACAGCACTGCCGAACGGGTCGGTTGGCTGCTGGAATGTGTAGTCAAACGGTCCCATGTGTCACCTCAAAAGCCGAAGCCTAGCCCCGATGTGTCGCCTGCGCCGAATTGCACGTTTCCGATGCTGTTGTATGCGTCTACAGACCCAGCGCTAGGCGTGATTCCACTGCCGCCAAACAAGCGCGAGCCAACGAATCCGCCAACCTGCCCCAGCGTGTTGGCAAAGCCTGCCTGAGCCTGCCCAGAAGCCAGCGCCGCACCAGCCTGAGCCGATCCGATGTTGCCCAGCGCCTGATTGACCTGATTCGATGCGTTCATGCCAGCGTTACCGACACCAGCCGCCGCGTTTTGTCCGATGGATGTGAGCCCACCAAGCTTGGAATACTGGCTTTCGATCATTGAGGACAGGATCTGAGGCCGAAACTGCGCCAATGCCGCCTGAATGTTGCCGCCGCGAAGCCCGCCGGTAGCAGAAGCGTTCTGCAGAATGGCGTTTTCGCCCTGCTGCGTGAGCGCTTGCATCTGTGGCGACTGCTCAAGCGCGCCAATGGCTGAACGCTGCGCATCCGCACCAGAAAGGCCAAGAAGCGCTTGCTGTTGACTGAGTGCGCCGAGGCCTGCCGTCGTGTATGGCTCCAGCAGTTTGCGGATCTCGTCGAACTGGCGGCGAGACTCACCAATCTGAGCCTGCGCCGAAGCAGACTGCGCGTCTGACGCCTTATTTGATGCGCTCCTTTGGGAGTCGGCTGCAATCACGCCGCCAACGATGGTGCTTCCTGCTATTGCTGCGGCAATGCACATATGCGTTTCTCCATGACAACATCATCGGGCGCATAGCCCAGCGTTTTCAGAATCTCGAATAGCTTGCCCATCGGGCTGATCGGCCAGCCGACAACAACAACGCCGCGCTGCCTGAACTCATCTTCCAGAGTCTTGATTAGCCGACGTATGGATGATCTGTGCTCAGGCTCGATGTAGAACAGATCCACGTTTGCGCACGGCACAATCTCGTGATGCAGGCTGTTGTAGAAGATGCAGAATGCAAACCCGACCGCGACACCATGGCCGTCACGCATTACGAAGACGGATAGCTGCTTGTTGGCCTGAAATGACAGATAGACAGCGCGGTTTGGCTGGATCTTGAGCCCTCGCTCACCATGGAAAGAGCACGTATCTTTCTTGATCTCGCTGCACTCATCCCACAGCTTCTGGCCCATTGGCATCAGCTCATCAAAAAGCTCGTTCGTCAAAGGCTCAATTCCAATGACCAAGGCGCTTGATGGTTTTTCTGTGCTGTCGGTTTGAGCTGAGTCGGTCATAGTGTCATCATTCCCATGATGGCCGCTGGATGCCTGAACTCAGCGGCCCCATTATTCCACACAAGCCACAATCAGGCAATTTCAACGCCGCTTGCCCGGCATGTCACGCTTGAGCCAGCCGGGGCGATGGTGCTGATCTTCCCGCCGGACGCCAGAAGCTGACCAACCAGTTCAGGGCATTCGTATGTCTGACCCGGCAGGATGTTGCGCGCCTTGAGGATCAGGTTTGACGCGGCAGCAGACCCACCCGATGGGATCAAGTTCACGCTCACAGCACGGGCAATAGTGTCCTGATTGGTCAGGGTGAATTTGTGGATGCGCGTGCGGACACCCGTAGACGTGTACTGGTCTGTCTGCGCGTCTTCCAGCGTCTTGGATTCGATCAGGACGGTTTCAATGGATGCCATGATTGCCTCACGCAATGTTATCGGTGACGGTCAAGATGACCGAAGGAACGGCGGGGTGCAGGGCCGTTGCCGTGTCGGCCTGGATTTGCAGGTCCGTGTCGTCGGTTGCCCAAACAAGCTCAAAGTAATCTCCGGCGTTCATTTCAAGCACGTAATTCCATGCCGGGACTGATTCGCTGTTGTTGTCCTTGACCTGCGTTCGCCCCGCGCTTCTTGGCACGTCTACGCCATTGATTCGACACCAGATCACCGCAACCGACAATCCGACCGCAACCTTGTCAAGCTGCGCCGAGAACTGGAAGTTGTAGACGGCACTGTTTTGAACGTAAATGCGAGATGTCGGGCTTCCGATGCTGACCCCATAGCTCATGTCCGTGGTGTCAAACGTGATCGGATAGGCCGTGTTGATTACCGCCGCCGTCTGTGTCGTCGAGTCGCTGAACACACCGTAATACTTTGGCCGCTGTGGTTGCGGCGGGATGTACGGCACGTCCTCAATCACGACTGGCACGATTGGCTGAACTGCCTCAATGGCATCAGCGATTCGCGCCAACTCAGCTTTTGCACTCAAGGCATTGACCAGCGCAGCGGCAGACTCAGCCGTCACGTCGCTCAGATTGCTGCGGATTGCGTCGATGTCGTCCGGCGTGTCGTCCAATGCGCGAGCGATCAAAGCCTCAAAGAAGCGGATGGCCTGCTCATCGCCATTGACGATGCGCGAAATTTGAGGACGCGTGAGCTTTGGTACGGATGCCATCAGTACACCAACGGATCAACCGCCATATTCAAGCGCAGCACCGACACGTGGGCGCGTGAGTCACCCTCAAAGCGCTGGATTCGCCAGTTCCGCATCATCCCGCACTGAAACCACGTTAGGCGCTTTGCCCTTTCGCCTTGCTTTCCTGCGCTGATCCATCGCTGCGTTGACCAAAGCTCACCGTCTGCGCTGTAGGACGTGCAAATGGTTGGGTTGTCAGTCATGGCTACTTGGCCTGACAGCGGGACAAGCTCCAGCTCGTTGATGATGGCGCCCTTGCCTTCGTTGTAGACGATGGCTGTGCCAAACTCCCAACGAACATGGTCGCCCCAATGGGATGACACCTCATCACTCAGATAGCCGTACTTACCAGCCACAGGGTCCGCCGCGTTCCATCGGTCATAGCACCAGACATGACCCTTTGCGCGGTACTGCTCAAAGCCTTGAGTAGCGCTTGTGAGCGTGAACCAGACGTGTTCACCAGTAGCCTTTGACCCGTTCAGGTCGTACACGACGCATCGGTCAGGCAGGTGGATGTACAGGTGGGCGTGAGAGCCGGTCATCTTCGATTCGACAACTACCTGAGACAATTGGTCCTCGGTGTACGTCGCCAGAATCTTGTCAATCTCGTCAGTGCTGATCTTCTCAGACGATCCAGACCCAGCAATGTGCACAGCAGGCGGTTCGTTTCGGCCAGACCCAACGAATGCGATCACGTCACCAAAAACGCAGGCCGCGTGGGTGCCAATGACGCCGCGCTGAACCTGGGCGCCGTCAACACGCGAGAACGGGAAGAAGTCGCCACCGACGTTTGAGAACACCTCGATGGTGTGCCGGTTGCCAGCGTAGATTTCACCGCGCAGCTTCAGAACGCACACAATAGGGTCAGGATCAACTTCGGACGATCCGTACTTGAGGGGGTTTACCTGCGTCGGGTCAGTCAACTCAGTGACGACAAGCGACGTGCCATCGGTGGACATGAAATACCCGTCAACCCACACGTGATCGATGGATGGCCCTAGGTCTGCGTCCGTCACTTGCGTGAGCGTAGAGCCATTCCAGTAGTACAGCCGACCGCCCGAGCTGATCGAGAGCCGGTCAAACGAGTAGTCGAATGAGCACCACGCACCCGGGCCAACATCGCCAAGCACGGACGCGATACCGACAGCATTGACGCTGACCAGCTTCGTTCCCATGACGCGATACATGACGCCTCGCCACTCAATGCCGCCACGATCAGCACCAGGCCCAACGCCTTGCTGAACCAATCCATAGCCGGGCCGCAGGTAGCCATTGGAGATGCCGCTGCGCACAGGCACAGGGATCATGTTCACAGGGTACGACGTGCGAACCTGCGCCTTGTTGTCTGCGTAGATGCCGGAAAGGATCGGTACTTGCATCGCTTACGCCTTGGACCCGCGAACCTCGTAGGTGTCAACGCCGATGCACAGAAGGCCGCAGCATGGATCTGTTGCGCCGGTTGTGCGCTTGTCGGTGACGGTTGCGGTTCCGTCGAACGAAACCACGCCAGCGCCAACGTAGATTTGCGAGAACCCGGCGACTAGACCAGTGTTCACGGTGACGGTGCATGTGACTGGCGTCAGCAGCACGCGGCCATCATCAGCATCAACCGCCGTGTACGTTGCACCCAAAGTGCCACCAGGCAGGCCGGTTGCAAGACTTGGCACAGGCTCACGCGACAACGGATCAACCACCACAGGCACCCGGTTTGCATTGGCGACAGGCTGGGGCTGCGTGTAATAGCTGATCGGGCCATTAAACAAAAGCACGGTGATGATCTGAGCCGCAGCAAACGGGCCGAGGAACACGTCAGACAAGCCGATGGTGTAGATGTTCCCGGCGACGATGGCCTGACCCGACCCACCCTCGGTGAAAGTCAGCGTACTGCCAGCAGGCAGGGTGATGGAAGTGTTTACGTTGATCGTTGCCATGCTGGTTCCTGTTGCGTCGATTTTACCGTGCGCCGACTGTTTACGCCGCGAACTCTCGCCCGATCATGCAAGCGAGGATGTAGCCGTAATCTCCATATCCCACTTCCGTCAGGTGGCCCGTTGCGTCGAGATAGGTCACGTTCTGGTCGGTGGTGTTGTCGTTCGGCCCAAACACATCCCACAGACTCGCCATCGGTACACCTTGGCCTGTTGCTGTCGAAATGTCCGAGGCGTGGTACGCATCCTGCGCTGCAAGCGTTGCAACCGAACTGCGCGAGCGTGGGCCATCCAACAAGATCACATCGCTGTTGCCAGCGTTTTTTGATTGCGTGATCATGGTCAATGTGTTGGCTGCGTGAGTCGCCACAGTGACATCAGCGTCCCAATCGTTGATCTGCTCACCACAGATGACCAGATCCGGCGCCATCATGGCGTATGTGTTGACGTAGCCGTAAGTTCCACCTTGAATCAGATCAGAGGTTTTCTTACCTCCGCCTCCAACGGTCATCAGCAGAACGCCAGGGTTTGCCGAGTTGTAGCAACGGATGGCGAACACGTTGCCCTGAATCGTTGCGCCGCCTGCGCGCTTGACGTTGACGGTGTGGACAGCCAGAGAACCAAGTGCGATGGGGCCGGAGCTGTAGACGCCGCTGGCCTGCAGGCTCGCAAGCGTGGCAAGCGTTCCGCCCCCAATGTCCACTACCAGATCGCCGCCCGATGCGTTGGTCGTGAGGTAGTCCACATAGACCGTATCGAATGGCTCTGTGCCAGTCCACGACAGAGAACCGGCGCCGTTGATCTTGAAGAAGTTGGTGCCGATGGACCCGCCGAAACTTGTGGTCACGTCAGCCCCGAGAACCAGATTCGGGTTGTTGGTCGTGACGTTGGCAGTCCCCACGGCCTGATCGCCGCAGAAGCCGTTGAAGTGCGCGTGAATGCCGAACTGCCGCAAGGACCGCGCCATCACTGCGGGAAGGTTCCGGCGCGATGAGTTGGCAGTCGCCAAGGTGGAGCCAAAGCCGTTGACAGTCGAGTCACCATTGATCAGCACAAGGCCACGTCCACCGGCCCGCACGCGCTTGAACATGGCGGCTGTCTTTGGCAAGTAGTCGCGCAGACGGCCAGGCCCAGGCAGGTAAGGCTCAGGGATGGCAACAGCGCTTGCATTGGGCGTTGTGACCCCGGTCAGAGGATCAACGAACACTGGCGTCATGTTGGCGGCTGCGCCAGTTGCTGCTGTCGTGTAGTAGTTGATCGGCCCGCTTGTCACAAGAACCTGAATCGTCTCAGCCGAAGCGAACGGACCCAGAAACACATCGGACATGCCCAACGTGTAGATGTTGCCATCAAGGATTGCTTGGCCGATGCCGCCCTCACAGAACGTGATGGTGCTACCGGCTGCAACGGTGATCGAGTTGTTCGCTGTGATCTTTGCCATGATTTATCCCACCCGATACCAAGTTGATGTGACGGCCTCGAACTTCATTTTGAAGAAGCCGTTAGCCGCAAGAGATGCAGGCGCACCAGCGACGGTTGAGCCAGAAGATGTGACAGTGAGCGTGGCGACCGACTGCGTACACGTCACTTGGACTTCTTGGCCGTGAACCGAATCGCTGGCGGCAGGCAAAACAACAGTGCCCGCAGCGTATCCGGCAGCAGGCGTCAGCACCAACCACGCATTCACGTTGTCAGGCGGGGCAACTGTGGCCGTGAAGCCGGTTTCATTGGGTGCGCTGTACTGCGTTGCGTTGCTGGATGTGCCCGGCAAGATGAATGCCGCAAGCTGAGAAAGCGACATCTTGCGAGTGTCGCCATTCTCGGTGGACCACACTGGAACCAGATCACCCGATTGCAGAGTGCTGGCAGTTGAGTATCGATTGATGTCAGCCATCATCACTCCACAATAACGCCGCCTGAACCGTCAGTGACAGGCTCAGAGGCAGGGGAAAGGAACGGATGCGAGAAGCGGTTGCCAGCACCAGCGGGCATAGTTGCAGGGATCTTCTGGCGAGGAGGAATGAACCCGCGAGCCATGAGGATGTCCTTGGTAAACTTTGCGCGGGCCTTCGTCGTCTCGCTAACAACGCGGCCAAACATCGGGCCAATGAGCACGGCCAGATTGGTGTAAACGGCCTCAATCGAAACGTCGGGGATGCCGCTGTCTTGATCGAGGTCACTTGTGCCAAGTGTTCCGACCGGGTAGCCGATGCGGATGCCCTCAGCGTTCCAGCCGGCGATCAGCACATCAAGACGGCGCTTGACCGACTCCAACTGCTCAGGCTGCATGTCGAAGACGTAGGACGCGAGGCCCAATTCCTCAAGGGCTTGAGTCACGATGTCCCGCTTCTTCCACATGATCAGCCTTTCAAAGCCTCGGCAATGCGTTCTGCCAGCTTGGCATCAGTCGTGCGACCGTCGAACTTCAGGCCAAGATCGGTGGCCTTCTGCTCAAGTTCGGCGCGAGTTGCCGGGGCATCGTCGCCAACAACATCAGGCACAGGAACCTTTGCAGCATCAGCAGCAGCCGCAGCTTCGGGCAGAGACTTGAACCAACCAGCTTCAGCCGTGGCGTCGTCCTGATCGTCAGGCACAACGATGTACTCAAACATCACGCCATCGGCCAAGTGCGGGCCGGGAACCTTGAAAAGCATTGACATGCTGAACCTCTCGTGAAACGGGGGCCGAAGCCCCCGCAGTCTCATCAGACTTGGTTTGCCAGGATCGTGCCGACCATCTCAGGATTCAGCACAGTGGCTGCATACAGAGTGGTGTAGCGGCAGGTCACCTTGCCGGTCAGGTGGTTGAAGTTGTACGACATGATCAGGGGAACGCCCTGCTTGGTCGTGGCAGTCATCACCTCAGCACCTTGGCCGGACGGGAAGGCCAATCGGCCATAGTCCAGAGTCACAGCGCCTTGTGCCCAGAAGATGTTCGCGGGCTTGGTCGCCGTGTTCAGGAACACCAGCGGGGCCGTGTTGGCGGCTTGTGCCGACACGTTTTGGTAAGGGCCAGACGACACCAGCGCGGGGGTGATGGTCAGGTTTGCACCGCCACCAGCAACCGACAGCACGCGGAACGTCATCAACTGACCGGTGTCCGACTTGTCGATGTTGTGCACCGCGTTGACGCCAGTGATGTTGAAGGCGTCACCAGCCTTGATGTTGGCGATGTTGGCTCCAGCCACGTTCAGCACCATTTGGCGGTTGTCGGTGGGGACATCGCCGGTCATGGCAGTGACAGTGTGCGACTGGTTGCCGCTCACGGTGGTGCCGGACACGGTGCCGGTCACGGTGATGTTTGCCACGTTGTCGGTGCGGAATGTCGAGAAACCGGCGATGTCTGGCACCTTGGATCGCTCGTAGGCCGACTTGTTGATGTCGCCCATGTAAGCGCGGTTGCCCAGATCCTTGGCCACGTCCTTGTGGTCGAACGGGTTCAGGAACATCTTGCGTTCCGAGCCAGTGCCGATGCCACGCGACAGCATCAGGGCCTCAGCGGTTGCGGCGTCGTCCCATGCAATGGCGCCGACCTTCTTGACGAAGATCGAAGCACGGGCGGCGGCGGCGGCATACAGGTTCTTGTCGATCTCAGCGGCCAGACGGGTGGCAGCAGCCTTGCCCATGCGGGTCTTGTGCACAGGGTCGCGCAGCTCCTTGGCGTCCAGCGAAAACAGGACGTTGTCGGGCGAGCGGTAGACCGTGGGGACTTGACGCTGCACCAGATCGGTGGGGGTTGCGCCGGAGATGTCCAGGCCGGTGGTCACGGTAGCCATGTAGTCCATTGGCTTGTAGAACGTGTCGCCAGCGCGCTGCATGGACTGAGGATCGGGGAACGACTTCTCTGCTTCGTTGGAGATGATGCAGGCAGAGTCGTAACCCTCCACGTATTCCTCGAACATGATTTCGAGGTCTTTGGTCAACTGGTTGGGCATTTTGGGCTCCTTTGGAATGAACGGATGAATAAAAAGGGACTTGTCCCGGTTCACTCATCCGTTACGCCCGGATGGCTGGCAGTCAACGCTGCGCGTGAAGTGCGCGAATCTTTGGCGGCATGTTATCACACCGCCGTTTTCTTTCAACCAGCCTTGCGCTTGGCCTCCAGATACTTGGAGTAGTCGCCGGTTTTGTTGGCCTCTTCCCTCAGCTTCTCCAGATTTGTGGATGTCATCGCAGGCGAGCGCCCGCCAGCACCACCACGGACGACACGCTCAGGCGCCGGGATTGACTTCTTCGGTTGTTGCTTCACGTTTGCCATCATCTCTCCAATCGCCACAGCGAACTCGACAGGGTCTTTCATGGCCGACAGGGCTTGCAGCGCCTTCGGGCTCTTGTAAAGGGCATACACCAGTTCAGCCGGACGCTTGGCGCCCTTGACCATGATGCCGATTTGCGTCTGGCTCAGGGCTTCCTGAACGGTGGCTTCTGCTTCTTCAAAGTCATCGACAGGAATCGCCTTCTTCTGCGTGTCGTACTGCGTCAGGCGGTCAGCCCACGCCTTCTGTTCAGCCTCTTGCTGCGCCTTCTTGGCCTGCTCCTGCTGATCGAATGCGGACTTGCGAGAAACCCACGCCTTGTAATCGCGGGTGAACTTCTCGTCATCAAAGCCGCAGCCCTCGAAAGTAGGCTCCTCACCAACCACGACGGACTCGACCTGCTTGGTCTGGACTTCGCGCTCTTTCTTCAGCTCCTTCAACTCGCGCTGCATCTCGCGGTTGCGCTGTCGAAGCTCCTTCACCCAGTTCGGCGCGGTGGCTTCCTCTTGCGGTTCGGCCTCTTCTTCAAAGCCCGCAATGGTCAGCTCTACGCCTTCCGGCTCACCTTCGGGTGCAGCGCCTTCCGGGGTCATCTCACCATCAGGGTTCTCAGGATCAACGTCCTGATCGTCCGGAAACATCGGCGCCGTTTGGTCGTCGATCACTTCGCCTTCTTGAGTGTCAATCTCGCTCATACGCTTTCCATGCTCGGCCAATTCGGGGGCCGGTTCCCGTTACTCCGCGTGCGCGGGAATCTCACATTGTCGGTGATTGTGGCGTCTGAGGTGCTTGGATCACGTCAACCTGCGGGGCTTCTGGTGTGATCCGATCCAACAATTGAAGCGTCTGCTCGTTGTTGCTGTTCTCGATGTTGGACAGCGTTTCAAGCGTCTTGGCCTTGGTCAGATCAGTGTCAGCCGCAGCCTTGACAGCCTTTGCCGCAGCCTCTTGCGCAGCCGCCTCAAGGTACTGCTGATTGGCGTCCGGCTTCTGGTTCGCTTGAGCCTGCTCCATCTGCTTTTTCTCTTCGTCGGTCGGCTTGATGGCGCCCATTGCGACAAGGCGTTGACGTGACCACGCATTCACATCTGTCATGCCTTCGCCTTCCATATTCATCAGCATCAGCGACTCCAGCACCGTGCGAGTCTGTGGGTCTTGCGTTGCCATGATGGCGCTCACAAGGCTCTGAACCATGCCCTTGCGGCGGGTAGACGACGATGGACCAGGAACGGCGACCACATTGAACTTGGCCTTGCTCAAGTCGTTCTCTACCGTCTGAGCACCGTCCTTCATGTTTGGTTGCTGCATCTCCAACACCTGCGGCTGGCCTGCCTTGTCCATGCCGCGCATCTTGCGTCCCTTGACCGAGTACAGCACCTTTGCCATCGCGAGCCACACCTCAGCACTGCGCTTTTCAGCCTTGGATGCATTGCTGACGTAGATGAACGCTTGCATGTCCAGCTTGTCCTGCACCAACTCCACCGCCTTGCCGGAGATGTTGGATACGATCTTTTCGCCGTTCTGCTGATTTCCAAGAACGTCGTTCAAGTCCTGTTCTGTGACCTGCATCAGCGCAGCCAGCGCAGGCGGCACCATTGGAGGCTTGGTGTAGCCCAATGGCCCGATGTGCGCAATTGTGTTGTCTGGATTGCGTAGCGGTTCGGCCAGAAGGAAGCGGTAGTCCTCGACATCATCATCAGCCCACAACTGCTGGTGGATCATGACTTGTTCAGCACTGAAAATCGGCTTTTCAACACTGGAGAACGCAGAGATTTCAGCCAGCTTCGACCGCTGCATGTTTGCCAAGCGCTGAGGGTCTTTGGCGTTGCGAACGTGGCCGATGCAGTGCTCAACACCGTTCAGGAACAACTGTTTCCCGTATACCGGGATGATGGGGATGGCGCCGCCTGGGATCTCCCCGCAGTCCTCCAGAACCTTCGACCCGCTCAGGATGTACTTGCGCACCACCTTTTCAGACACGCGGCGACGTGACGACAGCGTGAACCCGCGAGACTTGAGCGAGTCCTCGAATCCCTCTTCTTCCAGATCCGCATCGGTCACGATCTCGATCGACTCAAGCGGACCGGTGTACGTGTATTCCCAGTACTTACGCTCTGTCTTGCGGTAATACTCTGCCACATAGACGCAATCAGACGTCGCCCATGTGAATGAGCCCCAATAGCCGCGAGTATCTACCGGCCAATCTACGGGGTTGTCGTCGAACTCGTCCTTGTAGCGGCCCACCGTGTACGGCACAAGCACGAAGCATCGGCGGGCATCGGCCTTGTCCTGCCTTTTGGCGTCAAGGTCAAAGAATACCGTCAGATCGGCGTCGTTGATGGCCTCGAACTTGATCCGCTGGCGTTCTTCGCTTGGATCGTCCTCATCCTCATAGTCTGCGCACAGTCGCCACGCACCGAAACCGCCCTTGATGGCTTCCTGAACGGCATTGACCTTGACATCCTCTGCGCCAGAGTCCTGCTCGTCGGCCCTCATCAGCATGTCGCAGGTTTCCGCCAAGTCGTCAGCCTCTACCCCATCCTTACTCACGAAGTCAGCGTCAACCGGGTTGTTTCTGTACTCGTTGACCAATCGCTGGCAGGCCAAATGCACCTTGTTGACTTCAAAGCGCGGCTTGTTGGCGAACTGCTCACCCAGCGATCCATCCCACTGCGCCCCGCGCTCATCACAGAACCGGCGATCCTCGAAACATTCGCGGCGGATAGGCTCTTGCACCTCCCAGATGTCGCTCATCTCGGCAATGGCCTCTCGGTGCAGGTCAATCAGTGCTTGTGTCTGGCGCATGGCGGGCATTCTGTGGGGTTCGATAGGCGCATTCTATCGCGCAGGCTATCGGCGGGCAATTGGGCGGGATGGCGGGATCATTTGGAATGGCTCAGTTGGCCTCTTTACCGGCTCCGCGAACGTCAAAACCCACGAGTCAGCACGGTCAGGAGACTTGCCTAAGCGCTTCTTGTATTCCTTTTTGGACTCCATCAGCAGCAAGCCGTCGCGGTAGCTGTAGCGATATGAGCCAAGCTGGGCCTTCAGCTCTGGGTCTTTGTCCATTGCGCAGCCGCCACGCTTTAAGTAGTCATTCGCTGCCCGCCACAGCTTCGCCTTCAAATTGTAGTTGCGATCATCTGACTGACGGGCGCCAGTGTGCACGCCTATCACCTTTTCCGCGTACTTGCCGCGCTTCAGGGCGTCGTAAGCGCTTACCCCTGGGCCATCTAGCTCAATCACGATTGAACCAATCAGCCCGCCAGACTCCTCTAGCGTCCTGCACTCCTCCTCAACAGCGCCAGCAAGATCAGGGCCATCTAGCTTGTGTCGGCTGATCTGAGGCAATGTCAAAAGACCTCGACGCTTTGTGATTACGCTTTCGTCATCACCCATGTGGGCGGCATCAACGCCAATCGCCCAAGGCCCGTTAACCTCAACATCAGCAGGGCCCTTACGCTGGGCATCGGTTATCAGTTCACCATTGATCCACGCATCAGATGTTGACGCGTTGTAGTCAATGTCCACCTCTTGAGCCAAGACGACAGGATCTAGCGTGTTCTTTTGTTTGGCGTACCACTCAGCGTTCTTGCGTGGATCGTCTCGCCAATGAAACGTAAACACATTGATCTTGCCGCCGTGCCGCTTTCGATAGAAGGGGTTGCCGTTTCCGTTTGGCGTGCTTATGTCGATTTTGCAATTTGAGGTCTGAGACAAGGCCGCATCAATAGACTCAGCTCGCTCATAGAACGCTGATTCGTCCTTGAAATAGATGGATGTTCGGTTGCCTCGCCCGATGTTGTCGCCCGATTCGCCCACAATCGCAGCCCCGTTCTCAGGGTTCACGATGTTCATGTAAGGCGCGTGTTTCTTCTGATCCCATCCAGCGGGGCGGAACTCAATAGGCAGCAGGTTGATGAACTGGCGGACCTTCCAGAACAGGGCTTTAGGGTCGCCCAGCTTGTCTACATATTCCTCTTTGCGTGAGCCGAACCCGGCCACAGTGCCAGGATGAAACAGGAACATCCAGACTGCAAAGCCCACGCACAACCACGATGCGCCCATGTCCCGCGACTTCTCAGCCAAGCCATCCTCACGCCCTAGCCAGCGATCACGCAGCCAGGTGATGAACTCCGCCTGCTTGGGGAACAGAAGAAACGGCATGGTTGTGGGCAAACCAACTTCAGCGTTGCGAGGGTCAAACGTCACGCCCCAATCGTTGATGAACTCAACTGGGTGGTCTTTGTAGAACTCCTTCAGGCCAGGAAGGATTGAGGCGTCTTCACGAATGCGGCTTAGACGCTCCGCACGCTCAATGTACGCCGCATCGTAATCCGGCTTCCATTCATACGCCATTGAGCATCCGCTTGTACGCCTCTTCTGCTGAAAGCGTAACCGTTGATTCGGTTTTTAGGGGGCCGCCGTTTGCGCCGGTCAATTCGACCTTGTTTGAATCGCCCCACTCATCCTTGAACCGGGCGCCCATGTTCTTTGCCCAAACCGAGCCATTGAACCCAGGAATGAACAACCCGCTTTGCCCTTGGTCCTCCCACCATGCCTGAGCAAGGTGTCTCGCACGCATGAAAGCGTCGGAAAACTCATCGTGAACCTTGGCCCATTCATAGAGCGTGTCTCGGTGAACGCCCAATTGCGCTGCCATCCATGTAGCGGACTTCCCGGACTGGCCCCATTCAACGACCTGTTCGCAATAGGCTGGGTCATAGCTTGTCGGGCGTCCTGCTGGCATTTCATCCTCCACTGCGCTCTAGCGCGATGGCGTCATTCTAGCTCAGGGCTTAGACTTTGAGTTTTTCCCCCATGATTCGCTCGTAAAGCTCATCCATGCCGAACCTCTTGAGCCCATCCTCAAGCACCTTGAGCTTCAAGTACGCCAAATCTTCGCCCGCCAAAATCTCTGCCGCAACGCCACAAGCTCTTTCAAGGGGCCACGCGCTTTGCCGACCTTTTTCATCTGTGTGGACGTAGAGCGTTGGCTCCGCAAAATTGTAACGTCCTTCCGCATAGTGCTCAACAGCAGCCAAGAGCGCAGGATTGATGCGAATTTTTTCTTCCATTTTGCGACCTTTATCTTACTTAGAACGAGGTGGAGTAGCTCAATGCCACCGTGTCGCGCTGCTTTGTCAGCATCCATCCGGTCAGCTTCACGCCAACAAAAGCGCCAGCGATGTTCCACGCCATGTCCTTACCGCTGAAGCCTGAGCCTCCGCTTCGTGCGTCGTGCAGCTCTTTGATGACGCCGGGGATGGTGGCGACTGCAATTGCCTCAGTGTCGGTCAGGCTTGGAAAGATCGTGCGGACAGCAGCGCCGGACACCACATGCACAGCAAAGTGCTTTTGCTTGTCTGCGCCAGTCCATTCGTCTGCGTGCGCCTGAGTGGCTGCGATGGCGAGAACTGCGGCGATGATGTGTTTCATGGTGTGCCTCGATTATGGATCATGGAGCCCCCAGCATGGATTTGAACCTGCGACCTGCCGCATACAAGGCGGCTGCTCTGCCAATTGAGCTACCCCCGCATGTGAGGGGCTTTCACCCTCGCGCTTGTCGGAGCTTTCATCCGCACCGCCCGGGAGCCCCTAGGCTTGCGCCGGTTAGGCTGACTCGGAAAGGCGCTCTTTCAGGGCGTAACCCATCAGCGGCCACAACTCATTTCTGGCGTTGTCGATGGCGATTTTCTCGCCAATTGCTTGGTTGTCGTTTGCGCTGGATGCCGAACAGGAGGGCTTTCCTGCAACACTAAAACCGTTTTTTGTGGTGATCACAGCCCAACGCAGGACTTGACCAGATGTTGAGATGTGGGTCACGATCTCCGTGCTTTTGATGTTCGCGTTCACATCATCCAGAGAAACGCGGGGAGCCGTCAGGCCCTTGGCCTGGATCTCTTGTTCAATCTCGTTGTCGTTCATGTGTACCTCTCGGTTGGTTGATACGCCGACCTTCCGGCCTATACCTGACCGGCGTCTGCACGTTGGTTGATGGTGGCCGGCGCTGATCTCCGGCTCAATGGGCGCACCCCACTACTTTGATTCGCATCAGCCTGCGCATTCACCATCATGTTTGCCGACATGGACTCGAACCATGCTACCTGATCGTCTATCCGCTCAGGCTGCGTTACGGTTGCGACCCGTTGACGCATCAACCCAGATGCATTCGGCAAACATGATGGTCGAGGGGCCGGAGGTGATCCCGGCATGTGCTGGCCAGACACAACGCGCCAATCCTGTTTTGCGCATCACCACTGCGCATTCCCTCGGGTCTGCTGGCCCCGACTACAGGGCGCCCAAGAAGCCTCATCACCTTCCGTGCATCACGGTTTGCCGCTTCTCGTTGCTGTTCAGCAGACCCGAAGGCCCTAGCCGTAAAGCTAAGGTTCGGGTGTCGCCGTGTACGTCTTCGGCACCGGGCTTTACGGTCGTATTGCCACAATCGGCGGGAAACTTTCGTCTGCCGCCAACACATCTATTTTCTCAGGGCTTGCCTGTTGCGTCAAGGTGTTTTAGCACCCTGGTGGCTGGGATCAGCCCTGCTGCAGGCCGTAGGCGGTTGCAAAGGCGGCTTGGTTGGAGTGGTATTCGCACGGACCAACAACGCCCACCTGAATCGCAACCACATGCTGGTGCCAGTTGACATAGATGCCATCCATGCGACCCGACTCGAAAGAGGTGGAGCCCTTGTCGGCGCCTACATTGTTCAGCGCACACATGGCGCTGTAGACGGCTTCGGCCTGGGCTTGGGTGAGGATCATTTCGTTCTCCGTTGCGTTGTCGATGAGTGAATCATGCCCGCCCGGTGCGGTTTGGTCTAATTGGTTTTTTCTATCGAGTCGATAGCTTTTTCGATTCGCACCAACACCCCGAACTCCCCGCGCTTTACCTTCTCCTGAGCGTAGGCCCATTTGATCGGACCCCGTGGCCCATCGTCAACGCCTGCCGTTTTGGCGATCTGGTCCCGAATGGCCTTCATGGCGCCTTGGAGGTTGTCGTCGTCGCACTCGCTTGCCGATAGGCGGGTCATGGTGACTGTGCAGGGGATCGGAACGGATCGGATGACTAGCGCAGTCATGGCCTTTTCGCTGCTGACGCGACGGTGCCGTGTGGTCCAGTGCTCGCGGGCGTTCAGGCCGGTGACGGTCTTGATGGGAAGCCGGTAGATCATTCGATGGCCCTCAGTGCGTCGTCTAGTAGGTCTTGCTGGGTCAGCCCGTAGTGTCGCTCGAAAGCCTTGGTTCCCATGCCATGCACTCCGGTATTGCCTTGGTGGTGCTCTCGACATAGTGGGATCAGGGTTTTGTAGTCGCCCTTGCCCCAGCCTCCGGTGCGTAGGTGGTGCAGCTCTACCGGGCCTGGATCATGCGGCCCGTACAGGCGACGGCACAGCATGCACCCGATGCCCGCTAGTTTGGTCTTGTGCTGCGCTTCGGCTTTGGTCATTCATTCGGCCTCCTTGACTTTGGCCCATCTCCGGCTTTGGCCTTGACCATCTCGGTTTCGTGCTGCAACAACACCTCGGCAGGCACGCCGATTGCATAGGCGCGGATTCTGGCGTTCAGCGGGAAGTTTCGCTTTCCCGCAGCCATCTCGCTGTAGTGCGGCGCTGTCAGGCCCAGGATGGCGGCGAACTCCGATGCCTTGAGCCCGTATTGTTGGCGCCTGAACTCCATCGCCTCAGCAATTGATACAGCGCACGGCTGGCCCTGTTGGGCCTCCGACAACAGTCGCAGGATCATTGCCGGGCGAGGTTCTGCCTCGTTCAGCGCGTTGGGGTTTGTGTTTCGTCTCATTGTGGTATTGCTCCGTGAAAGTACGCCATCGGCTGCGGGACCAGATCACGCGCATCGACCGTGTGCCGTGCACCAAGCCACAGCGGGCCGATTTCAGAAACCTGCACCCGCTCGCCGTTTTCCATCGCCATTACATCGATTCCGTCGTGGGTGTACCTGTGCCCCTGCCGTGCTGGTTTGTGCTCACCGGCGAGGTCCATGGCCAGTTGCCGGGCGTCCACCTCGGGTTGAGCCATCGGCGCTTTAGGTGCGTGGCTGGCGTTTGGCAGCAACCCGGCGATCTTGGCGCACTTTGGACCGTAGGCGTACTCACCGACGGTGGCAAATGCGGCAGACATGGGGCGACGGCAGCGGACGCAGGTTAGTGGTTGCATGATGGTTTTGTGACTTATTCCCAGGTTATCCGTCATCCATGAGGCCTACCGTGGGTTAGGCCTCTTCTTTCAGCGCTCGGAGGTGCACGGTGTGCGGGCGGCCAAAGCTCATCGTGCTGCCGTAGTTT
>Ga0075012_10002310_pt1 | contig 18827 bp, 14 predicted proteins | sample All_14_2_FD_71474 | JGI IMG/M metagenome (GOLD analysis project Ga0075012, IMG submission 71474) | Freshwater microbial communities in response to fracking from Pennsylvania, USA - Allegheny Zone_MetaG_DW_15 | ecosystem: Environmental > Aquatic > Deep subsurface > Groundwater > Drilled... | reverse complement strand
ATGATCAGCGCCTCCCGATCAAGCGCGTCGCGCGTGCGCGTCGCGGCACGAACCTTCAGAATGGCTTCCTCGCGATCGATCACCTCCCGTCCGGCGACATGGCCGCAGCGCTTGGGGGCGACCTGGTCCTCGATCTGCACGCCGGCAACGCCCGCGAGGATGTACTCCTCCGTGGTCCGCACCATGTTGATGGCGTTGCCGAAACCCGTATCGGCGTCGGCGACGACCGGAACGCCCACTGCATTCGCGATAAAGCGGGCGTTGAGCGCCATCTCGGTCAGCGTCGCAAGGCCGGCATCCGGAAGACCGAGCATCGCGAGCGAAGTGCCGTACCCGGACATGTAGACCGCTTCGAAGCCCGCCTCCTCGAGCACGCGGGCTGACAGGGCATTGAAGCAGCCTGGCATGATCAACGGGCGGCCACGCTGTAGCAGGGCGCGCAACTGTGCACCTGCCCGCTCGGGGCGGGATTGGCCCAAACGCATCGCAGTTCCTCCCTCGCGCCTTCAGGCGCTTCGATGTCCAAGTTCGTCTCAGCGTGTTGCGTCTTGTCGGTCCACCAAGGCGTGCCAGTAGTGCCGCGGATCGCGGTCCTTCCGCAGCGGCGGAAAAATCGCCTTCAACTGTCCTCAGCAGGGCTCAGCCCTGCGTTGCAACTCCTCCCATCCCGTCGGGCGCGGCTTGCTTGTTCGTCGGGCGTTATCGTTCCGCCGCCTGAACCGTCACACGCGTTGTGAGCGGATGTCAATCCATGTAGGATAAGATTGTTCGACAATATAACCCGCAGTCCACCCACCCTCCCGGAGACTTCCCCATGGCCAACCCTTCCGGCAGGCGCCTGCCGGCTATGACCCGCCCGAAAGGCAGGACGGTCGACTACATCGTCAAGGACATGGCCGAGGCGATTCGCAGTGGCCGGCTGGCGCTCGGTCAGCGTCTGATCGAGGCGGACATGGTTCGCGACCTCGGCGTCAGTCGCGGATCGCTGCGTGAGGCGTTCAATCGCCTTTCCGCCGATGGGCTGATCGACATCATCCCGAACCGCGGCGCCATCGTCCGACGTCTGACACGGAAGGAGGTCGCCGATCGCTTCGCGATCCGTGTCCAGCTGGAGGGGTTGGCGGCATCACTCGCGGCGCAGCGCGCAATCGAGAGCGACGTGCGCGATCGCCTGATATCGCTGCTACAGGCGCAAGAAAGCGCTGAAACGCACGCGATAGCGGCATATCGCCGCGAGAACTATGCGATACATGGGACCATCGCCGAGATGTCGGGCAATGGGCAGCTTCTGCCGATGATCCGGCAACTTTGGCTGCCGGCCAGCATGACCGATCTCCGCGGCTCGCTCGACGAATCCTTCTATCGTAAGTCCGCGAACGACCATCGGCGGATCATCGAGGCAATCCTGTCGGGCGACCCTTCCTCGGCGGAAGCCGAAATGCGGGCGCATCTCGAAGCCCGGTGCGTGGTGATATTGTCGTTGCCGGGCCGCGTGTTCGGAGAATAGGTCAGCTCTTCACCTAGCTAGTCGCACCACGGCTCACGTAGGCGCGTCTACGATTTGATCGTCGTAGAAGGCGACGACGTCCCGAATGGGCCGCAGATGCGCATCCAGCACCTTCAGAACACTCCCTTCATCGTTCCGATCCAAGGCATCGACGAGGGCCTCGTGCTGCTCGTGGATCTGGGCCGGTCGACGCGGCTGGATCTGCAACGAGGTCACGGCGACGCGGCGCTGCCGGGTCGACAGCCCCGCATACATCTCGATCAGGACCTCGTTCGTCGAAGCCGCCACGAGCGCCTGATGCAGTGCCGCGTCAAGCTCCAGGTAGTCGGCACCAGGATTGGGCATCAGCAGCCGCATCGCCTCCAGGACACGCCTCATGGCGGGCGGCGCACCGGCCATCGCGCTGCAGAGCTTGCTTGCGACGGCTCCTTCAATGATGCGACGAACTTCGTAGAATTCGAACATCTCGCGCAGCGTGATGCCACGCACCCGCGCCCCGCGCCGGGGCACCAGTTCGATGAGGTGCTCGGCCTGCAAGCGGCTGAAGGCCTCCCGGACCGGCGTGCGGGAAACGCCGATCAGGGCCGAGATATGCTCCTCCTCAACGAAGGATTCGCTCGGCAGTTCGCCGGTCAGGATACGGCTGCGGATGAAGGCATAAGCCCGCTGGCTGGCCGGGACCCTGACCAGGCGTTCTTCCTCCGTCGCAACTTCGCTGCGGCTTTCCGCACTTTCCATCCCGTCAGGATCCTCTGATCGAACTACCCTGGCGACGGCGGCACGGCGGTTGCCCAAGGGACCGCCGGGCCGCGTCGTGCCGGCGGGGGATACGCCGCTCTCGCGTCCCCCGCCAAGGCGTCAGCCGACGAAGGTCTCTTCCAGCGTATAGCCGGAATAGAATGTCAGCTGTTCGGGCAGGTTGTGGAAGCCCTGTACATTCTTGCGCATGGCATAGGCCTGGGTACGCTTCACCAGGAATGTGATCGGCACCTGCTCAATCAGGATGCGCTGCACCTGATCGTAGATCTCCTTGCGCTTTGCGACGTCGTACTCCGCGCGGCCTGCGGCGAAGAGGCGGGTCAGCTCGGGGATGTTCATGTTCGCGCTGCGGCCCGAGGCCGGCGAGAGGGAACCATCCATCACCGATGAGAAGCCGTCCACATCGGGGCTGTCGGCTGTCGTACCATTTACCGCCAGATCGTACTGTCCGCGCACCGCACGGGTGACAAAGCCGGCCCAGTCCGGAAGGGCGAGCTGGGCCTGGACGCCGATGGCCGCCAGATTCTGCTGCACCACCTCGGCAGTCGATTTGTGCATGCCGTTGGTGACGTTGGAGAGAAGATTGCACGAGAAGCCGTTCGGGTGACCCGCTTCGGCCAGCAATGCCTTGGCGCGTGCCGGGTCATAGGTCCAGCCATTGGCCAGTTCGGCATTGTAGAAGGGGCTGTTCTGCGGAAGCGGCAGGCCGCCCACGACCTCGGCGTGGCCGTAGAAGGCAGCCTTGCGCACGTCGTCGCGTTGGACGCAGAGCGCAACGGCCAGGCGGACGCGCGGATCCGCGAAGGGCTGACCCTGCCGACCATTGAAGATCAGGTGCATGAAGGGACCGAAGGTGCTGTCCATCTTCAGCGCATCATTGGCCTGCAGCGAGTCGATCGACTGCCACGGCACATATTCGATGAGGTCCACATCGCCCGTCTGCAGCGCGGCGACACGCGCATTCTCATCGGCATACACGATCATGTTCAGGCGCTGCAGTTTCGGCAGGCCCGGGCGATAGAAGCGCGACCATGGCTCGAGGCGCACGGCGACGCCGCGTTCGTTCTCGACGATCCGGAAGGGACCGGCGCCGATCGCATCCGGTCCGGGGCCCGTATCACGATAGACAATCGGCGCCTGCGGCAGTGCCAGCCAATTCGGCAGCGTCGCGACGGGCTGGCGCGTGACCAGATGCACCGTCTTGTCATCCGGCGTTTCGATTTCCGTGATGCTCTGGAAATTCGTGCGCAGGTAGGCCGTCGAACGTTCGCTTGCGATCGTCTGGATCGTGTACTTCACATCGGCCGAGGTGACCTTCTCGCCGTTGTGGAAATAAGCGTCGCGCAGGCGAAACCGCCAGCCCTTGGGTGTGGCCTCCCAGGCCTCGGCCAATTCGCCGCGAAGCTGACCGTCAGCGCTATACGACAGCAGACCCCGCCGATGCTGGATGTTGACCGTCGCGGCCGCCGTGCCGGCGTGCTGCCAGGGATTGAAGGTCGGTGGATAGAGCTGCAGCCCATAGCGCAGCGCCGTGGTCTGCGCGCGTGCGGCGCGGGTTCCGATTGCCGAGATCAGCGGTACGCCAGCGGCACCGGCCATGAGGGTACGGCGTGTCAGGCTCATGCGCGTGTCTCCATCTTGCCAAGGCTGTTGCGGGATCGGGCGAAGCGGCCCAGGGCGAAGGGTGTGGGATCGACGATCGGTCGATCGCCGGTCACGAGGTCGGCCATCAACCGGCCAGCACCGGGGCCGAGACCGAAGCCGTGGCCGGAGAACCCGGTCGCGATGTGGAAGCCGGGCAGCGTCTCGACTGACGACAGCACCGGAACCGTATCGGGTGTTGCGTCGATAAGTCCGGCCCAGCGTTCCTGCACGGCGACGCCGCGGAAGGCCGGCACGGCCTGGGCGAGGTTCTCCATCCCCTCGCGCAGCAGCGCCTGGGTGGGCAGGGGATCAAGCACGCGCACCTCTTCGAAGGGCGTCTTCTCGTCCAGCTTCCACTGCCGCTTCATGCGCCATTCATCGATGAAACGGCGCCCCACGCGCAGCCGCATCTCGCGAAAGGAGGTACGCAATGCCGGCATGAAGTCGCTGAACAGGCGGACGCTGTCTGGCACGATCTCGGCGATCGACGCATTGCGGCGCGAGACAGTGAAGCCGCCATCCTGCCGACGCCGGAAGGAGAAGTTGCTCGCGCCGACCGCACAATCGGCCGGACCATCGACGGGTGCGGTGCGGAGCACGGAACTGAGCAGCTTGAGCTGCGGCAGATCGATGCCAAGACTGCCGCAGAACAGGCGCGACCAGGCGCCTCCGGCCAGCACAACGGACTGGCAGGCAATGCTGCCGCGCTCCGTCACCACGCCCGAGATGCGCCCCGCAGTCTTCTCGATGCCGCGCACCGCGCAATGACCAAGGATATGCGCCCCGCCTCGCCGGGCCGCACGCGCCATGGCAGGCACGGCCCTCTCAGGCTCCGCACAGCAGTCCGAGGGGGTGTGGAGCGCGCCCGCGAAGCGCCTGACCGAGCCCTTGATGACGTCGGCAGCACCGGCCGTGTCCAACAGGCGCGTATCGATCTGCCACGTCCGTGCATGCTCCAGCCACATGGCTGCCTCTTGGAGCTCGCGATCCGTGTCGAAGGCCCAGACCGTGCCTGCCTGTCGGAAGCCGATATCGGCGTCAATCCGTCGTTCCATGCCACGCCAGAGCTTCAGGCTCTCGATGCCGAGGCCGATCTCATCCGGATGGCGCCCCATCACGCGCACCCAGCCCCAGTTGCGGCTGGATTGCTCGGCGCCGACGCGCCCCTTCTCGCAGACCGCGACGGTGACGCCCTTGTCGAGCAGTGCCAGCGCCGTACTGACGCCGGCGATGCCCCCACCGATGATCACGGCATCCACGCGCGTGGGTATCGATTCGTCGTAGTCGGTGTTCTCAAGGTGGGAGAGCATCTCAAACGGGTCCGTTGATGTCGGGATCGCCCAGCAGCGCCGCGTCTTCGACGCGTAGGCAGGCCACGCGATGGCCCCGCACTGCCTCGGCCAGCGCGGGGACGGCCGTGGCACAAGCCTCGACCGCCCAGGCGCAGCGTGTGCGGAAGACACAGCCACTCGGCGGATTGGCCGGGCTTGGCGGATCGCCACGCAGCAAGATGCGACGACGGCGACGGCCAGGATCGATATTCGGCGCTGCCGACAGAAGGGCGCGCGTATAGGGATGGCGCGGATGCCGGAATACCTCGGCCGCGGGCCCTTCCTCCATGACGCGGCCGAGGTACAACACCACCACCCTGTCACAAAGGCTGCGCACCACGGGCAGATCGTGGCTGATGAACAGCATGGCAAGGCCGAGCCGCGCCCGCAGATCGGCCAGCAGCGTGAGCACCTGGGCCTGAACCGAGACATCGAGCGCGGAGACCGGCTCATCCGCCACGAGGAATTCGGGGTCGACGGCCAGCGCGCGCGCGATGCCGATGCGCTGGCGTTGCCCGCCCGAGAATTCATGCGGATAGCGCTGCGCATGCGCCGGTGGCAGGCCGACCTGGGCCAGCAGCGCCGCCACGCGATCCGCGATGTCGGCGGGCCTAGCGAGTCCATGAGCCAGCAGCCCGTCGGCAATCTGCGCGCTGATACGGCGCCGCGGATCCAGGCTCGAGTAGGGATCTTGAAAGACGAGTTGCATGCGCTGGCGCAGGCGACGTGTCTCCTTGCCGCGCAACGAGGCGATATCCACCCCGTCGAGCCGCACGCTGCCGCTGCTGGCCGGTGTCAGCCCCAGCATGACCCGGCCCATCGTGCTCTTGCCCGAGCCACTTTCGCCGACCAGCCCCACCGCCTCCCCGCGGGCGATGGACAGCGTCACCTCGTTCAGCGCCCGCACGGGACGTGCACCGAACCCGAACACGCCCCCTCCGCCGAACTGCTTGGAGAGCTTCACAGCCTCGATCAGCGGGGTCATGCCGTCACCTGCTGCGTCTGGGCGGTGGCGGACATATCCCTCCAGCGCAGGCATCGCGTGACCCGATCGGGCCCAACGTCCTCCAGTGCCGGATGCGTGGCCTCGCACGCGGCTTGGCGATGGGCGCAGCGGGGCGCGAAGGCGCAGCCCGGCGGAAGATGCTGCGGCAAGGGCACGGTGCCCGGTATCGCCTGCGGGAGGGAGCCGTCCTCTGGCGGGGCGCTGCGCAGCAGGGCGGCCGTATAGGGATGCAACGGCCGGGCGAAGATTTCCGCGACCGGGCCCTGTTCCACCACCTCGCCCGCATACATGACCATCACGCGGTCGGCGATCTCGGCGACCACCGGCAGAGCGTGGGTGATGAAGACCACGCCCATCCCCTCCTCGGCCTTCAAGCCTGCCAGCAGCTCCAGCACCTGGGCCTGGATGGTCACGTCCAGCGCGGTGGTCGGCTCGTCGGCGATCAGGAGCTTCGGTCGATTGGCAATGGCCATGGCGATCATGGCGCGCTGGCGCATGCCCCCTGAAAGCTCATGGGGGAAGCTGCGCGCGCGCCGTGCCGCATCGGGAATGCCGACCTTGGCCAGAAGCTCCACCGCCTCCTGCCACGCTCGGCGACGCGAGACGCTGCGATGCACCAGGATGGCCTCGGTGATCTGGGTGCCTATGCGATGCACGGGATTCAGGCTCGACATCGGATCCTGGAAGACCATGGCGATGTCGGCACCACGCAGATGCCGCAGCGCCGGCTCATCCAGCCGAAGCAGATCGCGTCCCTCGAACAGCGCGGCTCCGGCAGCCGGTCGCGCGACCAAGGGCAGCAGGCCGAGCACGGCAAGACCCGACAGTGACTTGCCTGAACCGCTCTCGCCCACGATGGCCAGGGTCTCGCCTGGCGCGACCTCCCAGGAGACACCGCGCACCGGACGGACCTCCGCGTCCTTGGCGTCGATCGCGACCTCGAGGTCGCGCACGGCCAGCGATGCGCCCTTGGCCGCCAGCGACAGCCCGGATGGCAGGGGGGGCAACAACCAACGCAGGCGGCGCGGCACCGCCCCATGCGGATCGACCGCGCTGCGCACGGCGTCGCAAAGCGCGTTCATCGACAGCACGGTGATCGTCAGCGCGATGCAGGGCCAGAGCAGCGGCAGCGGCGTCTGCGCCATGGTGGAGCGCGCGGCGCCGATCATCAGGCCCCAGGATGGCGCAGGCGGCACCACGCCGAGCCCGAGAAAACTCAGCCCCGATTCCAACACGACCGCCGAGGCCATGGCGAGGGAGAACTGCACCATCACAGGTCCGCTGATATTCGGCAGCACCGTACGCAGCATGATGCGCGCCGACCCGACGCCGAGAGCGCGCTGTGCTTCGACGTACTCCAGATGGCGCACGCCCAGGACGCCGGCATAGGCAACCCGCACGAAGCCCGGCATGTAGACCAGCGCGATGACCGGGATCAGTGTCGATGCCCCGGGGCCGAGAAGGGTCACCACGAGCAGCGCCAGCAGCAGGGGCGGAAAGCACAACACGATGTCGGCGAGGCGGATGGTGGCCAGGTCCACCAGCCCACCCAGGAAGCCGCCCAGGACACCGAGCGTGGTACCCACCAGGCAGGCGATGACGGCGGAGAACAGTGCCACCGTCAGCGAGGACCGCGCCCCCCACAGCAGACGCGAGAGAATGTCGCGCCCCACCTCGTCCCGGCCCAGCCAGTGATCCCAGGACGGACCGGAAAGGCGATGCGGCACGTCGATCTGAACCGGGTCAGGCAGGCCGAGCCAGGGCACCACCAGCGCCACGAAGGCGATCAGCCCGACTGCCACGACTGGAAGAGTGCTGATGCGCCTCATGCCCGGCGCACCCGCGGGTCGAGCACGCCGTAGATCAGGTCCATCGCCAGGTTCAGCGCGACGAACAGCACGGAGATGACCAGCACGACGCCCTGCACCATCGGGTAGTCGCGCGCATTCACTGAATCGACCAGCAGGCCCGAAAGGCCGGGATAGTTGAACACGTATTCGACTAGCACCGTGCCGCCCAGCAGCGTCCCCAGATGCAGCGCCAGCACGGTCACCACCGGCATCAACGCATTGCGCAGCACATGGCGCAGCACGACTCGCGGTGGGGAGGCGCCCTTGGCCCTCGCGGTGCGGACGTGGTCGCGCGTGATCACGTCGATCACCGAGGCACGCGTCATGCTGAGAAGCACCGGCGCCAGGCTGGAAGCGATGGTGAGCGCAGGCATGACCATCTGCGCGAAATGGCGCGCCGGGTCGCGCGCCAGCGGTGTGTAGCCGCCGGCCGGAAGCCACTCCAGCCACTGTGCCACCACCAGCACCAGCAGCGTGCCCACGACGAAGACGGGTACGGCGAGCGACAGGCCGGACAACGCCATGACCACTCTGTCGAGCCAGCCGCCGCGCCGCAGTGCCGCCAGCAGGCCGAGCGGCACCCCGAACAGGACGGAGAATAACGCCGCGAAGCCAATGAGTTCCAACGTACGCGGCAGGCGAGTGAAGACCTGGCGCGCCACCGAAGCCTGGTCGGTCAGCGAGACACCGAGATCCCCCTTCAGCATCCCGCGCATGCTGTCGCGATACTGCACCCAGATGGATTTCTCGAGGCCGAGCTGGTCGCGCAGCTCGGCGATGATGGCGGCATCCGGCGACACGCCGCCCTGGCTCAGCATGATCTCGGCGGGATCTCCGGGCACCATGCGGATGGCCAGGAAGACGATGCTGGCGACGATCCAGACCAGGACGAAGGCGACCCCGATGCGCCGAACGACCCACACCGCCCGTCAGCCCTGCGGTGGAGCCTGCGGATAGACGCGGCGCGCCGCGTCGATGGTGAGGCGACCTTCTGCGATGTCGCGGGCGACCCGGTCCGGCGCGCGTTCTGCGGGCGGACCATAGCCGCCGCCGCCGGCGGTAACGATCGCCAGCTCGTCGCCGGCTTCCAGCAGCACGACGCCATGGCTGAAGCTGCGCTGGCCGGCATCGAAGCGGGCACGCCCGCCTTCCATCCCGCCTTCCAGCCCCCATGGGGAGGTCCTCAGGCGCGACCCATCGACGCGCAGGCGGCAGGATCGCTCGGCGCGGTAGACGCGACGCAGCCCCATGCCGCCGCTGTAGGTGCCCGGCCCGCCAGAGCCGTCGACCAATTCGTACCGCAGGAGCGTGAGGGGGTACTCGTTCTCCAGCGCCTCGACCGGCAGGTTGGAGGTGTTGGTCATGTGAACCTGCACGCCGTGCAGCCCGTCCTTGCTCGCGCGGGCGCCGGAACCGCCGCCGATCGTCTCGAGATAGATCCAGGGCGAGCCGTCGGCATTGGTACCGGCAAAATGGGCAACGGTGTTGGCGCCGTTGGTCGCGGCGATCACACGGTCAGGCACTGCGGGGGCAAGCGCCCCAAAGATCAGGTCCACCACGCGCTGGCAGGTGCTGCAGCGGCCGTTCACCGCCGCGGGATAGCTGCAATTGACGACACTGCCCTGGGTGGCGGCGACGCTGATGGGCCGGGCGAGACCAGCATTGGGCAGCACCGACGGATCCACCAGGCATTTCACGGCGTAGTAGACCGTCGCGAGCAACGCCGTATGCGTCATGTTGAGTCCGGCGCGGACCTGCGGCGGCGCGTCGAAATGCAGATGCATCGTGTCGCCGGTGACGGTGATCTCGCAGGTAAAGGGCAGTTCGCCGTCGATCTCCGGGTTCTCGTAGACGTCCGCGAAGCGATAGGTTCCGTCCGGGATCGCGGAGATGCCTGCGCGCATCTTCCTTTCCGCATAATCCTGCAGCGCGCCGCCTGCGGCGAGCACGACATCCCGGCCGTACTTGGCGCAGAGTGCCTGCATGCGCAGCACGCCCAGGCGGTTTGCCGCCATCTGCGCGCGCAGATCCGACAGCCGTTCGCGCGGGACCTGGCAGTTGAGCAGGATCAGCTCCTGCACGTCCTTCTGAAGCATCCCGGCCCGATAGAGGCGGATCGGCGGAATGCGCAGCCCTTCCTGGAAGATATGCGCATGGCCTCGATCGGCGAAGTCGGAGTGATGCGCGGTGTTCACCGCCCAGGCAACGATGACGCCACCATCGAAGATCGGCTCAGCCAGCACGAAGTCCGGCAGATGGGTGCCACCGCCCTCATACGCATCGTTGCCGATGAAGACGTCGCCCGGACTCATCTCTTCGATCGGATGGCGCTTGAGGATGTGCGGCAGCATGTCGATGAAGCTACCGAGATGCATCGGGATATGCTCGGCTTGGCAGAGCGTTGCGCCGGAGGGATCGAACAGCGCCGTCGAGCAGTCGCGGCGCTCCTTGATATTCGTTGAATGGCTCGCGCGCACCAGCGCCTCACCCATCTCCTCGGTGATCGAGGACAGGGCGGAGCCGATCACTTCGACGGTGATCGGATCGACCTGGACGCGGTCGCGCTGCAGGGTCGCGCTCATGCCGGGAACTCCAGGATCAGGTTGAGATAGGGCTCGACGCGCGCCGTCATGCCGGGCAGCAGGACGGTCGTCGCGTCCATCTGCTCGACGATCGCCGGGCCCGCGAAGCAATTGCCCGCGCGCAGCGCCTCGCGATCGTAGACCGGGCAGGTCGTCCAGCCGCCGCCTTCAGGGATCCAGACCTCACGCTCGCCGATGAGGGCCTGGGAGGCATCCGGCCCCGCATCGGGCTGAGGCGTGAAATTCGCCTTGGCCACGAGGCCGGTCGCCTCCAGGCGAAAGGTGACAAGCTGGACCGTCCCCTCGGGATCGACGAAGCCGTACTGGCGGCGATGTGCCTCGGCGAAGCCCTGGGCCAGTGCCTGGAGGCTCTCGATGGTCACCGGCCCGGGCGGCAGTTCGACGGGCAGCTCGTAGTTCTGCCCGGCATAGCGCATGTCGACCGTGCGCAGGGTGGCGCGGCGTTCGGCGGGGAGCTGCTCCTCCTCGAACCAAGCTTCGGCGCGGGAGGAAAGGTCGGCGAAGGCACTCTCCACCGTTGCGGCGGCGGCGGCGTCCAGCAGCGTCAGGCGGGTCGCGGCGAAATCCGCGCGGAGGTCCGTCAGCAGCAACCCCATGGCGCAGAGGATGCCGGGATTGCGCGGCACGAGGATGCGGCGGATGTCGAGCTCACGCGCCAGGCGCGCCGCATGCAACGGACCTGCGCCGCCGAAGGCAACCAGCGTGTAGTCGCGCGGATCATGGCCGCGCTGGACCGAGATAACGCGGATGGCGCGCGCCATATTGGCGGTGACGACGGAAATGATCCCCTGCGCCGTCTCCATCAGTCCGAGGTCCAGCTGGTCGGCGAGGTGGCCGATCGCCTCCTTCGCGAGATCCTGTCGCACCGCCATGCGCCCACCGAGCAGATGCGTCGGGTTAAGCGTCTGCAGCACGACATTGGCGTCGGTCGTCGCGGGTTCGGTATTGCCCTTGTCGTAGCAGACCGGGCCGGGGAACGCCCCGCAGCTGCGCGGGCCGACCTTCAGCAATCCGCCGGAATCGACATAGGCGATCGACCCACCGCCCGCGCCCACGGTGTGGATATCGAGCATCGGCGCCTTGATCGGATAGCCATGTACGATCGCCTCGCCGGTGAGGCGGCATTGGCCGTCCTTGAGCAGTGCGACGTCCGTGCTGGTGCCACCCATGTCGAAGGTGATGAGGTCGCCGATACCGACCATGCGGCCGATTTCCTGCGCCGCGACGACGCCGGTGGAAGGGCCGGACAGCACGGTGCGGACGGGCAGACGCGCAGCCTGCTCGAAGCCGATCACACCGCCATTCGATTGCGTCAGATGCGGCGTGGTGGTGATGCCGAGCTCGCTCAGCCGGGCCGCCAGCCGGCGGATGTAGCCATGCATGACCGGACCGAGATAGGCGTTCACCACCACGGTCGAGACACGCTCGAACTCACGGAATTCAGGCGCGACCTCATGGCTGGCGCTGATGAAGGCCTCGGGGAACTCCTCGGCGACGATGCGCCGTGCCGTGGCTTCGTGCTCGGGCGCGACGAAGCTGTAGAGGAAGCCAATCGCCACCGCCTCCACGCCGGCGGCCTTCAGCTTGCGCGCCGCGTCGCGCAGGGCCGCCTCGTCGAGCGGCACCGCGACCGAGCCGTCATGGCGGATGCGCTCCTTCACCTCTATGCGGCAATCACGCGCGACCAGGAGATCGGGCTTGTCGGCCTGCATGTCGTAGAGCTCAGGACGCTTCTGACGACCGATCTCGAGCAGGTCGCGGAATCCGTCGGTGGTGATCAGGCCCGTCGGCACGCCACGATGCTGGATCAGCGCATTGGTGCCGACCGTGGTGCCGTGGCCGAAATAGCCGACATCGGCGGGGGCTGCGCCGACATTCGACGCGCTCTCTTCCACCCCCTGAGCGATTCCTCGCGAAGGGTCATCCGGCGTCGAGGAAACCTTCCACACCGCGACCTGACCGCTCGCCTCATTGAAGAGGCAGATGTCGCAAAAGGTGCCGCCCGAATCCACGCCGATCCGCCAAGCCATCCTACCCCCCGCAGACGCGACACGCCGAAAAATGACGCCGAAATGTCGATCAATCGAACAAAAAAGGTGCATTTCCCGCAGTGAAATTTTGGAAATGCCCTCTTTTGAGGTAGTCTATGTGTGTATGCACGACGTATGCAAGCCAATCTGCCTTTGGCCGACAGTGGTCACGCTGGTGATGGTTGCCGGCGCAGACGAGATGACGACGGTGAGGCCCGATCCTTCGCAATTGCCTGCGCGTCTTTGCCCCTGCCCTGTGCTTCCCATGGTCGCCCACCCGTCGCGTTCGCAGCGTGACGGATGGCACGACCTTGACCTGCCGCATGAACCTGACGCGGAGGCCACGGGAAGAACGACCGCCTCGCAGCTGCAGTCGGATCGGTTCGCGCTGCCCGGCGACTGTCTGCCGCGCCGCAATTTCTTGCGCCATGCGAGCCCGGTGAACCTGAGTCGACGAGAGAACTGGCCTTCCTAGGTAGAAGGCGTGGGTTGCCGACGTTGCGTCACACGACCAAGCAGATCATCAGGCTGCACGCCCCCCTGCATCCATGACGTACCCAAAGTGCTGTCCGGATATCGCTAGGCCCGCGCGGGCAGCCACTGACGGTCAGGTCAGCGATTGCATCCGGATTCCGCCGCGGCGGAGCAGCAGCACGATGACGCCGATGGCGACCACGCTTAGCGCAATCAGCAGTGTCGCGATCGCGGTGATGGTCGGATTCACCTGCAACACCAGCTCATTGAACATGCGTTTCGGGATGGTGTCGTAGCGCCCGGCGATGAAATGCGTGACGATGACCTCGTCGAAAGAGGCGATCAGGGCGAAGATCCAGGCTGCGAAGACGCTCGGCAACAGGTTCGGCAGCAGCACGCGCCGGAACATGAGCGTGGAGGAGGCCCCGAGGCTCAGCGCCACCTGCTCGATCCGATGGTCGAAGGAGCGGATGGCGACCGACATCACCAGCACGACATAGGGCACGCCAAGCACGGTATGCCCGATGATGAGCCCGAGCAGCGACCCGAGCAGACCGATCCGGGCGAAGAAGATGTAGAGCGCAACGGCGATGATTACGCTCGGGACCACCAGCGGCGCGATGAACACGCCTTCGATCAACGGACGGCCGCGGAAGTTTCCACGCACCAGCCCATAGGCAGCGAGACCGCCGAGCAGCAGTGCGATCGTGCTTGAGACCAGCGCGACGAGCACTGAGGTCTCCAGCGCCTTGAGCCAGCGCGGATCGCCGAGAAAGGATTGGTACCAGCGCAGCGAGAAGCCCGGCGGCGGAAACTCCAGCGAGCTCGCGCTCGAGAAGGACATCGGAATGACGATCAGCGCCGGCAGACAGAGGAAGGCCAGCACCAGAATGCCGGTCGTGGCGAGCACCAGCCGGTTCACGCGGTCGCTCCCCGCGCACCAATCCAGCGGGAAACCGCGAAGCAGGCCAGCGTGACCACCAGCAGCACGGTGGACAGGGCGGCCGCTGTCTCCCATCGCGCGAACTGGTTGATCAGCAGGTCGAGCGCATTGGCCACCATCGGCACGCGCCCGCCGCCAAGGATGGCGGGGGTGATGAAGAAGCCGAAGGTTAGGATGAAAACCAGGATCGATCCCGCCGCCAGCGCCGGCAGGCTGAGCGGGAAGAAGACGCGGCGGAAGATCGTCATCCGGCTGGCGCCGAGGGATTCGGCGGCCTGCAGAAGCCGATCGTCGATTCGCACCATGGCGGCGAACAGCGGCAGCACGAGGAAAGGCAACAATACGTTCGTCGTACCGATCACCACGCCGAGCTCATTGTAGAGAAAGGCCACCGGTGCCGCCACGATGCCCAGGTCGAGCAGCACGCGGTTCACCACCCCCGCATTGCCCAGCACCACGATCCAGGCATAGGTGCGTACTAGGATGGAGATCCAGAAGGGCAGCACCACCAGCGCGACCGCCAGCACCTGCCGCTGCGGCGGCAGGCCGCGCATCCAATAGGCGAGCGGATAGCCCAGCGATGCACAGACGATGGTGGTGATGACAGCGATGCGCAGCGTACGACCCAGGACCCGAATGTAGACCGAGGTCTCGATCAGGTCCTGATAGTGCTCCAGTGTCCATTCCGGCTGGGTGACGCTGCGCGCCAGCATCAGCACGATCGGCAGGATGAAGAGTGAGAGCATGAGCAGCAGGAGAGGCAGCACATAGCCGAACTCGGTCGGCATTCGCCGGGTGATCGCCATGTGCCTGCCTTCCCCTGCCCGCGCCGATCAGAGACCGAGCTTGAATTCCTGCCAGCGGCGTTCCGCCGCATCTCGGTTCTGCGCCCACCAGGCGGGGTTGCCCAGCGCCTGCAAGGCCTTGTTCGCCGTCGTCGTCGGATACATCGCCAGGCGATCCTGTGGCAGCAACTGGTCGAGCGTGGGGCTCGCACCGGTATAGGGCACGACCTCGGCCGCGACGGCCTGGTTGCGCGGCACCGACATCTCGTGCAGCAGGCCCATTGCCGCGGCCTTCTCGGCCGGGTTGGCGCCCTTCGGCACGGTGAAATACGCGGTGTCGAGCAGGCCCTGCGCGTAAGTGAAGGTGATGCCGGACTGGCCCGCGACACGGCCGGAATAGGAGGCTGCGTACTGCACCTCATTGTCCTTCAGCAACTGCGGCGGCTGCGCGCCCGCACCCCACCACACCGCGATGTTGCCCTTGATCTGATCGAGCTTCCGGAAGGCGCGGCGCAAGTCGAGCGGATAGAGCGAGGCCGGCGCCACGCCGTCAGCGAGCAGCGCCATCGGAACGGCCAGCGTCACATTGTCCGGCAGCGTACGCTTGCCCGGGAAGTCTCGGACATTCCAGAAATCCGCCCAGCTGGTTAGCGGCTTCGCATCCGACCGCCACGCCATGATGGTGGAGTAGTACTGATAGCCGAAGCCGTACGGGTTCTTCGCTTCCGGGAACATCGGCTCGGGATTGATCGCCGCCCAGTCGAGCTCCTCGATCAACCCGGACGCCTGCGCGATGGCCATGGACAGGCTGCCGAGCTCATACAGCGCCGCGGTAATGCTGCGCGATTCCACCATAGCGCGCAGCTTGCCGAGCGGATTGGGGTTCTCCCGGATCACGCGAATGCCGGTGCGCGCGGTAAAGGGGCGGATGTAGCCGGCCTCGATCGAATCGCCGGACAGGCCGCCGGCCTCGATCATCCGGAACTCTCGCACCGTCCCCTGCGCTCGAGCAATGCCGGGCAAGGCCAGCGTTCCTGGGATGAAGGCCGTCGCCTTCAGAAGTGTGCGCCTGTTCGTCATGGTCAGCTCTCCCTGTGGTCGAAGGCCAGCAACGTCAAGCGGATGGCGGGGCGCCGTCCGGTATGATCCAGACATCGTCCGGCTGCCAGGTCGCGGCGATCTGCGTGCCGGGGGCGAAGCCATCCCGCCCGCCGGGCGCGACCGCGACCATCGGGCCGGTCGGCGTCTCGACATGATAGCGCACGGATTGCCCGAGATAGACGCTCTCGCTGACCGTGGCCGGCAAAAGACCCGGCTCGGTCGTCAGGACCAGGCGTTCGGGGCGGAGGATGGCCGTGACCGGCGCGCCGGCCGCGCGCGGGCTCCCGCCACACGGGACGACCTGGCCGTCCGCCAGCACGATGGAACGCCCATCGGCACCGATGTGCCCTTCGAACACATTGGCCGTGCCAAGGAAGTCGGCGACGAAGCGGTTGGCAGGCCGCCTGTAGGCGTCCTGAGGTGCGGCGATCTGCTGCACCCTGCCATGATCCAGCACGACGATGCGGTCCGAGAGCGACAGCGCCTCCTCCTGGTCATGCGTCACCAGGATGGTGGTGATGCCGAGCGAACGCTGCAGGCGGCGCAACTCGACCTGCACCTCTTCGCGCAGCTTGCGGTCGAGCGCGCCGAGCGGCTCATCGAGCAGAAGGATCTCAGGCTGGAACACGATGGCCCGCGCCAGCGCCACGCGCTGCTGCTGACCGCCCGAAAGCTGGCTCGGCTTGCGGCGCGCGAAATTCTCGAGCCTCACGCGCTCCAGCGCCTCCGCGACCCGGCGCTTGCTTTCCGACCCGCTCACCTTGCGTACGGACAGGGGGAAGGCGACGTTGTCGAACACCGTCATGTGCGGAAACAGAGCGTAGCTCTGGAACACGAGGCCGATGTTCCGCTGCGCCGCCGGCAGCGCGGTCACATCGCGCCCGCCGATATGGATCGATCCGCCGGTCGGCTGGTTCAACCCCGCGATCATCGTCAGCACTGTCGTCTTGCCGGAGCCGCTCGGGCCCAGGATCGTGACGAACTCCCCCTGCTCGACATCGAGGGAGACGTCATCCACCGCGGCGAACTTGCCATAGTGGCGCGAAACGCCCCTGAGGTGGATGGAGCTCACGAACGCGGCCCGGACTCAACCGCCGAGCGCACGCGTCGTCTCCTCGACCAGCGCGCCGGCGATCAGGTCGATTTCCGCCGCACCCATCGGCGTTGACAGCGAGCCCGAACAGTTCGGCGTCAGCAGGATACCGCGATCCAGCATGGCGAGATGGATGGCCGGCAGCGCCTTCTTTGCGACCGCGTCCGGATAGCTCGAACGATAGTCGATGATCGGCGCAGTCGTGAGATGCAGTCGGAACAGCGAACCATAGCCCGTCATCTGTGCCGGAATACCCGCCGCCGCGAAGCCTGCGCCGATGCGCGCGCGCAGCGTGTCGCCCAATCGGTTCAGGCGGCCCACGGCAGCCTCGTCGTAGTAGTCCAGGGTCACGCGTCCTGCGACCATGGTCAGCGGATTGGCGCTGAAGGTGCCACCATGCGCAACCGCCGGCGCGCCTTTGGTATGATCGAAGACCGCCATGCGCGCGACCGGTCCGGCGACAGCGCCAACAGGCAATCCGCCGCCGATGATCTTGCCGAGCGCGATCAGATCCGGCTCCAGCCCGAAGATCGTATGCGCGCCCGCGTAGGCCAGGCGGAAGCCGATCACCTCATCGCAGATCAGCATGATTCCATGGCGCCGGCACGCATCGCGGATGACATCCAGCGTAGCCGGAGGCGGCGGGACCATGCCGGCCTTGGAGGTGAGCGTATCGAGCACGATGCCCGCGAGCCTCGGTCCCTCGCGGTCGAGGATCGCTGCACAGCGCTCGGGATCGGCATAGGGCAGCACCACGACATCCGCCGCGACCGAAGGCGGCGTCCCGCGGTCATAGGTCACGGCCGCCGGGTCGCCGCCGGGCCCATCCCAATTGGCGGGGCCGGAGCCGAGGCTTACCTCAAGGTGGTCATAGGCCCCGTGATAGGCGCCCTCCATCTTCGCGATGGCCGGCCGGCCCGTGATGCCGCGCGCTCCCTTCACGGCGAACATCACCGCCTCGGTGCCGGAATTGCAGAAGCGGATCTGCTCACAGCGCGGTGCCCGGTCGCGGATCGCTTCGGCGAGCGCCGTCTCATACTCGGTGGGCAGCCCGAAGGCCGTCCCTTTGCCGATCACCTCCCGCAACGCCTCGACCACCGGCGGGAAGGCATGGCCGTGGATCAACGAGAAGAAGTTGTTGGCACAATCGAGAACGCGGCGCCCGTCGAGGTCCTCGATCCAGCAACCTTCGCCGCGCGCGGCATAGGGTGGATGGGGCGCGAACCAGGACGCGTTACGCATGCTGCCGCCGGGAACCACGCGTTTCGCGCGTTCGAAGGCTCGAGCTGAGCCATGCCGGGACACTTCGACATTCGAAGCCTGCGGCGGTGAGGCGACAGATGAACCCATCCGGATTTGTCCCAAACTTTCCAGCCGACGGTGCATTGCAGCAAACACGATGCTCAATCGTCAACCTGTGATGGTTCCTTCCCGTGCGCGTCCGGGATCCTAAGCCCCGCCGCAGTTCCAGCCGCCTGGCAGCGCGGCCCAGCGGCGGCGAAGGATTGACCTCGCGGCGAAGCCGTCCCAAGAATCCCGGAACGGAGGTCAAGCCGCCTGTCACCGGCCCCAGCGATTGCGCGCGGGAGCGAAGGGCATGGCTGCACCGATGATGAACCTGATCATGATGCCGACGGCGACGGGAGCACATCTCGGTGGCTGGCGGCATCCCGATGCCTGGTCGGATCTCGTGATGAATCT
>Ga0075012_10002309_pt1 | contig 18833 bp, 17 predicted proteins | sample All_14_2_FD_71474 | JGI IMG/M metagenome (GOLD analysis project Ga0075012, IMG submission 71474) | Freshwater microbial communities in response to fracking from Pennsylvania, USA - Allegheny Zone_MetaG_DW_15 | ecosystem: Environmental > Aquatic > Deep subsurface > Groundwater > Drilled... | reverse complement strand
GAAGTGCGCTCCGGGAAGTTTTCTGAACGAGGAACGGCTCTAAATTTGATTGCAGCTGGTGAAATGCTCGGTGCAGATCCAACATCAACATATCGCGAGAATATTCTGAATGGTTGGAAAGAGGCATGGAAACCTGAAAATATTGTTTATAGTCTCTTATTAGCTATTGCTGTAATAGAAGCTCCCTTGGGTGGAATGGCGAGAAAGGCAGTAGATGATGTTGCTAAAACAGGGACTAACCTTGTATACGAAGGGTTTGACGCAGCCGGTACAGTCCGATATGTTGGGATAACCGAAAGGGAAGCAGCCGTATGATTTTCTGAGCTCTTAAGCTCCGGTACAGGCAGGTCATTATTAGATTATCGTGTTGTAGAAGGAGCCACAAACCTAACGAGAGCAGAAGCACGAATCTGGGAGCAAACATTAATCAACCAATATGGCTTAGTGTAACTAGCAAATTAAAAAGTACCATTTTTTCGCAATTAAAAAGTACCATTTATGAAGAAATTAGCTTCACTAAAGGGAAGTCTGCCAGAGAGCCCAACTCTCAATGCAGACATTACTGACACGAGTTTTTACTTTGTGTTTTAACTCAAACCGGTTTAAGTATTATACTACGTTCGGTACAGAATATCGTTTCCTTCATCTGTCTCTGATTCTATGTGTCTTTTTCATAGCTCCATTTCACCGGAGGATATGCCTTGTGTAACTTTACACAGTTGACAGTTCCAATGTAATCGAAGGTACTAACGGCATGTTATGAGGATTTTGGATAGTATAAAGTATATTCCCAAGCTTGTAAACCTCGTTGCATTTAAAGATAGAATCATTCGATTTAGTCCTGTATTTCGAAAATTTGCAGGCTTTAATCATTTTCATCAAATAAAATTTGGATATGTGGATTTTATTTCATATATTTGCTAAAAAATTAATAATATCGGAAATAGAAGAAATAAATATGGTGCAAATTCATTTTTTAAACGTTGGAGAGGGTGATTGTACTAGGATAACCCATGCCAATGGGGCAAATACAGTCATTGATGTATGCTTGGCAAAAGCTGAAAAACTAGTAAAAGCGCAGGATTCAGTGACAATATATAGCGCAACGACTAAGCCCAACTCTATTCGCAGCAATTACAATCAAGCAGCCAATCGGGAGAATCCCATTCAATACTTGCAGAAGTTCGGAGTAAATTCAGTGTTTCGGTTTATACTTTCTCATCCCGATATGGATCACACGGATGGGATGAAAGATTTCTTTGAAGCATTTCTGCGGAGATGCCGGAAATAAGTCATTTGTGCATTTGATAGCAAATCACCTCATAGATGTCAGTAATGTGGACTTACTAATAGCACCCCATCATGGAAGAAAAGGGATTATTGATTTTTCTTTTCTGGATATCATGAAGCCTAAATTAACTTTTTTCGGGAACGCAAGTAGTGAGCATTTAGCCTATGAAGAATGGAGAGAAAGAGGGCTCGAAAAAATAACAAACAATCTAGCCGGAAGCCTTATTGCAACTCTTGAAGATAGCAACATGAATGTTTATGCAAGACATGAATCTTTCGCAAAAAAGTTATAATCCAAATACTTTTAAGGCCGATGATTTGGACGCATGGTACTTGGGGCATATTTCTAAATAATAAAAACATGTAAATATGAAATTTGATGCATATTCACTTAAGGCAAGAGTATATCCTTGTACAATAGGATTGTTTCCTTGCTTTTTACTGGCTATAATTTATGTGACTAACATAGAAGTTTATTACCATTATTTTACCTCATTCGCTGCATTTGGAGTATTATCATCTCTGTTGGCGCACATTGGTAGAGATAATGGGAAGAAGAAAGAGAAAGGACTATTTGAGTTCTGGGGCGGTAAGCCGACAAGTATAATTCTAAGACATTCCAATGATCATTTGGATGTCCATACAAAAAAACGATTACATACTAAGTTAGAACAGACAATTCCCAATATTAAAATCCCAACACATGAGGAAGAACAGGAAAACATACAAGCGGCAGAGGCTATATATGATAGTTGTACAAAATATTTGATTTCAAAAACGAGGGATTCAAATAAATATTCTTTATTGCTCAAGGAGAATATTAACTATGGATTTAGAAGGAATTTATGGGGAATGAAAACGGGGGCATTGCTGATTATTTTAAGTTGTATTCTTGTTCATTCGTTGGTGGCACAGGAATATTTACTACAATTAGCACTGTGGATTTGAAGGACTGGGTATTGATAGGTGTATTTTTCCTCTTTCTTCTATTTTGGTTATTTATTGTAAATAGAGAATGGATAAAAATGATAGCATTTGCCTATGCTGAAAGGTTACATGAAACTTTAGATGAACAGATTTAAAATCAAACATAAAAAAAAATGATACTCGAATTAAAAATAAAGAACTTTTTATCCTTCAAGGAAGAAGTAACGTTCAGTTTTGAGGCTACAAAGGATAAGACTTTTGAAGATTATCAAGTGGTAGAAGTTGCTCCAAATACTCGCATATTAAGGTTAGCTGTTGTATATGGAGCTAATGCTTCTGGGAAAAGTAACCTTTTAAAAGCTTTTGAATTTTTGCGAAATTTTTGGTTTGATATACCAGAAGATAAAGACGAATCAACAGGAGTATATCCTTTCTTGCTGGATAAAATCACTCCGCAAGAATCTTCGGAGTTCTCTTTAATATTTTATGTTGAAGGGATAAAGCATTTATATACTCTTGTAATAGAAAAAGAAAAAGTAATATCAGAAAAACTATATGTTTACCCAGGAGTACAACCCGCTTTAATTTTTGACAGACAATTAAATGGGAGTGTCTCAGAAATTACATTCAATCCTAAAAGAGTAAAAATAAATCAGGCTGCTAAAGACGAGATCACTGTAAAGTGCCTTCCTAATATGTCTGTATTCGCCGCATATAATAAGGTTAATGTGGCCGCTCCTGAAATTGACAGTGTTATTGAATGGATTAAATCTCATTATATGCAATCTATAAGCCCAGAAACAGGTCTTGTGAATTATGCGGAAAATGAAATTTCCAAAGACAAAACAGCGAAAGAATATATTCTGAATTTTTTGCATCGTGCCGATTATAACATTACTAATGTAAACACAGAAGAAGTTGAAGAGAATCTACCGGAAGATATGCTTTCTTTTCTATTGAGCAAGGTCGATGATCTTCCAAATGATGAAAGGGAACGATTAAAAAAAGAGCGAACTATCAAACTTAGGAAAACAGAATTTGAACATCAAGTTTTGAATACCAAAGGTGAAGCAGAGTCCTACAAACTACCTAAAGGCTTGCAGTCCGATGGAACATTACGTACTTTCGGATTATCAGGAGTAATTCGCAAAGTAACTGAAAAGAATGCTTTTCTTACCATTGACGAAATGGAGTCCTCTCTTCACCCACGATTAGTTGAATTCATTATCGAGGATTTTTTCAAACAAAAGGGACAGTCTCAATTACTTTTAACGACCCATTATGACGGGCTTTTGGAAGAAGATGATCTATTGCGAAAGGATAGTATTTGGTTTACCAACAAAAAAGAAAACGGGTCAACAGAGTTGTATTCTTTGGCCGATTTTAAAGGGGTTAATCGTATCAGTTCTCTGCAGAAGGCTTACAAGTATGGGAAGTTCCGAGCTACACCAAATATTTAAGAATTATGGGTGGACGAAAACAAAAAATACGAGAACCTAAGTCCGGCATTTACATAGTCGGAGAAGGAATAACGGAGCAATATTATTTCTCACATATCAAGAAAATATTTGGCTTCCATTGTACTATCAAACCAAGATTTTTTGGCAATACGAGTATTGCCGAAATGAGAAAGAAGATAGAAGAATTGTTGCGAGGAGATATTTTTGTAATATGCGTATTTGATGCTGATGTTGCTGCGCACAACGAAAGTGAGCGTAAGAAATTGGAACAACTTCAAAATAAGTATCGAAAAAATAAGAACCTTCTTTTTTGTAATAGTTTGCCTTCTATTGAATATTGGTTTTTGCTTCATCACGAACATACAAACCGTTATTTCAGGGATGCTAAAGCTGCCGAAGCAGCATTGAGAAGATACATCAATGACTATGAGAAGACAACCCAATTCCTTGAAAAAGAAAAATGGGTACATGATTTATGTTCGGAAGGTAAGTTAAGTCAAGCTATCGAACGTTCTAAGCGCTTTGAATCGGAGCATGGTTCATACACAAGAGTACATGAAGCATTTGACGTTATGCTGAACGATATGCAAAGCGAATAAGTAGTATTAATTAAAAAATAAGGTTCTTTGTCAAAGTTAAGTGGGAAGAATAATGAGGGTTTATTTTTTGGAAGTCGAGTTTTCCAGTTAAAAGATAGATTTTCCTATTTCAAGTATAAAAGCCTTCCATCCTCTATCAGTACGACAACCATCTGGGCTCTGCCAGTCTGGAGTTAGATCAGACAGCGGCCATCATCTCTTACGAGGAGTATCATCCATTTGGGACGACCTCCTATAGAAGTGGTCGCACGGAGAAAGAAAAGACGCAGAAGCAGACTCCGAGGATGTCCCTGTAGTGACTCGATTCATGGCGTCTTTTCGGTATAAAGATCACCTCTGCGCTTCCTCTGCGTTTCCTCTCCCTTAATCGTTCGAATTTGCGTGGATAAAATCGAAGAAAGGGAAAAGTAATTTTCAAAAGTATATGGAGCAAGAGCGAAGAAGAAGCGGAGAGCGAGCGGAGAGCTCCTTGTGATTTCCATAATAAAGCTAAGTATGCCTACAGTAAAGCTTGCTTAATGTCTACAATATCTTTTGCTCATCGCTTTACTTAGCGTATATCCTCTTAATACTGCTTCTTTCCACATATCGCAGGCATCATCAAATCGTCTGAGTTGAAGCATAGCCAGACCTCTATAGTGGTAAAGATCTCCCTCATCATAACCGAGTCGTATTGCATGATCAAATGATTTGAGAGCATCAGCAGGTTTATCAAGCTCGACAAAGCATAAGCCGGTATAGAAATAAGGGAGAGGATATTGGTTGTCAGCTTCAATAGCTAATTTAAGTGTTTCGATGGCAATTGAGTTATCTCCTTTTCTATATAAGACATAACCCTTCATAGTAAGGGCATCAGCATAACCTCTTCGAAGTAGAATAGCTCTGTTATAACAAGTTAGAGCTTCATCCAGATTTTCTTCTTGTGAGAATAAATTGCCTCGAAGATACCATGCTTGAGCTTTTTTGTCATTTAGGGACAGAGATTTAAGAATAGCTTCTTTAGCAACATTTTTTAAACCTGCTTTATCGGCAGCAAAAGCTTTTAGAAACCAAAAATCAGCGCTATCTGGAGAAAGAGTTGTGGCAGTTTGGAAATCGCTATAAGCTGCATTGTAGTTCATTAGTTGTAAATAGGCTAATCCACGAAGTTTAAGAAGAACTGAGTTATCAGGCTGAACCCTTATTAGTTGAGATCCGATATGAATGATAGAATCATATTTTCCTTCTTGCCCCCACTTAATTATTAACGCATAATCATTAGGCAGATCGCCTTTTTTGGTTTCAGAGGTCGAATTTGTTTGAGAAAAGGCAATTAAGGGGAGGAGTGTTGCAAAGAGTATAAATGTGTATCTGTTCATTATTATAAGTCTGAGATAAAAAGAGGGAGAGACTCAGATAGATCAGGTCTAATGATTCTACAGAGTTTTTTTACTGCCTCTTTTCCTTGTTTATCAATTTTGACCGTCTCATTGTTAACGTACAGATGGATGTGTTGTTGCATAACCATAGGATCCATGTTGATAGCATGTAGTTTAACATATGGTAGAGAGAAAGATGGGTTTTCGATGGCAAATTCAACGCTCTGTTTCATTGTTTCATTAATCTCAATTTGCAAAGATTGGGGTAAGTCTCTTTTCACCGCTATCCCTCCTAATGGAATCGGAAGAGATGTTTTTTCTTCCCAGTAAGTCCCTAGATCCATTAGTTTCTTGAGTCCTTTTTGTTGATAAGTAAATCGGTTCTCGTGAATGATGACTCCTGCATCGATCTCCTCTGAAAGGATGGCCTTTTCGATATCGCTAAAGAGCATTACTGAGGTGTTCAATGCATTTGGAAATGCGAATTTAAGCAACATAGCTGCTGTAGTTAATTCGCCTGGAATGGCAATTCGGAGATGAGATATTTTTTCAGTTTTGATCTCATTCTTTGCGACAAGTAGAGGGCCAACGCCGAAGCCGAGTGCTGAGCCCGCATCAAGCATTATATATTTTTCCGCTAGATGGATAAAAGCGTGATAGGAGATTTTAATAATATCAGCCTCGCCATTTAAGGCTAGCGCATTAAGATGATCAATATCTCCAAGAAATGGATTAATAAGTGGAACGTTCTTAAGATGGCCATTGACCCAAGCATCGAAGATAAAAGTATCATTAGGGCAGGTTGAGAAAGCTAGTTTAAGTCTGTTCATTAAGAGATTTGATTAGTTGAGGTAATCTATTCAATGATGTGTTGAGGTTTTTTAGAGCTAGATCAATATCCCATTTAGCAAATTTTTGTGCTAGGCAAAGATTTGAGATGGTACGAATACCTATGAATGGGGTTTTATTTGCCAGACAGGCGGCGAGGACTGCACCACTTTCCATGGTCTCGACCGAGGCGCCGAAGCTATTTTTATATATTTCGGCGGTGGTTCTTGAGATTGTCATGGTGTTAACAGTTGCACATTTAACCTTTGTGAAATAGTCAGATTTTTGGAGATTAAATGCATTTGAGCTGAGAGAGTTGTTTGGCATAGTAAGGCCATGGTTTTCAGCGATAAGAAACTTATCGAGCGTCATAAATTTCTCGTCCACTGATTTACCCATTTCCGGAAAACAATCCTCTTGATGAATAATAGATTTACCAACAGGGATTTTTCCTAGATAACTACCAGCAATACCGGCAGAGATTACAAGTGAAGGTTTATAAGTTTTGATGGCTAAAGTTGAATATATTGCAGCATTGATCATTCCCATGCCAGTTATAATCGTTTTTATAGGAATGTTTAAGCCGGGTATGTGATTCAAGGTGGTTTGATGGCAAGCTGAAGCCTCCTTTTGAGTGGCAAAAACGAGTATGACTGACTTAATTTCCATTTTGATTACTCAATATTTTTTGCAAAATAACGACAAAAAGACAAAGATTCTTACATTTGCCCGCAATCTGATGAAGAGTTAACCAATCTTCATTCAAGAATAAACCAATAAACTGTTCACGATCATCTTTTCAAAACGTAATGTCTTATGACTGAAAAAGTAAAAGTTTTATTAAGCGAATCGAAGGTAGCAAGATGGGTGGCCTTGGCCCTAATCTCATCTACGATGTTTTTCGCCTATTTCTTTGTAGATGTAGCATCACCAATTAAAAACCAGTTTGAGGTTAATTATCATTGGACATCAGAGGTCTTTGGGATGTACGGTGGTATGGAGTTTTTCTTTAATGTGTTTTTCGGCTTCCTGATCATTTCTGGAATCATTCTAGACAAGATGGGCATCCGTTTTACCTTAATTACTTCTGGTTTAACTATGGTTCTTGGTGCTGCCATCAAGTTCTATGCCTTGAGTTTTATTGATGTTGAAAGTATGTCATCAATATTAGGATATACTCTACCTACTACAGCAGTTCTGGCTTGTCTGGGTTTTGCTGTTTTTGGTGTTGGTGTTGAAATGGCCGGTATTACTGTTTCGAAGACCATTGTGAAATGGTTTAGAGGTAAAGAACTTGCATTGGCGATGGGTCTTGAGATGGCAATTGCTCGTTTAGGTGTATTTGCTGTAATGTGGTTATCGCCTATCTTTGCTAATAATGGTTCGAACGTTCCCGCTGAGTGGACAACTGCCAATGCATTCTTATGGGGTTTGGTTTTCCTAACAATAGGATTTTTAACTTTCCTTATCTATACCTTTATGGATGTTAAATTGGATAAGGAGTTAGGTGTTGGACAAGGAGAGGTCAATAGCGAGGATGAGTTCAAGGTGAGTGATCTTAAGAAGATTTTTACGAATCCTGGATTTCTTGCAATAGCCGGACTTTGTGTTCTCTTTTATTCAGCTATTTTCCCATTCCAACGTTTTGCTACTGAGATGTTAGCTAGTAAGATGTCTATTGATCCTAAAGATGCTGCACGTTATGTGTCAATGTTCCCCATTGGTGCTATGATTTTAACTCCCTTTATTGGTTTCTTCCTTGATAAGAAAGGTCTTGGTGCAACCATGATGTTATACGGAGCATTGCTATTAACAGTGTCTCATTTAGTTTTTGCATTGGTTCCGGCTGCGGCTTTCTCGCAAGGGGTTGCCATTGGAACGATTGTTATTTTAGGGATCGCCTTCTCTCTGGTTCCTGCTTCAATGTGGCCATCGATGCCTAAGATTGTAGAGGATCGTTATCTGGGTTCTGCATACGGTGCAATCTTTTGGATTCAGAACATGGGTCTGTTGGGTGTGCCTATTTTAATTGGTTATGCGCTTTCAGCCTCTAATCCTGAGGTTGTAGCTTTCATAGAACAGAATGCACAAGCCATTAAGGAGGGTACTGTTGTTGCTCCAGCTTATGACTATACTGTTCCTGAACTAATCTTTGCAAGCTTTGGCGTTTTGGCCGTTATCCTTTCTGTTGTACTTAAAGTGGTTGATAGGAAGAGAGGCTATGGTCTTGATAAACCAAATAAAGCTTAAGCGGTAAATTAATCGATAAAAAGGCGGGAGATGATATTAGATAATCTCCCGCCTTTTTTATTTCCGGTTTGTCAATTATCTGTTTAAATCCTTAATATCTACTATTGGAGATGTTTGAGATGGCTCTCAAATAGAATTAATTCTTGCCTTCTTCGTATATTTCCGTTACGTTTGCTTAAAAATTTAAAATAAATACCTATGAGCCAAAGGTCTTTACTATTCCTTGCTTTAGTGATATTTGCGCTTAGTGCTAATTGTCAGTCAATAAGTCGAGTGTTTTATATGCGTCTTCCGGATGCAAGGAGTGCTAGCCATTTTGAACGGAACAAAAATAGTTTAGAACCAGAGCAGGCAGGATATTTGGAAGCTTGTTTAGTTGACCTGAATACTATCTCCTATTCCGTAAAAAAAGTGCCTGATGGCGAGATCTTTGCTTTTGGTGCAACGGCAAAAGGTAGTCGTGGATTATCCCTATATTTTAGTGATTTAAAGTTAACAGGTGAATCCCATTTAAATATATATGATGGAAGTGGAAGCTTAATTCAAACGATTACTTCTGCTGATTTGAATGATTCTCCTCTCTTTGCAACGGCAGATGTGGATGATGATTCACTCATGGTTGAGTTATTTGTTTCAAACGGTAGTAAAGTAGTTGCTAAAATAGAGAGTGTTGGGGTTTTGTTTTCATCCGTCAGTCGTGATTTTGGTCATGCCGGGACTTGTGAGGTACCTATTAATTGTGTTGAAGGATCTAATTGGCAAACGCTGAAAAAAGGCGTTGTTCGAATACGACTAGTGAGAGGTGGTATGATGTATTGGTGCACCGGCTCTTTGATAAACAATACCGCTCAGAATAATACTCCATATATTTTAACTGCGGATCATTGTGGTAACGGAACGAGCAGATCCGAGCTTTTGCAATGGGTTTTTAGTTTTAATTACGAGAGTGTTGACTGTTCTCGTCCTTCTATAGAACCTTTAAAGCAAACAATGACAGGTGCAACTAAAGTTGCTAGTAGTCATGTCGGATCCTCTATTGGAAGCGATTTTTATCTGGTCAGGTTAAAAAATAGCGTTCCCGCTAGTATGAATGGTTATTTTCTGGGATGGAATAGGACTAATACGGCAGCAGGTAGCGGTGTCTCCATTCATCACCCTCAAGGAGATATAAAAATGATATCTACCTACACACAAACTCCGATTAATTCGGGATGGGATGCTACTGTTAATACCCACTGGCAAGTTTATTGGGCTGGAACCTCTTCTGGCCATGGTGTTACAGAGGGAGGAAGTAGTGGATCTCCGTTACTCAATACAGATGGACATATCATTGGCGTATTAACCGGAGGTGATAGTGGATGTAATTATCAAGATCTAGCTGACTATTATGGAAAGTTCTCGTATGGATGGGATCAAAATGGCATTGCAGATACACTGAGACTTAAACCTTGGTTAGATCCTTTAAATACGGGGGCTACAATACTTGGAGGAATGGTGGTTGGTGTTGAAAATATTTTGAATCAACAGGTGACTCTCTATCCAAATCCTGCTTCTCAAGAGATTGTTGTCTCTTTTCCTTTTGGAAACGGACTTGCACAATGGGAACTTTTCAATATGACAGGACAGCAGATGGCAACAGGCACATTTATTGATGCATCAACAAAAATTGCTGTAAACAGATTTGCAAAAGGATTATATGTTTTAAGAATAAAAAGAGGAAACGAATCAGGAACCTCTACTTTTGTGGTTAACTAAATTATGACTGAAGAAATTAAAAATAGCATTGTTCCATACGAGTTACGGTCTCTTACCGATAAAGTGTTGAATGGGACACGAATCGATAAAAGCGAAGCATTACAATTAATAAATAATGCAAGTCCGGGATTACTTGGCCTGCTTGCTGATAAAATCCGATCAGAAAAGAATGGGTCTAGGGTATGGTATGTTCATAATTTCCATATAGAACCTACAAATATTTGTATACATCGTTGTAAATTCTGTGCATTTCGAAGTGAGATTACCGGTGATGCATGGGAGTTAAGCCTTGAAGAGATAAGAGAGATTGTGTCAAATGCCGATAGAAATGCCGGTGAAGTACATATTACGGGAGGTGTTCATCCTGATCGTGATTTAGAGTATTATATCAGGCTTATTCGGTTGATAAGGGAAGTTCGTCCTGATTTACATATTAAGGCTTACAGTGCTGTTGAAATAGATGATATGGCTCAAAGGGCGGGTGTAACACCTCGGGAGATATTAATTCAACTTAAAGAGGCGGGGTTAGACGCTTTGCCTGGGGGTGGAGCAGAGATTTTCTCTCCTGAGCTTAGAAAGGTCATCTGCCCAGACAAAACGGATGCATCGGGCTACCTATCGATTCATAGAGATGCTCATAGGCTTGGTATTTCATCTAATGCAACCATGCTTTATGGGCATCTGGAGAATTGGGAACAACGGGTCGATCATATTCTTAAGGTCAGGGAGTTACAGGATGAGACGGGTGGATTTAAGGCATTTATCCCTTTAAAGTTTAGACGTATGAATAATAGCATGTCAGAAATTAAAGAGGGAGCCTTGGTAGATGATTTACGGGTATTTGCAATATCCAGGATATTGTTAGATAATATTGACCATATTAAGGCATATTGGCCGATGCTAGGAAAGTCGGTTACCGGCCTTCTACTTGGTTTTGGAGTGGATGATATTGATGGAACCATTAATGATACCACACGAATATATAGTCGTGCAGGAGCAGAGGAGAGGAATCCAGTTATGACCATAGAAGAATTTGAGGAGATGAGTGCAGCGCAGGGGCGAAAGGCTGTTTTACGTAATGCAGATTATCAAGAGATTGTTTAAAAGGAACGATTAAATCATGGAAAAGAAGTTTATCTGTCTGTTGCCGGTAGCCCCACTTAGAGTTGATGCAACAAGTCGTTCTGAGATGGTTACGCAGCTCCTTTTTGGTGAAATCGGTGAGATTCTTGAGGAGCAGGGTGAGTGGTGTTTTGTAAAACTCTACTTTGATAAGTACATTGGTTGGGTTAATCGTCTTCAAATAGAGCGAATCAGTGATGATTTTTATAATACTCTAGTAAGTGAGAAATCATATGTCACGGGCGATATACTCTTTCCAATCCAGTGTACAACTACCGGTGTGGAGATGTATTTGCCGATGGGGAGTCGTATCTGGCTAAATCAGTCTGGATTTTTCAAGATTTTTGATTTTAGTTTTTCTTATTCTGGCGTACTATCAGATGGGCAAATTGGCCAAACCTCGCGTCATAATGTTGTTTTATGCGCTTTAAGGTTTTTGTCAGCTCCTTACTTATGGGGAGGGAAGACTATACTAGGTATAGATTGTTCGGGCTTAACACAGCTTGTTTATGGCCAAGTGGGAGTACTCCTTCCCAGGGATGCCCGTTATCAGGCTCTTATTGAGGGTCGTCGTCTTGATTTTCTTTCAGAAGCGGCAATGGGTGACCTTGCTTTTTTTGAGAATGAGGAGGGTGTGATAACTCATGTTGGCATTCTTGATGGCGAAGGTCATGTTGTTCATGCTTCCGGTAAAGTTCGAATTGATCAAATAGATCATCAAGGAATTTTTAGCAACAGCGAGAGTCGCTATACCCATCGCTTTAGGATGGCTCTTTCTGTCTTGTAGAAAAACTGGCGTCTTTGACTTTATTTGTACAAGAATCGCTTTATGCTTTTTTTCGGTGTTTTTTCGAATTCGGCATCAATAATTTCGAATTTTGATATTTTCTGATAGTCGGCTAATTCGTTATTGAGATGTTTGAGGGCATGAGCAAGGTACTTATCGAGGTGAGCTTTGTCATGATGGTGTTTATCTATCCACTCTGCATCAGGGAAGACTAAAGCCACAAGACCACCTTGTCTGTCGACAACAAGAGACTCTGCAACAAAAGGTAAGTTGTTGATCCTGGCCTCAATTTCTTCTGGATAGATGTTTTGACCAGAAGCGCCAAGAATCATGCTTTTGCTTCTGCCTCTAATAAAAATGAATCCATCAGCATCAACACAGCCGAGGTCACCGGTATGTAACCATCCTTGTTCATCCAGCGTTTCGAATGTCCCCTTCTCGTTTTTATAATACCCAAGCATGACATTATCGCCTCTGACCAATATCTCTCCAACATGAGTCACCTTATCGGCTTCATGGATCTTTAATTCCATGCGGTCAACCATTCTGCCCGCTGAATTTAACTTGGAGGTATTCCAAGGTGCATAACTTATAAGAGGAGCACATTCCGTCATGCCATATCCAATGGTAAATTTGAATCCAATCTTTTTAAGGAATCTTTGAACATCAGGATTTAATGGAGCCCCTCCAATAACAATCTCTAAAAAATTTCCTCCGAAGAAATTACTTAAAGTGGTATTGATCTTTTTATATAGTACTTTATTGATAAGTGGAAGCACAAGAAGAAGACGGACAATCGGGGAGCTTATTTTTGGTAGGAGCTGTTTTCGATAGATCTTTTCGAGGATGAGCGGAACAGACAGGATTAACCTGGGTTTAATTTCGGAGAAGGCTTTAATTAGAATAGTTGGAGTGGGTAGTTTGCCTAGAAAAGAGATGTGAGCACCCATTGTAAATGGGTATAGAAACTCGACGGAACAGCCGTAGGCGTGAGCTAATGGAAGAAAACTAAGTATTCTATCACCGGGGATGAGTGGCATGTTTTCTCTAGCATAGATGATGTTTGAAGAGATGCTCAAATGATGAAGCATCACACCTCTGGAGAATCCCATTGTGCCGGAGGTATAAAGTAAAACCATCATCTCTCGTTCGTGTAGATTATATACCTGCAAATGCTCATTATCAAAATCGGGAATCTTTGAGTCTACCGGTGTTGAGGTATAGAGATCTGAGAAGTCATCTAAAGAAATAACTCCGGTTAGTTTAGGCATTGCGGAAATAGCGAGGGGTTCGAAATAGGAGTTACCGGAGAAAAGAATTTTAGAGTCGCTATGTTCGATTAAGTTTTGAACATCAGCAGGAGGGAAGTTAGGGAGGATGGGTACAACCACAGCTCCATAAGTGATGGTTGCGAGATAGGCAGTGGCCCACTCCAGGCTGTTTTTTCCGATAAGAGCGATGTGGTCACGAGGAGAAACGCCAAAGGTTCTAAAACGATGATGAAGTTGTAAAATATTAAGCTCAACTTCACGATAGGTAACAGTTTTTCCTTCATAATTTGAGAAGGCAGGCAGGTTACTGAACTGTCTGAACGCATTTTCTACGAGAGAAAGATAGAGATCGTGTTTAGACATAGTCGTTGTTATACTATAAGAAAGCGAGACCGTTGTTTGCGAAGAATTGGTTAAAGAGAAAGTTGCGAATATATAAAAAAGAAGAAGTAGTGCCAACTAAGTGGCTCTACTTCTTTACAATATTAAAATATTTTAGTCGAGTAAGATACTTACAGATACTACGCCGGGGCCTACATTTGCAGAGAGCACAGGGGAACCCTGTTTAACAAAGAGAGGATCTTTTCCCGTTATCTTTTTAATTTCCGTGGCATACCAATTTGCCCATTCTTCGTTTTCAAAGTGGGTAATGGCATAGTTCCAAACCGTCTGGTTTATTAAAGTCTGTTTTATCTTGTTAAGAACGGTATTAGCGGCCTTAGATTCGGTAAAGTATTTACCGGTAGTCTCTGCGGCTCCTTCCGCGTTTATAGTAATAAATGGTTTAAGTTTTAAGAGATTACCTAAAGCTCCTTTAACCGGGCTAACTCGTCCGCTTTTTACGAGATATTTAACCGTGCTGGCCGTGACAAGTTGTAGACTTTTTGTTTTCCACAATTCAATCAGTTTAACAATCTCATCATGAGAGATACCCTCTTCAGCAGCTAGGGCTGCTCTAAGAACCAATAAGCCTAAACCACCAGACAGGCGGGTGCTGTCAATTACGGATATATTCTTTTTGGTTTGTAGGCTAATTGATTTGGCGGCTTTACTACTGTTACCCCATGTCCCGCTCATTCTACTGGTAAGTTGCAACGCTATGATGTCATCATAGTGAGTTGAAAGGTAGTTGAATTTATTGGTAAAATCTTTGAAAGCGGGTTGTGCGGTTGACGGATAAACTTTGTCTTTGTTTTTAAAGTAGAGTTTTTTAAAGTGTTCGCTGGTGAGTGTGATACCGTCTAGGAAAAATCGATCGCCAAAGTGGACTGTAAGCGGGACAATATGAATCTGGTGTCGGTCGATTAGGTCTTGAGGAAGGTCGCATGTTGAGTCGGTGACTATAGCGATTGGGGCAATAGGGTTTTGAGTAACCTCTTGTTGCATGATCATGTCATCCACCTTTTGATAGGAGATGAGGCTCTGGGTATTTAAGAAGGAGAAGACAGCCGAAGGTTGATCGGTGTGGATGTGGATTCTCATCTTTTGTTCAGAGCCGGCGATAACCAGGGAGTCTCCTAAAGACTCAAGGTATCTTCTAATCTTATTTCTGTTCAGTTTATCTCCGGTGATGAGGGCTTCTGTGCAGTATCTAAAGGTAATATCTTCGTGAGAGATCTCATCTCCGGCGATCTCTTTAACTTTAACAATGTTACGAGCCGAGATCAGCTCTTTTAGTCGGCCGGTTTTGAAAAACTCAATGATTCCTTCAAGAAATAAGACAAAAGCTTTAGCTCCAGCATCTACGACATTGTTTTTAGCCAGAACTGCGAGTTTCTCTTTTGTTTCGGCTAAAGAGATTAGTGCTTTTTTATAGGAAAGCACAATCAACTCATTGAAAGAAGAGACCTCGTTTCTGTGTTTATAAACATCTTCGGCCCATTCTCTTATAACGGTAATCATGGTGCCTTCAACCGGGTTTGAAATGGCTTGATAGGCATACTGTACACCGTTTTTCAGATAGTGAGCGAAGTTTTGTACAGAGATAGAGCCATCTTCTTTGATCTCATTGCTGAATCCATACAGAAATTGGGCAAAGATGATTCCCGAGTTCCCTCTAGCGCCGACTAAAGCTGCATCGGCTAAGGCCACTGCAGTGGTTTTTATGCTAGTGGTGGGGATAAAGGTGTCAACAATACTGCGCATTGTTGAGGCGATATTTGTTCCGGTATCGGCGTCAGCCACCGGAAAGACATTCATTTTATTGAGAATCTGTTGATTCTCGAAGACCCGTTTCGCTCCGGCCAGGAAGCTATAATAGAGCCCTTTGCCATCAAGCTGATTCGAAGAATTCGTCATTAAAAGATTTTTAGAACATGTATTCCGGAGCTCATCCGGTAAGTTTTGCTATATATTTGAGGCTATTTTAAAACTCAGAGGAAAACAAACCTGCAAATTTAATCATATTGAAGTAAGTGGATGCAAAGGATATGCCTTAGCGATGATCTTTAACAATTTTTAATAGATCGCCCTTACGACCATATGATGATTTATTGACAAGATTGGTATATAACAAAAAAGCCATCAGATTGTTGATGGCTTTTTTGTATGTTAAAAGAATAGATTCCTATTTGAGTTTAATACATTTCGATTCTAATTGACCATCGTCAATGAGTTTGTTTAACCATTCTACCAATTCTGATTTATTCCCTTGGTATTTGCAACGAAACATTTCAGTGAGAGGATCTACTTCTTTAAGATCTTTTAAGATGTCAGGCGAGGACATTGGTTGGCTTTTTTTGACGTACTCTTGGTAGGAGGTTTTTATAAAGGCTGTGTTTGGGCCTATGCCTCTTAAGTCGAGAAGATAGCCTTTATGAAGTTTTATAGGAGTTCTGAGCTCATTATCTTTAAGAAGATCAGAAGGGGCAGGAAGGGAGACCACTTCTTTTTTGTTTTCTGAAAGACCAACCGGAACCAGGTTGTCGAAGTTGGCTTTAGTTTTATAGATGATATGGCCTGGGAAAGGGGTCATTTGGTTGGCATTATCGTTTTTTTGAGGAGTTTGAGCACTTTTACAGGCAAAGATAACGATGCTTGCCAGAGCGATTAGAACAAGATTTTTAATTTTCATAGTTAGTCTGGTTTTGAATACAAAAATAGCTTTTGCTTTCCTGTTTAGGTCAAAAGTAAGTTTTTTTTATAAAAGTGGGTGTTTCGTTAGTTTATTGGCAAAGATTTTGATGTTTGAGAGTATAGATGGATAAAATCTTTTTACTTTTGCCATCAATTAATACAATTACAATCATACCAAATAGTGTTTAAATTTTAATCTACTATGAACAAGATTCTTTCCACATTATTGGTTTTAGTGGTGATTAGCGGAAGTGCATTCGCCCAAAGTCAAAATGCTCCGGCTGTTAGTAAAACTGCTCCTGAGATTACATTCGATAAGAAGCTAGTAGATGCTACCGGCAATATTGTGTATGACTATGGAACAATCTATAAAGATGGGAATGGGGACTCCTATTTTGTATTTAAAAATACGGGTAAAGAGCCACTGATTCTTTCTGAAGTTCGTTCCTCATGTGGTTGCACTGTACCTGCATGGCCTCGCGAGCCAATTTTAGGCGGAAAGAGTGATACCATTAAGGTTAGATATGCCACCAATAGACTTGGCATAATTAACAAAACCATCACAGTAAATTCAAACGCAAAAAACGGTCCTGTTATTCTTCGCATTTCAGGTAAGGTTGTTGATAAGCCTGCTGAGGCAATGCCTGAAAAGACTGCAAATGCTGGACCGGTAGCTAAATAGTCTTTATGTCTTTATTGAATACCCGGTGCTTTAAAGCTACCGGGTTTTCTTATTTTATAAGTAAAAATTATTCTAATCATGCCAACCATCTCGACCAAAGGTAAGTTAATGCCTTCATCACCAATACGTAAATTAGTACCATTCGCTGATGAGGCAAAGAAGAAAGGTAGAAAGGTGTATCATCTGAATATTGGGCAGCCAGATATTGAGACACCAGAAGTTGCCTTAAATGCCATTCGTAATTACAGTGAAAAAGTAATAGAGTACAGTCACTCTGCCGGTATCCTCAGCTATCGACGCAAGTTGGCTGAAAACTATGTTAAACATGGTATTCAAGTTACTGCTGATGATATTATTGTGACTTCGGGAGCCTCTGAAGCCATTCTTTTTGCTATGCAATCAACTATGGATCCAGGCGATGAGATCATCATTCCTGAGCCATTTTATGCTAACTATAATGGCTTTGCTATTAATTCAGGTGTTGTTGTTAAACCTATCCCAAGTTATATTGAGAATGGTTTTGCTTTACCTGAAATAGCAGAGTTTGAAAAAGCGATTACTCCCAGAACTAAGGCGATTATGATCTGTAATCCTAATAATCCTACCGGCTACCTATACAGCCGCGAAGAGTTAGAGGTATTAAAGCAGATCGCATTGAAATATGATCTATATCTCTTTGCTGATGAGGTGTACAGAGAGTTCTGTTATGATGGTAATCAGCACTTCTCCGTTATGGAACTTGAAGGATTGGAGAATCATACAATCCTTATCGATTCTGTTTCTAAGCGCTATAGTGCCTGTGGCGTCCGCATCGGTTGTATGGTAAGCAGAAACAAGGAGGTGATGGCTACTGCTATGAAGTTTGCTCAAGCAAGACTGAGCCCCCCCTCCATCGGTCAGGTTGCAGCAGAAGCTGCGATAGATACCCCCATGAGCTATTTCGATGAGGTAGTGAAAGAGTATTTGGCTCGTCGTGATGTAGTGGTTAAGGCTATTAATGCTATGCCCGGTGCCTTTTGTCCAAATCCTAAGGGTGCATTTTATGTCGTTGCTCGTCTCCCCATCGATGATTCTGATAGATTCTGTCAATGGTTACTCGAAGATTTCTCGTTTGAAAATAAAACTGTAATGTTAGCTCCAGCTACCGGGTTTTATGCAACTAAAGGGAAGGGCATGAATGAGGTGCGTATTTCATACGTATTAAATGTGGAAGATCTAAGAGGGTCAATGAAGTGTTTGGAAGAGGCTTTAAAGGTTTATCCAGGTAGAACACTTTAGTCACTAATACTCCTTTGCTACATCAAAGGGGTATTCTATAGAATTAAGATCTGAGGATGGCTTAAATAGGTCATCCTCTTTTTTTTAGGAATAGCCACTAGTAGAAAGGTTCACATGGATTAGTACGATGAGCGAAGGGGAAGCGAAGGGG
>Ga0075012_10002304_pt1 | contig 18854 bp, 17 predicted proteins | sample All_14_2_FD_71474 | JGI IMG/M metagenome (GOLD analysis project Ga0075012, IMG submission 71474) | Freshwater microbial communities in response to fracking from Pennsylvania, USA - Allegheny Zone_MetaG_DW_15 | ecosystem: Environmental > Aquatic > Deep subsurface > Groundwater > Drilled... | reverse complement strand
CATCACGAAGGGGCAGCCCACGGCCAGGGCGGGCGCAATCTTGTGGGCGGCGAGGTTGAGCGGGAAATTGAAGGGCGAAATAAAGGAGCAGGGGCCGATCGGGACCCGCTTCCACATGCACTGATAGCCCTTGGCCCTGGGGCTGATGTCGATCGGCAGGACCTCTCCGCCGAGACGCACGGATTCCTCAGCGGCGATGCGGAAGGTGTCGATCAGGCGCCCGACCTCGCCCTCCGAATCCCTGATCGGCTTGCCGGCCTCGACGCAAAGCGCATAGGCGAGCTCGTCGAACCGCTCGCGGAAGCGCCTCACGCAATGATCGAGCACCGCCTGGCGCTCATAGGCGGCCATCCTGGCCATGGGTGCGGCTGCGCGGACCGCGCCGGCTATGCCCTCGTCGATGATCTTCGCGTCGGCCTGGGCGACGCGGAAGGCGATCTCGCCGGTGTATTTGTCCGTAACCGCGAGGTCGCTGTTCGGCTGCTGCGCAACGTTGTTCAGATAGAGCGGATAGGTGTCTTTGAGCATTGATAGATCCAGCGAGGTTGAGGTCCCAGCGCTCACAGCTCGCCAAGCACTGCGTCGAGTGAATCGACAAACAATTCGACATGCTCGTCCCGCCAGACAAGCGGCGGCCGGATCTTCAGCACATTGCCCGAGATCCCGGTGGTGCTGATCAAGACGCGCCTTTCCCGCAGGCCGTTGGTCACCCGCTGGGCCAGCGCCGCGTCCGGGGTCTTGGCCCCCCGATCGCTCACCAGCTCCAGGCCGATGAACAGTCCGGCCCCGCGCACATCGCCGATTGCGGCGTGACGGGCCATCAGCCCCTGCAGCCGCTCGCGGAAGGCGGCGCCGACCAGTTCGGCTTGGGCCAGCAAGCCCTCCTGCTCGATGACGTCCAGCGTCGCCGCCGCCGCCGCGCAGGAGACGGTGTTGCCGCCGAAGGTGTTGAAGTAGCGGCGGGTCTCGCCGAACTCGTCTAGCAGGGCGGGGCGCATGATCGCCGCGGCGACGGGATGGCCGTTGCCCATCGGCTTGCCCATGGTGACGATGTCCGGGACCGGGCCGTGGCGTTGGAAGCCCCACATGGTCTGGCCCGTACGGCCGAACCCGGCCTGCACCTCGTCGGCGATATAGAGGCCACCTGCCTCCCTCGCGGCGGCCACGGCGTCGTCGAGCAGACCTGGCTGGGTGAAGACGCCGTCGCTCGAGAAGATCGGGTCGCAGACCAGTGCGGCGACGCCATGTCCGGCGGCCTGGAGGTCGGCGACCGCCATGCGGGTGTCCTGGGCCAGGCGCGCGCCGAGGTCGTCTCCCAGCCGATAGGTGTCAGGGGCCGAGATGGTGCGGACATAGGCCGGCTGTTCGCCGCCAAAGCCTAGGGAAGGAGAAATCTCCGACACCGCTTCGGTTACGCCGTGATAGGCCAGCTGGGTGACGATGACGCCCTTGGCGCGTGTGCAATGGCGCGCGACACGCAGGGCGAGGTCGTTGGCCTCGCTGCCGGTGCAGGTGAACATGATGTTGCCCAGCGCGTCCGGGACTGTCGCCAGGATACGTTCGGCATAGTCCAGAATGGGGCCGCCCAGATAGCGCGTATGGGTGTTCAGCGTGCGGGCCTGGGTCGCGATGGCCTCCACGACATGCGGGTGGCAGTGCCCGACCGAGGCGACGTTGTTGTAGGCGTCGAGGTAGCGCTCTCCCTCGGCGTCGAACAGCCAGGGGCCTTCGCCTCGGACCAAATGGATCGGCCGTTCGTAGAACAGCCGATAGGCAGGGCCGAGCATCGAGCGGCGCCGTTCGATCAGTGCGGCGGTCGAGGCGTCCACCTTATCGCCGCCCGAATAGGCGTTCAGCATCCCGGAAGCATCACGGATCATCGTGGTCTCTTTCGAAACGGCCTCTAACCCTACGTCGCCGCCGCGAGCAGGTTGGCGGCCAGCGGCGCATTGCGCAGGAAATAGGCTTGGTTGTCGGGGTGCCGCGCGGCCCGCATGTGGGTGATCGCGACGACCATTGCGGCGCGTGCGCGGACCAGCGAAGGCAGGATCGTGAGTTCGACCTCGCCGAGCGGCCGCTCCCGCCCGTAGGCCGCGACCGCCTCGGCGATCAGCGCGTCGAAGCCGTCGACCGGTTGCTGATAGGCGATGGCGGTCGCCAGGTCGCAGACCCGCGGGGCTTCGATGACGTCGCCAAAGTCGATGACGCCGCTGATCTCGCCGTCTTCAGCGACCAGGATGTTGGATGGGTTGAAGTCGTTGTGGATGACCTGGCGTGGCAGCCGCCGCAAGAGGGGCGCAGCCAGGTCCGTCCAGTCGGCGATGGCCCGGCTCGCCAGCGCGCGAAGCGTGAGGTCGGGGACCGCCTCCAACAGCGGCGCGACCTGACCGGCGCGCGAGACGTCCCAGAGGATTGACCGCTTTGCCCCGGCATGGATGAAGCCCTCCAGCGATCGATCGAGCCTGTTCAGCAGGCCGAAAACGGCGCCGCGCATTTTCGAAGATGGGGCGAACGCGGCGAGCGGCTTCCCCGGAAGGAATGAGGTCACAAAGGCGGTCGATGTCGCGCCGTCGACGGGTGGCGCCTCGATAATCGCCGCCCCGTTGAGACTTGGGCGGACCTTTGGGACAGGGAGGCCGGGCACGACGGCGATATGGTTGAGGATGGCGACCTGGAGGTCGGCGACGCTTCGATCATCGGTAAGCCGGAGCAGATAGTCGCCGTTCGTCTGCGACATCCGAAACACCGCATCTGACTCGCTTGCGATCTTGGTGACCTGGGCGACGTCGCCGAAATGCTCGCGCCACAAGGCCGCCGCTTCGGCTTCGCCGTAGCGCTGACTGGCCGGCTCCGCGGCGTCGCGCGGGCCGGCTCCACTCGATACTCCCAGCTCCATCGCCTCGGGACTCTTGTGAGGAAATTACCGATCCGTACTATCTGGATTGTGCGGCCCAAGTCAACTTCGTCGTGAAGGGCGGGCGGCGGCATTGCCCTATTGACTTACCGATGCGTATAAACCGATATACGGATCGGTAATAACTTGACGTCGGCGGCGTACATGCCGTCGGGCGCGAAGACATGGATCGAACGGGCGCCTATGCGATTGGCTTGCGACACCGGTGGAACGTTCACGGACCTGATCGTCGAGGACGCCGCCGGGCGGCTCGACATGTTCAAGGCTTCGACCACGCCAGCCGATCCCGTTCAGGGCGTCATCGATGCGCTCAAGCTGGCCGCCGAAGATGCGGGCGTGCCGCTCGCCGATTATCTGGCCCGCGCCGACACCTTCATCCACGGCACGACGCACGCGATCAACGCGGTGATCACTGGCAGGACCGCGCGGACCGCGCTGCTGACCACCCAGGGACACCCCGACATACTGGTGCTGCGGGAAGGGGGACGCGCCGAACCGTTCAACTTCACCGTCGCCTATCCCGAGCCCTATATCCCCCGCGCCCTGACCTATGAGGTTCCCGAGCGGGTGAACGCCGAGGGCGCGATCGTAAAGGCGCTTGACGAGGCGGCGGTGATCGAAATCTGCAGTCGGATGCGCGCGGCCAAGGTCGAGGCGGTCGCCGTGGCGCTGCTGTGGTCGGTCGCCAACGACGCCCATGAACAGCGTGTGCGAGCCCTGCTGGAAGAGCATCTGCCCGGCGTGCCGGTGACGCTGTCGAGCGCGCTCAATCCGACCATCCGCGAGTTCCGCCGCGCCTCCTCGGCGGCCATCGACGCCTCGCTGAAGCCGTTGATGGGATCCTACCTCGGGTCGCTTTCGCAACGGCTGAAGGAGGCGGGCTTCCGCGGCCGTCTGCTGGTCTTGACCTCGCAAGGCGGAATGGTCGACGCCGACGAGATCGCGGCCTCGCCGATCCGCGCGATCAATTCCGGGCCTTCGCTCGCGCCGATCGCGGGCAAGCATTTCGGCGAGCTCGCCAAGGCTGGCGCCGACATCGTGGTCGCCGACACCGGCGGCACCACCTATGACGTCAGCTTGGTGCGCGGCGGACGTATCCCGCTGACCCGCGACGCCTGGATCGGTCCGCCCTTCCGTGGCCATCTGACCGGCTTCCCGTCGGTAGATGTGCAGAGCGTCGGCGCGGGCGGCGGCAGCATCGCCCATGTCGACAAGGGCGGCCTGTTGCGGGTCGGACCGCAGAGCGCGGGTTCGACGCCTGGACCGGTCTGCTACGGCCGCGGCGGCGAACAGCCCACCCTGACCGACGCCTGCCTGGCCCTGGGCTATATCGATCCCGACTATTTCCTCGGCGGGGCCATGAAGCTCGACGCTGGGCGCGCGCGGCGCGCCATCAAGGAGAAGGTCGCCGATCCCCTGGGCATGAGCGTCGAGGACGCCGCCGCCGCGATCGTGACGCTCGCGACCGAGAATATGGCGAGCGCGATCGCCGACATCACCGTCAACCAGGGCATTGATCCGCGCAACGCGGTGCTGATTGGCGGCGGCGGCGCGGCCGGCCTAAACTCGATCTTCATCGCCCGGCGGATGAACATCCCGAGGCTGGTGATCCCCGAGGTCGGCGCGGCGCTCAGCGCGGCGGGTGCGCTGATGTCGGAGATGGCCGCCGACTTCCGCGCCGTCGAATATATGGTCACCTCCAAGTTCGACGTCGCGCGCGCCAACGAGATCCTGGGCGACCTTAAAGGCAGGGGCGAGGCTTTCCTCGCGCAGATCGAGGGCGCGAGCTACCACCCCCAGATCCAGCTGTCGCTCGAGGCGCGCTATGAGCAGCAGGTCTGGGAGATCGAAGTCCCCCTGCCTTTCGATCACTTCACGTCGGAAGCCGACATCGAGAAGCTCGCCGAGGCGGTGCACCAGTCGCACGAGCGCATCTTCGCCTTCCGTGACGAGGGCTCGGCCATCGAGATCATCGGCTGGTCGGCGCGCGCCTCCTGCCGCGTCCACGAGCATTCGATCGGCCGGATGAAGCCGCACGCCGCAGAGGCCGAGCGGGCGCGGACGCGCCGGGTCTACTTCGGCGGGACCGGCTTCTGCGACGCCGAGGTGGCGCCGTTCGCCGGATTGGTGGTCGACGAGAAGCGCCACGGGCCGGCGCTCATCGAATCCCCGTTCAGCAGCGTGGTCGCCGATCCGGGTTCGGTGTTCTGGCTGACTGGGGACGGCAGTCTCGTGATCGACACCTCGCCGCTGGGAGCTACGGCATGACGACCCAGAAGTCCTCCACGCCGCCACCGCTCGACGGAGCGCAGCTGGCCATCCTCAACAACCGCTTCGAAGGGGTGGCGCGCAAGATGGCCAACACCTTGCTGCGGGCGGGGCGTTCCGGCGTTCTGAACCGGGCGCGCGACTTTTCGGCATGTATCGTCACGGCCGACAACCAGCTGCTGGCGGCGGCCGAGAGCCTGCCGATCCACGTTCTGTCCGGGCCCGACCTGATGGCGGCGTCTATGCAACGCTTCCATCCAAATCTGAAGCGGGGCGACGCCTTCCTGCACAATTCGCCCTATCACGGTTGCTCGCATCCGGCCGACCACACCATCTTGGTGCCGGTGATCGACGACGCCGGCGTCCACCGCTTCACGGTCGTCGCCAAGGCCCACCAGGCCGATATCGGCAACTCGATCCCCACCACCTATCACGGCACGGCGCGGGACGTTTACGAGGAGGGCGCGCTGATCTTCCCGGCCGTCCAGGTTCAGAAAGACTATCAGACGATCGAGGACGTGGTGCGGATGTGCGAGATGCGCATCCGCGTGCCCGAGCAATGGAAGGGCGACTTCCTGGCCATGCTGGGGGCGGCCCGGATCGGCGAGCGCGAACTTCTGGATCTGGCCGCCGAGCTCGGCTGGGACCGACTCGACGCCTTCGAGAAGCGCTGGTTCGACTACAGCGAACAGAGCATGATCGATGCGATCGCCAAGCTGCCGTCGGGCAAGGTCTCGGCGTCGAGCACGCACGACCATATCCCCGGCACGCCGCCCGAAGGCATCACCATCAAGGCCGAGGTCGAGGTGTTCGCCGAAGAGGGGCGTATCGTCGTCGACCTGCTCGACAATGTCGACAGCCTGCCCTGCGGCCTTAATCTCAGCGAGGCCTGCGCCCGCACCAGCGCCCTGATCGGGGTCTTCAACTCGATCGATCACGCGGTGCCGAAGAACGCCGGCGCGTTCCGCCGGGTCGAAGTCCGTCTGCGGGAAGGCAGCGTCTGCGGCGTGCCGATCCATCCCACCAGCTGTTCGGCGGCGACCACCAACCTGGCGGACCGGGTCTGCGCCGCGACCCAGTCGGCGCTGGCGCAGATCGCCGACGGCGTCGGGATGGCCGAAGTCGGCGCCGGCCTTTCGCCGGCCAGCGGGGTCATCTCGGGCAAGGACCCGCGCACCGGAAAATCCTTCATCAACCAGCTATTCCTGGGCGCGACCGGCGGCGGCGCCACGGCGCACAACGACGCGTGGCTGACCTATCTGCATGCCGGCAACGGCGGCCTTTGCTTCATCGACAGCGTCGAGCTCGATGAACTCTGCCAACCGATCCTGGTCGAGAGCCGGCGCCTGCTCAAGGACACCGAAGGCCCGGGGCGGCAGCGGGGGGCGCCAAGCCTGGAAGTCGTCTTCGGGCCCGTGGGCTGCGACGTGGATGTGGCGTTCGTCAGCGACGGCACGATCAATGGGCCAACCGGCGTGCGCGGCGGTGGGACCGGCGGGCGATCGAGCCAGTACCTGCGCAAAGTCGACGGGACCCTGGTGGAGACTGACCAGGTCAGCGTCCAGCGCGTGCTCGCCGGCGAGGCGATCATTTCGATCACCTGCGGCGGCGGCGGCTACGGCGACCCGAAGGCGCGCGACCCGACCAAGGTCCTGCACGATATCGAAGAAGGTTGGATCAGCCCGGAACGGGCTGCGGAAGTCTATGGCGCGCCTGCCTAGCAAAGCGAGGACATCATGAGATTGAACGGTAAGGTCGCCATCGTCACCGGCGGATCACAAGGCATCGGCGAAGCTGTCGCCAAGCGGCTTGCGAAGGAAGGCGCCACCGTGGCCGTCAACTACAGCCGCAACGACGCAAACGCCCAGCGCGTCGTCTCCGAGATCGAGGCCGCAGGCGGCAAGGCCAAGGCGTTCAAGGCCGACTGCTCCAAGGTCGTCGACATCCAGCGCTTCGTCGGCGAAGTCGGCGAGGCGTTCGGGCGCATCGACATCCTGGTGAACAACGCCGGCACCTTCCGCACCGTGCCGGTGGCCGAGACGACTGAGGACATCTGGGACGAACAGATCGACCTCAACCTCAAGGGCACCTTCTTCTGCGCCCAGTCGGTGCTACCGTGGTTCCGCAAGCAGGGCGGCGGCAAGATCATCAATTTTTCATCGATCGCGGGCGTTAACGCCTTCCCGAACTGCCCGGCCTATTGCGCCTCGAAGGGCGGCGTGTCGCTGCTGACCAAGGCGCTGGCCTCGGAGCTGGCCGCGGAGAACATCAACGTCAACGCGATTGCGCCCGGCAATGTCGCAACTCCGATCAACGCGCACCTGCGCGGGCCTGGGCATGAGGACTATGTGGCGCTGATGAGCAGCCGCACCCCGACCGGCCGTTCCTTCATGGACGTCGACGACATGACCGGCGCCGCGGCCTATCTGGCCAGTGACGACGCCAAGGGGGTTCACGGGCTGATCATGCTCGTCGATGACGGTTGGTGCGCCTAGTCGACGGTCGCTGGGATAGGCTAGGCCGCGAGGACCGTCTGTGGCCGGCTGCTCGGCGCGCCGCGCCGCGTCGGTCGTCGTGAACTTGCCGCCAGGATTGCGGACCAGACCATGAGTGAATTCACGCCTCTCGTTCGACGCGAGGAGATCGACTTCCTGCTGTTCGACTGCCTGGGCCATGCCGGCCACGAAGCGCGCGACGTCTTCGAAGCGACCCTGGACGTCGCCACGCGGCTGGCCACCGACGTCTTCGTGCCGCTCGGCCCCAAGGCCGATGTGATCGTGCCCGAAGCCGCCGGGCTCGAAGCCGCGGCGCTGGCCGGCGCAAGCGGCCTCTACGCCTGCAGCGATGAGGCGTTCGCTAGTTGCTGAGCCCTCGCGAGGCGCGGATTTCGTAGGTCATGGATGTCTCCCACACCACGCTTCTCGACGGTGTGGTCTGGACCCCGATGGCGGACGGTCACGACGAGGTGGACTTGCTCGAGTGCGGAAGGCTGGAAATCGAGAAGGGCGGCGTCTGCCAAAACGTGAAAGCGGGGCAGTTCATCCACAGCCCGGCCGATGACGTGCCCGACGCCCTGCGGGCCCTTACAGACAGCGTGGTGATCCGCCACCGGTCACCCTGCGTTCGCGAGTGACGAGCGGCTGCGGCGGTCCCAGCGGCTTTACTCGCCCTGGTCTTGCCGCAGGCGCTCGCCGAATGGGATTTCGCTTTCGTCGATCATCATCGGATCTCGCGCGACCAGATTGAGGACGCGGGTCGGCCCGCGACCGCCGGCGACATAGGCGTGCGGCAGCTCGCAATTGAAGAGGGCCGTTCCGCCCACCGGTAGAAGCTGCGGCTCCCGACCCACGAAGTGGAGCTGCAAGGTCCCCTTCAGCACATAGGTGAACTCAATTCCCTGGTGGGCCTGGAGGCCGCCGGCCTCCTCCACGGTTCGGGCGGAGACATCGAAGATCAGGGGTTGGACGATCGAGCTCAGCGGCGAGTTCACGTGAGGCGCGATGTAGCTGTACCCCGAAATGGAGACGCTGTCGGAGGTGTCCGGCAGAGAGATGCTCACCTGCTGATCTGGGGATTGCGCCCCGTGCGGCCCCATCAGCGTCGGCCATGACAGCTTCAGCCCGGTCATCAGCTTGACGAGCACGCTGAAGGTCGGCGCCATCTTGTTGGTTTCGATCCGCGACAGCGTCGCCGAGGGGATGCCGGTCGCTTCGCTGGCGGCGGTCAGGGACAGGCCGGCCGCCTCCCGAAACCCGCGGATCCGCTGGCCGAGCCGACTCGTGACGTCGTGCGCATCGGCGTCTCGGCGCCAGGCCGAACGCTCACGCTCGGTCTCCCCGGCCACGGATTTCGGAGAGTTTTGGGCCGTCTTCGGCGCCTCTTTCGACCTGGTCATCTCTCGGCTATCCCGCGGACTCATCGATGCCCCGCTCGAACAAATCCGGAGCGGCTTTGTCGCACGCGCCGTCGGAGGCGGTCAAACGGAGGTGTGCTGCAACGCTACCGATCCGTAGGGAAATCTTCTTGCGGAACGGTAAAGCTCTGCGGACTGCTGCAATAACAGCCGTGAGCGTCACATGGCCTCGCCTAGAAGCTCGGCGGCATGCCGACGCTGATCACCTGCCACGGCCTCTCGTCGGGCTGCGGAAACGATGGAGCAGGGTGCTCGGAAAGAGATAGGCGTCGCCTGGGCCGAGGACCCGCGTCTGTCCATCAACAGGGAGCTCGAAGCGGCCATAGACAACGACACCGCCCTCTTCACCTTCGTGCTGCAGCATTACTCGTTCGCTATCGGCGCCGGGCTAGTAGGTCTCGACGAGGATTTGGAGGCGGCGGTCCCGGTTGAAGGCGCCGACCTGTCGATAGGAGCCGCCGCCGCCCGCGATCTCCAGAAGGTCCTCCGCGCGGAAGAAGATGTTGGCGTCCGGCGGCAGCTCGAAGCTGAAAAATTCGGCGAGCGACACGTCGATGCCGTCAAGCAGGCGCTTCAGCGAACCCACCGATGGGCTTGAGCGCCCGCTTTCGATCAGGGACACCCGTACTGCTTGACGCCTGCGCGACGGGCCAGCCCACGTTGGCTCAGGCGCTTGCGTTCGCGAACCGAATTCAGGCGGGCGGCGACGTCGGACATGCTGCGCCAACTGCGCATCATTGTGGCCGATAGGAAAATATTGGCATATAAAACAACGCATTACCTATCCGTAATAATAGGCTTGCAAGCCAGGGGGGATTGCGCTTTTTTGTGTAGGTATGACCGATCGGTAAGGGGCTCCCATTGAACGGCCACCAATCGAAGGGACGATCCTGTGACCCAGTACATTCCGACCAGCGGTCTGCAATTGCGGTCGATCATCAAGGCCAGCGGTGAACTGGAGCTGTCGCTCGTCGACACGCCGGTGGAGACGCCGAAGGAAGGCGAAGTCCTGGTGCGGGTCGAAGCCGCGCCGATCAATCCGTCCGACCTCGGCCTGCTGCTCGGGCCTGCGGACATCTCGACCGCCAGGGTGGCCGCCGGAAAAGTCGTGGCCGACACGCCTAAAGCCGCTCTGCGCAGCCTTGCCGCTCGGATCGGGCAGTCCATGCCGGTCGGCAACGAAGGCGCCGGCATGGTGATCGCCGCGGGTCCCGACGCCGCCTCCCAGGCCTTGATCGGACGCACCGTCGCGATGGTGGGCGGGGCGATGTACGCCCAGTACAGGACGCTGGGGTTGGACGACATCCTGGCCTTACCGGATGGGACCAAGCCCGCGGACGGGGCGTCCTGCTTCATAAACCCGCTGACGGCGCTCGGCATGGTCGAGACGATGCGGATGGAAGGTCACACGGCGCTGGTCCACACTGCTGCGGCCTCGAACCTCGGCCAAATGCTTCAGAAGATCTGCGCCGCCGACGGTGTGCCGCTGGTGAACATCGTGCGCAGTCCAGAGCAGGCGCAAATCCTGCGGAACCTCGGCGCGGCCTATGTGCTCGACTCCACCTCCGCCAAATTCACGGCCGAGTTGCTCGCGGCGGTGTCGGCGACCAACGCGACTCTGGGCTTCGACGCCATCGGCGGCGGCAGGCTGGCAAGCCAGATCCTGACGGCGATGGAAGTCGCCCAGAGTGCGAAGGCCGACCGCTACAGCCGCTATGGTTCCGACGTGCACAAGCAGGTCTATGTCTACGGCGCCCTGTCGGCCGCGCCGATCGAGCTTGGCCGTAGCTTCGGCATGGCCTGGGGCGTGGGGGGATGGCTGCTCTGGCCGTTTCTGTCGCGGCTGGGCCCGACGGGCGTGCAGCGAATGCGTCAACGGGTCGTCGCCGAGCTCAAGACCACGTTCGCCAGTCACTACACAGCCGAAGTATCGCTGCAGGAAGCCCTGCAACTGGACACCATCGCGGCCTACAGCCGCAGAACGACCGGCGAAAAATACCTGATCAACCCCGCGAAGGTCTAGGTCGACAGCCGCGTATGATCGGCCCGATTACTGAAGGCGAGCATTATTGGCGCCCGCGCCGGGGTCGGCGGCTTGGAGGGCGCCCGTCACCATACGCGCGAATTGGTCGGCGAATCGCTCGTCGATCGAATCCCGGGTGACCACCAGGCGCCAGTAGAGCGGGCCGGCCATGAAATCGAGGGCGAGATCGATGTCGACCATCTCGCTGATCTCCCCTCGGGCGATAGCGCGCTTGATGATCTCGGCGGCGTGCAGGCGCTTGGGCTGTTGGAAGTTCTCGCGGATAATCTGCCCAAGCCGGGTGTCACGGTTCATCTGGTTGTAGAGATCGGGCAGGATCTTCCACGCTAAAGGGCGGTTCAGAAGCGGGAGAGTGCGCTTGGCGTATTCGCGCATCTCCTCGAGAAGTGAGCCGCGGTCCTCGACCGTGATGATCGGGATGCTGACCTGTTTGAGAAGGTCGATGACAAGCTCTTCCTTGCCCTTCCAGCGCCGGTAGAGCGCCGGCTTGCCGACACCGGCGCGGCGCGCCACCGCGCCCATCGAAAGGCTGGCATAGCCAAAGCGCGCTAACTCGATGAGCGCGGCCCGCAGCAAGGCCTCCGTATGGTCGGCTCGCAGGGCCGCGGCGCCAAGCGGCTGGGGCGTAGGAAGGGCGGGCTCAACTCTCATCATTCGCCCTCCATACGACAGTTTTTCGTTGCAATCCATAAACAGGCCTATATCGTCGCGTCGTAACGGACCCGTTACGACGTGTCATACCCGTAACGGGTACGCGCGCTAACGGCTCTAAGCACCATCAAGTGATTGGAGTTTGCGCGTATGTCGTCGATTAAACCGAACGGGGTTCTGTCTCTGGTCGAAAAGCAGCTCGATGCGCTGCGCACCGGCGACATCCCGGCCTGGCTGGAGACATGGCACGACGAAGGTGTGATCGAGTTTCCGTTCGCGCCGCCCGGCTACAACAAGCGCGTCGAGGGTAAGGCCGCCATTTCCGAATACATGAGCGGCTTCCCCAGCAAGATTAAACTCGACAGGCTGGAAGTCGTTTCACAACTCGAATCCGTCGACGGCAACCAAGGCTTCTTCGAGTTCACCTGTAAGGGGACTGTCGTCTCCACCGGCAAGCCGTACGATCAGCACTATGTCTGCATGCTGCAGCTGAAGGACGGGAAGGTCGTGCTCTATCGCGACTTCTGGAATCCGCTGGTCGCCATCGAGGCGTTTGGCGGAGCCGACGCCTTCATCAACGCCTTGCACGCCAGGGCGTCCTGATCATGGCGTCTGTTACCAAAGTCCTCGTGACGGGTGGCACCGGAAAGACCGGACGCGGCGTCGTACGGACTCTCGAAAGCCAGGGCGTCGCCGTCAGGACGGCCTCCCGTCACCCCACCGGAAGGAACGCCGTGCGCTTCGACTGGATGGATGAAGGCACCTATGACGCGGCTCTGGATGGGGTCGACGGCATCTATCTTGTGGCGCCGGCCGGCGTGCTCGACCCCGCGCCGGTGATGTCGGGCCTGATCGAACGAGCGATCGCGCGCGGCGTCCGACGCTTTGTCCTGTTGAGCTCTTCCGCCATTCCGATGGACGGGCCAGCCACGGGCAAGGTCCACCGAGTGCTGGCCGACTGCGCGCCGGAGTGGGTGGTCCTGCAGCCGTCCTGGTTCATGCAGAACTTCACGGTGGCGCACCATGGCGACAGCATCAGGCGCGAGCGGAAGATCTATTCGGCGACCGGCGAGGCTCCAATCGCCTTTATCGACGCCGACGACATCGGCGAGACGGGCGCCGCCTGCCTTTGCGCCGATCAGCTGCCGAATGACGGTGTCATCCTAACCGGGCCGCGAGCCCACACCTATGACGAAGTGGCCGCGCTGATTTCGGAGGCGTCCGGGGCGCGGGTCGAGCATGTGCGCCTGAACCAGGAGCAACTCGCGCGTCGCTTCAACGCGGTCGGTCTACCCAACGACTACGCCGAACTACTTGCCCAGCTTGACGCGTTTCTTGCCGGCGGGAGCGAGGCGCGGACCACGGACCACGTGGCCGTGCTCACAGGTCATCCGGCACGCTCGTTCAAGGCCTTCGCTCAATTGAACCGCGATAGCTGGAAGGCCTGAGCAGGCGTTCGGCCGGGCGGCCTGCTGGGCCGCCTCCCTACGGAACACGCATAACCAGGCGGCAAGGCGGGTTCGCCTGAGGCGCCGCAATAAAATGGGGGAAATCCTAGATGGACCGGAAATATAGGGCGCTCTGCGCTTCAGGATTGGCGATCACCGCAAGCCTTGCCGCCGCGGAGGCCGCATTGGCTCAGAGTGCGCCGGAGGCCGCAGGCGAGCCCGTCAGTCTCGAAGAAGTGGTGGTGACGGCGCAGCACCGTTCCGAGAACGTGCAGACCACAGCCCTGTCCGTTTCGGCGCTCGGGGGTGACGAGCTCGCTGCCCGACATATCGACAATGTCCAGGGCCTGTCGGCCGCCATCCCGAACGTGAATTTCGGGACCTATAACGGATCGGCGCGCGTCAGCATTCGTGGAATCGGCGACGACGCCATCAGCCCGGGTGCCGAAGCGCGTACGGCCTTCCACGTCGACAGCGTCTATCTGAGCCGGCCGCAGGCGAGCATGGCGGGCTTCTATGATATCGACCGGGTCGAGGTCGTGCGCGGGCCGCAGGGCACGCTCTACGGACGTAACGCGACGGCCGGCGCGATCAATGTGTTGACCAAGAACCCGACCAATACGTTCGCAGGCTACGCCAAGGCCACGCTCGGCAACTATGAGCTCTACAAGGGCGAGGCCGCCGTCGGCGGTCCGCTCGGCGGCGGCTTCTCCGGACGCCTGGCCGCGCAGATCACCTCGCGTGGCGGATACGGCCACAACATCACCGCTGGCGGTGACGTGGATGATGAGGAGACGCGCAGCGTTCGCGCCAAGCTGCGATACGAATTCTCGCCTGATATCGACCTTGTCTTGTCGGCAGACTATTTCCACCAGGACGATCACAACGGCGGTTGGCACTATCTCGGTCCCGGCAGTCCCGGCCTGACGCCGTTCGCCAACCAGCTGGGCGGCGCCATTCCGCTGGATCGCTATGACGTCTCCGGCAATGTCCCGTCGCGCACCAGGCGTGAAACCGGCGGCGTCTCGGCGACGCTGAACGCCAATATCGGCGGGGCGAACTTCACGTCGATCTCAGCCTATCGCGAGCTGGATAGCCGGACGCTCACCGACTACGACATGACCGACCTCGACCTGGCGCTCTACGACATCCGAGAGAAGGCCGATCAGTTCAGCCAGGAATTCCGTCTGCAGTCGGACTACGCCCGTGGCCATTGGCTGGTTGGCGCCTATTACTTCAAGGAAAGCGGACATGGTTCGCTCGCCATCCCGCTCGACCAGCGCCTCTACTTCGGACCGCCAGGATATGTTCAAGGGTATTATATCGAAGGCGATCTCGACACCGAAGCCTATGCGGTCTTCGGCCAAGCCGACTTCGCAATCAACGACTCGCTTTCCCTGGTTCTGGGCGGGCGGTACAGCAGCGAACGCAAGTCCATCGACGAAGGGCTCGCTTTCGATACGCTGACGCCGTTCAACGGTGTCGTCGCACCCGGACCATTGTTCACGAACGAGGATTCGGAGCGTTGGAGCGACTTCACGGTGCGCGCGAGCGTGGAATACAAGCCGACCTCCAACATCTTCATCTACGCGACCTATGCCGAGGGCTTCAAGAGCGGCGGGTTTAATCTTGGCGGGCTCCAGCCGGCGTTCAATCCTGAGAAGCTGAAGGACTACGAGGCCGGGATCAAGGCCGAGTGGTTCGACCGTCGCCTGCGGACTAATATTTCAGTCTTCAAATATGACTATAACGACCTTCAGGTCACCAAGGTGGTCGATGCTTCGCTGCGCGTCGAGAACGCGGCGCGCGCCAAGCTCTACGGCGCCGAGTTCGAGGTCGAGGCGCGGCCGATCGCGGGATTGGAGCTTGGCGCCAACGTCTCGCTGCTGCACAGCAAGTACACAAGGTTCGAGACCCAGGATCCGGCGCGCGCTGCCCTCGGACTACTCGATCTCGCCGGCAATGAGCTAAACCAGGCGCCGAGCTACAGCGTATCGCTCAGCGCTGAGTATACGGCGCCCGTGGCCTCGGGCGACCTGACGCTGCGCGGCGAAGGGCACTTCGTCGACGATGTCTACTTCACCCCGTTCAATCTTTCCTACGTCGGCCAGCCGTCCTTCGAGAAATTCAACCTGTTCGCCACCTATGAGCCGAGCGAGGGGAACTGGACGCTGCAGCTATTCGCTCGGAACATTGGAGACAAGATCACGCGGGCATCGGCCGTCGTCGGGTCGGGTCTCGCCGGCTTCCCCATTTCAGGAAGCTACGCGCCACCTCGAACCTATGGCGTCGAAATCGGCTATCGCTTCTAGGTTCTTGCGCGCGAGGGAGGGTGTCTGGCGCAGATCAGGCGGGGGGACCGAAGTAAGAAGTCTCACGGCCTTGGAAAGTCTGCACCCGACGCTCAGGACATGGTTGCCGTTTGATCATAGCCCTCGCGCGCGGCCTCGATGACGGGGCGGCGCGCCACGTCACGCAGCGCTTGCGGTAACGCTGTCGGGTGCCATGGCGACATTCTTGGTCGAAATTTGGAAAGCTCGAAAGGCTGAGGCGAATTCTGGTCAATGAGTTCCGCCGCGCCGCGGAACGTCCGGTTCCCGCGCTGGCCCCAATGTCCGCTGCTGGCGCTGATCAGACCTAGTAATCCGTTCAAGCCAGTCGCGCGAAAAGCGACGAGCCAGATCGAGGGCCAATGCGGCGTGCACCACGGGTCCGCCGAGTCAGCGGATGAGAACCCTGTCGAAGCGGTGCTTCACGCTGCGCACGAGTTCTCGCGTATCGAGTTCGTTGACGCCTCCGAGCAAGCCAAGCCGACCATGGATGAACGCCACCAGTTCTTCCCGATCGCGCACTGTGACCAGCACGACCACATTGTAGCGGCCGGCTGTCAGACCGACAAAGCTGATCTCGTCCCACTCGGCGGCGGCCTCGGCGACTGCGCGGGCCCTGGCCGGCTGGACCACCATCCGCACCATCGCGGTCGCGCTTCGGCCCGTCACTCCGGCGCTCATCACGGCCGCGAGCTGGACCGCCTTGGCGTCGAACAGGCGGCGTAGCCGGTTGCGCACCGTCCCCTCTGAGACCCCCAGGGACCGCGCCACTTCGCGGTTGCTCTGACGCCCGTCGCGCTTGAGCAATTCCACGATGCTTCGATCAAGATCGTCGAGCTGGATCATAGGCTCTCAAGTTCGCCGTATTCGGATCGGTACTTGAGCGCCTCGAGCACCACGAGACTCTCGATTGCGGCCACACCCTCAATGCCGGCGATCTGGGCCTCGAGGACGTGAAGCAAGTCGGCCCGATCCCGCGCGAAAACCTGTACGATGAGCTCGGGTGAAGTCATCGTGATGCTCACGCTCCCCGTCTGTTCGAGCGCCGCCAGTTCCACTGCCGCGGCCTCGGCGGCGCGGCCGGAAACGAAGACGTCCACCAGGGCGACGAGCTCATAGCCGAGCGCCCAGATGTCTTCCTGCGCCGTGACGCGCACGAGTTTCCGTTCCGCCAGGCTGCGGATGCGATTCGCGATCGTGACCTCGGAGACCCCTAGGCCTTCGGCCATGTCGCGGTTGAGGGCGCGGGGCTCTCGACGTAGCGCCTCGATGATTCCCTCATCCAGTGCGTCGAGACCGTTTCGTCCAAGGTCTTCTGACACCCGCTGCTCCCTGCACGCGCGTTCTGATGCATCCATGACATCGCCCGGCCGCAGCCGCTGCGCAAGCGCCCGACCCTCTGCAGCGCAAAATGATGTGCCGATAAAAAAGGGCTTTGGTTTGCGTAAAAAATGGTGACGTATGATACGCAAGATAACGACGAACAGAAGGTTAGGGAGGGGCGTGGCTGATCTGATCATCAAGGGCGGCACGATCGTGGACGGAACCCGCACCGCGCGGTTCATCGCGGATATCTCCATACGGGGCGGGGTGATCGAGAAGATCGGACGTGACCTGCCGGTTGAGGGCGCGGCGCGGGTCATCGATGCGACCGGCCGGATCGTCGCGCCGGGAGTGATCGATCCGCACACGCACTACGATGCTCAGGTGCACTGGGACCCCTACTGCACCAACTCCGGCTGGCACGGAAACACCACGGTTGTGGTGGGGAACTGCGGCTTCGGGTTCATGCCCTGTCGCCCCGTCGACCGCGACCGATACATGCTCATGATGGAGAACACCGAGCAGGTGCCGCTGGCGGCCATGCGCGAGGCCCTGCCATGGACTTGGGAGACGTTTCCCGAGTGGATGGAGCACATGCGCCAGCTCGCCAAGGGCGTGAATCTGGCGGCTTACATGCCCCTCAACTCACTGATGATCTACGTCATGGGCTACGATGCGGCGAAGTCGCGAGGCGCCACGGCCGACGAGCGGGCGATCATGCGCGATCTCCTGAACGAGGCCATGGACGCCGGGGCGATCGGCTTCGGGTTCTCGTACCTGAACGAGTTCAACACCCACAAGGCCCACCAGCGCGCTTTCGGGCGGCGGTCAGTCGGGCTTGGCCAGGAGTGCGCGCAGTTCGGCCTTGGCGACCTTTTCCAGGGTGGAGCGGGGCAGGGCGTCGACGAGGCGCACCTCGTGCGGCCGCTTGAAGCTGGCCAGGGCGTCGGCGCAGGCCGCCGCGATGCGGTCGGCCAGGGCGCCGTCCTGGCCCGGGCGGGGGATGACGAAGGCCACGGGAACCTCGTCGAGCATGGGGTGGCGGCGGCCGACCACGGCGACCTCCGCGACGCCGGGGACGGCGGCGATCACGCGCTCGATTTCCGAGGCCGCGACGTTCTCGCCGCCGACCTTGAGCATGTCTTTCGAACGGTCGGCGAAATAGAGGAAGCCGTCGGCGCCCAGGCGCACCCGGTCGCCCGTGGCGAAGAGACCGTCCGCGGTGAAGGCGGCGGCGGTCGCCGCCGGGTCCCCGGCGTATTCGAGGAAGAGCGACAGCCCACGGCGGCCGCGCACGAAGAGGTCGCCGGTCTCGCCGGGGCCAACGGGCTCGCCCGCCTCGTCCAGCACCAGGATCTCGTAGGCCGGAGAGGGCCGGCCCATGGACATCGGCGCATCCGGCAGGTGCGCCGAGCCCACCACGCCGTGGGCCACCGTCTCGGTCATGCCCCACCAGCCGATCGTCTTCACGCCGAAGCGGGCGTCGGTGGCCGGCTCGCAGACGGCGTTGCCCCATAAGCGGTAGCTGTGGTCCGGCGGCGTCGGCTGGTCGAGGAGCGCCTTGACGCAGAAGGGCACCACCGAGGTCCAGGTGCAGCCGTGCCTGAGCGAGACCGGCCAGAAGCGAGAGGCCGAGAACCGGGGCGCCAGCACGACGCTCGCGCCGGCCCAGAGCGAGGCCAGGACCGAATAGACCTGGGCGTTGGTGTGGAAGAGCGGCAGGTGGGTGAAGTGCACGTCCTCGGCGCGCAGGTCCTCGTGCAGGGCGCAGACCCGCGCGCCCCATAGCGCGTTGGCGTGGGTCCAGAGCACCGCCTTGGGCCGGGCGGTGGTGCCGGAGGTGTACTGGATGCCGAAGGGCGCCCAGGGATCGTGCGGCCGTTCGGCGAGGGCTTCGGGCGCTCCGTCGATCGCCGCGAAGGCCTCGAAGCCGGAGACGTCGGCGTCCGGCGCGGCGCCGTTG
>Ga0075012_10002303_pt1 | contig 18857 bp, 16 predicted proteins | sample All_14_2_FD_71474 | JGI IMG/M metagenome (GOLD analysis project Ga0075012, IMG submission 71474) | Freshwater microbial communities in response to fracking from Pennsylvania, USA - Allegheny Zone_MetaG_DW_15 | ecosystem: Environmental > Aquatic > Deep subsurface > Groundwater > Drilled... | reverse complement strand
TTTCACAGGCGAGGCCCGCGTCACGGACGTCTCGCGCCTGTCCGCCGGTGCTTCGGGGTCTTTTGGCGGGCCGATCCGGGCGACATCCTCGGCCGGCGGCGGCACGTGGACGCTCGGCTTTGACGGGCGGGCCCGCGAGCTGGCGACAGGCATGGACGAGCTGGACCGCCTGCTTGGCCCGGCACCGTCGCTGGATCTGGCCGGAACGCTTCGGGGCGGTCGCATCGAGGTGACCAATGCCGTCCTTGAAGGTGAACAGGGTCAGGCGACCGGCCGTGGCCTGATCGAAGCCAATGGCGAGCTCAAGCTGGCGGTCGACTGGACGGCCTCGGGCCCGTTCGGCGTCGGCCCGGTCGAGATCGACGGTGCCATGCAGGGCGACGGCGCCCTGACCGGCACCATGGCCGAGCCCCGGCTGGACCTTACGGCAGGCTTCGAATGGGTGGCGGTCGGGCCGATGGATCTGCGCGAAACGCGACTGGTGCTCAGTTTCCGCCGGGGCGCGGACGCCTCGGACGGCCGGGTGGCCATAACGGGTGCCTCCGCCTTCGGGCCTGCCCGAGCCGTCGCCAACTTCTATCTCGGGGACGACATCATTCGCCTCAGCGAGGTGGATATTGACGCCGGCGGACTGGTGGCGCGCGGCTCCATCGGCCTGTCGAACAGCTTCCCGTCCAGCGCCGATCTGGCGTTCACCGCGCGGCCCGGAGCCTTCCTCAGTGCCGGGGAGATCAATGGGCGCCTGCGCCTGACCGACGCGCCCGGACAGGACGCGGCCCTGATCGCGATCACGGGACGGGGTGTACGCCTCGCGGGCTCTCCCTACGTCATACGCACACTTCAACTCGGCGGCCGGGGCTCGCTTGACCGCCTGCCCTTCCACGTCGTGCTCGACGTCGGTGGCCCCACGCCTGTGCAGTTTGAGGGCGATGCCGTCTATTCCCGGACGGACGCCGCCCAGTCCCTGACCCTGGCCGGTGGCGGACAGGTTCGCGACGTCGACTTCTCGACACGCAATCCGATGGTGATCGCCTTCGCCGAAGACGGCCACGTGGCGCGCGTCGATATGAATGTTGGCGGCGGCATCCTGATGGGTGAACTGCGTCAGGGCGAGGACTCGGTCGTGGTTCAAGCTGATCTGACCCGCGTCGAGCTTGGATCTGTCCTTGAGGACCTGCGGGGCCGGGTCACGGGCCGGGTCTCGCTGCGCGGATCGGGCGATGACCTCTCGGGATCGGCCAATGTCTCGCTGGCCGGGGTGCGCAGTATCGATGCCCCCGCCGACATGACCATCGATGGCACGCTGGACGCCACCTTGATCGGGGACCGCCTCGATCTGGAACTGGTAGCCCAGGGCGAGGGCTCGGTTGATGCGCGGATCGATCTGATCCTGCCGGTGGTGACATCGGCCTCGCCGCTGCGGCTGGCTATCGCCCGGACCGGGGACCTATCGGGCGAGGTGGACATCAGCGGGCAGATCAAGCCGATCTGGGACGTCTTCGTCGGCGGCGAGCGCAGCCTGGCCGGACAGGTCGAGGCGCGCGCCACCCTGGGCGGCAGTCTGAACGCCCCCCGCGTGAACGGCACCCTGACCCTGGCCAACGGAAATTTCCGAGACTCGGCTTCGGGTCTGCGGCTCGCCGATATAGAACTGGACACGCGCTTCGACGACACGACCGCCCTGATCCAGACTTTCTCGGCCACCGACGGCTCGGGCGGGGCGGTGTCCGGGAACGGACGCGTCGGTCTGCGCGAAGGCAGCGGCTCCTCGCTCAAGCTGGACTTCCGCCGTTTCCGGATGATCGACAACGAGATCGCCAGGGCCAGGGGTTCGGGCGAGCTGACGGTCACCCGTGCCACGGATGGCAATATCACCCTCGTCGGCGATCTTACGGTTGACGAGGCCCTGATCGAACCGGAGTTGCCGGGCAACAACGGCATCGTCAGCATGGACGTGGTCGAGATCAATCGCCCCGGTGGTGACCCGGACACCGACGCTGAGGAGCGCTCGCGGGGTCCCCAGATCGGGCTGAACATCGGCATCCGCTCGCGCGGGGGAAATATCGAGGTCTCGGGTCGCGGCCTGAACGTGCTGATGAACGTGGACGCCCGGGTGCGTGGCACGCTCAACCGCCCGACCCTGTCAGGAACCGCGCGGGTCGTGCGCGGCGACTATGAGTTCGCGGGCAAGCGGTTCGTCTTTGACGAGGATGGCTATGTCGAGCTTTCAACCGACCCCGCCCTGATCCGCCTGAACCTCGAGGCCATTCGCGAGGACCCGGTTCTGACGGCCAGCATCCGCGTGACGGGCACCGCCGAAAAGCCCGAGATCGCCCTGACCTCGACCCCTGCCCTGCCCCAGGATGAAATCCTGTCGCAGGTGCTGTTCGGCCGCTCGGCCTCGCAGCTGTCGCCGGTGGAGGCCGCCCAGCTGGCCTCAGGGGTCGCTTCGCTGGCGGGCGGCGGAGGCTTTGACGTGATCGGCGGCCTCAGGGAACTGGCCGGCCTCGACCGGCTGTCGTTCGGCGGCGAAGCCTCGGCCCTGACCGTGGCGGGCGGGCGCTATATCTCGGATGACGTTTATCTGGAGGTCATCGGGGGCGGCGAAGGCGGCGCGGCGGTCAGCGTGGAATGGCAGGTCCGGCGCAATCTGGCCGTCACCTCGCGCTTCGGCGGCCAGGGCGAGGCCAGCCTTTCCGTCCGCTGGCGCCGCGAGAGCCGCCGTCCCGGCGAAAGCCGGGACCGAAGGTCCAACCGCGACAACTAGCTGTTCGGGAATTCGGCCTTGTTCAGCTGGGCCAGTTTCGACGCACCGCGGAAACCTGCGATGTGCAGCACAAGTTCAACGAGCAGTACGACAAGGCTGAGCGCGGACAACCAGATGGATGCTTGCATGCCTGCGGGGACATTCACCTGGTTCACCATCATCAGTCCGTAGAAGGTCGAAGCCAGACCAAGGGCCACCAGAACGATAAACAGGATCGGGATAAACCGGTTGGGCTTGGCCCATTGAACCAGACCCAGTATCGCCTGCACCACCACCATGGCGATCGAGAAGAACACGGCTGCGCTGGCCATGACGCCGGCCATGCCCGCGACTTCGGGGTCGCCCTGGGCGTTCTCGACCATCATGGCTTCCATGGCTTCTGTGCCGGCACCCATGGTTTTAATCACCCCAAAGATCCCGAAGGCGACGCCAAGGGCGATGGCGAGCGCACTGGCGCGGGCTGCCGCCACGGCCTCCGGCCGCGTGTTGATGGGCGCCGTCGGATTGATCGCCTTGAGCCAGTCAGCCATGTGGATACTCCCCTGATGAGACCGGCAGCTTGGCACGCGCGGCCACGGGTTGGAAGCGAGTGACCCTTCACCTTTGCTGGAAGGGTCGCTAGGGTCCGCCCGCATGCAGATACGCCCTGAGGACCAGATCGTGCTCGACCACGTCGCGGCACGCCGTGATGACCTGATCGAACGCGCGATCGACTGGGCCAACGTCAACTCCGGCAGCCGCAATGCCGCCGGTCTGGACCGCGTGCTGACCGCCATCGAGCGGTCGGTGGCACACCTGCCCTGCTTGGTCGAACGCGTGGAAACCGCCGCGTCAAGCCGCATTGAGGACGATGGCACCGAAGTGCCCCTGAATTTCGCGCCGGCGCTCAAGCTGACGCTGCGGCCCGAGGCTCCGGTCCAGATCGTGCTGACCGGCCACTATGACACTGTGTTCGATGCCGACAGCCCGTTCCAGACGGTCGGCACCCGCGAGGACGGCGCCCTGCACGGGCCGGGCATCGCGGACATGAAGGGCGGCATCTCGGTGCTGCTCGGCGCGCTGGAGGCCGTTGAACTGCACCCCAACAAGGCGCGGGTCGGCTGGACCGTCCTGTTATCGCCGGATGAGGAAATCGGCTCGCCCGGCTCGGCACCTTTGCTTGCTGAACTGGGGGCGCGCGGCCATCTGGGCCTGACCTATGAACCCTCCCTGCCCGACGGCAGTCTGGCAGGCGCGCGCAAGGGCAGCGGCAATTTCCACATCGTCGTGCGCGGCAAGTCAGCCCATGCGGGGCGGGCCTATCATGAGGGCGTCAACGCCATGGCCGGCGCGGCGCGGCTGGCCACGGCCCTCGACGACCTGAACGGCCAGCGCGAGGGCGTGACCGTCAATGTCGCGCGGATTTCCGGCGGAGCGCCGCTGAACGTCGTCGCCGACACGGCGGTGGTCCGGTTCAACGTTCGCGTGCCGGATCCCCAGGCCGCCGACTGGACCCTGGCGCAGATTCAGGACCTCGCCTCCCGACCGCCGATTCAGGGGGCCACGGTTGAGCTGCATGGCGGCTTTACCCGTCCGCCCAAGCCGATGGACGCCGCCCAGACCGAGCTGTTCGAAGCGGTGCGTCAGGCTGGTGAGCTGCTGAACCAGACCCTGCGCTGGCAGCCTTCAGGCGGCGTCTGCGAGGGCAACAATCTGCACGCGGCAGGCCTGCCCAATATCGATACGCTGGGCGTCATCGGCGGCGCTATCCATTCGGATCAGGAATACGCCTGGCCGGACAGTTTCGTCGAGCGGGCCCAATTGTCCGCGCTCATCCTGTGCAAGGTGGCGTCGGGCGAGATTGACGCCCACCACCTCAAACAGCTTCGTCTTCAGTCCAGGTAGGTTTCATGCTGGTCGTTCGCCCCGCCGGTCCCGGCGATCTGGATTCCCTGCTGGAACTGGCCATCCTGTCCGGACCCGGCTTCACCAGCCTGCCCGAGGATCCGGACCAGTTGTCCGAACGGCTGGACCTGAGCCGCGACAGCTTCACCGGCAAGATCGAGGCGCAGGAGCGCTGGTACACCCTCATGCTCGAGGAATCCGACACCGGTGACGTGGATGGCGTCGGCTCGGTCAAGGCGGCGGTCGGGCTGCACCGGCCGTTCTTCAGCTTCCGGGTGGTGAACAACACCCAGTCCTCGCCCTCGCTCGGCATCAAGCTGGAACAGAAGACCCTGGTGCTGGTCAATGAATGTACGGGCTGGTCCGAGGTCGGTTCGCTGTTCCTGAAGGCTGACCGGCGCAAGGGCGGGGCCGGACGCCTGCTCAGCCAATCGCGCTATATGCTGATCGGCGCCGAGCCCGACCTGTTCGCCGACACGGTTCTGGCCGAACTGCGCGGCGTCTTCACGCCCGACGGCGCCTGCCCCTTCTGGGATCATGTGGCGCACAAATTCTTCCCGATGGAGTTCGATGAGGCCGATCGGATGACCGGCTCGACCGACAAGCAGTTCATTCTGGATCTCGCCCCGCGCCACCCGGTCTATGTCGAGCTGCTGCCCGAACCGGCGCGCGCCGTGATCGGCAAGGTCCACCCCCAGGGCGTACCCGCCATGGCCCTGCTGGAATCCGAGGGCTTTCGGCCCAACGGTCTGGTGGACATCTTCGATGCCGGGCCGACGGTCACCTGTCGTCGTGACGACATCCGCACGGTGCGCGACGCCCGCCGCCTGACCGTGAAGATCGAGGCCGAGGTCGAGGCCGAGCTGCCCAGCCTGATCTCGACCGATCACGTCACGGGCTTTCGGGCCGTGCGCCAGAAGGCCGCCATCGACGGTGATACCGTGATCCTCAACGCCGAGACCGCCGCCGCCCTCAAGGTGCGGGCCGGTGATACGGTGCGCGTGAAAAGCTGACCTGTAAGGACCCCGCATGACCACCTTTGCTTCCATCGATCCCGCAACTGGCGACATCGTCTGGGAGGGACCGGCCTCGACCGGCGGCGAGGTGGAGCAGGCTGCGGCCCGCGCGCGCGTCGCCTTCCCCGACTGGGCCGACCGACCGCGTCAGGACCGGATTGATGCCGTGAAGCGCTATCAAGCCGTACTGAAGGCGCGCGCGCCCGAGATCGCCGAGGCCATCAGCCGCGAGACCGGCAAGCCTCTGTGGGAAACCCGGACCGAGGCCACGGCCATGCAGGGCAAGGTCGACATCTCGATCCGGGCCTATGACGAGCGGACCGGCGAGCGCACGTCCGAGACCGGCTTTGGCCGCGCCACCCTGCGCCACCGACCGCATGGTGTGGCGGCGGTGCTTGGGCCCTTCAACTTTCCAGGACACCTGCCCAATGGCCATATCGTGCCTGCCCTGCTGGCGGGCGACACGGTTGTGTTCAAGCCATCCGAGGAAACACCCCTGACCGGCCAGCTGATGGTCGAGTGCCTTAAGGAAGCTGACCTGCCTGACGGTGTCGTCAATCTGGTTCAGGGCGGGCGCGACGTCGGCGCGGCCCTGCTGGATCAGGACATCGACGCCCTGATGTTCACCGGCTCAGGCGCGGCCGGTGCCCATTTCAAACGCCACTTTGCCGACAACCCCCATGTGATCCTGGCCCTGGAACTGGGCGGCAACAATCCGCTGGTGGTGTGGGATGCCGCCGACGCTGAGGCCACCGCCGGGATCATCCTCCAGTCTGCCTTCATCACCTCTGGCCAGCGGTGCTCGTGCGCCCGTCGGCTGATCCTGCCGGAGGGGCAGCAGGGCGATGCCATCGTCGACGCTGTCGTCGCCCTGGCAGACCGGATTGTCTTCGCCCCGTGGGACAGCGATCCTGAGCCCTACGGCGGTCCGCTGATCTCGAACCGCGCCGCCAGCGCCGCCCTCCATGCCCTGCAGCAGCGCATCGATGCCGGGGCCCGGGTGATCCGCGCATCGGGTCCGATCGAGGGGCTATCCGCCGCTTTTGTTCAACCGTCAATCATTGACACGACTGGTGTCGAGGTACCGGACGAGGAAATCTTCGCCCCCTTCCTGCAGGTGCGCCGCGTGCCGGACTTCGATACCGCGCTTCGCGAAGCCAATGCGACGAAGTACGGCCTGTCGGCGGGTCTGGTCTCGGATGATCCGGCTAACTGGCAGCGGTTCATCCACCGCATCCGGGCCGGCGTGGTGAACTTCAATCGCCCGACCACTGGAGCCGCTGGCGACATGCCGTTCGGCGGCCTGGGCCAAAGCGGCAATCACCGACCGTCAGCCTACTATGCGGCGGACTATTGCGCCTATCCGGTCGCCAGCTTCGAGGCTGACGGCGTCCAGAACATTGAAAGCGAGATCAAAGGCTTGAGGGCGTGACTTTAGACGCAGTTGAAGCCAATGCCGATGGCCTGATCGGTCCGACCCACTCCTACGCCGGGCTGTCGCCGGGCAATCTGGCGTCGAGCCTGAACAAGGGTGAGGCGTCCAACCCGCGCGCGGCCGTGCTGCAGGGGCTCGACAAGATGAAGACCCTGGCCGATCTGGGCCTGCCCCAGTTCGTGCTGCCGCCACACGAACGGCCGGACATAGGTTTTCTGCGCTTACTGGGCTTTGCGGGGTCTGACGCGCGGGTGCTGGAGCAGGCGTGGAAGGACGCACCCTCGTTCGCCGCCGCCGCCTGCTCGGCCTCGCCGATGTGGGCAGCCAATGCGGCGACTGTGACCCCCAGCGCGGACTCCGGCGACGGTCGGGTGCACTTCACTCCCGCCAATCTGATCACCAACCTGCACCGCTCACTGGAGCACCGGCAGACGAAGCGGGCGCTGGACGCCCTGTTCCCCAACCCATCGCACTTTGCCGTGCACGACGCCCTGCCCGGCGTCAGCCACCTCGCCGATGAAGGTGCCGCCAATCACGTCCGCCTGTGCGCCGAGCACGGCGTGCCGGGGATGAACCTGTTCGTCTACGGTCGGGACGCCTTCGAGCCATGGACGGGGGCCTTCCCGGCGCGACAGACGCTTGAAGCGTCGCAGGCCATCGCCCGCCGGCATGGCATTGAGCACTGGTTCTTCCAGCGGCAGTCCGCGGAAGCCATCAACGGCGGAGTCTTCCATAACGATGTGGTTTGCGTCGGCGCGAAGACCTGTCTGTTTTATCATGAGGCGTCCTTCGACCAGCCAGACTCGGTCATCGACTACCTCGCAGGGGCCTGCGAAGACTTGTTCGAGCTCCAGCCGATCAAGGTCTCAGCAGCCGACCTGCCGCTGGCCGACGCCATCTCCAGCTATCTGTTCAACTCCATGCTGATTCAGGTCCCCGGCGACGACCGGCTGACCCTGATCTGCCCGACCGAGACCCGCGACAACCCGCGCAGCCACGCCGTGGCCGAACAGATCGGGGCCTCCAACGGCCCGATCGGTCAGGTGCGCTATGTCGATGTGCGCCAGTCGATGCGCAACGGGGGCGGTCCTGCCTGCCTGCGCCTGCGCGTGGTGCTGACCGAAGCCGAACTGGCGGCGACCAACCCGGCCATGCGGCTGACAGATGTCCTGCACGCGCGGCTCGGCGACTGGGCGAAGCGCTGGTACCGGGAGACGCTGAGCCCCGCCGATCTGGCCGACCCGGCGCTGCTGGAGGAGTCCCGAGGGGCGCTGGACGCCCTCACCGACATCCTCTCTCTAGGCGGCGACTTCTATCCGTTCCAGCGCACCTAGGCGGCGAAGCGTCCGCCCTTGGCGGCATAGGCCTGGGTACCCCGGGTGAAGACCGTATCGGTCGGCAGAATGGCATCTATGGCGATGTCGTCCTTGCCCTCAAGGCGGTCATAGATCGGGCCGAAGTCCTTCAGGGTCTCGTCCTTGAGCGCCTCCAGGCTGTCGATGACGAAATAGACCTGCTGGAAGTCGTCGATGCGGTACAGGGTGCGCATCACCCGCTCGAGATCGAAACCCAGCCGGTTGGGCGACGGGTCCTCGATCGCAAACACGCTTTCGGTCGCGGACGAGACAATGCCCGCGCCATAGATGCGCAGGTCGTCGCCTTCCTTCATCAGGCCGAATTCGACCGTGTACCAGTACAGTCGCGCCAGATTAGCCAGCATGCCGCGCTTCGCCGCCCGCTGACCGCCCTTGCCATAGGCCTCCATATAGGCGGCGAAGTCCGGGTCGGTCAGCATCGGCACATGGCCGAAGACGTCATGAAAGATGTCCGGCTCCTGCAGATAGTCCAGCTGATCGGGCTTGCGGATGAACTGCCCGGAGGGAAAGCGCCGGTTGGCCAGGTGGTCAAAGAACACCTCGTCCGGCACCAGACCCGGCACACAGACCACCGTCCAGCCCGTCAGGGCCTGCAGCTTGGGGTTCATGGTCTCGAAATCGGGGATGCCGCCGGTATTGAGATCCAGCGCCTCCAGTCCCTTCAAGAAGACGTCCGAGGCGCGTCCGGGCAGGATTTTCATCTGCCGCGCATACAGGGTGTTCCAGGTGTCGTGCTCGACCCGGGTATAGGCCGACCAGTCCTGGGGAATGGTCCAGTCTTCGGCCGCCCCCTCGGGCGGAGCTTCAAAGACATGTTCGAAATCGGACATGAGGGTCCCCTTCGCATCGGGATGAATTGGTGCCCATCCTAGGCGTTCGCGGGATCAAGGACCATATGCGCCGTGGCGAACCCGCCTCAGTGCAGGTCGACGAATCTCGGCTGCAGACGCCCTTGATCATCATGCCGGAACCAACGCTTCAGCTGCGGAAGCGCTGCACCCTCGGGCGCGGGCCCCTCTCTCAGGGTCTGCTCGGCAGCATAAACCAGGATGCCGGACGACTCTTCGAGGACCAGCACCTTGTAGAAGGGCTGATCGGTCGACACGGCACCGGTTTCACCGACCGGTCCGTCATAGCTGGCGTCGACATCAATGATCACGCCGCTGAAGGCGTCGTCCAGCTGGCGCACGCTCTGGCCCAGTCCGAATTTGGCAGCTTTGGTTTTCATCATGGGGCCAGACTAGAGGAGCCCGTCTGAGCCCTCTCCGACGCTTCTGTTCATTTTCGCGACAGACTGGCTTGGCGCGGACGATCGCATGCGGCTAGTCTGGTCCCGACGGGGACCGCTTCGGTTCCCCCTTTGAAAGTTCGGCCATGCCGGAGATCGACGGCGCGCCCACGGGGCGCGACGGAAGGTCCCCCCGCCCTGGCGATGCGGCCACAGCGCCGCAACTCTATGGCGCCCTGGATCTGGGGACCAACAATTGCCGCCTGCTGATCGCGCGTCCCACGCGTGACGGCTTCCGGGTGGTCGATTCATTCAGCCGCATAGTTCGGCTGGGCGAAGGCATCAGTCGCACCGGGCGGCTGACGGAGGATGCCATGGACCGGGCCTACGACGCCCTCGCCATCTGCGCCGAGCGGGTCGCCAAAAAGAACCTGCCCTCCGAACGCATTGCCGCCGTTGCCACACAGGCCTGTCGCGCGGCCGAGAACGGTCCCGAGTTCATCGAACGGGTGCGCGTCGGCACCGGACTGAAGCTCCGAATCATCACTCCTGATGAAGAGGCCCGCCTGTCGGTGGAAGGCTGCCGCAATCTGCTCGACAGCAGTTCACAGGCCGTACTGGTCGTGGACGTGGGGGGTGGCTCGACCGAGCTGTCATGGCTGGTGCGCGCCGATCGGGGTTTCGAGACCGTCGGCTGGATGTCAGCGCCGGTCGGGGTCGTGACGCTGGCCGAGGGGCATCCCGAGACGCCGCTCGAGCCGCACGTCTGGTACGAGGCCATGGTGGCCCACATGACGACAGCCATAAAATCCGCCCCCGTGAACGGCACAGTCAAGGCGCTGTTCGATGAGGGACGCGCCCATCTGGTCGGCACGTCAGGTGCGATCACCAGTCTGGCGGGCATCCATCTGAAACTGCCCCGCTATCAGCGTGACCGCGTGGACGGTCTGTGGATGACCCGGGGCGATTGCGAGGCGGCGGCCCGGCTGCTGCTCGACCTCGGCCCTGAAGGGCGGGCCCGGAACCCCTGCATTGGCCCGGACCGCGCCGATCTGGTTATGGCCGGCGCGGCGATCCTCGAGGCTGTTCAACGCGCCTGGCCGTGCGAGCGGGTGCGCGTCGCCGACCGGGGCCTGCGCGAGGGGCTGCTGCTGGAACGGATGCGGTCCGGCCGCCGTCGCCGGCGCCGATCCGGCGGGCGTCGCTGATCAGCCGAAGGCGGGGTCGCTGACCTGAACCGGCAGTTCCAGATCACAGATCGAGAAATCGGCCCCGCGATGCAGCCGAACGCTTTCGATGGTCGTGGCAAAGATCGGCGAGCCGGCATCCAGCACCCGGGCCGTCGGTCGACTCTCGACCGGAAGGTCCGAGGCCACACGCACCCGCAGCATGCGATCCGGCTCGGCGGGCACCATGCCGCTGGGCTCCTCACCGACCTTGAGCGCCCGCACCACGTCCAGCCCGACGATCACCCGACCCCAGACCGTGTAGCGCTTGTCCAGCGACGGATAGGCCTGGCGCATCAGGAAGAACTGGCTGTTGGCGGTATCGGGATCCTCGTCTCGCGCCATACCGGCCACGCCGGGGCAATACATGGCCCAGCCGTGCACCATGCCATCGCTGGTGCGAGGCATCAGTTCGGCCGGCTGGGTCTGGACCGGGAGCGACCCGACGAAACCCAGCAGGGCCCCCATCGGCGCGGCCACCGGCGTGAAATCCATGTCCGGCCCCCGGCGAAAGGTGAATTCTCCGACCAGATCCGGATAGGCGCTTTGTCCGTCTCCCGTGCCCAGAGGGTCGCCCGTCTGGGCCATGAACCAGTCGATCACGCGGTGCCACGCCAAGCCGTCATAGAATCCGAGGCCGGACAGCAGGCGAATGCGCTCGACGTGCAGCGGCGCGATCGCGGGGGCCATCTCGACCAGAATCCGCCCCTTGGTCGTATCGATGATCAGCAGGTTTTCGGGCGCGACGAGGCGCCAGTCCTGCGAGGGAGGCGGGGCCGCGGTGACCGGCGGCACGTCGGCCGGCTGGGCCGGAGGCGGCGCCTCCTGCGCTGCGGCTGGCGTGGCCATTGCCAGCACCATCAAGCCGGTCAGGGCCTTGATCACGTTTACAGGGCGCATCCGGTCCCCTCCTTGGTTTGCTTACTGGACACGCGACGGCAGCTGGACGTCGCAGATATTGAAGTTCGCCCCCCGGGCCGCGCGGGCCTCCGCGACGAGCTCGGACGCCTGGGGGCTTTCATCACGCAGGACCTGCACCGTCGGGCGTTCTCCTTCGGGCAGCGCCGTCGCCAGTCTTACCCGCACCAGGGTGTCCGGGTCAGCGCCGACGCGGCCATTATCGGCCTCGGGCCCTGACTTGAGCGTCTTGACGACGTCCAGTCCATCCACGACCCGGCCGAACGGCGTGTAGATGCCGTTCAGAGCATCCTCGCGCCCGGTCATGAAGAAGAACTGGCTGTTGGCGCTGTCCAGACTGCCCGCGCGGGCCATGCCGACCACGCCGGGGCAAAACACCCCCTGAGCGCCGACCTTGAAGTCTGCCGTCACCATCATCTGGCTGTCCGGCTGGGTCACGATCGACAGGCCCCGCATAACGCCCCGCAGGCCGGGGCCGCTGCCCTCGACCAGGACAAAGCCGCTATCGCGTCCGCGGCGGAAATTCAGTTCGGCGCTGATGTCAGCGAGTTCGCTGCCGCCGCCGCCGGTTCCTTGGGGATCGCCCGTCTGGGCCATGAAGCCGTCGATCACGCGGTGAAAGGTGTGCCCATCATAAAACCCCTGCTCCGCCAGGGTGGTTACCCGCTCGACATGGGTGGGGGCCACATCGGGAAACAGTTCGACCAGAACCCGGCCCTTGCTGGTGTCGACCACCAGCAGCCGTTCCGCCGGCACGGTGCGCCAGCTGGACGCGTCCTGGGCCGCGGCTGAAAGCGGCGCCGCACTCAGCAGCAGGGCGGACAGAACCAGAGCAAGGCGGGATTTCATCAGCATGGACTTCACCTGTCAGTTTCCGCCCTTGACCCGGGTGCGGACGCGCGCCGCGACCGCGGGGCTTACAAAACTCTCGATCTTCCCGTCCAGACGGGCGATCTCCTTGACCAGTCGCGAGGCTATGGCCTGATGCCGGGGATCCGCCATCAGAAACACCGTCTCGATCTCGCTGTTCAGACGCTGGTTCATGGCCGTCATCTGGAACTCGTACTCAAAGTCCGCGACCGCCCGCAAACCGCGCACGATGACATTGGCATTCAGCGACTCGGCGAAATGCATGAGCAGCGTGTCAAAGGGCTGCACCACGATCTCGGCGTTCAGCGTCATGACCTCGGCCTTCAGCATCTCGACCCGTTCGGCGGTCGTGAACAACGGGCCCTTGTCGTCGTTCTGCGCGACACCGATCACCAGTCGATCAACCAGCTTCACGGCCCGGCCGATGATGTCCATATGACCATTGGTGACGGGATCGAAGGTTCCCGGATACAGCCCGATGCGCATGTGTCGGCCTCCCTCAGTCTTTCCGGCTTAGCATCGGTCGCGCCCGGCTCCTAGACCGGCTGCGGTTCGGCCCGCGACCAGGCGGCGGTGATGCTCGCGAGGCATTCCGCATCGACTGAAAATGCGTGATCGCCGACGGCCGCCACCGCACAGGCGGGCGTCGCGCTATTGGTGATGAAGGCGCCATCAAAGCCGGACAGGGCGTCCACCGTAATCACCCGGGTGTCCTGTTTCAGGCCGACATCGCCCAGATGCGCCTTGATCAGGGCCTGCGAGACGCCCTCCAGCATGGGGGCTTCGGGCCAGACCACCGTATCGCCGCACAGAAAGCCGATGTTCCAGAGACTGCCTTCGGAAATCCGGCCCGCGGCGTCGACGAACAGGGCGTCGTCATAGCCGGCGAGACGAGCCTGTCTGCGCGCCCGGATCAGCCCCATGGTCGCCACATGCTTCAGGTCTGGCGTTTCGCGGACATAGGTCTGCACCTGCAGGGTCAGAGGCGTATCACCGAGGGGAGGCACCGGCGGGAAGACCCCGACCATCACGCGGGGCGGTCCCTCATGGCCGGGTGACCGTGGGCTGATGTCGCGCGAGAACAGGCTGACGCGGACGAAGGCGCCGGTCCGGTCGCCCAGGGCCTGGCGAATCAGGTTCTGTACCCGGTCTTCGGGCGCAGCTGCGCCGAACAAGGCGTGGCTCGCATGGGTCAGACGCGCCAGATGCCGGTCCAGCCCCCGCACCGCCCCGTCCGCGACTGCAAACGAGGTGTAGGCCCCGTAGTTGACGAGCGCCTGATGCGTCAGGTCCTCAACCGTCGCCGGCGCCCCGTCGATCCAGAGGGTTGAGGTTGACATTTAGCTCTATACCTTTATGTAGCAATCACGAAGACACCGGAGCCGACCATGACAGTTTACCAACCCCTTCAGGATTTCCTCGCCCAGAATAGCGATCCTGCAATCGTGATGGATTACGCGGAGATTGAGAAGCTATTGGGACGCCGTCTTCCTCCCACAGCCTATGGAGCGAACAAGCGTCAGTGGTGGGCCAACACCGAGACACACAGCCAAGCCCTGGCATGGCTGCGCGCCAATCGAAAAGCAAAGCTGGATGTAAACCGCGACGAAGTCACCTTCATTCGCCAGCCCGGGGCCACCCGACCCGAAGCACAGCGCGCCCAGGCACTGCTGCTGCAAGGCCTTTCGGCAGGCGCTCGGCGAATGCTTGAGGATGTCGCAGAGGATCGCAACATTCCCGTCGAAGCTGCCGCCGCTGACTTTCTGAACGAGATCGCCCGACGACGTCGTGCGGCGACGCTGGAATGGTTCGAAGGGAAGTCGTCCTTCTCCGAGCTATCCAGCGCGGACATGGTCCGTGAAGACCGCGATGCCCGATAGGCGCTGGATCGTCGATGCCTCGGTGCTCGGCGCGGCATTTTTCGAAGAGGCTCATAGCGCCGCTGCGCGGACCTTCATACGCGACGCCGCGGATCTAACCGCCCCCTCCCTTCTGGCCCTCGAAGTCGCGAGTATTGCAGCCAAAAAGGTCTGGAAGGGATTATGTCCCACCGAAGTAGCCGCTCGGGCAGTATCGGAAACGCCCCGTCTGGTATCCTTGGTCGACACCTTGGGCGACCTGGCGCCGGTGGCCTTTCGGCTAGCCGCCGAACATCGCTTCTCGGCCTATGATGCGGCCTACCTGGCCTTGGCAGAGACCAGACAGTCCAGCGTCGTCACTCTGGACGAAAAGCTGAAGGCGCGTGCCGATGCCAGCCAACTTGGTAGCCTGGTGGTACTGCTCGCCGACGCCCTGGCTGACGATTAACCCTCGCCGGCCTCACCAACGACGACATCACCGTCCGGCGCTTCATCGTCGCCCGGCGTCTCGGCCAGACGTTCGACGGACACGACCTTCTCGCCCTCGGCGGTGCGGAAGACGGTGACGCCCTGGCTGGAGCGACCGACGACACGAATCTGGCCGACCGGTGTGCGGATCATCTGGCCGCCCGAAGTCACCAGCAGCAGGTCGTCGGTGTCTTCCACCGGGAAGGAGGCCGCCAGGCGATTGCCCGCGCGACCGCCCAGGCCATGGGCCGTCAGCCCCTGCCCGCCCCGGCCGGTGCGGCGATACTCATACGCCGACGACCGCTTGCCAAAGCCGGTCTCGGTGATGGTCAGGATGAACTGTTCGGCCGCGCCCAGTTCCGCGATGCGCTCGGGCGAGATCGGGGCTTCAGCGACGGCTTCGTCATCGGCCTCGACCACCGTTTCATCCTCACCCTCGCCGGCCGCGCGGCGCATGGCATTGGCGTGCTTGACATAGGCAGCGCGTTCTTCGGGCGTCGCATCGACCCGGCCGAGAACCGCCATGGAGATGACCTCGTCCGTCGGCTGCAGGCGTACACCGCGCACACCGGTCGACTTACGGCCCTTGAAGACGCGCACATCGTCAGCCTTGAACCGGATTGCCCGGCCCATGGCCGTGGTCAGCATGATGTCGTCATCGGCCTGGCACAGACCGACGCCGACCATGTGGTCGCCTTCTTCCAGTTCCATGGCGATCTTGCCGGCACGGTTGACGGTGGCAAAGTCCGACAGCTTGTTCCGGCGCACATCGCCCGATCGGGTGGCAAACATGATGTCGTAGTTGTCCCACTCGGACTCGTTCTCCGGCAGGGGCAGCACATTCATGATGCTGTCGCCCGGATCGATCGGCAGCAGGTTCACAAAGGCCTTGCCGCGCGAGGTCGGCCCACCCAGCGGCAGGCGCCAGGTCTTCAGCTTGTAGGCCTTGCCGTTGGAGGCGAAGAACAGCACCGGCGTATGGGTCGAGGCCGAGAAGACGCTGACGACGGCGTCATCATCCTTCATCGCCACGCCCGAGCGCCCCTTGCCGCCACGATGCTGGGTCCGATAGGCGTTCAGCGCCACACGCTTGACGTAGCCGCCATGGGTGACGGTGACGACCATGTCCTCGCGCGGGATCAGGTCCTCGTCTTCCATATCGGCATCGCCCTCGCCGATCGTGGTGCGACGCGGCACGGCGAACTGGTCCTTCACCGCGATCAGGTCCTCGCGGATGATGGCAAGGATGTTGGCGCGGTCCGACAGGATGGTCAGGTGGCCCTGAATGGTATCGGCAAGGCCGCGGGCCTCGCCAAAGATGTCGTCACGCCCCAGCCCCGTCAGACGCGACAGCGTCAGGGCCAGGATGGCGCGGGTCTGCTCGTCGGTCAGGCGGATCTTGTCGCCTTCGACCAGCACGGTGCGCGGATCGGCGATCAGCTCGACCAGGGCCATCATGTCCCCGACCGGCCAGGACTTGGCCTGCAGGCGCTCGCGCGCTTCGGCCGGATCGACTGACGAGCGGATGATGTGGATGACCTCGTCAATATTGGCGACGGCGACGGCCAGACCGACCAGCACATGGCCCCGGTCGCGGGCCTTGCCCAGCTCGAACTTGACCCTGCGGACGACCACTTCCTCGCGGAACTCGAGGAAGGCCTCCAGCATGCGGCGCAGGCCCATCTGCTCGGGGCGGCCCTGATTCAGCGCCAGCATGTTGACGCCGAACGAGCTTTGCAGGGCGGTATAGCGATACAGCTGGTTCAGGATCACGTCGCCGGACGCATCGCGCTTCAGCTCGATGACGATCCGCATGCCCTGACGAGCCGACTCATCGCGAACGTCGGCGATGCCTTCCAGCCGCTTTTCGCGCACCATTTCGGCGATGCGCTCGATCAGCGTCTGCTTGTTCACCTGGAACGGCAATTCCGTGATGATGATGGCCTCGCGATCCTTGCGGATCTCCTCGATCGAAGCCTTGCCGCGCACGATGATCGAGCCCCGGCCCTCACGCAGCGCATTGCGCGGCGCGGTCCGCCCCATGATCTCGCCGCCGGTCGGGAAGTCCGGGCCGGGGACGATGTCAAGCAGGGCCTCATCGCCCATGTTCGGGTCGTCCAGCAGGGCCACGGCCCCGTCCACGATCTCGCCCAGATTGTGAGGCGGGATGTTGGTCGCCATGCCGACGGCGATCCCGCCCGCGCCATTGACCAGCAGGTTCGGAATCCGCGCCGGCAGGACGACAGGCTCAAGTTCCTTCTCGTCATAGTTCGGCTGGAAATCGACCGTGTCCTTGTCGATGTCGGTCAGCAGCGCCACGGCCGCCGGGGCCATCCGGGCCTCGGTATAACGCATGGAGGCCGGCATATCGCCGTCGACCGAGCCGAAATTGCCCTGGCCGTCGACCAGCATCAGCCCCATCGAGAAGGGCTGCGCCATGCGCACCAGCGCCATATAGACCGAGGCATCGCCGTGGGGGTGGAAACGACCCAGCACATCACCGACGACGCGCGCGCACTTCGAATAGGCCCGCTCGGGCGTCATGTTCAGGTCGTGCATCGAATACAGGATGCGACGGTGAACCGGCTTCAGGCCGTCGCGCACGTCCGGCAGGGCGCGGCTGACGATGACGCTCATCGCATAGTCGAGGTACGAACGGCGCAGTTCGTCCTCGATCGTGATGTTGTCTATGTGGCCGCCACCCCCGCCACCGGGAATTGCGGACGGGTCAGCGTGATCGGATGTGTCGTCGGTCAAGGATTTTTGGCTTCATCTGGCCGGAATCAGAACAACTTCCGGGCTTGGGGATTACTAGCATCGGCATCCGGGGCTGGCAAAGTTAAGCCGTCACATATCCCCGGCCCTGAAATCGCATCGAGGAGATACACCATGCCCCTTCCCCGGCTTCCCCTTCTGATAGCCGCTTCTGTAGGCGCTACCGCCCTTATGTCGGGCTGTGTGGCGATGACCGAAAACCACTACGGCGCCGAACGGCAGGCTGTCGCCCGGATTGGCGATTTCGGGGAGGCGACCCTGATCAACGCCTCGGGCCAGAACATCGGGCGCGCCGTCCTGACCCAGGGCCCCTCCGGCCTGCTGATCCGGGTCGAGGCCGATGGCCTGACGCCCGGCTGGCACGGCATCCACATCCATGCGACCGGCGAATGCCAGGCGCCCTTCACCTCGGCGGGGGGCCACATCAACCATGCGGACGGTGCGAAGCCTCACGGCCTGCTGAACGCCGAGGGGCCCGACGACGGCGACCTGCCCAACATCTATGCCGACGAGCAGGGCCGGGTCCGCGCCGAGATCTTCACCACCCGCGCCCGGATCGCGCCCGAAGGCCCGGGCCAGTGGCTGTGGGACGACAACGGCTCGGCCATCGTCATCCATGCCATGTCCGACGACCACAAGAGCCAGCCTATCGGTGGCGCGGGCGACCGCGTAGCCTGCGGGATCATGGCGGCGGGCTAAACTCCGGCGGGAGAGGGCTCAGGCGCGCCGCGCCTGGGCCGCCTCCTCCGCCTCGCGGGAAATGACGTGCAGGAAGGCGGCGCGCGACGCCGTCCAGTCCTCCAGTATCCGGATGGCCAGTGGTGAACCGGTCTCCGCTGCGTGCTCTGCAATCAGCGCCTTCAGCCGTTCCGCCGCGGCCCCGACCACCGGCCCCGCGATCACCGACTCCGCGTTCAGATTGGCCAGCGCCTGATCGCCGTAGTTCCAGACGAAGGCTTCCCCGCCCGACATGCCCGCGCCGAAATTCCAGCCGGTCGGACCCAGCACGACCAGGGTGCCCCCAGTCATATATTC
>Ga0075012_10002302_pt1 | contig 18859 bp, 14 predicted proteins | sample All_14_2_FD_71474 | JGI IMG/M metagenome (GOLD analysis project Ga0075012, IMG submission 71474) | Freshwater microbial communities in response to fracking from Pennsylvania, USA - Allegheny Zone_MetaG_DW_15 | ecosystem: Environmental > Aquatic > Deep subsurface > Groundwater > Drilled... | reverse complement strand
GCGGTGACCCTCAACATTATGGGCTTGCAGGTTGCGCGTATGCTCGGTCCTGCCGCGGCAGGTATTCTGCTAAAAGCGGTTGGTTCTGCCGCCGCATTCTGGATCAACGGCGTGAGTTTTCTCGTGGTGTTGCTTAGCATATTCATGGTCAAGTCACACCAGCAGGATATCAATAGACGAGATAGCGGACGCGGTCAATTCCGCGAAGTATTGGACTATGTCCGCTCGCAGCCGCGCATGGTGGATTTATTGATCTTCGCCTCTCTCGTGACCTTTTTCGGGCTCTCCATCATGAACATTCTCCCTGCTGTAGCCGACGACGTCTTAAAAGGCGACTCGCAGACCTTTGGCTTGCTCATGGGGTCATCGGGTGCGGGCGCATTGATCTCCACGTTGTTCCTCTTGCCTCTTTCCCAGCAAGCCAAACGGATTGGGCGTATCGTCGGCGGTGCGGCGATCTGGATGGGCATCTTTTACCTTTTGCTCTCTCGCTCGGTGTATCTGCCTTTGTCAATGCTGTCTATTTTCCTCGTCAGCCTTGGTGCGCCCTTGGTGTTGACCACGGGGTTGGGAGTCATGCAATTAATGGCGCCAGGTGATATGCGTGCTAGGATTATTAGCCTGTTCACCATGGTTTCATTTGGTTTGCAGCCTTTGTCGTCCTTGTTCATCGGTTACGCCGCGGAGTATATCGGTACGCAGGCGATCATTTTGATCAATGCGGCTTGTCTTGTTGCAGGCGGTATTTTGATGCTCACCTTGCGTAAGGGACTTCTGCAATGGGAGCTCAAACCAATGGTGGAGCCAATCTTATCCTCGCAGGAAAAAGCAGCTTCACACTAAATTTCTTACACAAAAAGAGGACTCTCTACTGCGAGAGTCCTCTTTTTTACTGTTTACTTGTGGCTGTCTTAACCGCATCCACCGCCAGATTTATCGCGTTTCAATTGCAATTGGATCTTGGCTTGGAAATCGAGTTTTTCGTATTCAATCGGGTTGGGTGAGCAGGATTCGTACTTGCTGCCTAAAGCGACAGGGAAAATATAGCCCAATTCGTCGTCACCAGCATTCGGCTTGGGTTGAACCGCGAGGGTCTTATCCTCTTTGCCGAAGAATGCGATCCAGTTATTGACTCCACCTTCGAGGATGTACACATTCGTCACAGCAGAGGCGGAGAGGAATTTCCACGCTTCAACAGCGGCAGTTTCATCGTTACTCATCACGATAAAGACAGTATTTGCAGGCGGCTCAGTGAGCAGCACAGGGACAACTTCTGCCAGTCTATCCACCGGCACGTTGACCGCATCTTCGATGTGATAGAGGTTGAAATCAGCTTCACTGCGCACATCGAGATAGACCGGGTTCATCGCCTGATTGTATTTTGCCTTGAATGCTTCTGCCGGTGAGATGAAGACGAGGCGATTTTCAAGCATTTGGTCTGCGGTGTAGGTGTAGGTGTTGACGATAGGATCCGCGTTCAGTTGCTCGATTGTTTCAGTACGGGTGAATTTGAGAGCGTTGTATTTATCTTCAAGAGAGGGGGAGCCGATGAGAACAACGGCGACCGCAGCGGCAAAGAGAGCACCAGCCCCGGCAATGCGGAGTTTGGGTTCTTTGCTCAGATCCTTTTTACCGAAGATGCGTTCGAGTTGTTCTGCGCCCCAGAACATGAAGAGCGCCATCAAAACAACGAGCAGGACGACCACACCAAGCGGCAGATTGAAGACCTGATCAAGGGTGACCCGACCAAAATAACCAGAGTAGGTGTACCAGTTATCGAAGAGGGCTTCTGTTTCACCAAAAAGGAAGGCGCCAACAAAACCGCCAAGCATGAAGAACATACCATCGATCTTGCCAGTGGAGGCAGAGGCAAGCGAGGTAGTGGGGCAGAAGCCGCCGATGATGAAACCAACACCCATGATCAAACCGCCGAGGATGCCAGAGGAAAGATAAGTGGGGTTGACCCAAACTTGATTGAAGTTCAAGATGCCCAAGCCAACTGCACCAAAGAGCAAGACCATGGCTGTGACGATGGCAGTGAACATTACTTTGAGAACGGTCATTTCGGTGAAGTAGAACTGTGCCGCAAGTTTGCGTGAGTCACCGAAGCCGGACATTTCGAGGGTAAAGCCGAAAGCAAAGCCGATCAAACCAAAGACCACATAGGTCCACGGGTTGGCGGCACTGACGGATACAAATTCAGGGAGAGGGAAGTTCATGATGATTCTCCTTAATTCCACAACTTACGGACAAAATATGCCAACCCATACGCACCGCCGAAGATGGCAAACATCACCACCCACGAACCCGCAGAGAGAGTCGTGCCGCCTGTCAGCGCCTGCCCGGAGGTACATCCACGAGCCATGCGCGCGCCATAGAGGAAGATCACGCCGCCGAGGAATGCCATCAGCCAGCGAGTGCGGTCTGAGATCTGTGGACCTTTTGTCGTTTCAAATTTCAGACGTCCACTGAATAAGCCGGATGTAAATCCGCCGAGCAGCGCGCCGATATACACAGGCACGATCCAGTCATCAAGCGGATTTTTATCGCCGCCTGCCAATTTGAGAAGATATGGAGTGCGGTCAACGTGCTCGGGGGCGAACACGTCGGTCACAGCAGTGACGAAGCGGCTGGTCGCACCAGAAGAGCCCAATCCATTGCCGGTCAGTAAGAGAGCAAGGAAGAGCACGATTCCCAACACCATGCCGCCAAAGTACGGATGAACAAATGGCTTTGGTGTATTGGGAAACAGCGGTTTTTTAGTTTGTGCGGTCATCTAAAACTCCTTTTTAGTAAAGCCGGAAAGAAATCTGTGATGCGTAATTGCGAACTTCACAAATTACGCATCACGCTTCACGATTTACTTTTTTCCTTTCTTAGTTTCCTTCTTTTCCACAGGGTGCGGCTCATGCACTTCCACTTCTTCATAGCCGGTGATCATGGCGCGAGTCGCTTCCAGCGGAGTTGCGCCGGTGGTGGTCATATACACATGCACAAGAATGAAGGTGGCGAACAACCACGCAACCAGCGAATGGAACGGAGCAAGGAAGGGCAATCCGCCAAGGGCATTGGCAAAGGTCGGGAATTTCTGCACGCCCCACATCAATGCGCCGGTGACCATTTGCAGCGGCAGCAACACATTGAGAATACCGAAGTACGTAAAGTGTTGAATGGGGTTCATGCGGCGGGTTGGCGTCTTCTCGAACGGATGTGGCTCGCCCTTGAAAATTCCAGAGATGTAATATTTCGCTTGCACCATTGCATCATCGAAGAAACCGTATGGGCGCGGAATATATTCCTGCATGCGGTCAGTAGCGATGTGATAGAAGACCGAGAGCAGGGCATTCACCACCAGCACCACAGCAACCACATTGTGAACGGTCACCATGCCGCGGAAGGAGAATGCACCGAAGATATCGGGTCTATGAATGATCAACCCTGTGAAGAGGAGGATGACGATCGCAGAGGTCTGGAGCCAGTGCCAGAAGCGGCGATATGCGTCATACATGTACACACGCTCGGTTCGCGCCGGACCTTTAGCCTGTTTACGCCCTGCGAGGTATCTCAGCGTTCCATGCCCAAGCACACCTAAAAGCGACCCGGCGAATGCCAAAGCGCCGAACCAATCGATCCAATTCACGCGGCTGGAGCCGAAGACATACATACCATCATTGGCAGGGACGGGTTGATAATACAACGCGCCGTCTTCGCCTTTGACGATTTCGCCAGTGCTGTTGACATTATTATCGGTATCAAAGGCAGGCATAACAGGGGCGCTATCTGCCAGTTTGATGGATTGCGAAATGCGCGAGTCAGCATCGTGGCAGGTTTTGCAGTCATTGACAGCGTACTCGCCTTTGGTCACATTATGGTTGATGCTATATGGCTGCACCATACCTTCCATGCGGACGTTGTTCAGTTCAAGCGTGGTGAGCTTTGCTTCGACAGCTTCCTCTTTAGCGGAAGAATTAATGGTAAGTTCACTATTGCTCAACTTGCCGTCGCCATTCTCATCGAAGGCAGTCACGATATCAGCGGCGTAGCTGCCGTTTTCTAGGAATGCCGCTTCGAGGTCCATTTGGCGGACTGGGCGAGTGTTGCCATTGGCATCGTCGTAAACCCAGTAGAAGGAGGTGATCAGGTTATAGGGTGTGAGCAATTGTTGCCCGTCAATATTTGTGCGGTTTAGGAGCACAGGTTCGTAGCCAGTGACGAGCGAGGTTACTTCATTGGGTGTACCTTCGATACCGCGGCAGGTTTCTACGGCAGTTCCATCGGTGGTGACCACGGTCCAATCGTAGGTTTGGATGGCGGGAGCGTACATCTGCGGGATATGGCAGGTTTCGCAGGCAACAGCATCCATGTGGGTTTCGATGTAAGGCAGCCAATCGGCATGACCCTTGTTCGCGTCGTGACAGTTCTCGCAGCGGCGCATTGTGCCTTTGTAATCAGGCGCAAGATTGAATTGTGCGCTTTGTCCGCGGGCGAAGTTGTGGTCGGGGCGTTCGAGGTATTCGCCAATTTCCAACGAGCGCGGGTCATAGACCAGATGCTCGGGGTTATTGGCTTGAATCTCGCTCAAATGTGAGGGATTGTTGAGCGCGTAGTGACAGTCGGTGCATTGCAACTGACGTTCAGCATGGATATCCCATGAACGGTCGAGTTCGTTCTTGTTGCTGAGGTTCACGCCCGAGTCGTTGATGCGTTGCGCAGAGACAACCTGACCCGTAGTTGCGGTTTGTGGGTAATCCAGATCGCAAGCGGTGAAGGTCAACGGGTCTTCGGTAGCATGGACTTCTCCATGACAGGCGGCGCAGTTTGCGTTGGTTGGGTCTTGAATGCCCAACTGATTATCTTGCAATTCACCATTTTCATTGAAGGCTTCAGGGTTATAAGACCAGGCTCCATCAGCTTTGGTTACGATGTTGAGTCCAAGCAAGGTGGCGGTGTTGGCATTGCCAAATTCACCAGCTTGGATCGCTTCTACACGTGCTTCGTTGTTAGGCGTTTCGAGGTGGCAGAGGAAGCAGTTCATTTCCATCGTGCCAGATTGATCCCAGTTCCAAGCCGTAACGCTGCCATCTTCGTTCAAGATCGCAGTTTCGGGGTTGGCTTTGTTCGGGCTGAGGGAGGTGAGGTCTTTTCCATCGCGAGAGGTGTCTGCAGGTCCGCCGCCGACGACGCGAGCGCCGTTGAGCATCAGCCATTCGGCGGTGCTCAGGTCGAGGCGTTCATCGTTGGAAGTGGAAAGGAAGCGATAGGTCATCGGGTCCCATTCACCAAAGAGACCATTGCTCAGGTCGAGGGTTTCACTGCGGTTGACATATTCGCTCAGACCGAGGTCGGAATGGAAGGCGTGCGATGCAATGAATTCTGTATCATGGCATTGTCCGCAGGTCTTCATGGTGGAAATAGCACCATTGCTTTCGAGGACGTTCACGCCGTTCGCATCGAGCAGGGCAAAGTCTGGGTGAATGACCGAAGCTTGTTGGGGCAGATCCGCTTTGGGCGCGGCAAGAGCCGCATTGATCCCAAAGGCGAGTGCGAGAATGGCTAATCCGATCAGTGTAATGAGAGTGTGTTTTTTCATGGCTTATCTCCCACCCCAATCGATTGGGTCGCCGGGGTAACCGAGGGCTTCCCAATCCATGCGTCCATTTTCGCCATGGCAGGAGTCACATTGCAGTGCCTGGTCGGCGGGTTGCACCATGTGGGTTGTGGGCCAGTACATGTAGGTTTCAGTGAAGTCGTATTCACCGCTGTAATCAAGACCGGTGATGGGTGCGGCGAGTTTGAAGGCGCTGTCCCAATCGAAGGTGGTCCAGAAGCCATCTTTGCCGGAGGTGACGGGTTGTAAGAGGTAGTTGTTCTTTACATCGTACGGTTGTTTGGCGATGTGAAGTTTGAAGGGGAATATCTTGGCGGTGGGGTCTTCAATGCTGCCGGCAGGTTTGTTGATGTAGGTGATGCCATCTTCGCCGATAGGGTCGCCAAGGATGTAGCGATATTCATTGTTGCCATTGAACCAGAGGTAGGTGGGGGCGAATGCTTTATCGTAGACGAATTCACCTTTGATCTTGAGATAGGTGAAGTGATCGTCTTCGCGTCCATCCTGACCGGCTTGTGACCAATCCCAGTAGACTTTTGTGGGGTCTTCGAGTGCGAGCGCAGGGATGTGACAGGTTTGGCAGGCTACAGAAGAGAGATGGGTGTTGATGCGTTCATCTTCATGTTTTTGATCCACATGGCATTGTTCGCAAGAGACCTGTTCTTTGGGGTCAATGGTGTAGTTATCTGCAATCATACGTCCAAGAACTTGGTGATCTTCCGTCCAGTGGCAGTCAACACATTGCATGTCATTTTCGCCACCCATGTGGACGTCTAGATTTTCGGAGGGGAAGTAAAGGCTTTCATCGAGATCGCCGTGTTTGACGCCATTACCGCCGCCGCCGTCGAAGTGACATTTTCCACAGTTTTCGCGTGTTGGTGTGCGAACGGACTGTGCTGCAGAGAGCAGGTCGATGCCTTCGGCTGGGTTGCCAAAGGTACCTTTGCCATATGTACCAGGGTCGGCGTGGCAGGCGAGGCAGTCCACATTTTCAGGGTTCGATTTTTGTGCTTCGCGCCCTTCTTCCCAGCCATAACCGGCATGGCAGGACATGCATTTATTTTCATTGCCCTGTGTGCCAATACAGAAATTATTGATCTGATTGGCTTTGCCGATGGTGACGGGGTCATCACGCCAGGGGACATCGAATTCTTTTGATTCCCATGTCCAGTGGGTGGTTGCCATCATTTCTGTTGCTGCATCTTCATGGCATTCGAGACAAGCACGGGTCACTTCTTGCCCGGTCTTAAATTCACCCTGAACGATGTCTGTATGGTCCACATGCACAGGCTTTACGGGGATATAGGAAGCCGGGTCGTTCTTTGCTTGGGCACGAGGGAGGAAGTACAAGACAGGGACGAGGATCAGCAAAAAAATGCCGACCAATCCCAAAGTCCAGGAAGGGAAGCGTTTGTTCATAGAGACTCCTGTACGGTTTCATTGATCAGGTTCGCTTGATAAGCGAGTCGCTCGCGCATGATGCTTCGCAACAGGTCAAGTGCCTGAATAAGACGAGGGTCAGATAAACTGTAGGTGATGGTGGTTCCGTTGCGGGTGCTTTCTACAAGCCCGCGTTCGCGTAAAACTTTGAGATGGCGCGAGGTCGTTGGTTGGTTGATACCAAGCTCGCCTGCCAATTCGGTGACGTTGCGTGGCCCATCATTGAGGGTATATAAGATGAGAAGGCGCAGGGGATCTGAAAGCGCAGCACAAAAATTTGCTTCTAGTTGTGAAATTTCTTGTTTTAGGCTGGGGTTAACCATGGTTCACCTTCTTATATGCATATAAACGAATATTTACATCTGCATCATAATATTGTGACAGTTTGTACAATAGTGCAGTGTGTCATATTAAGTTTCGTTTAATGTCACATAGAATGGGGGTATAATTTTCGGCAAGTTCGAGCATTTTCAATAGAATTTTGGAGATATTTATGGAGCCTTATCAGAGAGATGCAATTTCGGTGGATGTATCTTCACGCTTGCGTGAACTACGGGAGGCGCGTGGAATTTCAATGCGTACGCTTGCTTCGCGTAGTGGGCTTTCTGCAAATGCATTGTCCATGATCGAGCGGGGGAAGACATCGCCATCGGTGAGCACCTTGTATAAGTTGGCAAATGCCTTGGGGGTTTCGATCACTGCTTTTTTTGGCACGGAAAATGAAAAGAGGCAGGTGGTTTTCCTCAAACATGATGCACGCACACGGTTGCCATTTACACGTGGTGTGTTCGAAGCCTTGGGCGGCGAGAATTTTGCAGGGCGGGTGGAACCTTTCATGTTGACGATGGAAAGTGGAGCTTCTTGTGGTCCGCATGACATAGTCCACTCGGGGCATGAATTCGTTTTTTGTCTGCGCGGTCAATTGGATTACACCGTGGAAAAAGAGACCTTCCGCCTCGAACCGGGCGATAGCTTGCTCTTCGCTTCGAAGCTTCGCCATCGCTGGAAGAACCCAGCCACTACGGTTACGAATGCACTCATCATTATTTCTGGCTTTGCAGAAGGTGAAGAACCTCACGCCATGCACTGGAAGAAATAGCTGACAGATAATGGGAAAGAAAAAACGCCACCCGCAAGGGTGGCATTTTTGACGATCAGACTATTCAACTAACTACTACGCGTACATGCCCCAATCGAGCGCGGAGGGGTCTTCCATCATGGAGAAGTCCCACATTTCCATGCCCATTTCCACGGTGACAGGCATGTTCAAGCCTTCGGTTGCTTTGGCTTTGGTCATTTCGATCATGGCCGGACCGTAAGGGCAGAAGGGGGTGGTCAAGATCATCTTGAGGCGTGCCATGCCATTTTCAACTTCAATATCGCGCACGAGACCAAGCTGGATAATGTTCATGCCAATTTCAGGGTCCACGACTTCTGAAAGAGACGCACGGGCTGGTTTGACCAGGTCTGGGTTGGTGGTGTGGATGGTCCACTGGATTTCGTTAATTGGAGATTCGCTCATAAGATCCTCTTCATTATTTTGTTTTGCCGACGGGCTGAACTACATAGGTGCAGTGCGCGCCGCCGCTAAGGATGCATTGCACCTTGTTGGCGGGAAGGGCAAGCATTTTGGAGATCAGGGTTTGGTCTACAGTGCAGACTTCAGGATGCGCCACACCGATCTGGTAATACGGGCAGGAGATTTCGTGGATCTGGTACTGTCCGTCTTTCTTTTCCCATTCCACAGTGAAGCCTTCCTGCGCCAACATTTCCTTGACGAAGTCAAGGCGTTCTTCCATACTTAGACCTTTAATGTCATTCGCATATTCATTAGCAAGGTCTTCTGCGATCTGCCCAAATAACTTGCTGACCATTGGTCCGGGGATGCTTTCCTTCATCTGTGAGATGAGGCGTGTAGTCAGACGCAGATAGCGGGTGGGGAAACGCTCCATGCCCTCATCGGTCAACACATAGACCAGGCGCGGACGCCCAACCCCATGCCGTTCTTCCTGCGACTCGACCAGTCCCTCCATTTGAAGGTTGGTGAGGTGATGTCGCACCGAAATCGGGTTGATGCCGACAGCCTCTGCCAAGTCATTGATGGTGGATTTGGGTTTTTTCAGTAAGGTTTGTAAAATCTTGTCTCGCGTAGATTTCATACAGGGCAGTATAACTGCCCTGTATACTCTTGTCAATATTCTAGATAAATATCATAAAAATTATTAAGGCTTATCGAGGGGTGAATAGGAAGGGGACCGACCATGTGCTCCAATTTCCGGCTGCATCGCTGACTCGCACTCTCCAATAATAAGGTCTAGACAGCAGATTTTTAGCTTGAAGTGTAGTCTTACTGGTAGTGGCGGAAAATTCGGGGCTGGAGAAATCGGCATTGTTGTCAATTTCTAGTTGGTACTTTACCGCTCCACTCACAGCGGACCATTTGAACCACGGACGTCTCACTGTTGCAGAACCATTGCTTGGGCTGAGGAGTATTGGTGCGGGGAAGGGAGTAGAGTCCACTATGAATGAAATCGTTTTGCTGAATTTCCCAGGGTTGAGTGCTGCATTGTATGCACGGACGCGGGCGTAATACATCCCATCGGTAAGCGGGGTTGTAGGAATAAATCTTGTTTCTGTGGTTGTTTGAGCGAACACAACCTGCGAAAAGTTGCTATCGCGAGCGACAAAGACCTCGTAGGCTTGAGCACTCCACACCGACGACCATGTGAATGGAAAAAGCGGATCGCTCGTTACCCCATTTGGTATGGAATTCAACGCTGGTGCTGAAAAATCTACGGTTGTTTTCGCAATGTTGAAACTTTCACCATTAAACGAACCATTTACGATTCGATTCCCTGCATGGTCTGTGATGTTGCCGTTGTCGAGCAGATCCAACCGAATTGTGCCAGACCCAGCTCCTGTAACAACCTTGACCCAATAGAACGGGTCAGCAATTTGCATCTCCAGCACGGTTGCTTTTACAACATTGGAACTTGTTATGATGAAGTCACTAACTTCCAAACCGATGACCGGCTCGGAGAATGTGACAATGAAATCTGCTGTTGGGTTGATTGCCGGGTTCCCACTAGCGCGGACGATCGAAGTCACTTGCGGTGGGGTTCGGTCAATGACATAGGCTTCACCGTTGATGAAGTTCGCATTGCCAACCCCATTTCCGCCAAGGCTGATTCCTTGCGTATTGCGGATGCTGTCGTCATCTATCAGTTGAAGTTTTAGCTCTCCTTCAACTGTCCCAGCATTAACCGAGATGACGTAAAAGGGATTCGAAATTCTGATATTTGTGATGACAGCTCCATTAGTGAGCATAAAGTCGCTTGTGTCAACTCCGTCCACGGGTTCAGAAAACGTGACGATGAAATCTACACTTGCCGCGTTTGTCGGGTTGGCGCTGGCTCGGATGATAGAAGTCGCGATGGGGGTATCGATGGCGATGTTGAAAACGCCCCCAATGAAATTTCCATTGCTTGCACCCGCACCGCCCAAAGAGTTACCGACACTATCCATGATGCTGTCGTTGTCGTTCATATCCAGCCGGATGCTGTCACTACCCGGTTGCAAAGCGATGGATACAAGATACTGATTCCCCGCGCCAGAGATATTTGTGATCGTTGCACCGTTGATCGTGAACAGGGAGAAATCGCCTCCATCCACGCCGGTCACTGGTTCTGAAAAACTGACAGCGTATTCCACGCTGGAAGCGTTTGGCTGGCTCATGGGGGTAATGGACGTCACCACAGGTGATGTTCGGTCAACAGAATACGTTCCTCCGTTGATGAAGCCGGAGTTGGTCAGGTTGCCTGCCATATCCAAGACGGTGTCGTTATCTATAAAGTCGAGCCGGATATTATCGTTGCCGTTCCCTGTGTTGACAGAGATCAAATAACTTGCACCTGAACCGGTTAGGTTTGAAATTGCAGCGCCATTTGAGGTGACAAGGGTGAAGTCACCAACGTCCATGCCGGAGACGGGTTCAGAGAATGTGACGGAGAAATCTACGACTGCCGCATTGGTGGGATTGGGGCTTACTGGAGAAATGGAAAGCACAGATGGAGAAGTTCTGTCGATGGAGTAGGACTCGCCTGCGAAATTTCCGTTCGCAGCGCCAGATCCGCCCAAGGGGATGCCAAGGCTGCTTAAGATGGAGTCGTTGTCGGCTAGGTCGAGCCGCAGATTTCCATCCCCGCTGCCTGTATTGACGGAGACGGTATAGGCGTTACCACTTCCGCTGATATTTGCGATGCTCGCGCCTGCAAGGTTCGTAGTGAGCATGAAGTCAGAGGCATCCACACCGGTAACTGCTTCTGAAAAGTTAACTTGGAAATTTACTGTACCCAGATTGGTCGGGTCGGCGTTGAGGCGGGCGATCGAAGAGACTGTAGGTGTACTGCCGCCGATGGTGTATTCATCTACAAGAAGACCTGCGCGTGAATACATTTGAAACTTCATGTATGCGCTGGTGGCTTCCACGCGCATCGCTCCGAAATCTTGGTTGTACCGCACCTGACTTTCCGGCAAGATGTCGTTGAAGTTATAGATCTCTGCGCCGCCGATGCCATTCACAAAATATGGAATACCGTTGACCAGCAGACGTTCATAAACATGGTCATGCCCGCTCATTACAACATCTGCCCCCCAATCTTTGAACGGCCAACGCATATATTCAGTGGAACCATGCCGCCCAGATGAATAAGCGGCATGATGGAAGACCACCACATTGAATGGCGAAGTGGAAACAGGCATGGTCTTGCGCAACCAACGTGCCTGCGCAGAGTCGGATGTCACGCCATCGGGTTCGTTGCGGTCACTATCCAAAACAAAAAAGTGGACAGGACCTTGAACGAAGTCATAATATGTGACCGGATTGTAGTAACCGAAGAAATCAAAATAAGCTTTGGCGCCGGTTGTCCAATCGTGGTTTCCTAGTGAAGGATAAAAACGCCGGGTGGGGGAACCGCTGCCATACTTCCCTTTGTACTTGAAAATATATTCGTGGAAATACTGCCCTATATTGTCGTCTATGCTCCAAGCGGCGCCGTCTGGGTAGTTGTTATCTCCCAGTGTGACAATAAAATCAGGGTTCCAACTTTTGATGAGGTTGGATACGTCCAAAAGTGGCTGCCCGGCTTGCCCGTAATCACCGATGACAGCGAATACGATCCGGTCACTTTGCGCGTGGACCGAATTCGTATGGCTTGTGAAGATCGTTGAAAGAACCAGTAAACCAATCAACGCAAATTTTATTGTTTTGAGTTTCATGATGAATCTCCTGCTCATGCGACGACGTATTGTCATTATATTTTTCACCTAACATTCTCCCCCGGCTGGCATGAATTTAATATGCTTTTATTCCTGATGTAAAATGGAAGCCATCATGAAACGAGTTTTTTATCTATTAATTGCCATATTGGTCGCTTCTTGTAATTTACCGGCGTCTGAAAACACCCCTGTTTCACTTCCAACAATAACTGAAACGTTGGTTTTACCAACAGAAACGGCTTCTCCGTTACCAACAGCGCCAGAAATTGTTATCCCCCCAACTTTAACTTCTACTCCAATTCCTTGTGATCCTTTGGCTACTGATTATTGTATTGGGTCGGGTCATTTCCTTTTTCAACGCCCGATTCATCTGCCAGATAACGAAACCATCGATCTAACCTATGCCTACGCCTCCACCTCAAACGGAAAACGTGACCCGCATCATGGCGTGGAGTATCAAAATCCTTTCGGTACTTCTGTGTTTGCGGCTGGAGATGGCATAGTGGTATTTGCCGGTGAAGACAAGACCATAAAATTCAGCCCATGGACGAATTTTTATGGCAACGTTATTATCATTCAGCATGGTAGTGAGATGTACACTCTATATGCACATCTGTCAGAGATATTGGTGCAGGCTGGGGTCGAAGTAAAAGCCGGAGCCGAGATCGGAAAGGTCGGGCAGACAGGTGGAGCAACGGGCAGTCATCTCCACTTCGAGGTCCGCAAGGGAGGCGATTACACCGAGTATTTTTCTACGGAAAACCCCGAGTTGTGGACAATCCCACCGCGTGGAACAGGTGCCATATCCATCACATTGCTGACGAACGAGACCCGCAATTATGAACTTCCCATTGTCGTGACCCGTTTTGCCGAAGGAAGTGATGACATCTTATTCACGTATTACATCACAACCTACACAAAGGGATTTGAGCACAACACCGAGGATGCCAGTTTGAGCGCACTCCCGCCCGGACGATATAAGGTCGCATTCACAGGTCCAACAGGGCTTAAGGAACGTACAGTTTTTGTAGAAGAAGGGAATTTAACCGAGATCGTTTTTGATTTACGATAAACAAAAAAGCGCACCCATATCGGATGCGCTTTTTTGTTACGTAATTTATTACACGGGGACGGGGGGAACCATCAAGAAGAATACGAGAATACCCGCAACAAGGGCAATGGTGCCGAGCAAGGAGAAGAAAAAGCGCATGTTGCTTTCTGCGCCGAGCAAAGACGCCCAAGCCACAAACGCCAAGCCGAGGGCCGCAACCAACATCACCAGTTGGAGTTGGTCACCGCGCTCATCAAATTGGGAGCCGGTTTCGAAATTGACATCGGAGCTGTCCCAATAGGTGTAGGCATCTGCATACATGGCGTCATAGTACTCTTCATCCCAAACTCCCTGATCGCGATCAAAGGCAGCCTGAAGAGCTTCAGAGAAGTTTTCCTGGTAGTAATCTGCGATGTCTTGGCGGTCAGTACCTTCGTTGATGTACCAGTTGTCAAAATAGTTGTAATCCTGAGTAATATCCTGATTGGCGCGCAAATATTCGGCGTTGCCGTCATTCAAGTCTTTCATACCCTTGATCTCGAACTCATTCTGCTTCGAGTCAGCCATCGCGCCTTCATAGCTCACATAGGCGGTGAACACAGAAAGAACGGCGATCATGGTCCCCAAAAAGATTTCGTTGGCAAAAAATTTCTTCATCTTTCTCTCCTTTTAAGTTTTTTGTATGACCTGCAAGCGCAGGATTATATACGGGAAATATAAAAAATGTATTTGCAGTTTTGTTGTAAAAACAGACCCTCGAAACTCGAAGGTCTGTTGGATGAAGGTCCGCTTCAGACTTAGCCGGAAGCTGGTTACTCTTCCAGTGTGCTGATATCACCCTCAGGCAGACCTTGCGCGCGCGCTTTCAGCACACGGCGCATGATCTTGCCAGAACGGGTCTTGGGAAGTTTGTCGAGGAATTTGACATCCTCAGGACGCGCGATCGGACCCATATGGGTTGCAACATGCTGGCGCAATTCCTCCGCCAGTTCAGGTGAAGGCGCAAAGCCAGCCCGCAGCAACACAAAGGTGTGGATAGCCTGACCTTTGACGTCATGGGGCAAACCAATCGCAGCCGCTTCTGCTACCGCCGGGTGACTGACCAACGCAGACTCAACTTCAGCCGTCCCAAGGCGGTGACCAGAGACTTTGATCACATCATCCACGCGACCGATGATCCAGTAGTAGCCGTCCTTGTCTCGCTTGGCAGAGTCGCCGGTGGTGTAGCGACCCGGATACTTGCTCCAGTATTGGTTCACATATCGCTCATCGTCGCCGTAAATGGTGCGCAGCATGGACGGCCACGGGCGCAACAGGGTGAGGTAGCCTTCAGTTTCATCCGGTACTGGGTTGCCTTGTTCGTCCACGATCTCGGCTTTTTGACCGAAGAAAGGTCGGGTGCCAGAACCAGGCTTGAGAGGCACAACAGGCGTCGGCGTAATTTGGAACGCGCCGGTCTCCGTCTGCCACCAAGTATCGATGATCGGGCTTTTCTCCTTGCCGATCACACGGTGATACCACTTCCATGCCTCAGGGTTGATGGGCTCACCCACGGAGCCGAGCAAACGCAGAGATGAAAGGTCATGCTTGTTGGGCCAGGACTCACCGAAGCGCATCAAACCACGAATGGCGGTCGGCGCGGTGTAGAAGATGGTAATGCCATAACGTTCAATGCACTGCCACCAGCGATTTGGGTAAGGGAAGGCAGGTCCGCCTTCGAAGAGGAAGGAGGTCACGCCTGCGATCATAGGACCATACACGAGGTAAGAATGACCCGTGATCCAGCCGGGGTCGGCGGTACACCACCAGCGGTCCATGTCGTTGACGTCGAACGCATATTTCAACGTCGAATACGTTCCCACCATGTAACCGCCATGCGTATGGAGAATGGCTTTCGGTTTGCCGGTGGAGCCAGAGGTATAAAGAATGAAGAGCGGATCTTCCGCATCCATTTCTTCGGTGGGGCATTTGCCATTGGCGATCGGAAGTTGGCACAGGTCGTGATACCAATGATCGCGTCCAGCTTCCATGGTCACACCGTTGCCAACGCGCTTGACCACGATCACATTTTCAACGGAGGGGCACTTCTTGAGTGACTCATCCACAATGGCTTTGAGTTCCACGACCTTGCCGTTCTGGTATGAGCCATCGCAGGTGATGACCAGTTTCGATTTGCTGTCTTCAATGCGTCCCTGCAGTGAGTCAACGGAGAAGCCGCCAAACACCACCGAATGGATCGCGCCGATCTTGGCGCACGCCAGCATCGCAAAGACGATCTCGGGCACGCGCCCCATGTAAATGGTCACACGGTCGCCTTTCACGATACCCATGGCTTTAATGATATTTGCCATGCGCGAGACTTCACGATTCATCGCAAAGTAAGAGAATGTGCGTTCCAACTTCCCATCTTCAGATTCCCAAATCAGGGCGAGTTGATTCTTGCGATGCGTTTTGAGATGTCGGTCTACTGCGTTATGGACGATGTTCGTGCGCGCTCCTACAAACCATTTGTAGAATGGCGCTTTTGAGTCGTCCAATACCTTGTCCCACTTTTTATACCATTCCAATTCGGAGGCTTCCGCCGCCCAGAACCCCTCCAAGTCTTTCTCGGCTTTTTCTGCAAGTTCTTCCCAATCTTTCAAACGAGCCTGCGTCACAACCTGCTCAGACGGATAATAGACTTCGCCTTCCATTTCCTTCTTCTTCGCCATGCCAGCCTCCTGAGTTGAAAAAATATTTCGCTATTTTAATCCTTTTTTGTCACTCCACCCAATCCAAAATCTTGTAATACAACCCGGCAAATGGTAAAAACCACGGGCTGCCATTATATAACCCCAATGGCGCAGACGGAAAGCTAAACTTCGCAAACGGATGATCTTTGATATTTCCCTTCAACATCGCTTCTGCTACTGTTGCGCCCAAATACGTCGCCATCGCCACACCATGCCCTGCATATCCCAGCGAATAAAAAATCCCATCCTCTTCACCTACATGTGTCATCTGGTCGAACGCAAAATCGAGCGTACCACCCCAAACATATTCCACTTTTGCATCCTTCAACTGCGGGTAGACCTTTATCATTTCACTTTGCAGAATCTCACCACTTTGCGCGATCGTATTTTCATTCTCAGGGAAGAACGCCGCGCGTCCGCCAAAGATCATGCGGTTATCCCACAAGCGAAAATAATTCAAGAAATGTTTGTAATCAAAGATCATTCGGTTCTTCGGGCTGAGTTCGTGCGCAAGTTCATCCGAGAGTCTTTCGGTTGCAATAATGAATGACCCGATCGGGATAATTTTCTTTTGCAGCTTCTTTGTGACTCCACCTGTATAACCCGATGTTGCCACTAAGACGGATTCCGCTTCCAAACTCCCTCGTTCTGTTTGGATAAAGAACCGGCTCTCTCTCCGCTCGATCTTGTTCACCCGCGCTCGCGCGCAAAGTGTTGCCCCCGCCCGAGCTGACGCACCCGCCAACCCCGCCACATATTGAGCCGGGTTCAACCCGCCGCTGACTTCATCCACCAGCGCGCCATGATACACATCCGTGCCGATCTCAGAGCGCAAATCCTTAGGTGATACCAGCCGCACGTTGTGATTGAACTCTTTCGCCATGAAGTCCACTTCGCCTTGTAGAGACTCATAATGTTTTGGCTTGTTCGCCGTCAACAGGTGACCCGTTCTCGAAAACCCGCAATCAATGTTTTCTTCTTTGATGATCTGTTCGACGATATTCACTGAATCCAATGAACACTGAAATAATTCCTTGGCTAGTTCCTTCCCGTAACGTTGAATGGCGGTCTGCATGGCGACTTTCAGCCCGGTTAATGTCATGCCACCGTTGCGGGAGCTCGCACCCCAGCCAATCGTTTCCGCTTCGAGCACAGCCACACTTACGCCTTGTTTTGCCAACGTTCGTGCCGCACTCAAGCCAGTGTACCCGCCACCAATGATCGCCACGTCCGCTTTGGGCGGGATGGGGAATAAGTCTTTGTCGTCGGGCATTTGGACGGTGGTATGCCAGTAGATGTGCTGTTTCATGGTTGGCTCCATTATTTAGAAGAATAGGACAATTGTGCCATACTTTAGTTCCTATCTTTAATGGAAAATTGGAGCTGTTTAGTAGTATTTTTATCATCAGGAGAAAATCATGGAAGGCTTGTTAGATTTCTTTAACAATCTTAATTATCCACTTAGGTTTTTAATGCTCACTGCAATTGTGGCGCTGCTTTTCTGGCTCCAGCACCAAAGGCGAGTGTTATTACGCCAGCAACGGAAAGACTTAAGAAACGAGATTGGAAGAAGTACAGTTATGGCTCCCGCAGTAGTTCTGTCTGCTCGAAATGGTATCGTGAAAAATAGGCGAATGTGGGTGACTTTTACTGTGGAAGTCCAGCCTGAAGGTCGCCCGGCTTTTCAGGCTACCTTTAAAGATTGGGTCTTATTGCAGAAGAGAGGTTTTGTCTCTTGGGGCGAAAGACATGAAGAGGTGGGGCAAAAGATCTGGGTGACCTATAACGTGAATGACCCAACAAAAATGATCCTTGAACATTATGATGTTGATCATCGTGTATTGATGGGGAGAAAAGCATTTGAAAAAATATATGAGAGAAACAAAATTATTCGCGAAACCGGGGAAGAAGCCGTAGCGCGAATAATTAAAGTGGAAGATCTAAATTTGCATGTGATGTTGGAAAGAGAATACAACCCAGCCAAAGGGCATTATATGCTATACAAGGTAGAAGTTTCCCCTAATACAGGTGACCCTTATCTCGCGGAATTTCAGTCGTTGATCAAGCCGAGTTCACTGCCAAAATTTGAAGTTGGCAAGAAGTGTTATGTGAAATTTGACCCACAAGACCGCTCGCAAGTTTGTCTCTCTCGTGCCATGGAATAAGAAATAACGATCAAAGAAAAAAGGCTGACAGACTCATAGACCTGTTAGCCTTTTGTTATTCTAATATTTCTTCCCAATTTAATTCTTTGAATGCCTCTTGCAGGCGGTGACCATCGTCCACAACAATGTATTTCAAGTCCGTGAAGAGTTTTTCGGCGTATTGACGTGCCTCCTCGAGCGGAACGACATCATCCGCTGTCCCGTGGATAACGGTTGTGGGAACAGAAACAGGCTCGAGATTAAGGTAAGAGCCGAAGGGGTCTTTTAGTAAAGCCGGGGCAAGCAGAATCAACTTGCGGATGTGAGTCGGTTTTTGGCAGGTGAAAACAGTCCCCATTAATCCGCCTAAAGATGAGCCGATGATCGTCCAGCCTTTTTTGCGACCGATGATCTTTTTGAGCTGCGCCATGCGTTCGTCGAAGTCGCCAGTGAAATCGGGGGTGACCATGCCGGGGAATTTTTCTGCGAACTGACGGGCTTTGCCGCTTTGGCTGTTGCTATCGGAGCCGTGCAAGTAGATGATGCGGGAATTGTCCAACTTCTTTTTTCTCGGCTTGCGGACAGGTTTGGCTTTTTCTTCAGGAGG
>Ga0075012_10002301_pt1 | contig 18861 bp, 20 predicted proteins | sample All_14_2_FD_71474 | JGI IMG/M metagenome (GOLD analysis project Ga0075012, IMG submission 71474) | Freshwater microbial communities in response to fracking from Pennsylvania, USA - Allegheny Zone_MetaG_DW_15 | ecosystem: Environmental > Aquatic > Deep subsurface > Groundwater > Drilled... | reverse complement strand
TCGGGAGCTGAGTCCTCGAGCCCCCACAGGTCGAAAGACAACTGCATGTCACCGACATTCGGACCCCGCCTGCGAGCCACCGAAGCACTCCTCCACGTAGATATGGAGGCTCACGACGTGTGAGCCTCCGCCTACACGGAGATGTCGAGGAGCGCGCAGATTGCATGCCCCCTTGAGAGGGCTTACGGCGAGACATCCAATGCACAATGCACATAGGCCGAGACAGCTCGCCCCCGGTCAAGATTCAGAACTAAGCGGACGATATTGGCAATTCGGAACGCCTTCTTCTTGGGGGTGATCCGCCCGATCAATCTAGAAGTCGGGCGACGAACACGATGGATGATCTCAAACCACTTTCAGGCAACTCTGCCGGAGCGCTCCCGGGCCGGTGTTTGCCAGCGCCCCGGCGCGATCCCCATCGTGCAGCTGACGCGTGACGGCCGCATGCGAGCAGTCGACCTGCGAAACTCCCGCCGCCCTGCCACTGCGATCTTTGGTCTGGAGAGGCAACTAGCTGGTGGCCATCGCACACGCCGCCTCGTGCGGACTGATGCGTTGCTAGCTTTGGCAGGCGCGCAGTGCAGGTCGATCAAAGTCGGGCACAGCACGAGCTTCCGCTTCAGTGACCGTCGTCGCCTCGCCATTGCGAGCGATGTCGTCGATCAGCCACTCCATCTCTGGAATCTCGCGTCGCTGTGCCTCGCTAATCTCCTTCGCGAGTTCGCAGACGCGCACGTCGGTGATGCCGGCACGTTCTGACCGGGTTATCGCCAATGAATGATTCGGGAGCATGGAGTTCATGAAGCTGGAATCGTCCACGGTCACCTGACTTCGGTCAAGTGCGATGCCGACCCCGAGCGCGAGCAGGCTGATGACAACCAAGGCGATGTTTCGGCGAGTGCTGCGGTACATGTGCGGCATCCACGCGAGCATGACAAGCCCCATCGTGCCCGCCATCGTCAGCGCCATGAAGACCCGGCTCTCACTGAACCGTAGGTAGCCCACTCCCAGGTGCCGGCGTGTGTAGTGGCGCACATCACGACGGCTCCTGTGAGCACCATTGCCGCAAAACGCCAGTTCTGCTTCGCCGGCTTTTCCCCTGTGGAATTGTGATCGTTATGGTCGATCGACATGAGTGCTCCCCTCTGCTGGAAGTGCTGATGGCGTGATCATGCGCCACGATTTGCAGATCGAGCAGCAAGAACGAGGGGTGGACATCACCCCAACACTGCGATACCCCGCGCACAGTTTCCGAGCGCGTCGCGCGCCGGGATCGACCACCGGCGTGGGAACGACAGTGCCGCAGGGCCGCCACGGACGCACCTGCGACAAAGCAATCGCCGCTCCTAGGTCAGTCCAGAAGTGGTCAGAGGTGCATCGAGCAATGAGTGTGAAGCGTTCAATGCTTTTGGGCTGGCGAGACATGCGAACCCCGCTGTCGCTATCCAGCACCCCGCTTCACGGCTTCCGCTCCGCTATCGAAGACCGCGGCGAATCGTCTACGCATGTCTACCGAAGACCAGAATGAACGGCACCACTGCCTCGTCTTAGTGCGGACCTGGCGTGGAGTACATTCGACCTGGGGTACGGCGAACCGCCGCACCCCGGGTCAGTTAGAACCCAGCGATCAGGTCCCAGGTTGCCCCGCGATCATCGGATCGGCTGACACCGCTGATCCCAGCCGAAACAATCGCACCATCACTTCCGACAGCTAGGGCATCCGTGAGGGGCGGCGCCAATCCGATTGATGTCCAAGTCACGCCGTCAGTGCTGGTGTGAACGTATCCATCGACATCAACTCCGACGAGGAACGGATCTGTCGACTCGTCTTCCGGGCTTGAGGCAACCAGAACCAGTAGCGGGGCTTCGTCCACCGGCGTGAACGTCATCCCGTCGTCTCTGCTCACCAGCATGCCTTGCTCCGTCGTTGCATAGAGCGCCTCAGCTGCGGTATCCCAACTGAGTGAGCGGGCGCCAATCGACGCGCCAGTCATCCAACTCACCGCTCCGTCTCGACTGACCATGACCTGACCGGTCGCTGAGTCAATGCCAGCCAGTGCTGATCCCCCGGGCGATTCCTTGATGGTCATGCTGTGGAAGTCCACGTCTCCGACGAGAGACTTTGGAGCGAACCCCTCGCCTACGAGGTCGAATTCGTAGACGCCGATATTCGCGGGGAGATTCTCGTCGAGCGCTGGGTGGCCAGAGAAGTAGATCGTGTCTCCAAGTCGCGCCATGCCCATGACGTCGCCTGCCCAGGCGCCGAGACGTTCCACCGATCCGTCGGCCGCCACATTCAGGACTCCGTCATGAGTCGCCACGTACACGGCTCCCGTGCGCTGGTCAAGATCGACGGCGTGCACGTGCGAGACCACGAATGGAGCCTCCGAACTGGGCACCTCCGTCGCGGGTGATGTGCAGCCCGCAACGGTGACGGAGAGGACGGCGAACGTCAAAGCGGCCGCCGCTCCTGTCTGCCGCATCAGGAGCCGAGCATCGAGCGCATCAGCTCGATCTCCGTCGCTTGGCTGGCGATGATGTTCTCCGCCAGCTCGCGCACGCTGGGGTGCTCGCCATCATCAAGGACGTCCTCCGCCATCTCGATTGCGCCCTCGTGGTGGACGATCATCTGCTCGAGGAACAGGTCCCCGGCTTCAAGTCCGCTAGCATCCTCAAGTTCCTGCATGTCCTTCTCGGTCATGCCCGCCATGCCGTCCCCGCCCATGCCTCCGTGATCCATTCCGTCCATGCTGTCGCTCATGGCAGGCATCCCCCAGTCATCGAGCCACTGCTTCATTTGCTCGATCTCGGGGCCCTGGGCAGCCTTGATCTGTTCTGCCAGCTCCACGACCTCAAGCTCTACGCCCGACTTGGCAAGCAACACGTCGCTCATCTCGATGGCTCCTTCGTGGTGCGGAATCATCATCTGGACAAACATGACGTCTGCCATGTTGGCACCGGAACTTTCGGACGGCTCTGTGGTGGTCGAGCATGCTGCAAGGCCCATCACGGTGATCAAGGCGAAGGCACCAGACGCGAGCGCGCGGGTGCCGAATGACTTATTCATGGTTCTACTTCTTTCGTCAGTGTTAATTGTTCGGTCGCGGTGATGGTGCGCGTTCACGCAGTCATCGGGCGGCGAATCACTGACGAATAACGCAGAGTTCCGTGAGCTCAGGCGGGCGCGGATCAGCAAGCCCACGGGGTGTGGTGTCGACACTCGACACTCCCGGCGCTAGCAGCCCATGACGAAGAGTTACGAGGGGAAAAACCAGGCTGACGATAACGATGAGCGCCAGGAATACGCATGCCATCAACAGGGCGGCGTGATCGCCTGCGCAATCGACGCACGTGGAGTCTTCGTCGTCAGAGAAATTCGTGTCGAGATGAGGAGCGACAGGCGGAGCGTGGTCGTGCTCCTGGGGCATTGCAGACCCAGCCGCGGAGCTCGTGGCGGCAGCGGAGTGGCCGACGGGGGTCGAGCCGTGGGCGCCCATGGCAATTCCGACGACCGTGAATGTCGCGATCAGCACCACGTACCCTAGACGCCGAAGCATCACTCATACCTCCTGGGGGTATGTTCTCACACCTCAACGGCTCGAAGTAGCGAATTCGCCGAGAACGGAGCGCACGATCGACACACAACGCTCTGGGTCGCTCAGGGGCAGACGATGACCGCCGGGCAGCCGTGTCGCGGTGATGTTCGGGTGGGTGCGCTCGAGCTCCTCGGCACGACCGGGAACTTGCACCGGGTCTTTCTCCCCGTCGACCAAGTGAACCGGAACGTTGCGCGCAGCTAGGTCTCCAAGTGCGTCCGACCAGCCCGGGTTTCGCACCAGTGAGTCGAACCCCGCGATGTAGCCCGACCAGGTGTGTTCGACCGAGTCCCGGGCGACCGCCACAGGGAGTCGCGGGCTGATTGCGACCGCAACCTCGCGAGCCACCGTGCGGTTGTGGCACATCCACTGGCATACCCGTTCGGCAAGCGGGCCTTGGGCGAGCAGCGCCTCGAACCAACCCATGTGCCGAATCCGGTCGCTGGCCTCGTCGACGGATCGATACAGTGGAGCGTCGAAGGCCACAACAGCGCGTGTAGGTGAGTGTCGTGCACCAACCCTGAGAGCCAGAGATGCGCCCATGGAATGCCCGACAATCACGACCGGATTTGTGTTCACACCGAGCGCCCTTAGAGTCGCCAGCACCGCGTCAACGTGCACATCAGCGTCAACGGTCGCCCTAAGCGCTGGATGGTGGATCGAGGCGCCGAATCCAATCGGTTCGATGGCTAGCACGCGGGCATGCTGTCCAAGAACGTCGTAGGCTCTTCCCCAAAAACGTTCGCTTGAGGCAAGGCCCGCAAGGAGCACGACGACCACTTCGCCTTTGCCATGAATGCGCACACCGAGGTTCGCAATCCGGGCGCGCTCTCCCTTACCCAGTTGCCAGGATCGAACCTCTGGAGAGTGAGCATGAATGCCCAACCACACCAACGCTGGCGCTGCGAGGGCCGCTGCCGAAACAACATGTGATGCTTTCATGACATCGAAGCGTAGCCAGACGGCCACGGTCGCGCTCTGGGCGACCTACGGCGAGAACACACTCGATCCCGCTATGCCGCGTGCGAATCGCCCTCGTGAAACGCGGGGCTTGGGCTCTAGGTGCATGAACCCGGGACAGGTCACCAGGGCGACTCTCGAGTGTACGGCTCGTAATTTTCAAGATGCCCGACGTCGGTCGCGTGGCTCGGCCATCGATCTCAACGGCCGCGGTGCCTTCACTAGCAAGCACAGTCGAGTCGCCATAGCATCACAGTGCGACCCGTGAATCGAGCTCGCTGATTCGGGTAGCCGACGCACAGCCCTTGAAGTTACCAATCTGTTACAATCGAGACCTTCAAGAGGATCGCTAAACCCAACAATTGACATCTGAGGCTGACAACGACAGTGACGAACGAATTCCCCTGGGCGGCGACCCGCTCCAATGAGGGTCCCTCGACAACTACGAACGACGCGCTCGAGGTGCCCGGCTCCTCCCACACTCCGCCCTCCTTCAATCACGTGCCAGCGGTGATGAGTTCCGACGAGGCGCAGACCCTCGCATTAAGCCAGTCGCCCTCCAGCCACTCGACTGACTTCCAGACCCAAAGCCGTCGCGAAATGCGCGAGACAGAGCGCTCGCTGCGAACGAACCGCCGTGGTCCCCGCAGGACGGAAAGCGCACCCGTCGTGGCGGCATCACCGATCGGAAGCGTGGCCCAGAAAGTCGCGACGGCAGCCTTGCCGCGTCCGGTCGCCGCGCCTGCGGCGAGGACCCTGGTGGCGCTCAGCGCCGCTGAGCGGGCGCCGATACATCTCCGTGTCGCCCAGAAGGCTTTTCCGCCCGTCGTCTTGGTTGCCGCAACCGCCCTGCTAGTCAGCACCTCACTGCCCGCGACGGCACTATTCGACCCCGATGCCCCTCCGGCCTCCACTGTCATGGCGTCGATCGCCTCATCGGCCAACAATGATTCCGACCTCACGCTCGCCGCCGAGCAGGTCCTCACTCTCGAGGCAAGCACTGCACTGAATACTCCGGATGCCTCGCGGGACGACTGGAGCGTCACTTCGTACGCGGAGATGCTGCGCCTGAAGTACGGTAGCCGCGACTTCTCCTACTCGACCAGCGGCTCCGGCGCAGTGCGCTGGCCTTTTGCCGCGCCAGTGCCGATCAATTCGGGATTTGGCGAGCGTGTGGCTCCATGTCGTTCCTGTTCGAGTTACCACCAGGGGCTTGACTTTGGCGCGGGATCAGGGAGTCCGATTTTCTCGATTGCTGATGGGGTTGTGATTCAGTCCGAGTACAGCGGTGGCTTCGGTCAACACGCGATCATCGAACACACGATCAATGGTCAACGCGTTCAAAGCATTTACGCTCACATGACTGGCGGCAGCTCGCCGCTCGTCGCCGGGCAAGAAGTACGCGCGGGCGACTTAGTCGGGACCGTAGGGAACACGGGAGTTACTACGGGTGCCCATCTCCACTTTGAGATTCACATCGACGACATCGCCATCGATCCGTTCGCTTGGTTGCAATCCAACGCAAGCTAGCGAATTCTCCGTCTTCGGAAAGCGGTTGGTTTTGAAGCTGAATATTGCGGGTACTCGAGTGTGGCAACAGCAACCTGGTGAGATCACGTGGTCTAGTTGGCTTGTTCTAGTCGACAGGAGCCGAAAGGGCAACGATGGTCGCTCAGGCGAGAGGTAGGAGACTACGGGGACCTCGCGCGTTCACCGCTGCGATCGCGGCCATCGCTCTGCTCGTGACGGGCTCGATCGCCACGACCGAGCGGCCCGCCTATGCCGTCGACTATCCGTCGTGGAACGATGTGCTCGAGGCGCGGCGCGATGTGGCGGCCGCCCAGGCCAAGATCCGCGAGATTCGCGCCGCCATCGAAGCCATCACCGCCGAGGTAGAGCGCACGCAGGCGATCGCCGAAGAAAAGGGCACCATCTACTACGAGGCGCAGCTCGCCTTCGACGAGGCCGCCTACAACGCCGAGCAGCTGCAGCTGCAGGCCGACGAGGCGCAGGCCCGCGCCGACGAGTCGCGTCAGCGCGCCGGCCAGTTCGTCGCCGAGCTCGCGCGCTCGGGCGGCAGCGACATCTCGGCAGCCCTGTTCACCAACCCCGGGCAGGCCGACTCGCTGCTCTCGCGACTCGGGTTCGCGAGCAAGATCACCGAGCAGGCCGACGGCATCTACGCCGCGGCGCTGCAAGACCAGAACGCCGCGCAGTCGCTCACCGACCAGGCGAACGTCGCCAAAGAGATTCGTGACGAGCTGCGCATCGAAGCGCAGGCCGCCTATGAAGAGGCGCAGGCCGCAGCCCAAGAGGCGCAAGACGCTCTCGTCGCGCAGCAAGAGAACCAGGCGCGGCTTGAGGCGCAGCTCTCCGTGCTCGTCGAGAACCGGGCGGCGACCGAGAAAGACTACGCAGCCGGCATCGCCGCGCAGTACGGCGCGGGCTCGAGCCTCAGTGCGGGGCAGATCTCGAACGGGTGGGCGGTTCCGACTACAGGATGGATCACATCTCACTTCGGCAACCGCGTGCACCCCATCAGCGGCACGGTGCGGTTTCACGCAGGGGTTGATATTGCCAACTCCGCAGGAACACCTGTCTATGCGGCCTCGAGTGGGGTGGTGGAGTTTGCGGGGTGGAGTGGTGGATTCGGTAACTACATTCGCGTCAATCACGGCAATGGTGTGACGACGGGGTATCCGCACCTTCAGAATGGCGGCATTTTGGTGCGTGTGGGGCAGCAGGTGACGGTGGGTCAGAATATTGGGCGGATGGGTACCACGGGGTATTCCACGGGCAATCATCTGCACTTTGAGGTGCGTCAAAACGGGGTTGCGACGAACCCGGTAACCTACCTGCGCAATAAAGGACTCACGATCGGTTAGTTGTCGCACCAATCGACTCACGGCGAAGGCCCGAGGGTACATCCTATGGTGTACTATTTTGGTGTGATTACTTCGACTGCTGTTCGGCTTGACGCGATTCGTCGTGTCGGCAAAGCCCTCGCTGATCCGACGCGTGCCGCAATCCTCCTGGCGCTCCTTGACAGTTCTCGTTATCCGGCAGACTTGGTCGAAACGATTGGCATCTCGAAGCAGAGCGTGTCGAATCATCTCGCCTGCCTGCGCGACTGCGGAATTGTTGTTGCCGAGCCATCTGGTCGACGGGTTCTGTATGAGATTTCGGATGCTCGGTTGCGTCACGCGCTCCAGGATCTCGTAGGCGTCGTGCTCGCTGTCGATCCGGTGGACGCATGCGACGTGACCGAAAACGAACTGGGGGCGCGCGCGTGACGGCCATGGTGGGAGCGAAACCGGAGGCGAGTCGCACCGCTTTGCTGCGCCGACGAGTGAAGATCATCGTTGCCGTCACTATTGGGTACAACGTGATCGAAGGCATCATCGCCCTCATCGCTGGCGCTGCCGCGGACTCGGCTGCGCTTGTTGGTTTCGGGCTCGACTCTGGCGTGGAGGTGCTTTCCGCGACCGCAGTGGCTTGGCAGTTCACGCGTCGCGACCCGGAGCGATATGAGAAGCCGGTGCTTCGCGTCATCGCGTTCGCCTTCTTCGCTCTCGCCGCCTATGCGATCGTGGGCTCCACCCTCTCGTTGACCGGAGTGACGACCCCCGAATCCAGCAACGTGGGCATTGTGCTCGCAGCCGTCAGCGTGGTCGTCATGCACTTCCTGTCGGTTCTTGAACGACGCACCGGTCGAGAACTCGGCTCCGCCACTGTGGTGGCTGACTCCAAGCAGACCCTCATCTGCTCGTTGCTCTCGGCCGCGGTACTGCTCGGCCTCGTCGCGAACGCCGCGTTCGGATGGACCTGGGCCGATGCGCTCGCCGCCCTCGTGATCGGAGCCTTCGCCATTCGCGAAGGCATCGAAGCGTGGAACGGTGACACCTGCGCCACCGCGATCGGTGAACTCATGGAAGCCTCCAGCACCCACGAGCACGACCACGATGAGGAAAACCAGCGGTGAGCGCCGACGGGCACACTCATGCCGGCGGCACGGTGAATCGTCGGCGCCTGGCGATCGCTTTTGGTCTGACGGCCAGCGTTCTCGCCGCTGAGGTCATTGGGGCTATCATCACCGGGTCGCTTGCTCTGCTCGTGGACGCGGCCCACATGCTGACCGATGCAGGCGGGCTGCTCGTTGCGTTGTTTGCGGCCAAGCTCATGGAGCGACCCGCAACATCACGCCGCACCTGGGGCCTCCGTCGTGCGGAGGTGCTCGCCGCCACCGTGCAAGCCGCTGTCCTGCTGGGCGTAGGAGTCTTCGTAGTCATCGAAGCTGTGCAGCGCTTCAGCCAACCGGCAGAGATTGCCAGCGTCGAGCTCCTCGTCTTCGGCATTGTCGGCCTCGTCGCGAACATCGTCGCGATCGTGGTGCTCTCCGGCGGACGCGGCGACAACCTCAACATGCGGGCCGCATTCCTGGAGGTGCTTAACGACACCTTGGGATCCGTCGCCGTCATCGTCGCTGCTGTCGTGATCATGACGACCGGGTTCCAGCAGGCTGACTCGATCGCTGCGTTGCTGGTGGGCGTGCTCATTATTCCCCGCACGTTGCGCCTGCTCCGGGACGCCGTCGATGTGCTGCTCGAGTCAGTACCGCGCGGCATCGATCTTGACGACGTGCGACAGCACCTGCTCGACGAGCAACATGTGATTGATGTGCACGACTTGCACATCACGCAGATCGCTACTGGGTTGCCCGTACTGACTGCCCACGTTCTCGTGGAGGCAGGTTGCTTCCACGACGGCCACGCACCCGAAATCACTCAAGCGCTGCAGCGCTGTGTCGCCGAGCACTTCCCGGTCGCGATCGACCATGCAACATTCCAGCTCGAACCAGCAGGAGCGGTCCAGGCGCACGACATGCACTGACAAACCCGATATCGCGCACCCGTAACCTCTGTTTATCCGTGGGCGCGGAATTCAACTCATCTACTTCTCTAGAACTGCGAGTAAAAATAACGCTAATGATTCACGATCACGAAGTTGTCATTATCGGGGGAGGTCAGGGAGGGCTCGCCGCCGGCCGTCACGCCCAGTCGCAGGGACTGAACTACATCATTCTGGAAGCGAGCAACGCTGTCGGGAGTGCCTGGCGTGAAAGGTATGACAGCCTGACTCTCTTCACCCCACGATCGTTTAGTGGCCTTCCTGACCTTCGGTTGTCCGGCGACCAGGATGGGTACCCGACCAGGGACGAAGTCGTCGACTATCTGCAGCATTACGTCCAAAGCTTCGACCTCGATGTCGTACTTGATCAGCCAGTGCGCAAGGTCACGAAAGATGGCGAACAGTTCACCGTCGCGACGCAGTCGGCAACTTACACCGCACCGGCCGTCGTGGTTGCCACCGGCCCTTTCCAGACGCCTCGAGTACCGGCATGGGCTTCACTAACCGACGGCGTACGGCAGCTGCATAGCTCGGCCTACCAAAACGCCGCTCAGATCCAGGGCAAGAGAGTACTGGTCGTGGGTGGTGGAAACTCCGGAGCTCAGATTGCTGAGGAGCTGGCCGCTGAGTACGAGATTGATATGGCCGTCAATGCACCAACGCGGTTCATGCCCGCGAAGATACTCGGCAAGAGTTTGTTCTGGTGGCTCGACGCACTGGGCGTCCTCAACGCCCCCTCTGACAGCTTCAGGGCCACGACGCTTCGACGACGGGGAGACCCGGTCATCGGCACATCCCTCAAGCGCCTCCTGCAGCGCGGTGCCGTCAGGCTGAAGCCTGCGGCGATGTCCATGACAGATGGAACGGTGTTCTTCGCTGACAAGACGAGTGGTCAGTACGACACGATCATCTACTGCACCGGCTATACCGCTGACTACGGGTGGATGCAGATCCCGGACGCTCTCGATCGAAACGGCATGCCCTCCCACAAGGGTGGACAGTCACAGACCGTCAGCGGGCTGTACTTCCTCGGCTTGGGATGGCTTCGTTCACGAAACTCTGCCCTCATGGGTGGCGTCGGCACCGATGCCAAAGTCATCATCGATCGGATCGTGGGCAGCGTTGAGACCGCCGCTGCGCGCGACGCTTCGGAGGCGCGCAGATGAGGGTCCACGTTTCAACCTTCCTCAACGCGAGTCACACCACGGTGTGGAGCACGGTCAAGCGCCAAGAGCCACTTCACGACGATATCCCCCCGATGGGCATGCACTCTCCCCTCGATGGGAAAACGCGAGGAGCCTGGATTTCCGGAACGGCGTACGACGGCCGAAGCTTCATGTTCTCGATCATCCCGGTGGGGACCGGGACAATCTTCATCAAGAGCCTCGATGACCGCTCGATGACCACTCAGCCCCGAGAGCAGGGGGAGATCGGGACGAAGGAATGGGACCACCTGCTCGTGGTCAAGCCGGATGGCGACGGCTCGCGCAACTGCGACACGATTGAGATCGACACCAGTGTCTTTACGCTTCTGGTTTGGTGGTACGCAGAGGTGTTCCATCGGCAAAGTCAGCGCAAGTGGCGGAAGCTCGTCCCGCACGACTTCGCCTGCTCGTGAACAGCCCAAGTGGCACAGGCGAGCGGGACGTGAGTTCGTGACATCATGTAGTGCGGGCTGCGCGAAGGCGGGTCGAGAAGTCTGACGGCCTCAAGCGTTCGAGCGCAAGCTTTGCGTGGGCAGAGGTCTGCTTTGCTGAGACCGGCTGTCAGGAGCACGGCTCAGACTTGCGTGCGAAGGCCACCGATCTAGGAGAAACATGAGTGCCCGCACCAGCCGACAAATCCACCGTCTTGTCGTCGCCATCTCGATAGCGAGCGCCGTCGCCCTCACCGGATGCACTGCCAACGACGACCTCGCTGAGCAGTACCGCTCGGGCAGCGGGCAAGGGTACATCTCGGGCGACGGGGCCTACACGGTCGTCGCCGAGGCCGACCGCCGCGAGCCGATCGACTTCGAGGGCACGATCGAGAACGGTGACAAGGTCTCGAGCGACGACTACCGCGGCGAGGTCCTCGTTGTGAACTTCTGGTACGCGGCATGCCCGCCCTGCCGACTCGAAGCTCCCGACCTCGAGGCGCTCTCCCAGCAATTCGCGCCCGACGGTGTTCGCTTTCTTGGCGTCAACATCTACGACCAGGCACCCACCGCGATGTCGTTCGCCGAGGAGTTCGGGGTGACATACCCATCGATCCTCGACGTCAATGACGGGTCGGTGCGTCTCGCGTTCGCGGGGCAGGTTGCGCCGAATGCCGTGCCGACCACGCTCGTGCTCGACCAACAGGGGCGCGTCGCCGCTCGTATTTCGGGGGTCATCAGCGAGCCGAGTGTGCTTCGCTCGATGATCACGGACGTGCTCGCCGAAGACTCGTGAACGCCATCGAGAGCCCGCTCGCAGGCGCGGTCAACCCGATCGGTGAGATCGTGCTGAGCGGCAACCTCCTTCTCGCTTTGCCCATCGCGCTCGCCGCCGGGTTTCTCGCTTTCGCCTCACCGTGCGTGCTACCACTCGTACCTGGCTACCTTGCCTATATCGGCGGCGTCACGAGCAGCAACGAGCTCGCGCAACGGCGGGGCCGCCTGCTGCTCGGTGTGGTGCTCTTCGTCCTGGGGTACAGCCTCGTCTTTGTGAGCTTCTCGATCGTCTTCGCCACAGCGGGTCTGCTGTTGCTGCCGTGGATCGACCTCATCACCCGCGTCGCGGGCGTCATCGTGATCCTCATGGGGCTCGTCTTCATCGGCCAGGTGTCGTTCTTGCAACGGTCGCTCGCGCCGCGCATCCGTGTGGCCACTGGGCTCGCCGGTGCCCCGCTGCTTGGCATCGTGTTCGGGCTCGGCTGGGCACCGTGCATCGGCCCGACCCTCGTTGCCGTCAACGCGCTGGTCATCAACGAGGGCGACATCGGGCGCGCAGCGATCATTGCGCTCTCATATTGTCTCGGGCTGGGTATACCGTTTCTCCTCGTCGCCTTCGGCTTCCGCTGGGTGGCGGGTGCAATGGATTGGCTCAAGCGGAATATCCGTGTCATCAACATCATCGGCGGCACCCTGCTGATTCTCATCGGTATCGCCATGGTCACGGGCCTCTGGCAGCAGTTCATTTCGAGCCTCGGGGCGGTGATCGGTGGAACCGTTACGCCCCTCTGACCATCACGATTCTGAACCGCCCGCGACGCGCGTCATCGCGCAGCCGAAGCTTAATGCCGTCGGGTGGTTGCGGTTCGCCTGGCGTCAGCTCACGAGCATGCGCACGGCACTCGTGCTGCTCTTACTGCTCGCTGTCGCGGCAATTCCTGGGTCGCTGGTGCCGCAGCGCTCGGCCGACCCCAATGGCGTCGTGCAGTACGAGCGGAACAACCCCGAACTGTTTGTCGTATTGGAAGCCCTGCAGGTCTTCGACACGTATAGCTCCGTTTGGTTCTCGGCGATCTACCTGTTGCTGTTCGTTTCGCTCATCGGCTGCGTAATCCCGCGCACGCAACATCACTGGCGTGCTCTGCGGGCCTCACCACCCGCGACCCCGGCGCGCTTGAACAGGCTTGTCGGGCACACCGAGCGCGAGGCGGCGGGAGATGTCGCTGCTGCTCTCGAGGCCGGAGAGCGCGTGCTACGCCGTCAGGGTTATCGCATCGTGCGATACGGCGACTCGATCAGCGCCGAGCGGGGATATGCACGCGAGACCGGCAACCTCGTTTTCCACTTCGCACTGCTCGGGGTTCTGGTGACCGTCGGCGTAGCCGGGGGGTTTAGCTACAACGGTCAGCGGGTCATCGTGCAAGACCAGAGCTTCACGAACCAACTCACCAGCTACGACTCATTCAGCCCCGGTCGCTTCTTTGACGAAACTCTGCTTGATCCCTTCTCGATTCGACTTGACGATTTCGTGCCCATCTACGACCTCGACACCGAGAATGGCTTCCCGATCGCTCTCGACTACACCGCATCGGTGACCGTGGTCGAGAACGGCGTCGAACGCGCAGAAGACATCAAGGTCAATGAGCCGATCGATATCGGGGGGACGACCACGTACCTCCTGGGAAACGGATTTGCACCCTGGATCACGGTCTTTGACGCTGAAGGAACCGCCGTCTTCAGTCAACCTGTGCCGTTCTTGCCCCAGGATTCGAACCTCACGAGCCTCGGGGTGGTGAAGGTGCCGGATGGGCTTGACGAGCAACTCGGCATGATCGGCTTCTTCTACCCATCTGCCGTGCCGCTAGCGTCGGGCGCCTTGACCTCGGTTTTTCCGCAGCCAGACCAGCCAGTGCTCACGCTCAATGCCTTCGTAGGCGACCTCAAGCTGAACGAGGGGGTACCGCGAAGTGTTTACTCGCTGAAGACAGAAGAACTAACGCAAGTCACCGGCGGCGACACGGGGGTCGAGTCCCTTGTTCTCGGTGTAGGTGACGTGGCCGAACTCCCGAACGGGCTCGGCTCGGTCGAGTTCACGAGCCTCCCCCGGTTCGTGAGCCTCGAAGTGCACCATGACCCAACCCAAGCGGGAGTGTTGATCTCGGTTATGCTCGCCTTCCTCGGCCTTCTCACCAGCCTCTTCGTGCCGCGCCGCCGCTTGTGGATTGCGGCCGAGAACACGTTCGACGGCGTCAGCCTGCAATACGCCGGACTCGCCCGCGGCGACGACCCAGGGCTCGAGCGCGCGGTCTCCGAACTGGCCGACTTGCACATGGCCACCATTCGTGAACCAAGCGGCAGACGATGAGCGTCGACCCAGCTTTCAGTGTGCCGATCTAGGATGAAGGCCTTATGGAAAACATCGCTGCCGTCTCGTTAGTCGCGGTGTACTCGGCCATGGGCGTGTACACCCTTTCGTTTATCCTCTTCACGTTTGATCTGGCGAAGCGCAGTGCGGCCGAGCCCTCTTCGGCCGCGATCGTCGAGGTGACCTCGGCCCGGCAGGTGGGAAGCGTTTCGACTGCGGTCCGTGCGACGACGACGGATTTCCCGCCGACAGGCGCGACCCGCTACCAGCGCGCCGCGTTCGCACTGGCGATCCTCGGCTGGGTGCTACACGTCGGCGCCACCGTACTCCGGGGGGTTGCTGCGGGGCGTGTTCCGTGGGTCAACATGTTCGAGTTCGGCTTGACCGCGACTGCAATCGGTATGGGAGTCTTCCTCGTCGCGCAGGTCTGGAAGGACCTCCGTTTCCTGGGCGCCTACATCACCGGCATGACGGTGTTGGCACTCGGGATCGTGACAGTGAATTTCTATGTTGATGTAATTCCGCTTCCCCCAGCTCTGCAGTCGGTGTGGCTCGTGATTCACGTGTTCGTCGCCTCGCTTGCGACAGGATTCTTCGCGATCGGGGCGGGGCTCTCGATCATGCAACTGTTGAGCGCTCGGCGCGCTGCGCACAAGACCGCAGGCCTGCGCTTTCTCGACACGCTGCCCGGGGCGACGACGCTAGAGTCCCTCGCCTATCGCGTCAACGTCGTAGGCTTCGTGTTCTGGACTTTCACCCTGATCGCCGGCGCCATCTGGGCCGAGCGCGCCTGGGGTCGCTACTGGGGCTGGGACACCAAGGAAGTTTGGACTTTCATCATCTGGACGCTTTTCGCTGGCTATATTCACGCACGTGCAACGCGTGGCTGGCGGGGTGAACGCTCGGCGTGGCTGGCGATCGTCGGCTTTTCCGCCGTGATCTTCAACTACACGATCGTCAACCTCTTCTTCAAGGGACTGCACTCGTACTCGGGCCTCTAGGCACCGAAGCTGACGTGCACTGCCGCGGCCGGAGTTTCCGATTCCGGCGGGCACTCTTGAGGTTGTAGCGAGACGCTCTCACCGCATCGCACCGTTGTGCGACCGTGACCCCATCTTGCCGGCAGTCATCGTCGACCATCACAGTAAGCGGGCCGTCGAGAAGCGTTCCGTGGTAAAGATCGATGCCCGCGCGGCCAGAAAGGCTCGAATTGACGTCGCCCGCGAAGCCAGCCACCAGGCTCGCAATGACAACCCGTTCACCAATCCAGAGACGGCTCAGGAGTGGAACGTGAATGCTCGCGGCACACCGTCACGACACAGCTCGACGAAGATGTACTCCCGCCATTTCACTGGTGTCACATAGCGAAGCTCTGGAGCATCTTCGGCATTTCTGGAGGAGCCTTGGCGAGAGTGACTTCCGCGATCCGCTCGCTATCGATCGTGGTCCGACACGCGAATAACAAGACCAGCGACGATGAACCCGGCGGTCGCCCCGTACTGCAACGGCAGCCAGACCGCATCCGCAAGTGCGAGCGGAAAGACAGGGTTCCACACCACTGCGATTGCGGCCGGAAGTGGCAACCACCACCACTGGCGCGACTGGACCGCAAACCATCCGATGATGAGCGCGAGGACGGCGATCACGAAACTGACGACGAAAAACAGTTCGTTGCCGATGGCGAAGACCCCGACGATAGCTGCGCTGGCCCCCAGCAAGCCGGGTGCCAGCGCCATGCGGCGGAGAGACTCAGGCTCGTTTGCGCGCGCCGACCGTGTCATCCGCGCTCACCAGAGGGAAGGGAGTCTGGGCCACCGCCGCTACGCAAGCGCGCCAGGTACTCGTTGTATGCGTCAAGGTCGACATTTCCGTGCCGGTCAGCGCGAGCATCCGCGGCTGCCGCCTTGGATGTGTCGTCGCGGAACCATCGATGGAGGATGTACATGAGGGCGAGCACGGTCGGAGCCTCGCCGTACGACCAGGCCAAACCGCCGGCCACCCCCTGGTCGACCAGAGGATCGATCCCGAGTGACGCGGGCGGATTGGCAAAATAGTCGGTGAAGAGCGTTGGACTCATCATCAGGAAGACCCCGAAGAACGCGTGCAGGGCTACCTCGGCGGCGAGGTCCAACGCTCGCGCCGGGTAGGACATGCGAATTGGAAGCGGTCCGTCGCTGAGGATTGGGATGGTGAACACGATGCCCGCTATCAAGAAAACGATCTCGAGAGAAGCGTGTCCGCCCGGAAGCACGAGGATGGGATCGAGAAGGTCGCCAAGGTAGAGGCCATAGAACAGCAGCAAGAAGATTGAGACACTGAAAGCGGGGTGCAGCAACCATCGCGTGGACCGGCTGCGTAGTGTGCACAAACTCGCGCTCAGCACCACCTTGCCCAATCCGCGGTGCGGCACGCTGCGCAACAGCAGGCGCCCAGGCGAGCCGAGCACGAGTAGCGGTGGTACAAGCATCATCAGTGTTAGCTGCTCGAACATGAACACCGACAGCATCACCTGGCTGTAGTCCTCAAGCGCCGAACCCGTCGTCGCCGCGATCACCCCACACCCGATGATGAAAGATATAGTGCGCGCGACCGACCAACGTCGGCCGCGCGCCCACGTTCTGATCGCGCCGATGAGGTACACGACCGCCATCAACATCGCCGCGCCCGGAAGAGCGAACGACGTCGTCGCGGACACACCCAGGAACTCGTCGAGCCCGGGGGGTGCCAGCGGATTCGTAACGAGGTACATCAGAGACAGCGCCTGATCGTCATCGCTGCAGCTCGGCCTCGATAGCCGCCCGCAGGTCGTCAAACGATGTGAGCTGCACTGGCCGATCGTTGAGGAAGAATGTCGGCGTCGATTGCACCCCGAGCGAGACGCCGTCGTCGAAGTCTGCTGTCACCCGTTCAATCGTCTCCGGTGCGGCCACGGCCGCGTCGTACTCGGTAAGGTCGAGTCCTAGCTCGTCGGCAAATTGGCGAAAGAGATCCGCCTTCGACTCCTGCGACTCTCCCCACTCGGACTGCGTCTTGAACATGCGGTTGTACATCTCCTCGAGTTTTCCCTGTTGCGCGGCCGCTTCGACGGCGAGCGCTGCCGTGGTCGAGTTGACGTGGCCCGGTAGAGGAAAGTATCGGAAAGCGAAGGTCACTTCGCCTTTGAACTCCTCACGAAGCTCTTCGACGACTGGGTAGAAGGCGCCGCATGCCTCACATTCGAAGTCGAGAAACTCGACGAGGGTCACAGCCCCTTCCCCGGCGTCATCGAGAATGTGGGTGTCGGGTTGAAGGACAGACTCAGTGGGCGTGACCTCGCCGGTGTCGGGCGCTGCGGCGGGAGTGGGCGCTTGCACGATGGCAACGATGACGAAAACTATGACGACGACGATCATGAGGCCTGTTAGCAGGAGGGAGATCTTGACGTTGGTATTGGTGTTGGCGTTCACAGAAGAACCTTTCAGGACATGAAGAGCTCACGAAAGAAACGCGCCGACTTCGAGGGCGCGAGGGGTCTTTACCGCAGACGTCGCGTGATGCGCGGCGCCGGGCGGCTCGATGACTCTTATGTGCGAATGACGCAGAGTGCTAGTCGGTCAGGGCCGTCGATAGTGATGCGAACGCGCGCGGACAGCAGGTGAGTTGCGTGCTCGTGTATGCGTCGTCGCGGTGAGCTCACAGTCGATCCAGCTCGGAATATGTGGACAAGCAACACGAGCAAAGCGACGATGGAGCACGTCAGGAGGACCAAATCACCGGCGGACCAATCATTGCTCTCGCTGGAGGCACCGGCCGTCAACATCGACAGCTCGGTTGTGACGTGATTCGGTGCTTGGAAGTCAACGGCCGTCGCAGGGACGGGGTCGACTGATGCGCCGACGCTCTCGATGTGGTCGGCTGTCATGGCTCCGACCGCGACCAGGATCCCTGCGACGAAGACCAGCAGCAGGCGACGAGCGAAGACGAGAGCGTCGTGCGCCGCACGGCGCTCTCCGTTCATGGCTTCCACCGTTCTATCGTACCCATGGACCTTCGAGTCGTCTGCGGAGGGGAAAACCGTAGACTAGAAGCGGGAGATGAGGTGGCGAGTGGTCGCAACAAGAGAACCATCGATGGTCGATCTTCAGGCTGATGTTCGTGCCGCGAGCGCCGTGCGCTCATGGCTTCCATTGTCAATCTTGTTGATCATTGGTGGAGCGATCGGCTGGTTGGCATCGACCGCACTGTTGATCGAGCGGGTTCGTTCTTTGCAGAACCCGCAGGAGGCTCTTGCGTGTGACATCAGCCCCTTCGTGTCGTGCGGTGCTCTCTTCGACCGTTGGCAAGCATCTCTGCTCGGATTTCCGAACCCTGTTATTGGGGTGGCGGGTTTCGTCGCCCCGATCGTGGTTGGCCTCGCGTTGCTTGCTGGTGCCAGGTTCGCGCCGTGGTTTTGGCGAATAGTAGTTCTGGGGTTGTTCGGTGCGTGGGCCTTTGTTACGTGGTTGTTCGTGCAGAGCGCGTTCGTCATCGGAGTGCTGTGCCCGTACTGCTTGGTGGTGTGGGCGGCGACAATTCCCCTATGGTGGGCCACCTTGGTGTTCACCATGGCCAACGGGCAGTGGAGCGGAGGTTCCACGCGC
>Ga0075012_10002300_pt1 | contig 18866 bp, 17 predicted proteins | sample All_14_2_FD_71474 | JGI IMG/M metagenome (GOLD analysis project Ga0075012, IMG submission 71474) | Freshwater microbial communities in response to fracking from Pennsylvania, USA - Allegheny Zone_MetaG_DW_15 | ecosystem: Environmental > Aquatic > Deep subsurface > Groundwater > Drilled... | reverse complement strand
TCGGCTACCAGCACAAGGGCACGGAAAAGCTGTTCATCGGCCGCGACATCGGCGCCGGCGCGCAACTCGCCGGCCGCGTTTCCGGCGACTCGACCTGCGCCTTCGCCTGGGCCTATGCGTCCGCCGTCGAGGCCGCCTGCGACATGGCGCCGCCGCCGCGCGCGCTGGCACTGCGGGCGATGATGCTGGAGCGCGAACGCGTCGCCAACCATCTCGGCGACCTCGGCGCGCTCGGCAACGACGCCGCCTTCGCCTTCGGCCTGACGCAGTTCATGCGCCTCAAGGAAGACTGGCTGCGCCTGAACGCGCGCCTGTTCGGCCACCGCTACCTGATGGACCGCATCGTTCCCGGCGGCGTCACGCTCGACCTCGAGCCCGCGGCGCTAGCCGAGCTCGTCGAGCAATGCGACGTCATCGGCCGCGAGTTGCGCGAGCTGCGCAAGATCTACGACGAGCACGCGGGCCTGCAGGATCGTTTCCTGACGACCGGGACGATCGACGCCGCGCTGTCGCGCGAGCTCTCGCTCTCCGGCATGGCGGCGCGTGCCACCGGCATCATCCTCGACGCCCGCGCCCATCGCCAGGGCTACACGCCGCCGGCGCCGTGGGACACGCTCGGCGTGCGTCCGACGACCGACGAGCGCGGCGACGTCGCCGCCCGCGTCGCGGTGCGCTTCGGCGAGATCTTCGAATCGCTGCGCCTGCTGCGCGAACTGGCCGTCGGCCTGCCCGACAGCGACCTCCGCAAGCAGCCGGTGCCGGTGCCCGACGGCCGGGGCCTCGGCGTGGTCGAGGGCTGGCGCGGCGAAGTGCTCGTCGGCGTCGCGCTCGACGCGGAAGGCAAGCTGGCGCGCGTGCATCCCCACGATCCGTCGTGGCAGGCGTGGCCGGCGCTCGAACATGCGGTGATGGCGGACATCGTCCCCGACTTCCCGCTGATCAACAAGTCGTTCAACCTCAGCTACTCGGGGCAGGACATATGATTCCCGTGCTCAAGCGCATCTTCAGCACCGGCATCCTGACCGAGCCGCCGGTCGACACCGGCGACGAGATGAAGCGCGAGGTCGAGCGCCTCGGCGACGAGGTGCTCGCCATCCTCGGCCGCGCGCTGACCATCCGCGAGGTCGATGCCGGCTCCTGCAACGCCTGCGAACTCGAGATCCACGCGCTCAACAATCCCTACTACAACATCGAAGGCCGCGGCATCAAGTTCGTCGCCAGCCCCCGCCACGCCGACATGCTGCTGGTCACCGGCCCGGTGACCAAGAACATGGAGAACGCGGTGAAGATCGCCTACGACTGCACGCCCGATCCCAAGCTGGTGGTGGCCGTCGGCGACTGCGGCTGCACGGGCGGCGTGTTCGGCGAGAGCTATGCGTCGTGCGGTCGTGTTTCGAACGTGATCCCCGTCGATGTCGCCGTCCCCGGCTGTCCGCCGACGCCGGTGGCGCTGATGCAGGGCATCCTGACGGCGGTGAAGCGACAGCGGTAACAGGCGCTCCAGTGCTGAGGCCCGCGGGCTCGGGCCGCCGGGGGGCTCTGCTGCGCTTCGTGTCACCCGGATCGGGCTGCGCCCGCTGAGCTCATCGTTCGGGCGCTTCGGGAGGCTCCCCTGCAGCCGGTCATCAAAGGCTGGTCATCCCGCCTGATCTGCCAAAACCTGGCCCTAACGGACGAGCTCTGCTGTGCGCCTTGTGGTCGAGCCGAACCACATGGGTTTGTCAACGACGAACTTCATCGAACGTTTCACCAGACCTTTGCCGGGGAAGAAGCCGAGGTCGAGCCACAACCGGATCACCGCCGGAGCCTCAAGGTCGATGGTCTGCTCGATCGGCACCAGGAAACCTTCGTAGTCACCCGCCGGAGTCGCGAACCGCTCTCGAGTGATGGGCAAAACCCGGTGCTGGTACTCGCCCTTGTGCACAACCTCTTGCGTCTCTCTGTTAACGACCGTAGCCCTGCCGGAGGCGCTCCATGTTCGGTGGGGCACGATCCTGTTGGGAAGCAGCACCACGGGCGGATCGTAGAGCACGGTCTGGCCTTGCGTCAGCACGTCCATACCGGTGATCAGCACGCTGCCATCCCGGAGTTCGAAAAGATGGAGGATGTTGTAGTCGCCAAATTGAACTTCCCAGCGGCCTTCACCGTCTGCGGAACTCAGTTCCAGCACGACCTGCCGTCCCTCTCCGTCTCCGTCCACCACCTCGAACGTGCTTTCACCGGGGACCAGAGGGAAAAGCTGCCCAGCCTCAATCTCTCGAACCGTCGGCGCCGGCGGCGCCGACGTCTCCGCAAGGGAGGCCCGGGCGGTGCAGAGCCCGACGCCGATCAGTATCGCTCGCGCGGAGGACAGGTACATTGCGCCTCTCCTGGAGCCCGTGGGTAAGGCACAGTGCAGCACTCGTGCCAGTGCAGCGACGTCAACGGGAGAAACGGCACCACTGGCTGGGGATTGTGGACGCCTTCCCCTGAAGCGCGTCCTGGCAACAATTCGCGACACCCAACCTTCTCCGCCGGAGCGTAACCGCGTCATGGTTTCCCGGACGTTCATCACGAATCTCCTTGTGCAAAAGTTGCACGGCCCCGACGGTTCTTGACCCCGGGGCAGCGATGTCAGTTGGGCCGATCCCGTTACGTCGAGTTCATTCCCGGCACAAAGCACCTCTGATTGGGCGCGGGTCCCGGGAACAAGCGAGCGCATTCCGCGACGGCGAACCTGCAAAGCAAGCCGTGGATCACGGAGGGAGGCGGATACCCGCCCTCCTTGGCGCGCGAACGGCAATTAAACCCGCTCGAAAAACGTCTCCAGTGCCACTGCTACGAACGCCGGCTCCTCCAGCATCGCGTAGTGCCCCGATTCCTCGCTGACGGCGACAGAGAAGTCCTCGTACAGGGGCGCGTATTCGCGGCGCACTGCGTCTTCGCGATAGAACGGGAGGTCGTGGCGGCCGACGATGGCCAGCACCGGCACGTCGTCGCGTGCGGACGCCGTGACGTCGGTTTCGGTGAACATGTGCAGGTAGCCTGCCATCGCCTCGGGCGAGCCGGCGCCACGCGCCATGTGCAGCTTGCGTTCGATCCACTGTGCGTCGCGGCGCCCGCCGGTGCGCGCGGCGATCGCTGCGCGCAGGGCGTCGTCGTCGTTGATCAACGCGCGCATCGTCGCCATCGTCGCCACATCGGGCCGCAGGCCTTCGGGCGGCACCGGCGAAACGAGCGCCAGCCGCCGCACGCGCCGGGGAGCCAGCGCGGCGAGCCGTTGCGCGACGAGCGCGGACATCGAGTGGCCGACGACGTCGAAGCGGCCGACGCCGAGGCGGTCCATCAGCGCCAGCAGGTCGGCGGCGGCTTCGTCGGCGTCGTAGCGGCCGGCGAGGGTGCGCGACCAGCCGTAGCCGCGCAGGTCGGCGCAGATCCAGCTCATGCGCCGGTGGTCGACGAGCGGCCACAGCGCATCCCAGTTGGCGTGGTCGCCGAGCCACTCGTGGAGGACGAGGACGACGTGGTCGCCGTGGCCGATGCGGCGGTGGCCGAGGATTGGCCGCGGCTCGCTGCGCTCGATCTCGACCGTCACGTGCGCGAGTTCCTCGTGCTGCGCCAGCAGCGCCTTTACCGCCTGCGGCGTCACCGCCGGGCTGTCGGTGGCCAGCGCCAGCTCGCAAGCATAGCGCTGGCGGCCGATGCGCCAGACGTGCAGGTCGGTGATGCGCGTGGTGCCGCCCCAGCCGTTCTCGCCGCGGATGGCGTCCCGGACTTCGGCGACCACCGGGTGGTGCATCTCGCGGTCGAGCAGCACGCGGCTGGTGTCGCGAATCAGCCCGCGCGACCAGACGGCGATGAGCGCCGCGCCGACGATGCCCATGGCAGGGTCGAGCCAGTTCCAGCCGTAGAGCATGCCGCCGAGCAGCGCGATGATCGCCAGCACCGAGGTGGCGGCGTCGGTCAGCACGTGGATGTAGGCGGCGCGCAGGTTGAGATCGTGGTGATGGCGGTGCTCGTGCGGGTGCTCGTGGTCGCTGTCGCCGTGGCGGTGCTGATGATGGTGCTCGTGCGTCTTGCCGAGGATCACCGCGCAGCCGACGTTGACGAGCAGGCCGATGACGGCGACGAGGATGGCCTCGCGGAACAGGATCGTCTGCGGGTTGACGAGGCGCTCGACCGAGCCGATGACCATCCAGGCGGCGATGCCGAGCAGGAACAGCGCGCTCGAGTAGCCGGCCAGCACCTCGATCTTCCAGGTGCCGAAGGCGAAGCGCGGGTCGCGCGCGTAGCGGCGCGAGGCCATGTAGGCGACCATGCTGAGGCCGATGGCAAGCGCATGCGAACTCATGTGCCAGCCGTCGGCCAGCAGCGCCATCGAGTTGAACCAGAGGCCGGCGGCGATCTCGACGACCATCGTCGCCGCGGTGATCAGCATCACCGTGCGCGTGCTGCGCTCGGCGGCGAGGTCGGCCTCGTCGAAGACGTGGACGTGCGGCCAGTCGCTGAGGTCGTGTTCCGTGGGAGTCATCCCATCGCGTCGCCGACGTTGAGGAGCGCGAGCACCCCGAGCACCGCAAAGACGGCGGCGGCGACGCCGTGAACCAGCTTCAGCGGCAGCCGCTTGGCGGCCTTGTCGCCGAGCAGCACCGCGGGGACGTTGGCAATCATCATGCCGAAGGTCGTGCCGAGCACCACCGCGGCGAGCGCCTGGTACTGCGCCGCGAGCGCCACCGTCGCCACCTGGGTCTTGTCGCCCATCTCGGCGAGGAAGAAGGCGACCAGCGTCGTGCCGAAAACACCGTAGCGCGCCGGCGCTGCATCATCCGCATCGATCTCGTCGGGCACCATGATCCAGAACGCCATGGCGATGAACGAGAGTCCGAGCACCCAGCGCAGCACGTCGGGTCCCACCAGGGTGGTGATCCACTGGCCGAGCGCGCCGGCCATGGCGTGGTTCGCCAGCGTCGCAACGAGGATGCCCCAGATGATCGGCCACGGCTTGCGGAATCGCGCGGCGAGCAGCAGCGACAGCAGTTGCGTCTTGTCGCCGATTTCCGCCAGGGCGACGATGCCCGTGGAGACGAGAAATGCTTCCAGCAATTGTGAAACCTCCCTTGGGCGCTATTATCCCGCGCCCGGAGGGGTTTTCGGGATGAGGAGGAAATTCGCATGATGGTTGGGCGCGGTCTGCTCGCTTCGCTCTTCGCGCTGGCCTGCGCGGCGCCGGCCGCCGGGCAGCCTCAAGTCGCCTGCCGCTACACCTACGGCGGCGAGACGCTCGAACTGGTCGCCGAGCCGGTCGACTCGCCCTATGGCGTGGAGGGCGTCGCCGTCGGCTCATACTTCCGCTTTCGCGTCGTCTTCCAGGATCGGCCGGTGGACCTCGCTTCGATCAAGATTTATACGTATGCCGACCGTGACGAAGGCCCGGTGCCGATCCACCAGGCCAGCTTTCCCTATCCGCCGCACGACCAGGGAAGCGGCCATGGCTTCACCGGAATGCAGTTCGTGTACGAGTCGGTGCGCGACGGCGAGCTGCAATACTGGTGCCGCCTGAAACCATGAAGCCGCTGCTCGCACTCCTGCTGACCCTGCTCGCGCTGGCCGCCCGCGCCGAGCCGGTGACGCTGATCTTCGCCGGCGACGTCATGCTCGACGACGGCCCCGGCCGCACCATCGCGGCCGGCGGCGATCCGCTGGCGCCGTTCGCCGCGATCCTGGAAAGCGCCGACTATCGCATCGGCAACCTCGAATGCCCGATCGCCACCGGCGGCAAGCCGCTCGACAACAAGATCTTCTCCTTCCGCGCCGACCCGCGCGTTCTGCGCGTGCTCAAGGGCCGCTTCGACGCCATGGCGGTGTCGAACAACCATGCGGGCGATTACGGCAAGGAGGCGTTCATGGAAACGCTGGCCTGGCTCGACGGCGCCGGCATCCGCGCCTTCGGCGGCGGGCGCGACCTCGCCGCCGCGCACGCGCCGCTGTGGATCGAGATGAAGGGCCTGCGCATCGCCGTGCTCGGCTACAACGAGTTCAAGCCGCGCTCGTTCGAGGCCGGCGCCGCGACGCCAGGCGTCGCCTGGAGCGAGGACAGCCAGGTGATCGCAGACATCCGCGCTGCGCGCGCGGCGGGCGCGGACTTCGTGATCCCGTTCATGCACTGGGGCTGGGAGCGCGAGCCTGAGCCGACCGAGCGCCAGCGCAGCCTCGCGCGCCTGATGATCGATGCCGGCGCCGACATGGTCGTCGGCGGCCACGCGCACGTCACGCAGGGCGCGGAGGTCCATAAGGGCAAGCCGATCGTCTACAGCCTTGGCAATTTCGTCTTCGATGGCTTCGACCTGCCGGCGGCGCGTCGCGGCTGGCTCCTGCGCGTCAGCGTCGACCGCGGCGGCATGCTCGCCTGGAACACGGTGGCCGCGCACATCGACGATGCCGGCACGCCGCATCCGCTGGCCGGCGCACCGATGCCCTGCGGCCGTACCGGAGACAATGAGGTCATGACATGCATAGCACCCTGACTGCCTTGCGCCTGTCCGCAATCCTGCTGGCATGCGTCACCGGCCTCGCCGGCTGCGCCGTCTCGCGCGTGAGCCTGGCCGACCATCCGCTCGCGGGCAAGGTCTGGGACGTGGCGGCCGAGCGCTTCATCGAGCCGGCCGAGGCCGAGCGGCGCATCGCGGCCGCCGACATCGCGCTGCTCGGCGAGACGCACGACAACCCGGTGCACCACTCGATCCAGCTGCGCCTGTTGCGGCGGGCCGTCGACGCCGGTCGCCGGCCGGCACTGGTGATGGAGCAGATCGATACCGAGTGGCAGGAAGCCGTCGATTCGGCGCAGGCCGTCCGGGGCGCGGACGCCACGGCGATCGCCGCCGCCGGCAAGGTCAGCCCGGGCTGGCACTGGCGCGAATACGCCGAACTCGTGACGCTGGCGCTCGAGCGCCGCCTCAAGGTCGTCGCCGCCAACCTGTCGCGCGCGCGCACGCGAACGATCGCGGCTGAAGGGCTGGCGGCGCTCGGTAGCGGTGAACCGGAGCGCCTGGGTCTCGAGCCCGGCTGGCCGGCGCCGCGCCGCGCCGCCATGCGCCGCCTGCTCGTCGAAGGCCACTGCGGCGACGACAGCCCGGTGATCGACAAACTGGTCGACGTTCAGCGCGCGCGCGACGCCGTGATGGCCGACACCATCCTCAAAACCGCCGCCGACGGCGCCGTCGCCATCATCGGCCGCGGCCACGCGCGCGCTGACCTCGGCGTGCCGCTCTATCTCTCCGGCCGCACCAACGGCCGCGCCGTCGTGTCGCTGGGAATGGTGGAGGTCAGCCCGCAGCGCCTGTCGCCGCGCGAGTACGACGAAACGGCGGCCGGCACGCACGACCTCGTCTGGTTCACCCCGCGCGCCGAGCGCGAAGATCAGTGCGCGATCTTCAAGCGCGCCAGGAAAGACGGCTGACCGGGTCCATTCCGGGAATTGCGGCGGGGGCGGCGCGCAGCGCCGTTGGCGGAAGGAAACCTAACGCTTGAGCAGCGCCTTGAGATCGGCGAACGGATTGTGCGTCGCCGCCGCCGGGGCGTCCGGCGCCCCGCCGCGCGCGGTGGCCGCCTCGAGCTCGCGCATGTGCTCGTTGTCGTGGCAGTAGAGGCACAAGAGCTCCCAGTTGCTGCCGTCGGGCGGGTTGTTGTCGTGGTTGTGGTCACGGTGATGGACCGTCAGTTCGCGCAGGTTGGCCTGGGTGAAGGTGCGCGCGCAGCGGCCGCAGACCCACGGATAGATCTTCAGCGCGCGTTCGCGATACCCCTGCTCGCGCTGCTCGGCGGCCCGGCGCGCGTCGGCGACGACGCGGTCGAGGCGGCCATGGTCGGGTTGCTTCGGTGTCGGCATCGGCCGATCTTAGCCGATGCCGGCGCCGCGGCGCTATGCGGCGGCAGGGATCGCGGCCGCCTGGCCAGACTTGACCACCAGCACGGCGCAGGCGAGGCCGCCGAGCACTTCGTCGGCCGTGCCGCGCAGGCCGGTGCCGTAGCGGCCGCCGATGACGACGAGGTCGGCGTCGAGTTCGCGTGCCGCCTCGAGGATGGCGACACCCGGTGCGGCCTTGACGATGCGGCTGTCGCAGTCGATGCCTTCGAGCTTCATCAGGCCGGCGCGGTGGGCGAGGTCTTCGGCCGCGACGGCGGCGTCCTTGTCGTTCGTCACCGCCGACAGCAGCGTCACCGGTGTGCTGGTGACGCGCGCGATCTGCGCCGCCGTGTCGGTGACGCCGCCGCTGGCGTCGAAGCCGTCGACCGCGACGAGGATGCGCCGTTGCCACATCTGCGCCTGCCAGCCGGCGACCAGCACGTGGCAGGGCGAGCCGGCGATGATGTGCGCGGCGATGTCGCCGATGAGTCGTTGCTTGAAGTCCTTCGGCGGACGCCGGCCGATGACGAGGATGTTGCTGCTGGCCTCCTTCGCGGCGGCGACGATTTCCGCAACCGGTTTGCCGTGGCGTACGACTTCCTCGGTATCGACGCCCGCGACCAGCGCTTCGCGCGTCGCCAGCGTCAGGCGTGCTCGTGCCTGCTCGTCGTCGACAGCGGAGTCCACGCTGGTGACGATGTCGAGCGTGACGCCGAAGCTGCGCGCCAGCGCGACGGCGATCCCGGTCGGCGCACGCGAGAACTCGCTGCCGTCGGTCGCCAGCAGCAGGCGCTGGCGGCGGAAGCCGTCGGGCAGCAGGCTGCCGTGGCATTCGGCGAAGATGCGCGTCTTGCAGCCGCGGCAGATGTCGGGGTCCAGGGTCCAGTAGAGCGCACCGGCGACGTTCGTCATCACGGGGAAGAACGCCCCCTCGCCGATGTCCTTGGCGTAGCCGCCCTTCTTGAGAAAGTCGGTCAGCGTCTTGTTGAGGCGATAGAAGTAGAGGCCGCCGCCGAGCCGCCGCCGCCGCCGCGCCTCCTGTGCCAGGACTTCGGCGCCGGCGACATCGATGTAGTTGAGGCCGCCGGCGGTGATCAGCACCGACTTCTGCTGCGGATTGTCCTCGTCGATCTGCTGCAGCGCCTGCTGGACATAGCTGGCGGCGCCGAAATAGAGCGCGCCATTGACGCGCACGATGCGCAACTGCGGGCACTCGGGCCGCCCCTTGGCGCGCACGAAATGGTACGAGCCTTCTTCCGGCGCCGGCACGACCGGAATGATCTCGGGTCGCGAGGTCCGATAAAGGAACATCAGCAGCGACAGCAGCACGCCGAGGAAGATGCCCGCCTCGAGGTTGAACAGCGTGCCGATCAGCGTCGCGGCGAGGATCGCCGACTCGGTCTTGCTGGTGCGCCAGATCGACTCGATGTGATGGAAGTCGATCAGGCCCCAGGCGACGAGGAACAGGATGCCGGCCATCGCCGCCGTCGGCAGGTAGGCGGCGAGCGGCGCCACCAGCAGCAGTACCAGCACCAGCACCGCCGAGGCGATGATCGAGGCCAGCGGCGTCTTGGCACCGGCCTCGTAATTGACGCCGCTGCGGTTGAACGAGCCCGACGAGGCGTAGCCCGAGAAGAAGGCGCCGGCGATGTTCGACAGGCCCTGGCCGATGAATTCCTGGTTGCCGTCGATGCGCTGCTCGGAGCGCACGGCGATGGCGCGCGCGATCGAGACCGCCTCGGTCAGCGCCAGCATGGTGATCACCAGTGCCGGGCCGAGGGTCTTCTTCAGCGCCTCGAGGGAGAAATCGGGCATCGACAGCGGCGGCAGCGTCGCCGGCAGCGCGCCGACGGTGCCGATGCCGGTGGTCTCCTGTCCGATGGCGACGTTGAGGATCTCGGCGACGATGCCGCCGACGATCATCGCCGCGATCATGTAGGGCACCTTCTTCAGGTAACGCTTGGTGGCGATGCCGGTCGCCAGCGTGACCAGACTGACCGTGAGGACGAAGGGATTGATGTCGCCGAGCTGCACCCAGAGCTGGTGCACGATCTCGTAGAACGGCGTGCCGCGGGGGATGGTGATGCCGAAGAAGTTGCGCACCTGGCTGGCAGCGATCAGCACCGCTGCACCGGCGGTGAAGCCGATGACGACGGTATGGGAGATGAAGTTCACCAGCGCGCCCATGCGCGCGAGGCCCAGCGCCAGCTGGAACACGCCGACGAGGAAGGTCAGGGTCAGGACCAGGCTGACGTATTGCGCCGATCCAGGCTCGGCCTGGTGCGAGAGTGCGGCGAAGACGGCGATGGAGATTGCCGTTGTCGGACCGGACACGAGGTGCCAGCTCGAACCCCAGAGCGCCGCGACGACGGCAGGAACCATCGCCGCATAGAGGCCGTACTGCGGCGGCAGGCCGGCGATGGTGGCGAAGGCGACGCCCTGCGGCAGAACGATCAGGGCGCCCGTGAAGCCCGCGAGCGCGTCGTCACGGGCCGTCTGGCGATTGACGCGCGGCCACCAGCGCAGGAAGGGGAACAGCCTGCCGAGCAGCCCGCCGGGTTGTTTTCTCATATCTTCGTCCGGCGTGGCGCCGGCGAGCGGGATCGGGGGATTCGAGGGGTTCAATATTAGCAGAGCTGAATGTTCGAGGGCACGAACGGGCGGCCGACGGTAAGGCGGCGCGAAAGCTTAGCGGGGGGTGCGTGAAGCCGCCGTCAAGGCGGCCGGTGCGCTGTCAGGCGGCGAAGACCAGCGTTGCCGTCGTGCCGCCGGTCGCGCCGGGCGCGAGTTCGATGCGCCAGCCCTGGCGGTCGCAGATGCGCTTGACGAGCGAGAGGCCGATGCCCGATCCAGCGCTCGCGGCGCCGCGATAGTGGCGCTCGAAGACGCGCTCGAGGTCGGCGGCGGGAATGCCGCCGCCCTCATCGCTGACGACGAGGCGGTCGGCCTGCAGGCGCACGACGACGTCCCCGTCGCCGGCATGGCCGAGGGCATTGCGCACGAGGTTGTCGACGACGATGGCGAAGTAGGCGGCGGCGACGTCGAGCTTCGGCGCCGCCTCGACGACGAGTTCGAGGCGATGGTGCCGGTGGTGGGCGAGCGCGCCGTGGCGCTCGACGCTGGCGCGCGCCACTTGCTCGCAATCGCATGGCTCGTCCACCGGCGCCTCCTGCTCGCGCGCAAGCAGCAGCAGTGCCGCCGTCAGTTCCGACATTCCTGCGGCAGCGCGCTCGATGCGCGCGACGCGCCGCAACTGGGCGTCGTCGAGCGTCGGGTCGTCGGCGAGCACCTCGGCGGCGCCGCGGATCACCGCTAGCGGCGTGCGCAACTCGTGGCTGGCGTCGGCGGCGAAGGCGCGCTCGCGTTCCAGCACCGGCGCCGTGACGCGGCCGGCGAGCCAGTAGCCGCCGCCTGCGGCGAGCAGCGTCATCAGCAGCGTGCCGCCGATGAGCCAGCCGAGAAAACGCTGCTCGCGCCGGCGCTGGCGTTCCTCGCTGAACAGAACGTAGTGGCGGTCGCCGTTCGCCGTGTCGGCGACGACGACACGCCACGGCACGCCGTCGATCGGGACCTCGTGGCGCCCCGGCGCCAGCCGGCGCAGCGCCGGCGGCACGGCGGGTGCCGCGTCGCCCGCGGCCGCCACGTAGCCGCGCAGGCTGGCGCTGTCGGGCGGCAAGGAGCGCGGATTGCGCGCGCGCCGCGCAATGTAGTCCGCCAACTCGGCGGTCAGCGTCTCGTCGATCAGGCGTTGCGAAACGTTGTGCGCGGCGATCCAGATGCCGACGGCAAATACCAGGCTGATGACGGTACCGAGCGCCGCGAAGGCCGCGGCAACCCGGAAGCGAAGGCTACGGTGTCGCAGCATCGCCGACGATCTGCCAGCCGAGGCCGCGCAGCGTGCGCAGCAGCGGCCGCTCGAAGCCGCGGTCGATGGCGTTGCGCAGGATGTGCAGGTGGGCGCGCAGCGCGTCGCTGTCGGGCGGCGCGTCGCCCCATACCGCGCGCTCGAGTTCCTCGCGCGCGAGCACGCGCGGGCTCGCGCGCATCAGCGCCTCGAGCAGGCGCAGGGGAATCGGCGGCAGCGCGATCGCCCGCTCGCCGCGGCGCACCTCGTAGGTCGAGGTATCGAAGGCGAGGTCGCCGATCTGCAGCCGCTGGCGCGCGGCGGTGCCCTGGGCGCGCCGCGCCAGGGCCTTGAGGCGCGCCTCGACTTCGCGCAGCACGAAGGGCTTGACGACGTAGTCGTCTGCGCCGGCTTCCAGGCCCGCGATCTTGTCCTCGATGGTGTCGAGCGCCGTGAGCATCAGGATCGGCGTCTGCCGGCCGCCGTCTTCCGCGCGCAACCGGCGGCACAGCGAGAGGCCGTCGAGGCCCGGCAGCATGAGGTCGAGCACGATGACGTCGTAGTCGTTGGCCTGCGCGAGGTTGAGGCCGCCGATGCCGTTGCCGGCTGCGTCGGCCAGATGCCGGTGCGCCTCGAGGTAGTCGACGAGGTTGGCGGCGAGGTCGGGGTTGTCCTCGATGACGAGGACTCTGAGGGGAGCGTCCATCGGGCGGATTATGCGATAAAAGCCGGCGCCGCCTTTGCGCTATGCTGGCGGCGTGACGAGGAATCCATGAGCCACCTTTTGACCCTTTCCCGCGCGGCGCACCTGATCGGCGTGCCGCGCGGCGTGCTGCAAAGGCGCATCGGCGACGGCGAATTGCCGGCACAGGACGGCATGGTGTCGACCGAGGCGCTGCTGAAGCTCTATCCCGACCTCGACCTCGACCAGTCCGGCGCCTTCGAGCGCATCACGCGCATCAAGGAACAGGCGTTCGGCCGTCGCGTGCGCGAGCGCATGCTGCCCTCGCAGGAAATCCTCGCCCAGCGCCTGGTCGAGCAGAGCGGCGAGCTGGCCGACGTGCGGCGCCACCTGTCGCGCTACCACCAGCTCGTGGTCGCGCTGCGCGAACGCCTCGATGCCGCGCCGGCGCCGTCCGCCGACGAGCTGCGGCGCCTGCTCGACGAGGGTCTCGGTGCGGTGCTCGGCAGCGAGGCGGCGCACGACGCGCTCGAAGTGCTCGATGCTATGCTCGGCATCATGTCGGCGCGCGTCACGCTCAGGCCCTCGGGGCGCGAGTTCCTCGTCGAGGGCAACGAGCCCATCCTGAAGGCGGCGCTCAAGGCCGGGCTGGCGCCTTCCTACGGCTGCGGCAACGGCAATTGCGGGCTTTGCAAGGCGCGCGTCGTTTCCGGCCAGGTGCGCCAGGTCGAGCACTACGACTATCCGCTGTCGGCAGCCGAGAAAGCCCTGAACTACACCCTGCTGTGCTGCCACACGGCGGTGAGCGACGTGGTCGTCGAGGCGCTCGAGGCAGATTCGCCGGCCGACCTGCCCGACCAGCAGATCGTCGCGCGGGTGAAGCGCGTGGCGCTGCTCGACGAGCGTACCCGGCTGCTGCACGTGCAGACGCCGCGCACCCAGCGCCTGCGCTTCTTCGCCGGGCAGAGCGTTACCCTCGGCGTCGCCGGCGGCACCGCCGATTTTGGCGGCGACTATCCGATCGCCTCGTGTCCTTGCGACGATCGCAATCTGCTGTTCCACGTCGCCGAGCGTGACGACGACGACGAGTTCGCTCAGCGCCTGTTTGCCGGTGCGGTGCGCGAGGGCGATTCCATCAACGTGCGCGGACCCTTCGGTCATTTCGTTCTGGCGCGGGACTCCGCGCGTCCGCTGCTGTTCGGCTGCTGCGACCTGGGATTCGCGCCGGTCGCCAGCCTGATCGAGCACGCGCTGTCGGTGGATGCGGCGCCGTCGATCGCCCTGGTGTGGACTGCCACGCGACCCAACGGCCATTACGCGGCCAATTACTGCCGTGCGTGGGCGGAAGCGCTCGACAACTTCCGCTACGCGGCGCGCGAGGCGGCCGGCGCGGAGGCGGCGGCCGCCGCATTCCTCGAAGAGGCGGCAGCGCTTACCGACCTGCGCGAGCATGACATCTACCTCGCGGGACCGGCCGAATACCTGGCCGCGGCCGTCGCCGGTTTGCGCGCGCAGGGCGTCGACGCGAGCTGCATCAAGCACTCCGAACCGCTGTAAGGCCCCGGCGCCGCTTGTCCGCGGTCAAGGAAAGCCATGCCGGCAGGGCGGTTACAATGCCCGCTCCATCGGCATTCCATTCAGGTTTATCTGATGCGCATCCGCAGCTTCATCCTGGCGGCTTCGGCCGCGGTGGCCGTCGGTTTTTTCGGCGCGAGCTACTTCGTCATCGGGCGCATCCTCGAGCACACGGTGCGCGAGAACGCGCGCGAATCGTCGGCGACGCTGGCCGAGGTCACCTTCACCGGCATGTACCAGGTGATGAGCACGGGATGGCGGCGCAAGCAGGCCGAGAAATTCATCACGGCCATCCACGATGCGGCGGCGAAGGACACGCCGACCCAATTGCAGATCTACCGCGGACCCATCGTCGTCACCGACTACGGCGACATCGAGCAGCCGCCGCTCGACGAGGCGCTGCGCCTGGCGATGAGCGGCGGCAAGGCGGCGGTGGAGACGCCCGACGGCGGCGTGCGCTACCTGATGCCGCTGGTGGCCGGCGACCGCTGCCTGCGCTGCCACGACGCCGCCAAGGACGGCGACGTGCTTGGCGTCATCGAGGTCAAGCAGGACTTCGGGCCGCTGGTCGAGAAAGCGCGACGCGAGTTCCTGCTCTGGCTGGCGGGCCTCAGTCCGCTGCTGATGGGCATCGCCGGCTTCGCGGTGCTGCGCGTCAGCCGGCGCCTCGAGGGCGCGATCAGCGGCATCGACACGGCGGTGTCGAAGGTGAATGCGGTTGGCGACCTGCGCCAACTCGAGTTCAACCGCATGGATGCTGGCTTCACCGAGTTCAACGAGCTCTTCGGCCACCTGCACGAACTCGTGGAGAAGCTGCGCAACATCGCCGTCGACAAGCACGTGCTGACCTTCGAGATAGGCCTGCTGGAGAAATTCGTCATCACCTCCGAGGTGGTGCGCGACTGGGGCGAGTACATCGGCCGCCTGCTGCGCGAGATCAACAGCGTGATGCCGACGCACGTGCTGTTCTCGCTGTTCGAGGTCGGCGACGAGGTCTTCGATCTTGAGGTGTTCTGGGCAAGCCCGCCGTCGCCGAATACGCGCGCCATGGTCGAGGCGCATGCGCGCCGTTTGGTGCAGGAAGATCAGCGCTTCAGCGACCTGGCGCAACTGACGCTGCATCATCACGCGCCGCAGACCGGCGTGGAGCTGGTGCTGAACGAGGAGGAAGTGGCCCTGCACACGAAGACGCTGATGGTCGAGCGGCCGAAGATCGGCGGCATCGTCGGCATCGGCGTGAATGCCGGCGCCGTCGAGGACGACACGCTGCGCCTCGTCATGGACAGCATCCTGTCGACGATGCTCAACGTCGTCGGCTCGGTCAAGGCGATCCACAAATACACGCGCGACATGGAGTACTACGCGACGCGCGATCCGCTGACCGACCTCTACAACCGCCGCGTCTTCTGGGAGTTGTTCGAGTACGAGGTCGCGCGCTCGACGCGCCACAACTACAGGTTCGCGCTGCTGGTCATCGACCTCGACAACTTCAAGCTGGTCAACGACGCGCACGGCCACGCCGTCGGCGACCGCTACCTGCAGGCCTTCGCGCACGCCGTCAAGCAGGTGCTGCGCCCCGGCGACATCTTCGCGCGCTACGGCGGCGACGAGTTCGTGCTGCTGCTGCCGGACATCACGCAGGAAGACGCCGCCATCGTTGCCCGGCGCGTCCTCGACGTCTCCAGCGCGGTCGAGATCGAAACGCCGAGCGGTACGGTATCCGGCGGGGTCTCGATCGGCCTTGCCGTCTATCCGACGCATGCCGACAACGTCAAGGACCTGTTCCTGTTCGCCGACAACATGATGTACAAGGCCAAGGAGTCGGGCAAGCACCAGGTCGGCATCCCCAACGACCAGGAGGTGGCCGAGGTCTTCCGCGACATGACCGAGACCACGGTCGAGGTCGTCAAGGCGGTCAACGAGGGACGCATCGTGCCCTTCTTCCAGCCGATCATGGACTTGCAGACCAACCAGGTCATCGGCTTCGAGGTGCTGTCGCGTTTGGCGCTCGAAGGCAAGCACATGGAGGCGGGCCGCTTCATCGAGTTCGCCGAAAAGGCCGGCGTCATCCATCGCCTCGACACCATGATCCTGGAGAAGGCGCTGCGAGCCCTGGCCGAGGCGAAATTCAAGGGCCACCTGTTCGTCAACCTGTCGCCGCGCGCGCTGGCGCTGGCGGACTTCGTGGCAACGCTAAAGCGCCTGGTCGCCGAATACGGCATCGAACCCGGCCAGATCGTCTTCGAGATCACCGAGCGCGACACGGTGAAGAACATCATCGTGCTCGAGCAGCTGGTCGGCGAGCTGAATCTGCATGGCTTCAAGCTGGCGATCGACGATTTCGGCGCCGGCTTCTCTTCCTTCCAGTACCTGCGGCGCTTCCCGGTCGACTTCCTCAAGATCGAGGGTGATTTCGTCGCCAAGATCCTCGAGAACCCGAAGGACCGCTCCTTCGTGCAGACGATTCACCAGCTCGCCGCCGACCTCAAGATCAAGGTCGTCGCCGAGCACGTCGAGAACGGGGCGGTGCTGGCCGAACTCCAGAAGATGGGGATAGAACTCGCCCAGGGCTACCACATCGGCCGGCCGGAGAAGGAGCTTGGCGGCAACCTGCGCTGGCCGATGATCTAGCGCCAAGGGTCGCTGGCCCACTGGCCGCCTCCGCGGCCAGTGATATGCTCTCCGCCATGAAGAAGAGCATACCGATTGCCCCTTTCGGCGGCGAGGACGCCGGCGCCTGCGACGGCGCCGAGGCCTTCGCGCTGATGGTGCTGGGCGACAGCATGGAGCCGGAATTCCGCGAAGGCGAGATCGTCATCATCGAACCGTCCGGCCTCGCCATCGACGGCTCCTACGTGCTCGCGCACGTCGACGACGAGTGGATATTCCGCCAGTTGCAGAAGGCCGATGCCGGCTGGCGTCTTGCGCCGCTCAACGCCGCCTACCCGGTGCGCGACATCGACGACCTTGCGCCGGTGCGCGGCGTCATCATCCAGAAATCGGTTCCCGGCCGCCGCAAGGCGACCAAACGCTACGTTGAATAGGAAGAGCCATGCCGTATTACGTCTACGAGATCAACGAGAAGCCGATCCTCCAGCTCGCCAAGCTCGCGCAGTTCGGCTCGTTCAAGGACGCGAGCGCGGACGCCAAGCGCCTGCGCACGGAAACCGAGGGGCGCAACGTCAAGGTGATCTTCGCCGCCAACGAACTCGAGGCCGAGGATCTGCTGTCGCAAGTGCGCCAGGCGCCGCTGGTGATCGGCGACGACATATAGGCGGTTCCCATGGACGCGGACGATCTGAACCGTCTGCCCTGCGTCTTCGAGCGCGCGCTGCTCATGCAGTCCGCGGCCTGCGAACTGTCTCGCCGGCGCAGCGTTGGCGAGGGCGAGGCGGTCGTCTGCGGATCGCCGCTTGCGCGCTCGGCCTGCGGCACGCTCTACGGCCTGCTGCGCGAAAAGTCGGCGTTCGCGCTCGGCGTGCGCGAGACCGGACGCATCCTCCCCCACGCGGCGGTGATGAAGCTGCAGTGCGGCGGCCTCGATGGGCTCAGGGACGCGCTGATGCCGGAATGCCACGCGCCCGATGTGCACCGGCTCATCCGCCTCGCCGTCGAGCGTTACGGCAGTTTGGAGGCGCTGCCGTTTTCCGAGGTCGTGAAAGGTGTCGCAGCGTTTCGCTTGCGGCGGCGGAGGTCATGAAACCGTCGCTCCGTTGGAGGTGGTTGGACGCTCGGGCCGCCGGGGGACACGAAGGGAGACGGATACCCGCTGACCTTGGCGCGCAGACGTTGATTCGCGTGGCTTGAACAACTGCCATGAACCTCGCCCCGCTGATCGAAACCGTCCAGCACAACTGCCACATCGCCGACGCTCGCCACGCGCGCGACCTGACGATGTGCAACTACCTGCTCGAGATGCGCGAGTTCTACCGCTGGGAGTGTGACATGCCGTTCGGCATGTCACCACCGCGCGAGGAGATCTCGCGCTGGCTCACCGAGCGCGAGGCGCTCTGGGAACAGGTCGCCGGCGACGACTTCGCCGCAGTGCCCGTCTCGCAGCAGCGCTTCGAGCCCTTCGACGTCGCCGCGATCAACCGTGCGCTCGCGCCGCTGGGTCTTGTGTATGGCGCCGGCATCGGCCGCTTCGGGCGGCCGCATTTCTTCCTCGGCCGCCTCGATCGCCGCGAAAGCGTCGACGGCCTGCAGGTGGTGGTCATCGCCTGCGAGTACGCGCGCGACCTCGCCGCCATCCCGGCGGCGCTGCAAGGCGACACCATCATCGTGCGTGTCGAGGCGCTGCGCCAGTTCCTGTGGGAGAAGGCCGAGGCTTGGGGCGTCAAGCAGGCGGCGGGGCCGATGCGGCGCGCGCTCGAGTGCTACGGCTGGTTCGACGACGCGGCCGCCGCGCTGGAGCGCATGACAACCGCCGAGATCGCCAGCGTGATCCTCCACGAGCGCGGCGTGCTCGCCGCGGGACGGGAACTCGGCCCCGAGTGGGAGCACATGCTGTCGGGGTTTCGCGAGCGGCGCGCCGAAATCCTGGCGCGTGCCGTGCGCGACCACCTCGCCGACTGCCTGGTCACGCTGCCGGCGCTGGTCGAGCGGCAGTCGTGGGCGGCCTTGCACGTCTGGTTCGCCAACCTCGAAGGCATGCGCCGAAGCCTGGTGCCGTCGCTGCTCGCGGCCGGCGAAGCGTGGGTCGCGAGCGGCGACGTGGCCCCGATAGTCGCCGAGGCGCGCCGAGGCGTCGGACACTGGCGCACGCTGGCGCGGCAACTGCTCGACATCCGTCGCACCGACGACGCCGGCGCCGAGGCACGCATCGCGGCCATGACAGCGAACTTGGACGTCCTCGCCTTGTAGAATCGGGGCATGCCCCGATT
>Ga0075012_10002299_pt1 | contig 18868 bp, 16 predicted proteins | sample All_14_2_FD_71474 | JGI IMG/M metagenome (GOLD analysis project Ga0075012, IMG submission 71474) | Freshwater microbial communities in response to fracking from Pennsylvania, USA - Allegheny Zone_MetaG_DW_15 | ecosystem: Environmental > Aquatic > Deep subsurface > Groundwater > Drilled... | reverse complement strand
CTCAAGGAGGTCAAGGGGGTGGCCGGTTTCCACATCATGGCCATCGAATGGGAGGAGAAGGTGCCGGAGATTGTCGAGCGGGCCGGGCTGTTTCCGCGGCCGGTCATCGATTGAACGTTCCGTCGCCCGGTTGACAGCGGGTGGCATCACAGGCGAGGTTGCGATATGTGTCAGATGCGTGTAGTAGTGGAGAAGGAAGGGAAGGAAGAGGTAATGCTCGAAAACGTGACCCGATTGGAGGTGATCGAGCAAGGAATTGCCGTCGCCACCCTGTTTGAAGGATCGCGGGAACTTGCCGGGGCGGCCCTCCGGCGTATCGATTTCCTTGCGGGAAAGGTCTATCTGTCGCTCGGCTGAGGGCGGCGGGGAAAATCGGCCTGGAAAACAATTCTATTCTGTCCGGAGATATCACGTGGGAAATACTGAGAAGATACGAATTCTGCTGCAGCACTGGATCGATCACAACAAAGAACATGCCGCCGAGTACGAGAAATGGCAGGAGACCCTGGTGGATGACGGCTTGGCGCCGATCGCCGGCTATATCAGCGCGGCGGTGGGCGAGATGAAAAAGGTCAACGAGTTCCTCGATAAGGCGCTGGAGGAGGCCGGGGGCCGAGATGAGGACCCCGGCCATCACCACCACCACAACGATCATCACCACCATCATCACTGATTGGTCGCTTCGGCGACTATCCACAACGGCAGGGCCCTGGCGCCGGCGTCAAACGCTGCGGCGGCCTGGGCCTTTTGCATTGTAACGGCCAAATCGGCGCTCCTTTCGGGTGGACCTGAGACGATCCTCTGCGATCAATACAAGGAGCTGAATTCCGCTGAATTATTGATTTCTTGCCGGTACGTCAATGGCAGGGCGGGGACAACAATACGGTTTTTGATTGTCGTCCCCGGTTTTTTAGCCATAAAATGGATGTGAAGCCTGGGCGGTATCGGTGGCGGATCCGGACCGGCAGCCACCGGCGCAGATTGTAGTTGAAGAGATCGCTTCGCCAAAAGGAGACACCATGAGCAGCATCCAGTTTGTGATTGACCGGGACCCGCATGAACGCGAATTTCACCAGGCCGTCAGCGAGGTGCTGGAGTCGATCCGGCCGGTGCTGGAAAAGAATATCCATTACCGGCGGGAGGCGATCTTCGAGCGCATCGTCGAGCCGGAGCGGGTCATCATCTTCCGGGTGCCGTGGGTCGACGACCAGGGGCAGGTGCGGGTCAACCGCGGGTTCCGCATCCAGATGAACAGCGCCATTGGTCCCTACAAGGGCGGATTGCGGTTCCACCCTTCCGTCAATCTGAGCATCCTCAAGTTCCTCGCCTTCGAGCAGGTCTTCAAGAACGCCCTGACCTCGTTGCCGATGGGCGGCGGCAAAGGCGGCGCCGACTTCGATCCCAAGGGCAAGTCCGACCACGAGGTAATGCGGTTCTGCCAGAGCTTCATGACCGAGTTGTTCCGTCATATCGGTCCCGACATCGACGTCCCGGCCGGCGACATCGGGGTCGGCGCCCGGGAAATCGGCTATCTCTTCGGCATGTACAAGAGGCTGGCGCGTGAATTCACCGGGGTGCTGACCGGCAAGAGCCTGAACTGGGGCGGCAGCCTGATCCGGCCGGAGGCCACCGGCTACGGCAATGTCTATTTCGCCGCCGAGATGCTGGCCACCCGCGGCGAGACCTTGGAAGGCAAGACCTGCCTGATCTCCGGCGCCGGCAATGTCGCCCAGTTTACGCTCGAGAAACTGATCGAACTGGGGGCCAGACCGGTCACCTTTTCCGATTCCTCCGGCTACATCTACGATCCAGCCGGGGTCGACGGCCGCAAGCTGGACTACCTCAAGCGGCTGAAGAACGTGCAGCGCGGGCGGGTATCGCAGTATGTCGAATTCTGTCCCGAGGCGGTGTTCACCCCGGTCGATCCGGCGCGGGAATACAATCCCCTGTGGGACCACCGGGCCGAGTGCGCCTTTCCCAGTGCCACCCAGAACGAGATCAACGACCAGGACGCCCGGCACCTGGTGAACAACGGCGTCTACCTGGTGTCGGAGGGGGCGAACATGCCGACGACGCCGGATGGCATCAACATCTTCATCGACCATGGCATCCTCTATGGCCCCAGCAAGGCCGCCAATGCCGGCGGGGTGTCGGTCTCCGGTCTCGAGATGTCGCAGAACAGCATGCGGCTGAACTGGCCGCGTCAGGAGGTCGATAAGCGCCTCAAGGGCATCATGAAGGACATCCACAGGATGTGCAGGGAAACGGCTGTACACTACGGGGTTCCGGGCAATTACATGGCCGGCGCCAATATCGCCGGATTCGTCAAGGTGGTGGACTCGATGATCGATCAGGGGGTGGTCTGAGCCGCCTCGAGCCTCTCCCCTCCTTGCAGGCGCTGCCGCCGCGCCCTGGTCTCGCGGTCCGGCGGCCTGCCCCCTGTTTTTCCGCTTCACTGCAGCAGAATGCCGAGCCGCCGGCGGCCGTCGACCTTGACCGTGCATGGCTGTGACAGCCTGATATGGACGGCATGGGCGGTTTCCTGGACCACCGGCTGGGCCGCCAGCCACTGCCGGTCGAGGCGGTCGCCGGGATGGGTGCCGAGGCTCAGGTAGTTGATGCCGAGGGAGGTGATGTTGTGAAAGAAGTGCGACCCCTGCGACGGATCGGCATGGAGCTGCGGGTGCGTCGTCTCGATGATCGCCCCGACCCCGGCGATATCGGCCCAGGTTACCGGGATGCCGAGCCAGTGATCGGCCGATCCCCAGCGGCCGGGACCGATGAGGACATACTTCCGCTTTGCGGCGACCAGGGTGCTGTTGATCTTCGCCAGTTCACGGGCGATGGCGGCGGTGTGGGCGGGGTCGAAGGTGTCCGGCTTGATGGCGACCAGGTCGAAAAAGCTCCGGTTGTCGGTGTTGCCGAGAGATTGGTGGCAGACGCAGAAGGCCCGCTGCAGTTCCTCGTCGCCGATCTCGACCTCGAGCATGTCCTCGCGGGCGCTCATCGGCCGGATCTGCAGCACCGCCAGCCGGGCCGGTTGCGTCGCCCCCCCGGGGAAGTCGACGGCGAATTCGATCTCGACCGGACAGCCCATCTCCCGCCGGCCGAGGGCGAGCAGGACCTCGATCAACTGCGGCAGGGGGTGGGTCCGGTGTTTGAGGATGGCGGCGAAGGTCAGCACCGGGATGCCGCCTACGACGGTCTGGTCGCGGATGCGCTGCTCCTCCGGAATATAAGAGCTGGTCAGGAACTGAACCGGGAAATCCCCCAGGGCTGCGGCGATCTCCAGCCGGCAGAGGGCGCCGCCGGCCTGGCGATCGACGAGGGCCTCCGGCCGGCCCAGGCGCAGGGCGTAGAAGTGGGTCTGGGCGTTGTCGAGGATATCGCCGACGGTGGCGCGCTGGGGGTGGACCTCCGGGTAGCGCGGCGAGAAGCGGAGGATCTTCTCCCCCTCCATCACCGACTTGCCGAGGCCGAGGGCGATGCTGGCGACCCCTTCGCCGCTTTCCATCCGGGCAAAGGGGTAGTAATTGAGCGACTGGGCGACGCCGGAGATCGCCGGGTAATAGGTGTCGCCGTAGCGGCTGCCGATGACCTGCTGCAGGATCACCGCCATCCGCTCCTGTTCGATGCGGTTGCCGACCCGCCGGGTGAAGGCCCTGGGGGCCTCGAAGAACGTCGAGGCATAGACCATCCTGATGGCGTCGAGCAACTGGTCGAGACGGGCGGCGGGGTCGGGGTGGTCGTTGGCCAGCATGCAGGTGTGGTACAGGCCGGCATAGGACTTGAACCGGGCATCTTCGAGCAGGCTCGAGGAGCGCACCGCCAGCGGCTTGCGGGCCGTGTCGAGGAAGGTGGCGAGCTGGGCCCGGAGCGTCTCCGGAAACCGGGTCTGGCGGAACCGCTCGGCGATGGCCTCGTCGGCAAGGTCTTCCAGGGCCAGCGACTGCAGGCCGTTGAGGCGGAGGAAGGCATCGAAGGCGGCGGTGGTGATGATCAGGGTCTGCGGCACGAAGACCTCGATCAGCGGATACGGCGCCAGAAGGTCGGCGTTGCGGTACAGGGCGGCGGCAAAGAAGGCCAGTCCCCTCGCCTTGCCGCCGAGAGAGCCGTTGCCGATCTTGGCGAATTCGATATCCGGCTCGTAGTGATCGATGTCGAAGTTGACGATGACGCCGCGTTGCCGCTCGATCCGCTGCTGTCTGATCATCTGCCGCAGATGCTGGCGGTGGGCTTCGGCGGTGGCGAAGGAGGTGTCGCGCAGCGGCCGGACCTGGGAGGCCAGTTCGACCTCGGCCAGGGTGTAGAACCAGCGCGAGAAATCGTTGTGCCGGCAATGGAAGAGAAAGGATTCGATCGGGATCTCGGCCAGTTTTTTCTCCAGTGAATAGAGATCGCTGGCCTGATCGAAGGCGGTGCCGTCGGGCATGCGGAAGACGAAGTTGCCGAAGCCGAGGTGGTCGATGAGGAAGGAGCGGATCTTCTCGTTCAGCGCCGAGGTGTTCTTGTCGACGAAGCCGGCCGGGATCGCCTCGGCCTGGCGGGCGTTGCCGGCCTCGGAACTGGTCAGCAGCAGGGGGATGTCGAAGCGGTCCTGCTTGATGTGACGGAGCAGCTGGATTCCGGCGCACCTGTCGAGCACGCCGTTTTTGGGGAAGCGGACATCGGAGATGACCCCGAGGACGAAGGGCTTGAACTGTTCGTACAGCGCCATCGCCCGCTCGAAGGAGTGGGCCACCAGGATCTTGGGCCTGGCCCGCATCGACAGCAGCCGGTGCTCCTCGTTCAGTCCGTCCTCGATCACGGTCTGGGTCTCGATGACCAGCTCCCTGTACAGGACCGGCAGCAACAGGGACAGGTAATACGGCGAATCCTCGACGAAGAGGATGACCCGGACTCCGGCAGTCGTCGTATCGGGGACGGCGTTGATCTCGTCCTCGATGCACTTGATGATCGCCAGCAGGATGTCGGCCTGGCCGGTCCAGAAAAAGATCCGGTCGATGTCCGGTACCTCCTGGCGCCCGGTGGCGGAGGATTCGGCGATCGTTTCCTGGTAGGTCATCAGCACCACCGGGATCCCCGGCCTGATCCGCTTGATCGCCGCCCCGGTCTGCTGGGCGTCGGCGTCGACGGTCTGGGCGAAGGTGACGACGAAGTCGAAGGGGCGCTCGGCGAGGAGCCCGATGGCCGCGTCGAGCGACGAAACCCAGGTCAGACGCGGGGGGCGGCTGAGGTTGAGGCCGCGGTACTCGTTGACGATCTGCTCCGACAGGCGGCCGTCCTCCTCCATGATCCAGGCCTCGTAGGAGGTGCTGATGAGGAGGATGTGCTGGACCTTGGTGGGCATCAGTTCATGGAAGAGCTTGAACCGTGAACTGAGCCTTTTGCCGTTGTTGTCGGCCATCGCTGTTCCTCGGGTGGTCGCCGGAATGGTTGCCGCCAGGATGGCGGTTCGCCCGTCTCATTTTCATGATACCCGCAGCCGGAAGAATGGCAAAGGGTTCGTCATCATTCTCTGTCCTCTTCATCCGGGGGCCGATCAGGCCGGGAAAGAGAGAAAAACAAGGGCGGCGTAAAAAATTGTTGGCAATTCATGCCAAGTCCAGATATATTTACCAGTTTATTCTTGGTTGTTTTGTCGGTCGACCGCGTGGTGCGGCTGGCATTTTTGTAGATATCCAAGAGTTTCGCCAGGTTCTGGCGGAATGCCTGAGCGGGGATCATCCCGCTGCACGTCTCCCTGAAGCCCTGTCGGGGCCAAAGACAGTATCCTGATTTCTGAATCTGATTGTGACTCATCGTCAGTTGATGAAGGGGTTGCAGCACGCTGTGGCCCTTTTTTGTTTTAATCCCCGTCGCCGATGGCGGCGGGGCAAACCTGATCCGGTTGCGAGAAGCGGTAGAGGACTATCATCATGAACAAAGATTTAACGAAAGTACGGAATATCGGCATCAGCGCCCATATCGACTCGGGAAAAACGACCCTGACCGAACGTATCCTTTTCTATACCAACAGGATACACGCCATTCACGAGGTTCGCGGCAAGGACGGCGTCGGGGCCAAGATGGATTCGATGGAACTGGAGAAGGAGCGGGGCATCACCATCCAGTCCGCGGCCACCTTCTGTTCCTGGAAGGATATCGATATCAATATCATCGATACCCCCGGCCATGTCGATTTCACCGTTGAGGTCGAACGGGCCCTGCGGGTTCTCGACGGGGCGATCCTGGTTCTGTGCTCGGTCGGCGGGGTCCAGTCGCAATCGATCACCGTCAACCGCCAGATGACCCGTTACCGGGTTCCGCGCATCGCCTTCGTCAATAAATGCGACCGGACCGGCGCCAACCCGGAGCGGGTGACCCGGCAGCTGCGGGAGAAACTCAACCTCAACGCCCACATGATGCAACTGCCGATCGGTCTCGAAGGCGATTTGACCGGGATGGTCGATCTGGTGAAGATGCAGGCCATCTATTTCGATGGCGACAATGGCGAAAAGCTGCGCTACGAGGCCATCCCCGCCGCCATGGCGGCCGAGGCCGAAGAGCGGCGTCAGGCGCTGCTCGAGGAAATCTCGATGTTCTCGGATGAGTTGATGGAGGCCGTTCTCGAGGGCGGCGACATCGACCCCGCCCTGGTCTACGATGCCGTGCGCAAGGGGACCATCAGTCTCGATTTCACCCCGGTCTTTGTCGGCTCGGCTTACAAGAACAAGGGTATCCAGCTGCTGCTCGACGCCGTCGAGTCCTACCTGCCCTGCCCGATCGATGTCGAGAACACCGCCCTCGATCTCAAAAACGACGAGGCCGAGTTCAAGGTCACCAACAACCCCACCGATCCGCTGATCATGCTGGCCTTCAAGCTCGAGGATGGCCGCTATGGCCAGCTGACTTATGTCCGGACCTATCAGGGCCAGGTCAGAAAGGGCGATACCATCTACAACAGCCGTACCGGCAAGAAGGTCAAGGTCGGTCGCCTCGTCCGCATGCACGCCGACGAGATGGAAGAGATCGAGGAGTGCGGCTCCGGCGACATCGTCGCCCTCTTCGGCATCGACTGCGCCTCCGGCGACACCTTCACCAGCGACCAGATCTCCTGCTCGATGAGTTCGATGCACATCCCCGAGCCGGTCATCTCGCTGGCGGTCATCCCGGTCGACAACAAGGCCCAGATCAACATGTCCAAGGCCCTCAACCGTTTCACCAAGGAAGACCCGACCTTCAAGACCTTCGTCGACCACGAAACCGGCGAGACGATCATCTCCGGCATGGGCGAGTTGCACCTCGAGGTCTACATCGAGCGGATGAAGCGCGAGTACAAGGCCGAGGTCGAGGTCGGCGCGCCCCAGGTCGCCTACCGCGAAACGATAACCGGCAGGGCCGATTTCAACTACACCCACAAGAAGCAGACCGGTGGTTCCGGGCAGTTCGGCCGGGTCGCGGGCTATATCGAGCCTCTGGGTGAGGGGGAGTATGAATTTGTCGACAAGATCGTCGGCGGCGTCATCCCCCGTGAGTTCATCCCCTCCTGCGACAAGGGCTTCCAGAAGAGCGTCGAGAAGGGTTCGCTCTGCGGCGCGGCGATTACCGGGGTGCGCTGCGTCATCAACGACGGCGCCTTCCATGCGGTCGATTCGTCCGACATCGCCTTCCAGCTGGCCGCCATCGGCGCCTTCAAGGATGCCTACCTGAAGGCCAAGCCGGTCATTCTCGAGCCGATCATGAAGGTCGCCGTCGAAGGGCCGTCGGAATTCCAGGGCGCGGTCATGGGCAGCATCAACCAGCGCCGCGGCATGATCATCGGTTCGATGGAAGAGGGTAACTATACCGTGGTCGAGGCCGAGGTGCCGCTTTCCGAGATGTTCGGCTACAGCACGACACTGCGTTCCCTGACGCAGGGCAAGGCGGAATTCACGATGGAATTCGCGACCTTCAAGCCCGTGCCGCGGGGTGTCAGCGAGGAACTGGTGAAGAAATACCAGGAAGAGAAAAAGAACGGTTGATCGGCGCTGCCGAAGATTCTAGAAAGAGAACATCGACGATGGTGTTCCGGCTAAAATCCCGGTTGGCGGCGGCAGTCGAACAATGAAGAGGAAAGAGGTGAGTGTATGGGTGACAATTCTGTGAAAGTCAACAATCCGATCCGGGCCCTCGGCCTGGACAACACGGCCGGCGAGGGGCTGCAGAGCATGGGCCTGGTCATTGCCCGCGCCGGGCTCGGCAAGACCGCGATACTGGTCCAGTTCGCCCTGGACTGCATGCTGCTCGGCAACAAGGTGCTGCATGTCTCCATCGGCCAGAGTGTCGACAAGACCCGCAAATGGTACGATGATATCCTGTCGATGCTGACTGACGGCGAAAAGATCGAGTCCATTCCCGAGATCATGCGCAACCGGATGATCATGACCTTCAAGGAGACTGCGTTTACCAAGGCCAAGCTCGAGGAGCGGCTGGACGATCTGGTCAAGCAGGATATCTACAAGCCGACATGCCTCATCATCGACGGCTATGACTTCGAGCACAATGACTATGCCTCGATGGCGGAACTCCGTGCGTTCATGGGGCAGCACGGCCTGAAGATGATCTGGTTTTCGGCGGTCAGCCACCGCGAGGACAAGCGCGTCAGCGCCAACGGGGTCCCGGCGCCCTGCCATGAGGTCGACGATCTTTTCGACATCGTCCTCTTCATCAAGCCGGAAGGCGAGGCGATGAAGCTCGACATCCTCAAATGCGACGACTGCGCCGTCCATCCGGGCACCAGTCTCAGTCTCAATCCGGAAACGATGTTGATCCAGAAAAACTGATCGCCAACCTGCGACGAGGTTCTGACGCAGTGTGATGACGACGCAAAGGCGGCCACCCCCCAAGGTGAGCCGCTTTTTCTTTGCTTGCGGGGGGATGTCGCGATGAGATTCAGGCCATGTATTGATCTGCACCAGGGCCGGGTGAAACAGATAGTCGGGTCCAGTATCGACGATGGCGATCCCGACCGGCTGCAGACCAACTTCGTCGCCGACCGGCCGGCAGCGTGGTTTGCCGCCCTGTACCGCGCCGACCGGCTGACGGGGGGCCATATCATCAAGCTCGGGCCGGGCAACGACGAGGCGGCGCTGTCGGCCCTGGCCGCCTGGCCGGGGGGGATGCAGATCGGCGGCGGAATCACCGCCGACAATGCCGGGTTCTGGCTCGATCACGGGGCTTCGCACGTCATCGTCACCTCCTATGTCTTCGACAAGGGGGGAATCGACCGCGACCGCCTGGCGACCCTGGTGCGCAAGGTCGGCAAGGAGCGGTTGGTCCTCGACCTCAGCTGCCGCCGGCGGGGTGACGGCTACCTGATCGTCACCGACCGGTGGCAGAACTTCACCGATGTCGCCATCTCCGCCGCAGTGCTCGACGACCTCGGCCGCAGCTGCGACGAGTTCCTGATCCATGCCGCCGATGTCGAGGGCAAGTGCAGCGGGATGGAGATCGGCCTGGTCGAGCTGCTCGGGGCTTTCAGCCCGGTGCCGACGACCTATGCCGGCGGCATCCGCGATGTCGATGATCTGGTGCTGCTGCGGGACAAGGGCCGGGGGCGGCTGGACTTCACCGTTGGCAGTGCCCTCGACATCTTCGGCGGCACGATGATGACCTATCGCCAGGCGGTGGCGTTCAGCGGTCAGCCCTCACCAGCCTGACCGATATTTCCGCCGCATTCTTTCGATCACCTCAAGGTCGGGGCTGTACGGCAGCGCCGGCGGGACCGGCCAGTCGAGGCTCAGTTCCACGGCGAACGGCGTCGCCGCCAGGTGGCGGTTGTAGGCCTCGACCGCCAGACGTTCGAGGTTGACCGTGTCCTCGATATTATAGGCGAGCAGGGTGTGCAGTACCCGTCGGTCGTGGGTGCGGCGGTACTCGTTCCACAGCAGGACGGCAAAATAGCCGTCCACCCCGTCAAGGGCGCCGCGGCTGATCCCCAACCCCCGCTCGCAGCCCTTCAGGCCGCCCTTGAACCCCAGTCGGGCCAGGACGTAGCGCAGGTCGATCTGGGGCTGGGGCAGCCGGATGCGGAAAAAACGTTCCAGGACCGGGACATCGAAGCTCCTGCCGTTATAGGTGACGAGGACCTGGAAGCGGTCGATGAAGGCCGGAAAGCGGTCGAGATCCTCGCCGTTGACAAACGTCGTGACCGCGTCGCCGTCGTAGACGGCGATGGTGGTGATCTCGGCCTCATCGGCGAGGCCGGTGGTCTCGATATCGAGGTAGGCGGTGGCGTCCCGGTAGTGGGGGAATATCCGCCAGTGCTCGCTGGCGGCCAGCCGGCCGGTGAAAAAGGACGGATCGGCGGCCAGGGCCTGGCGGGATGAGGCGAGCAGCGCCGGGATCTCGGCCGGGCAGGCGGTTTTCATCGGCACCGGCGGCGGATTCCGCCAATCGTCCCAGCAGCTGATCCCGGACTGCCACAGCCGGCGCTCGGTCTTCGGCCCCAGCCCGGGGACATGGCAGAAGGTGTGCTCGAGCATGGGGCGGCGGCGATCGCTCAGGCCGGCTGCTGGTCCGGTCTCGGGTTCCTGGCGCGGCTCCGCAGAGTTTTGTCGCCCGCGTTCTTCCTGCCGGGCTGCCCCTGCCTGGCGCCTTTTCTCGCCGCCGGTGCGGGGGATTCAATCCGGCTGAGGTGCATCGGCCGTTCGTTGATCCGCACCTTCTGCAGCAGACGGAAGATCTCGGCGGGCATGTCGGAGGGAAGGTCGACGGTGCTGTAGTCGTCGAAGATCGAGATCTGACCGATATGGCGGCTCGCGATATCGGCCTCGTTGGCGATGGCCCCGACGATGTTGCCGGGCTTGACCCCATGCCGGAGGCCGACCTCGAGGCGATAGCGCTCCTTCGCCTCGTCGGCGGGCAAGGAAATCGGCCTCCTCGCCGGACGATCGGTCTCCCGGCGACCCGTTGTTTTTTCGGTGCGACCGGAGGCCATTCTGGCCGGTTTCGCCTGCCGCGGTTCCGTCTCAGCCATCAAAAACGGCCGTTCGCCATGCACCAGGCGAGCCAGGGCGGATGCCAGCAGCAGCGGGTCGGTGCCGTGTTCCTGCTGGTAGTCGCGGATGATCGTCTGGAACACGGTGCTGTCGGCCTCGAGGGCGCCGCTGATGCGGTCCTTGAATTTTTTGATCCGCTGTTCGTTGATCGCCCGGGCCGAGGGCATGTCCATCGGCGCGATCTTCTGCCGCGTCAGTTTTTCGATGGCGCCGAGCATCCGCTGTTCGCGGGGATGGACGAAGAGGATGGCCTTGCCGCTCCGGCCGGCCCGGCCGGTGCGGCCGATCCGGTGGATATAGGCCTCGGCGTCGAAGGGGATATCGAAGTTGACGACATGGCTGATCCGCTCGACATCGAGGCCGCGGGCGGCGACGTCGGTGGCGACGAGGATGTCGATCCGGCCGCTCTTGAGCTGGTCGATGGTGCGCAGGCGGTTGGCCTGCTGGATATCGCCGCTTAAGGGGGCGCAGGCGTAGCCCTTGTCGGCCAGGGCCTCCGCCAGTTCCATGGTCTGCAGTTTGGTCCGGACGAAGATCAGCATCGCATCGAAGGACTCGACCTCGAGAATGCGCTGCAGTGCCTCCAGTTTTTTGGCATAGCCATTGGCGGAGATGTAGCGCTGGTTGATCATCGGGGCGGTGACGGTAGTGGTCTCGATGGTGATTTCGACCGGCGACGACAGATGTTTCTGGGCGATCCGCCGGATGCTCTGGGGCATGGTGGCGGAAAAGAGGGCGATCTGGCGGGTGGCCGGAATCTGCTCGAGGATCCATTCGACATCGTCGATGAAGCCCATCTTCAGCATCTCGTCGGCCTCGTCGAGGACCAGGCTGTGGATGTGCTCGAGATTGAGGCTGCCGCGGCGGATGTGATCCATCACCCGGCCAGGGGTGCCGACGATCACCTGGACGCCGCGCTTGAGAGCGCTGAGCTGCACCCCGTAGTCCTGGCCGCCGAAGATCGCCAGGGAGCGGAAGTTGTCGAGATGGCGACCGTACTGCTGAAAGGCGTCGGACACCTGGAGGGCCAGCTCCCGGGTCGGGGCGAGGACCAGGATCTGCGGGCGGACGTGTCTCTCGGCCTTGAGGTGCATCAACAGCGGCAGGGCGAAGGCGGCGGTCTTGCCGGTGCCGGTCTGGGCCTGGCCGACGACGTCGCGGCCGGCGAGCATGTGGGGGATCATCCGGCTCTGGATCGGCGTCGGGCTTTCATAGCCGGCATCCTCGAGGGCCTGGAGCAGAGGGCTGCTGAGTTGGAGGTCGGAGAACAGGGGTGTGGCGTTGGTGTCTGTGGACATGCGAGTTCCTTCGGCGGTGCTGGGAGACCCGCAGCGGCGATGACGGCCGGGCCGTTGCGGAGTGAGGATGAGCGGGATATGAAAAAAAGAGGGAGGTCTCGGCCTGTGATGCTGCCAACCTCCGGGCGAATCGATATCTCTGGCGCTGATCCGGTGCGTGTCTGTCCAGTTTCCCGTTGCTGCGGTGAATCGCTGTCTGGCCCGACACTCATGAGTTGAACCACTTCATATACCCGGTTTGGATCGGTCAGGCAATGAATATCATTCGGCGGCCAGCGAAATTCTTCCGTTGCCGGATGCCCGTGCTGTTGTTCCGCTGTCGGCCGGGGCCTCCCGGCGAGGATCAGTCGGGTTTTTTCCTCAGCGATTTGGTCAAACCCCGTCTGATCTTGGCCTTGATCCGTTTCTGTTTCGCCGCCAGTGTCGGTCTGGTGGGGCGACGGTATTTCCTGACAGTCCCAGCCTGACGGATAAGCTCAGCCAGACGGGCGATCGCGGCCTCGCGATTCTTTTCCAGACTTCTATATTCCTGGGCCTTGATGATGATCATGCCGTCGGCGGTGATATGGTGGTCGCGCATGGCAAGCAGGCGCTGCTTGTAGAGATCGGGCAGTGACGAGCGACGGATGTCGAACCGCAGGTGCACCGCGTTCGAAACCTTGTTGACGTTCTGGCCGCCGGCCCCCTGGGCCCTGATCGAAGTGAACTCGATTTCCCGTTCCGGCAGAAAGAGATTGTCGGCGATTTGTATCTGTTGCATGATATATCCTTCTCCTGGTAAGGTTGCAACGGCTTGATAGCAGACGGATTTGCCGGTTTGCCGGCGTAACGGTATTCTATACCAATGCTCCGGGAAAGTCTTCCGGAGACAGACAACTCTCGTTTGGGGCTCGGATGACATCGCCGCTCCATGACAGCGCCCGGCGGGTGCAGACGTTTCTTGCCGCCCGGGGATTTTCCTGCGAGGTCAGGGAACTGCCGGAATCGACACGGACGGCGCAGGAGGCCGCCGCGGCCATCGGCTGCAGTGTCGCCCAGATTGCCAAATCCCTGGTGTTTGCGGAGGTGTCGTCCGGCGAGGCCATCCTTGTCGTCGCTTCCGGCGAAAACCGCGTCGACCTGCACAAGATCGAGCGAGCGACGGGTCTGCGGCTCCAACGGGCTGATGGTCGCTTCGTCAAGGGCAGGTTCGGCTTCGCCATCGGCGGCATCCCTCCGGCCGGCCATGACACGGCCCTGGTGACCCCGCTCGATCCGGATCTGAGAAATCACAAGGTCGTCTGGGCGGCAGCGGGGACCCCGTTTGCCGTCTTCGCCGTCGATCCGTGTCAGTTGGAGGCGATGACCGGCGGGAAACGGGTCGGTCTCGCCGCAGAGCGTGGCTGAAAGGTAGGGGGCGGCATCGAGCAGGATATTCAGAGGAAACGATGGGAAATACAACGATTCGGTGTCCGAAATGCTCCCATGAGCAGACCAACACGGTTGAATGTGCCGCATGCGGTCTCATTTTCGCCCGCTATCGGCAATACCAGGCCCGGCGGCAGGAGCAGGAGGCGGCCACTGCCGCCGGCAGGGGTTCCGGCGCCGGCCTGAAACTGGCAGGCATCGTTCTGCTCCTGTTCGCAACCGCCGGGTTGACATACTATCTGGTTCGACCGGCGGGGGAAAAGCAGGCGCTACCGGTGCCACCACTCGAGCACCAGACCGCGGTCCCGGAGCCGCAGGTGGCGGAGAAGCAGCCTCCGCCGCCGCCAACGGTTGCGGCCGGAAGCGTGACGATTGTGGCGCGCGGGAGCTCGATCGAGGAGGCCCGCGAAGCCACGGTGTCGATCGAGACCCCGTGGGGGACCGGTTCGGGCTTTTTCGTCGATACGAACTATATCGTCACCAACCGCCATGTGGTCGAGGTCGACCAGCAGGCGCTGGCCGAGACCAGGTCGAAGGTGGAGACCATCCGCAGGCTCGTCGAGCTGGAAAAGGAGAAGCTGGAGCAGCTGCGGCAGGAGATGCGGCGGATGTCGGAAGGGCCGTCTCGACAACAGCTGGCGCTGATCCTTGGGACCCGCGAGGCCGAGCTGGAACGGGTGCTGCCGCAACTCGAAGCGGGCGAGGCCCAGGTCGCGGCGATGGAGAAGGGGGCCTCGGCCTCCGATATCAAGATCATCCTCGCCGACGGCCGGGAGATGACGGCCGATTTTGTCCAGCTCAGCACCCGGCATGATCTGGCTCTGCTGGCCCTGCATACCGTCGACAATCCGTATCTGAAGAGAGACCCGCTGGAACGTCGGTTGCAGCAGGGCGAAAAGGTCTACACGATCGGCAGTCCCGTCGGCCTGCGCCATACCGTGACCTCGGGGGTCTTTTCCGGTTACCGGGAGCGAACGAGCGACGGCAGCGTCATGCTGCAGATCGACGCCGCGATCAATCCAGGCAACAGCGGCGGGCCGCTGATCGATGAGAGGGGCTATGTTTTCGGGGTCAATACGATGATTCTCAAGGACACCGAAGGTATCGGCTTTGCCATCCCGATCGGGGTGGTATTCGAGGAGTTCGTTTCCCTGCTGCGCTGATCACGAGGGGGCAACCGGGGACCGTCGGGCAATGAACTGTCAGTAGCGTTCCTGGCCGGCCAGCCAGCCGGTGGAGAAGGCGGCCTGGAGGTTGTAGCCGCCGGTGTCGGCATGGAGATCGAGCAGCTCGCCGACGATGAACAGCCCCCTGGTCAACCGCGATTCCATGGTCCGTGGATCGATTTCCCGCAGATCGACCCCGCCGGCGGTGATGATCGCCTCGTCGAAGGAACGGTGGCCGGTAATGGGCAGGCGGAAATTCTTGAGCCAGGCGATCAATCTTTTCCGTTCTTCATTGTTGATCGTGCCGGCGGTTTTTTTCGCCTCGAGCCCGTTCTGCTCAAGGCAGATCGGCACCATTTCCCGAGGCAGCAGCGCCCGGAGGACGCTGGCGACCGGTTCGCCGCTGCGGCCGGTGAAGTCCCGCTGCAGCCGCAGGTCAAGCTGGGCCTCGGACAACGCCGGTTTGAGGTCGATGGCGAGGGCCACCTTTTTCCCCTGCCGCAGACTGTCGACGGCCAGATGGCTGAACGACAGGACGAGCGGGCCGTTGACCCCGAAGCTGGTGAAGCAGAGCTCGCCGAAATCCTGGTACTGCCGTTTGCCGTCGATGTAGACCCGGGCCTCGATATTTTTGAGGCTGAGCCCGGCCATCCGTTTCGCTAAGGCCCCTTCCGCTTCCAGCGGCACCAGGGCCGGGCGGATCGCGACGATGCTGTGTCCCGCCTGTCCCGCCAGCCGATAGCCGTCGCCGGTCGAACCGGTACGGGGATAGGAGGCGCCGCCGGTGGCGAGGATCACCTTGCCGCCCTCGATCATCTCCCCTTTGCAGATCACGCCGTGGATCCGGCCGTTGTCGATCGCCAGCGATTCGACCGGGGTCGAGCAGCGGATCTCGACGCCCTGCCGCTCGGCCCAGCGGCGCAGGACCTTCTGCACCTCGAGGGCCTTGCTGCTGGTGGGAAACACCCGCCCGCCCCGTTCCGTACTCAGCGGCAGCCCCTGACTCTCAAAAAAGGTGATCAGCTCCGGCGAGAAAAATCGGGCGAAGGCCTGGTGCAGAAATCGGCCATTGCTGCCGAAATGTTTTATGAAGTCGGGAAGCTCAGCGATATTGGTGAGGTTGCAGCGGCCCTTGCCGGTGATGCCGAGCTTGCGCCCCGGCATGGCCATCTTCTCGAGCAGCAGCACCGGCCTGCCGCCGCCGGCGGCCTCGCCGGCGGCCATCAGCCCGGCGGGGCCGCCGCCGATGACGATCACCCGGTTACGGTTCATGAGCAGGAAGAGCCATAGCAGATATGGCCGGTGGTGCCGTTGATCGTGATCAATTGCCCGTTTTCGAAGATCGAGGTGGCGTCGGGGACATTGCAGACCACCGGGATCCCGAGTTCCCGCCCGACGATCGCGGCATGCGAGGTGAGGCCCGGTTGTTCGGCGATGATCCCCTTGACCCGGCCGAGCTGTTCGAGCATCGCCTGGTTGGTGGATGAAACGACGACGATAACCTCCTCCGGCAGGTTATTCCAGTCGCTGTCGGTCTCTATGATCCGCACCAGGCCATGGGCGGTGGTCGAGCCGATCCCCTGGCCGGAGAAGCAGATGTCGGCGACGGTGTGAACCTTGAGCATGTTGGTGGTTCCCGGCGTCTGCAGCGGCATGCCGGCGGTGATCACCACCAGGTCGCCGTTGGCGATGAGATGGGCCTGGGTGGCGATATGGATCGCCCGGTCGAGTTGTTCGTCCATCGTCGAGGCCGAAGCGCAGTACAGCGGCACCACCCCCCGGACCAACTGCAGTTGGCGGATCGTCTCCAGTTGCGAGCTGACGGCGATGATCGGGGCCTTGGGGCGATGCCGGGCGACCATCCTGGCGGTCGATCCGGAGGTGGTGGCGGTGATGATCGCCGCGGCATCGAGATCGGCGGCGGTGGCGCAGCAGGCGTAGGAGATCGCGTCGGTGACCACCTGCCGGCGGTGGCGCAGTTCCGCCGCCAGGATGGCGTCATAATCGAGAGCGAGTTCCGAGATCCTGGCGCAGCGGGTGAGGAAGCGGATGGCCTCGACGGGGTAGCGGCCGGTGGCGGTCTCGGCCGACAGCATCACCGCGTCGGTGCCGTCGAAGATGGCGTTGGTCACGTCGCTGGCCTCGGCCCGGGTCGGGGTGGGGCTGGTGATCATCGACTCGAGCATCTGGGTGGCGGTGATCACCGGTTTGCCGGCGAGATTGGCACGGTGGATGATCCGCTTCTGGATGATCGGCACCTCCTCCGCCGGCATCTCGACCCCCAGGTCGCCGCGGGCGACCATCAGCCCTTCCGCCGCCTCGAGGATCTCGTCGAGGTTGTCGACCCCCTGGCGGTTTTCAATCTTGGCGATGATCGCCTGGTGGCCGCCGTGTTCCTCGATGATCCTGCGGACCTCCCAGACATCGCCAGCGCTGCGGACGAACGAGGCGGCGATGAAATCGACGTTTTTGGCGATCCCGAAGGCGATATCGTCGATATCCTCGCTCGTGAGGGACGGCAGGTTGATGACGGTGTCGGGCAGGCTGACCCGTTTCCGGCTCATCAGGCGGCCGCCGGCGACCACCCGGGTGATGACGTCGCCGCCCTCGATCCTGATGATGGTGAGGGCGATCTTGCCGTCGTCGAGCAGAATCGAGTGGCCTTCCCGGGCCTGGGCGGCGAATTCCGGGTAATTGACGGCGATGCGGGTCGTCGAGCAGGTGGCGGGGTCCGAGGTGATGATCAGCTCCTGCCCGTCTTCGAGGATCAGGTCGGCCTTCAGGTCGCCGACCCGGATCTCCGGACCGCGGGTGTCGAGGAGGATGGCGGTGTCGGTATCGGCCCGGCGTCGGGCCTTCTTCACCAGGTCGATCAGTCGCTCGTGGGTCTGCCGGTCGCCGTGGGAAAGATTGATCCGGGCGACATTCATGCCGGCACTGATGAAGGCGAAGACCTCGTCCTCCGTCTGGCTGCGGGGACCGAGGGTGGCGACGATCTTGGTCTTGTTCATGGTCTCTGTATTCCTGATGACAGTGAGGATCGGGTGGAAACATCGGACCCGGATGGTTGCTGGTCGGGAATCACCGTATCGGCTAAAAATTACTACAACCGGCCGGAAAGCAAAAGAGCAAAAGCAGCGATGGAGGATCGGCGCGGGGCCCGGCGGCGCGGTGGCGGCGGGTGACCGGCGTTGCCGGCGGCAAGCGGCGGTTGCGGCAAAAACGTTAGAGGTATCTTTCACCCCGCCGCTGTGCTATATTGGGTCCCTTCAATTCGGCAGCAACCTTTAAGCACATGTGCATAACTTGAAGAACTGAGGGACAAAAAGATGACGGAAGCGAGAAAAGGCGACAACGTGAAGGTCCATTACACCGGCAGACTGGAGGACGGGACGGTCTTTGACAGCTCGGCCGGCAAGGATCCGCTCGAATTCACCGTCGGCAGCGGCCAGGTCATCGCCGGCTTCGATGAGGCGGTCATCGGCATGGCAACCGGCCAGTCGAAGACCGTCCACATTCCGGTCGACAAGGCCTATGGCGCCCGCAACGAGGAGATGGTGATCACCGCCCCGCTCGAACACGTGCCGCCGGGGCTGGATCCGGAACTGGGCATGCGTCTGGAGATGGGCGGCGCCAACGGCGAGTTGATCCGGGTGGTCGTCACCGAGATCACCGACAGCCATATCACCCTCGACGCCAATCCGCCGCTGGCCGGCAAGGACCTGATCTTCGACATCGAGCTGGTGGCGATCGGCTAGATCCCGGGTCCGCCGTCCACACCGGCGAAAAACGCGGCGTGGTTGGAGGTGAAGAAGGGCGGGTCGCGCTGGAGGATGGCCCGTATTGCCGGCCGGCCCTTGAACTCGCGGTCGAGAAAGCGGCGGATCTCCCGCCGGCCCCAGCCTCGCGGGTGGTGGAAATCATGGTAGAGCGTGAGATCGCCCTGGTGCCTGGTCGTGATCTCCAGCCCGGCGGC
>Ga0075012_10002298_pt1 | contig 18868 bp, 18 predicted proteins | sample All_14_2_FD_71474 | JGI IMG/M metagenome (GOLD analysis project Ga0075012, IMG submission 71474) | Freshwater microbial communities in response to fracking from Pennsylvania, USA - Allegheny Zone_MetaG_DW_15 | ecosystem: Environmental > Aquatic > Deep subsurface > Groundwater > Drilled... | reverse complement strand
CAAGGGAACTTGTTCAGTCCCGCAATCCATCCTGATTGGAGGAAGCTACACTTGTACTTACACGGTCTTCCTCGCATCCGATAGCCTTACATCTCACTACAACGTGGTCACTGCCACCGCCGTGGACGATGACGGCACTACCGCCACTGACGATGATGACGAGACTGTCACCTTCGACGATGTCGCTCCAGAGATCCGCATCACCAAGTCTGCGGACCCGACCCATGTCCCAGAAACCGGCGGCGACATCACATTCACCTTCCTTGTCGAGAATATCGGCGTGGAAGATGTCAACCTCACCGCATTGAACGATACTGTCTTCGGCGATCTTGATGGCAAGGGAACCTGTTCAGTCCCGCAGTCCATCCTGATTGGAGGAAGCTACACTTGTACTTACACGGTCTTCCTCGCGTCCGACAGCCTCACAGATCACTACAATGTGGTCACTGCCACCGCTGTGGACGATGATGGCACCACCGCCACTGACGATGATGACGAGACTGTCACCTTTGACGATGTCGCTCCAGAGATCCGCATCACCAAGTCTGCAGACCCGACCCACGTCCCAGAGACCGGTGACAACGTCACCTTCACCTTCTTCGTCGAGAACATTGGCGTGGAAGATATCACCCTCACTTCCTTGACCGATACCATCTTTGGCGATCTCATTAACAAGGGTACCTGCTCAGTCCCGCAGTCTATCTTGATCGGTGGTTCGTACTCGTGTGAATACACGGTCTTCCTCGCATCAGACAGTCTCACAGATCACTACAACGTAGTCACAGCCACCGCCGTGGATGATGATGGAACCACCGCCACTGACGATGATGACGAGACCATCACCTTTGACGATGTCATGCCAGATATCACCATTGCCAAGTCTGCCAATCCTACGTCTGTGCCTGAAACAGGTGGCAATGTCACCTTCACCATTGTGGTGACGAATTACAACAGTGAAACGGTCACTCTCGATACACTGACAGATTCTGATTTTGGTGATCTGAATGGACAAGGAACCTGTATTACCGGCGGAACGATCGTTGGGAACGGTGGAACCTACACCTGTACGATCACCAAGTTGATCGCTGGCGATTACGAGAGCGGCAATCCCCATGAGAACACAGTTACCGCAACCGCATCTGACAATGATGGAAACTCTGATACTGCCAGTGATGATGCCACTGTCACCTTTACAGACATCTATGCCGGCATTGACGTTGAAAAACTCGTCAGTGTAGACAGTGGTACGACCTGGCATGACGCAGACTCGGCTACAGGACCATACGCAGCGTTCGGGCAAAACGTCCAATTCAAGTTTGTAGTGACCAACACTGGCAATACTACGTTGAAGGTCACTCTCAGCGACTCGGACTTCGATCTCTCTGCTTGCACCATCCCAACATCGCTTGCTGCAGGTGGTTCGTTCGAATGCACGATCACAGTCACTGCGCAGGCTGCGCAACACCACAACACGGCAACGGCAAACGGCTCGTTTGTAGATGGGGCTGGTAACGCTGAATCCGCTTCGGACACGGATGATGCGCATTACTACGGCATGCAAAACCTGACCGTCACCAAGACCGCATCCGGCACGTTCGACCGCGAGTATCTGTGGTCTATCGACAAGCAGGTGGACAATAAATACAAGACCACCATCGATCAACCCGTGGAATTCAATTACGACGTCATTGTGACGCAGACCGGAGTGAAGGACTCGAATTGGAAAGCCTCTGGGCAGATCACCATTACGAACCCGAATGAGGTCATGGATATCAAAGCCTCAATTACGGATATTCTCCCCGGTGCGACCTGTGTGGTCAAACAAGGCAGTCTCACAGTGACAACAGTGACTGTCCCGAAGGCAACTGCAGAAGGCGCTGGCTCAGTGACATTGAGCTACTCCTGCACCTTCGCAACCCAACCTGCCAACTACACACTCACCAACACAGCTACAGTTACTTGGGATAAGACCGCCGCATCAACACCCGATGGCACAGCTTCAGGCACGAAGGAATTCACGCTGACCAAGGATAAGACTAAGAATCAAACCGTCAGTGTGACAGATACGTATGTTGGTGACCTCGGCACAGTGACAGCAACAGATACGACACCATACACAACCTATACCTTTGAATATGCTCGCAGTATCAACCCGCCATCGAACAAGATCTGCGAAACATACGACAACACCGCCACCATTGTAGAAACAGGTCAATCAGATAGTGAAAAGGTTCAGGTCTGTCTGCCAAGTCTTGTGACAAGTTCCTCGCTCTGCACCTTCGACTACGACTCCAGCATGCCCGGCAACCAATTCCGCCTCATCTTTACACCGGCAGTTGGTTCGCCCAGCTACAAACTTAATGCCTCCAACCCTGGTCAGTTCTATTACAACATCTTCTACTCCAACGATACAGACCAGCCCGTAACACCTACGGTCACTATCACCCTGCCATACCCGTTCGTTACACAAGGCGCAGTACCGATCCATGCCTACAGCGGCGTCACTGTCACCCAAGCCAGCGGACAATACTGCCTCACCCCCGGCAAGGAGATCTTCAACACCAAACAATTCAATGTCACACTGGGCAGCTACTCAACGCAAACGATGGGTGCCACCACAACCCTCAACGTGACCTTACCCGAGATCCCAGCCGGCGGCTTCGTCTACACCAACATCCATCTGGATTATGGGCTCAAAGACAGCGTCGGCTATGGCAAGGATGGCAGCAACAATGCCACCATCTATGGCACATCCACGATCCGTATTCCAGATAAACAGTGGTATGGCTTCGCGGATAATCTTGGTCTGTCGCACTCCGTCCAATCCCTCAACATCTTCAAGAAGAATCCTGGTGTTGGCGGAAAAGGATACAAAACAGTCACGACCGACCCGCTGCCAAACTCGCAGGTTCTGATCTACAACTCCAGCAAGAAATTGGTGGCAACCCTCTACACAGATATGGATGGTTGGTACATGTGGTCGTACAAATACACAGGCAAACCAACAACCTTCTACATCACCATGCCTGCCTATGGAATCACCAAGACCATTACACTGAAATCCAATGGCTATGTGGAGGTGAACTTCAACGTCCCGTAACGAATATCCAATAAACAAAAAGACGCCAGCCTTCGGGCTGGCGTCTTTCGTTTCAACGCTGTCTACACAAAGAACCCAACTCCCATCGCACGCGGACCGGCATGCACCACAATGGCAGGAGGCAATTCATAGATGGGGATATTCGGGACATCCACCACCGACTTCAATTCCTCGACCAATGCCTGCGCTTCAGACTCCGCCTCAACCTGCAACACACACAAGTGAGTTTCATCTCCGCCGGGGCATTGTTCTTTCACCACCTCTATCAGCCGGGCAAGCGCGCGTTTTTTAGTGCGCTGCTGCTCGAAAGGTTCCACCTGTCCATTTTTGATCTGCAAGATCGGCTTGATCTCCAACAACTCTGCTACCAGACGTTTCGCCCCGCCAATGCGACCTCCCTTGGCAAGATATTCCAACGTATCCACCAGAAAATAGATGCGACCACGCGGGATCATATCTTCAAGTTTCGCCACGATCTCATCTGCAGATTTGCCCGCCTTCGCCATATCATCTGCCACCAAAACAAGCGAACCGAGATTGCAAGAGATCGTCTGCGTATCCACAATGCGGATGTCCACCCCTGCAAATTCCTGCGCCGCAGTTTGCGCCGAGCGGACCGTTCCACTGGCTTTGCCTGTTGGCGCCACCACGATCACGCTTTCACCAGTCTTTTGCGCCTCCTCAAAGATCGGATAATACAAAGGAGGTTCCGGGGCGGCAGTTTTTGGAAGCGCTTTGGCAGCTTTCAGTTTTTGTAAGAACGAAGCGGTATCCAGTTCCTTGTCATCATGAAAGGAATCCTCTCCAAACATCACAACTTGCGGAATCAAAGGGATTCCGCGCTGAGCAAGCATTTCACGGGGAAGTCCACAAGTGGTATCGGCAACGATTATGGTCATGGCAGCCTCCTTGTCCCATTGTATTCCCCTTAAGAAGGCAATTGAACTGTCAAAAGAACTGACTTTTTTATTACAAGGTCACACTAACCCAAAAATCCTTTTTCCTTCTTCCAACACTTCATCATAGCGGGCTTCCAATTCCTTATTCGACCCACGCACTCCCTGGATCACCTTTTCACTCCAAAGCAGATATTCCTGCTTGCGCTTCAACGACCAGCCGGAAGGCGGATAATGAACAAGGTCATATACGTTACAGATCTTATCTGCTAATTTGATCAACTTCGCCTTGAGCGATTTCTTCGCTGAATTTTCAATCTGCAATTGCTTGCGGACTTCTTTTGGAAGGCTTTTATCATCGGTCACCTCAAGCACCAACTCCAACACCTCTTCACCAAATTCACGCCCGATCTCGGCAGGAGTTGCGTCAGTATCTTCGATGGTGTCATGCAGAATGGCAGCAGTTAGCACAGCATCATCCTTTACATGGCCCACTCGCCACAAGGTTTCTGCCACTTGAATGGGATGGTTGATATACGGCGATGATTTCGAGTCTCGTCTGCGCTGATCGTTATGTTTTTCCGCCGAAAAACGCAGCGCCTTGAGGATCATTCCAGTTGCATCTTCCATAAAATTTACTCCATTCGGAATCTTGCTGTCATCACCGGGCAATGCGCACGTTCCATGATCTCCGAGGTCACATTGGCAGAATACATTTGCCGCAAAGAATGAACACTATACGATGACCCCATACACAAGAGGTCATACTTCCCTTCTGAAGACTCAGCAAGGATCTCCTCGATCACATTTCCATGCCGTACTTTCACAGAAACATTGACTCCCACCGCGCGCGCATTCTCCAATGACTGGCGCAGGCTTCGTCCAACTGGTGTATCGGTCTCTGTAAGATGCTGCCAATTTTTACTGATCGCTTCTGCCGTTGGGTAATTCAGATCGATCGGCGGAACCACATGCAGAAAAACGATCTCCGCGCCGCACTTCATTGCGATCTGCATTGCAATATGTTCCGCATTCACATCGTAACCCAACCCGCCCACACTGATCAAAATTTTTCTGGCGGGCACTCTCGCACTGGGCACATATAACAAAGGCTGTTCAATGGCTTCGATAAAATTTCTTATCGAACGTCCCGCCATCAAACGCTGAAATTGCGGACGTCCCAATGGGGATAGCACGACGATGGAATCGCTTTGCTTCGCTTCTTCTGGGAGAATCTTCTCCGCGCTTCCATTGCGGACCTCAAGCCTGTATGCCGCTCCCTGGGCATTAAACACGCTCACAGCTTTTTCGAACACACTCTCCAGCGGATGCGTATCATCAATCGCAGCAGGATTCAGCCTCTCGGTAATTCCAAGAAGCGTGATCGTGGAGCCAAGAGTCGCAGCTAGCCAGGCTCCCTGCTCGATGGCAGGGAAACTTTCTTTCGTTCCATTTGTGACGATCAAAATTTCGGACGACATAACAATTCCAATCAACGGAATAAGATAACACCGAGAATACCCGCACCCAACAATACCAGCGGAGAAGGCACATCGAACCACAATGCAATGGCACTTAAGGCTGCAATGATGAGCGTCCGCTTCCCAATCGTCTTGGTCTGCCCCACGCGGAACAACTCCCAAGCCACGATCACGATCAACGCCGCCACCGCCGGGCTCATCCCCTTCACAAATCCCTCCAGCCAACCTTCATGCTGCACTTGTTGAAGGATAAGCGCCACCACAAACATCATCACCGTTGGTGGTAAGACTGCCCCCAACAGCGCTGTGAACACGCCTGGCACGCCGCCTGCGGCATAGCCTACGAACATCGCCAATTTCAAGGCTTCACTTCCCGGCAGGAAGTTCGAAAACCCTACGGCTTCTACAAAGCGTTCTTCTGTCATTAACTTTCCGACAGCCTCTTTATACAGCAATCCCACCGAGGCAGGCCCTGAAGGTGATAGCAGGTTGACCTTTAAGAACATCCAAAACAATTGGACATATTTCGACGAATGTGATGATGTGTTCATGATGCAGAGAGAAAGATGACTCCGATAATGCCAGCAACAATAATGACGACTCTTTCAGGGATCTTGAACCACATTGCGGCAAAACTTGAAACAGCAAGCCCCCAGCCAAACCAACTCATTCCACCACCTTTTTCGAAGATCTTCCATGCGGTAAAGACCATCAACACTGCAATGGCAGGCGTCAGCCCCTCCACAAAACTGTTGACCCACGCCTCGCGCCGAAGACGGTGCAGGATCATCGTCACACCGAGGATGATAAGTGTTGGCGGCAGAATCGATGCGGTCAACGCAACCAACCCGCCGGGGACGCCACCCGCGGCATAGCCCACATACATCGCCAATTGCAGCGCGTCACTGCCCGGCAACACAGAAGAGAACCCTACCGCCTGCACGAACTGTGCCTCTGTCACAAAGCGTCCCACTGCTTCGTGATACAGCAAACCCACTGAGGCAGGTCCGGAAGTGCTAAGTAAATTAACTTTCAGGAACGTCCAAAAGAGTTGAAGGAGTATGTCCACATTCCCGAGTGTATCATGCCATCATGGCACCTTCAAATTTCAACAACCACTCCTTTGTCTTCAACCCGCCCTTCCCACCATACCCGTGGAGTTTGCCATCTGCGCCCAAAACGCGGTGACAGGGAACAATAATGGGCATGGGATTCATGGCATTGGCGGCACCCACAGCCCGATACGCATGCGGACGGTCAATTTCGCGGGCAATGTCGATGTAGGTGCGTGTCTCACCGTAGGGGATGCGATAAACAGCCTGCAATGCTTCACGCTGGAAGGCGGTAAAGGATGTCCAGTCGATGGGAATGGTGAATGTTGTGCGTTTTCCGCTCAGGTATTCACGCAGCTCTTTGGCATATGGCGCGATCTTTTTCTGATTCGGCTCAGATGGAAGTTTGAGCCTGGCTAAATAGGCATCCAGCTCGGGCTGGGATTCTGCCCATTCAACAGCAACCAGGCCCAAGTCTGAGGCGGCGAGGCGGAAATCTCCGAGAGGAGTATCGTTCAGTTCGCCAAGATAAAGTTTGGAGGGAGAGAAAGTCATAGCAAGAATCTTCGTCAAGTACACAATACCAAAAGCGATTACAGACTTGCAAGTTGTCAAACAATCGTAGGGTAATCGTAGGTTTTGCGTCAAGTATTATTCGGATAACCATGATAAATTTACGAACGTAAGGTGATTTCTCTTCTCCTCCTTTCAAAGAGAACCGCGGTCGGCGTCCGCGGTTCTCGTATTTTAACCGGGGGTTATAATTCAGCCATTCCAGATTTGAGGTTGATATGCCTGTAAAGATCACAATTATTGGCTTGGGGCAAATTGGGGCTTCGATTGGGCTGGCGCTCGCAACTCACAAAGATAAGGTTGTAACGACCGGGCACGACAAAGATTACAGCGTGGAACAACGCGCCAAAAAGCTTGGCGTGGTGAACGAAACCAACCATAACCTGCCCAGCTCGGTGGAAAATGCCGATCTGGTCATTTTGGCTTTGCCAGTGAACGAAATTCGCGAAACGCTTGGGTACATTGCCCAAGACCTCCGCAAAGATGCCGTTGTTGTGGAAACCTCCCCCGTCAAAGTTGAAGTTGCGAAATGGGTGCAGGATACCTTGCCAGAAACGGCTCACTATGTGGGAGTCGTCCCCGCAATTGGACCGGCTCATTTGGACTTAACGACCTCGGGTCTCGACTCCGCCAAGGCTGATCTCTTCGAAAGGGGCATTTTCCTCGTTTCAGCCCCTTCTCGTACCCCTGGCGAAGCCGTCAAACTGGTGACCGATCTAGTCAAGCTCCTCGGCTCAACCTCCATTCTGACCGATGTCGTTGAATCCGATGGGTTGATGGCGTCTTCGTATCTCCTGCCGCGTTTGGCGTCTACCGCGTTGTTGAATGGAACGATGAACCAGCCTGGTTGGAACGAAGTGAAGAAATCTGCCAGCCGCGGATATTTCGCCGCCACCTCTGCCTTATTGGATAACTCCATTGATGGGCTTGCCCTGCTCACAGAACAGAATCGCGCAAATGTCATCCATTCTTTGAATGTGATGATCAACAGTCTGCTCGACCTGCGCGATGACCTTGAAAATGAAGACCATGATTCTTTGGTAAAGCGATTAAAGTCCGCGAAGGAGGGCAGAGAAAAATGGCTTGCCGAACGCGAAAAAGCCGATTGGACTCGCATCCCCAGCGAAGAGATCGAAAAACCATCGTTGATGGAGAGTCTGTTAGGGTCGAAGTTAGGGAAGTTGGGAAAATCGGGCAATAAGTAACGAGTCTTACGGGATGAGTTGTTTTTGTTACATCCTCGAATGTTCAGACGGAACCTTCTACACCGGTTGGACTACCGACCCAGAGAGGCGTTTGTCACAACACAACAAAGGTGTCGGCGCACGCTACACCCGAACCCGCCGCCCCGTGAAATTGGTCTATCTCGAAGAACAGCCCGATAAAATCACAGCGTTAAAACGAGAGAGAGCCATCAAGGCTCTCCCGCGTAAAAAGAAAATGGAATTGTTCCTGTAGGGGCGGGGTAACCCCGCCCCTACATTTTTAATCGGTAAACAACGGCAAATGCCCCAGCGCGTGGATATTCATCCACTGGGAGCGATCGCCCTCGGTAAGGATCGCCGCCTCGCCAGCCACAGTCGCATTGGCTTTATCAAGGATCATGCGCATGCCCTGAAGGGTCGAGCCGGTGCTGATCACATCATCCACCACCAAAACTTTCTTGCCTTGGATCATCTCACGGTCTTTTTCATCCAGAATCAAAATTTGCGGTTGACCAGTTGTAATGGAAAGCGTTTCGGCTTTAATGGCATCGCCCATATACGGCTTATATGCCTTTCGCAAAACGATGTACGGCTTTTTGGTTTCCACCGCCAACATATGCGCGATCGGAATGGACTTCGCTTCAGCCGTCATAATGATATCGAAATCCACGTCCTTAACCTTTGTGGCAAGTCCGCGCGCACAGGCGGCAACCAGTTCGGTATCGCCCAAAATGTTCAGAATGGCAATGCGTAAACCAGGCTTAATCTCAAAGAGGGGCAATTCTCTTTTAACACCGGCAATATCGATCGAATAAGTCTCGCGTTTGGTCATGAGATGTCTCCACTGGGGGAATTTTGCATCGAAAGTTTATCATGATTCGGTCACGTTCCTGCCCCGCTTCCAATTAGAAAATTTGTGCTATACTTCAAAAATGCGCCCAATTCGCTCCTCTGAAATTGGCTCTTACCTCTACTGCCGTCGCGCCTGGTGGTATCGCAAGATCGGAACGCCCTCCGAGAACAAAGCGGAACTCGCCGCTGGAACCGAACTCCACCGCAAGCACGGACGCCAAGTCCTCGCCTCGGCTCTCACGCGGACCCTCGGCTGGCTCCTGCTTCTCGCAGCGATTCTTACACTGGTAGCGTATCTCGCTTTTCAAGTGCTATGACATCCATCGTCCTTATCCTTTTTTTGCTTGCCCTCATCTTCTTCTGGCAATCGAACCGTCAGCAGAAAGCTGCCGGCTTGCCCGGTGGACGTGTCATCTACACTGACACACGCGGCTGGGGCAAAGTGGAAAAGCCCTTATACTACGCGGCCCTCGCACTGACTGGCAAGCCTGATTACCTGATCGAAAAGAACGGACAGATCATCCCTGTGGAGGTCAAGTCGGGGCGTGCGCCCGAAGCCCCCTACGACTCGCATATCTTCCAACTGGCATCATACTGTCTACTCGTTGAAAAAACGTATGGCAGACGCCCGCCCTATGGCATCATCCATTACGAGAACCGTGATTTTGCCATTGACTACACCCGCGAACTGGAAACAGCGCTGATCGAACTCATCGCCGATATGCGCGAAGACGACGTCCGCAGAGAAGTGGCCCGGTCGCATGAGCAGGCGTCCCGTTGTAAGCGATGCGGATACCACGATATCTGCGAACAACGTCTGATTTGAGAAGGTCAGGTAAACAAGTCAGCTTTACATCCCTGTATACGTGTCTACCTGTTTACCTTATAATTGCCAACATGTCTTCGCCATTCATCCCAAAGCGTATTGTGGTCACAGCATATCCCAAAATGCCGGAAGCATTTACAGAAGCGGAAGCCATGTCCGCATTCCTCAAGGAGAAAGGCATGGATGCCCCCGTGGGCTCCTTGTACGATGAGACGCTTCGCAAGCGGGTGAAGCATGGTGAATTCGATATGCTCATTGCAGTAGGCGGGGACGGCAGTGTGCTGCGAGCGGGTCATTTATGTGCGCCTTCGAATGTGCCCATTTTAGGTGTGAACCTTGGCAGGCTTGGTTTTCTCATTCAGATCGACCGCAAAGAATGGCGTGAGTATTTTGAACGGCTCTTAAAAGGCGAAGCATGGATCGAGAACCGTATGATGCTTCGCGCAGAACATACCCGCGCTGGTGAAAAACTTGGTTCATCCTTGGCGCTGAACGAAGTCGTTGTTGGGCGCGGACAGAATTTGCGTCCCGTGAGGCTGACTGCTTTTGTAGATACTCGCGAACTGACCAGCTATGTTGCCGACGGCTTGATTGCTGCAACGGCAACCGGTTCCACGGCATATGCCCTTGCGGCTGGCGGGCCCATCCTGCCGCCAGAGTTGCGTAACATTTTATTGGTGCCCATTGCTCCGCATCTTTCTGTAGACCGTGCTGTGGTCCTTTCGGAAGGTGCTTCGGTGGGCATCATCGTAAAAAGTGAAAATGCTGTGCTGAGTGTAGATGGTCAACTACCCACGCCGTTATCAGAAGATGACCATGTTACGGTTACAGTAGCAGATGTGACCGCCCAATTTGTCCGCTTTGGAGACCCAGGTTACTTCTATCGAAATATCACCATGCACATTAACGAAAACTCAACAGGATTTCCGCGATGACCGAATTTTCCACTACAACCACCTGCTATGCCCATCCTGGTCGTGAGACGACCCTGCGCTGCAAACGATGCGAACGGTATATTTGTACCTCATGCGCCACGGGCACTCCCACAGGCTATATGTGCAAGGATTGTGTCAACGAACGAAAAAAGATATTCGATACCGCTGTCTGGTATGACTATCTGACCGGTTTCGGTACGACCTTCATCCTTTCAATGATCGCCAGTGTACTGGTTGGCATTGCTTCGATGTTCATTGGCTTCTACATTTTGTTCCTCGGTGCAGGCGTGGCTGGCGGAGCTGGGGTGTTCATTGCAAATGTCGCATTGAAGGTTGTCCAAAAGCGACGGTCTCGTCCGTTGTTCATTGCCTGCGCGGCAGGGGTAGCGTTGGGCGCGTTGCCGGTTGGAATTGTCATGGCTTTCTTTGGTGGCGGATTCTCCCTGATCGCCATTATTCTTTATGCAGTGATCGTCACTCCCATTGTTTATTCCCGCATTGCAGGAATTCGGCTTTAGTCTATGCTCACTGAACTTCACATCCAAAACTTCGCCATTATCGACAAACTCGACCTGCGCTTTGGTCCGGGCTTGATCATCCTCACCGGTGAGACCGGTGCCGGTAAATCCATCATCCTCGATGCGGTAGTCATGCTCATCGGCGGCAAAGCGGACACGACCTTCGTGCGCAGCGAATCAGACGCCGCATTTGTCGAAGGGGTGTTCCAGCTCAAAGGTCCAGAGCGTGAGGCGGTGCATGAAGTCCTCAATCGCGAAGAATTGATGGATGATCCCGATTATGTCGTACTCATGCGTGAAGTCCGCAAGGAAGGGCGCAGTGTGGCACGCATCAATGGTCGGACGGTGAATGTAGGCTTGCTCAAGGAAATTGGTGCGCTCCTGATCGACATTCACGGACAGGCAGAACACCTCTCCCTTCTCGACCCGCGCGCACATCTTGGTCTGCTCGACCGTTATGCCGATGTCTCCAAACCGTTGAACGACTACCGCCAAACCTATCACTCACTGCTAACCCTGCGCCACGAATTGAACGACTTGCGCAAAGCCCAAGCAGACTCAGACCGCCGCATTGAAATGCTCACCTATCAAGTGGAGGAAATCGAATCTGCCAAGCTGAAAGTGGGCGAAGACGAAGAACTACGCAAAGAACGTGACCGTCTCGCCAATGCCGAATCGCTGGCGCAGAACGCCCAAGAAGCGCTTGCCATTCTCGAAGAAGGCTCTCCAGAAACGCCTGCCGCCACCGATCTGATCGGGCAGGCAGCTCAAGCATTGACCGCACTCGCAAAGATCGATGCGGGACAATCAGAGTTGGCGAACCAAGCCGAAGTGATGCTCGATACGCTCTCGGATATCGTCCATGAATTGCGCAATTATCTGGAAGAGATCGAATTCAACCCCAAACGTCTCGATGATGTGGAAGAACGGCTTGATCTCATCCACTCGCTGACGCGCAAATACGGCGGCAACATTCCTGCCGTCATTTCGTATGGCGCCGATGCGAAGAAACAACTTGAAACCATTACAGGCGCATCAGACCGCATTACCGAACTTGAAATGCAAGAAGCCAAATTGCTTGAAAAACTTTCCAAGCAGGGCAATACGCTTTCTGAAAAACGCAAATCTGCTGCAGAGACAATGAGCAAAGGCATTGAGCTTGAACTGGACGATCTGCGCATGGCATCCGCTCAATTCGGCGTGGATTTCCAAACCAAGCCAGATCCGAATGGCATTCCCGTTTCAGATGGCAACCGCCTCGCTTTCGACCAGAACGGCATTGACCGTGTGGAATTTCTCGTCGCCCCCAACCCCGGTGAAGGGCTCAAGCCGCTGGCGAAAGTTGCCTCTGGCGGTGAAACCTCGCGCCTCATGCTGGGGCTGAAAAACGTCATGGCTCGCGCCGATGAGGTTCCATCTCTCATCTTCGATGAAATTGACCAAGGCATTGGTGGACGTGTGGGCATGGTAGTGGGTCACAAACTGTGGAATCTCTCGCGCAGTCATCAGGTTTTCTGTGTCACACATCTCCCCCAACTGGCTGTCTTTGGCGACCAACATTATCAAGTGCAAAAACTCGTAGATAAGGGTCGCACCCTCACCCGTGTTGAACCGCTTGAAGGCGAAGCCCGCCTGCTTGAACTTTCGCAAATGCTGGGCGAAGTAGGTGAAGGGACTTTACGTTCGGCACATGAACTCTTGCAAACCGCAAGGCAAATGGTAAAAGACAACAAAAAATAAAAAACAAAAACGGGCGCTTTGAAAGCGCCCGTTTTATTATCTTATGTCTGGAAATTAAAATGTTGACAGCCAGGGTGAGGGGGGCACCCTGGCTGTCAACGGTCGTAATAATACACCCAGCGTTTCCAAAAGTCAAGTACATGTTTCTAAGAAAACGATAAGAAATTTTTATACTGTATAAACAAATTTTGTGCCCTGAGTAGGAATCGAACCTACATCTAAGCCTTAGGAGTGCCTTGTTCTATCCATTGAACTATCAGGGCGATAATGGAATTATACCTAAAAATTCAAACCCACTCTCATAGGAAAAATTAATACACAACCCCATTGGCACATGCTATGATCATTTCCATGAACACCGCACGCCCTCCCTGCTAATCGTTCTTCCCCCTAACTTGTAAAAAACCTACACCCGACGACCTCGACGGTGCCTGACGACGCCGTCTATTTTCGTTTAAGCGTGCTCGTGCACCGCCATCTCCAATTTGTCGCTCATTCTCACATTCGACAAATTGGAGGTTTCAAATGGAAACAATACGGGGCAAAACGTCCCTTAATATGGATTCGACTGAACTGCACGCAAGACTCGCAAACTACAAACGCATCTCTCTGGACCTGGGAACTGGTGACGGCAAATTCGCCTTTTGCCACGCTGAGACTTTTCCCAACCACTTCGTCATCGGCATAGACTCGTGCCGCGAGAACCTGCGTGAATTTTCGCGCACGAACTTGCCGAACTTGCTCTACGTCATCGCCAGCGCCCAATCTCTGCCGCACGAACTGCATGGACTGGTCTCACACATCACCATCAATTTTCCGTGGGGCAGCCTGCTGCAAAGTCTGCTGGACGGCGACTCGCGACTCATGCACGGACTGGAATCCGTTTTGGGTTCAGGTGCCCAGCTCGAAGTCCGCTTGAACGGAGGCGCGTTATCCGAGGCAGGTTGGTCGCTGGAAGAAGGGTCAGAGCGCATCTTCCGAAATCTTGAAATGGCAGGCTGGTATCTCGAAACACCTGCAAAGATGGATACCCATGTCCTGCGCAAATTCCCTAGCACCTGGGCAAAGCGCCTTGCCTTCGGGCGCGATCCGCGAGCAATTCAAGTTAATGCAAGTTTGAAATAAAAAAAGTAGGTCACGCGTTGAGCGTGACCTACTGCTCTAGTTTGAAATTACTGATCAGAAATTCGTTATACACACTTTTTATTCTCATACTCAGCCGTCCACTACTTGCAAATAACCCATCTTCAAACCGAGTGATGAAGCCATACTGCGGGTCAAACTCTGCTTTAAGGACGGCAAATGGCGAATTCTGTAGTGTCTTTGCAAGCATTGAAAACATTTGAGGAACCGTGAAATGGTTATAGTCGCAAAGAAAGACCTCATTTCCCCAATCTGGGTCTGCCCATTGTTCCGGCGGCAGCAAAGAAGCTGAAGTTAAGTGCCTCACTTCTTTCACAGCATTATCTTCAACTTTGACTTGGGCATCCACAGCGCAAATACTTTGCGACCTGCCGTGAATCTCAAAACTATAATCTTCAACGCTTGCAGAAACCCACATTGACTGAGCCGTATCAAACCCATTGCGGACATTTGCAATCTCCAGCGAATGCTGAATGGATGAAATTGGGTCAATCAGAAATTGCACCAACGCCAGAACAATGACTAGGACGGCAACTGCAATGCGTAATTTTAGATCGGACATTTTCGAAACTATAACATAATGCCCAAATCACAGGTGAAACGCTGATCTGTCTTCAGCACTTCACCTATGATCCAAATGGAAGCTGTCGTATTCTACGGAAGGGTGAATTCCATGACAACAGGCAGATGGTCCGAGATCTGCATCGTATCCTCCATGCGGACGTAGTACCTGCCAAGCGTCACAGAATCAGGCAGGAAAAAGTAGTCAAGCGTACGGTCGGGAGCTTTGATAGCTGGGTCGTTGGGCCAGCGGGTAAGCCAAAGGTCAAACGTTTCTCCAGTAACATCTTCCAAACTGGGCACTGCTTGATAACGATCGAACAGGTATTTGATCTCGCTTTGTATGTTGTAATACTTTTGATGATCAGAGAGCAAGCGAGAAAGCGCGGCATCATCAGGCGGCAGAAGGTTAAAGTCACCACCCAACACCCACGGAACGCCCGCCTCATTCAACTCAACCAGGACGTTATCGATCTCCTGCAATTGCACATCTTTTGTATTCGTGCCGGGAACGTACAGGTCAAGATGAACCGTCAATGCAACAAACTCGCTCCCATCGGAAACAGGCATAGTTGCCTTCAACAACGCAGGCTTGATCTTAAACTGGTCTGTGACCGGGTCACTTTTTGCAAAAGATAGGGCAATGCGTTTTGCATCCGATATCTGATATTTTGAAAGGATGGCATCCTTCCAACCGACACTCCCCTGAATGCGTGGATGCGGTACATACGCAGACCACCAACTGAATGTGGATGTTACGCATGGATACTCCGGCAACATCTCTGCCAGACGTGTCATCTGATCTTCATAGTATGTGCGTTCCGCCCCATCGTCAATCTCTTGGATCATAATAATGTCTGGGTTTTCTGCATGGATGATGCGCACTACTTCTTCAAACGTCAGTGTGATGTCTTCTTGTGATGGCTTATCATCAGGTCCGTCGTTGTTAGGCAAGTCGCTCCAGAAGACATAATTCTTGCCAGACATGGTCTGCACATTCCAAGTCAACACTTTGAGCGACTGTCCAGGCTCCAACATCGGCGCTGACTCAGGGCATGCCAACGTCTCATTTTGGATTGCGGCAGGATGGTAATTCCCAAACCACAAAAACCCAAATGCAATCAGTACAACTGCCAAAAGAAAAACCCCCAGCCAGCGCAAAATCTTAGCAATGACTTTCATATTTCCTCCAATTAACCAGTAATAAGGAACGACATTTGCATTGTAGCATTTCCATAGGTGATATTCAACAAAGTACTTAAATCAAAACGACGACCTGATAACCATTGGTCGCCGTTGGAGATGGGACAAGACCTATCACACACTGGTCACTTCAAACACCTGTACAGGTGCGCTTCGTCCGCGCACATCGATCGTGCCAAAGGGTTTGGTAGGAACCCTGCCCTCAAGCGTTCTCATTGTTTCATGCCCCACCAAGAGTCGATTCGGTCTGGCAAAAGACTCCATTCGGCTGGCTGTATTGACGGTATCTCCCAATACATTGAACTCCGCTCTTGCCCCTACACCGATATACCCCACCATGGCTGGACCCGTATTGACAGCCACCCCAACAACCAAACGCCCGCCTTCAATCAAATAATCGGTGCGATTGATCTGAGTCAGAATGCTCAAACCTGCCTGCACCGCGCGGATCTCTTGCGGCACAACGGTCTGGCTGGAGGTTGAAACAAATGCAGCCATAATGCCATCGCCCATGTATTTGATGATCCCGCCATAACGGAAGACAATGTTTGTAACGTCGTGATAGTAACGGGTCAGGAGAGAGGCGAAAGGTTTGGCACCGACTCTTTCAGCGATTCCTGTTGAGTTGGCAATATCTGAAAACAGAATCGTCACTTTTTGCTCAACGAGTTCGGGAAGTTTCCCCGTAGCAAGATAGTCTTTGAGCAGGTAATCCACTTCGAGCGGAGAAACGAAGCGCATCAGCAATTCGCGCATCCGTTCTTGATCGCGATTCTTTTCCAAAAGATGAAGCCGGTTCAATGTCAACGCCGCCTGATGGCTGATCGCTACCGCCAAGCCCATATCGCGGTGTGAGAATGGGCGCGAATTTAACTTCCGGTTCAGGCAGATCAATCCCTGAATTTCATCAGCAGAAGTGATGGGGACATACATCTGCATCTCGGCGACTTCTACTGATTTACTTTGAATTGCTCTTACAGCGCGGCTATCTCTCAGAGAGGCAAAGTTCGTAGAAAGGAGCACATGCACATCTTCCAACATGAGGATGCGTTTGAGTTGAGACGCGATCTCCTGCTGCATGGCGTTCACATCCAGAACCGCATTCAACTTTTGAGCGACCTCATCAATGAGCACGGCATGCTCATCAAGAGACTCAAGCACGATCTCACGTGTGAAGAAATGTGTACCCATGGGAGATTTGCGCAGGTCTCCGCTCTCATTGGTGAGATGCAAGACAGCCCTGCCGATCCGTATGGTATCCCCATTCTTTAGCTCAACCACAGCCACAATGCGCTTGCGATTTACATGAGTGCCGTTGGTGCTGTTCAAATCGCGGATGGCGATGTTATCTTTGACGTTATCCCACAAAATTTCGGCATGCTGACGCGACGCAGAAGAATCAGACAGCGAGATCGTATTCGCCGAACTGCGTCCAAGCGAGGTGATGCCGGGTTTCAGTTCAACCCAAAAAGAGTCGCGTTCAGGTTCGTTGACGTTCAATCTCCACATGGTTATCGCTCTCGTGTTATATCAGTAAAGTTATTGTTATAAAGTTTACTCTTGATTTCCCTGTTCTGGAAGTTTTTTCTCGAAATGTTCAGGGATTGTAAACAGATTCGCGCAATAAAAAAGGTCGCGCCTCAAACGCGACCTTTAGCCTGCTACAACACCCTGAGCACATTCCTGCCCGATGCCCCGCTGACTCCGCCCCCGCCGTGGACTCCGCTGCCGCAGAGATAGAGGTTATCGATGGGCGTTTTGTGGTTCGACCAACCGGGTATTGGGCGCATGAATAGGAATTGGTCGAGCATGAGTTGACCGTGGTTGAGGTCGCCTTCGGTCAAGCCGTAGGTATCTTCCAAATCTTTGGGTGTAATCAATTTACGATTTACGATTGACGATTTTAGATTGGGGAAGATTTCCGCCAATGTATTGATAGCCAGATTTTCAACCTTTGAACCTTCAACCTGCCAACTGCTCTTCTTCAAAGCATACGGCGCAAACTGGGAGTGGATGGAAACCGTATTGCCCGACGTGGTGACTTCAAGATATGGCTTCTCGGAAATCTCGCCGTACTTGGTCGCGTCGTAAGCTTTTTCGAGATATTTGATGGATGGGGCGAGGACGACTGTCCCTTCGGGGATGCCGTGATTGCCATTCGTCTGTAAGTGGACTTTCGCCACCGATCCGCGCATTTTGATGGACTGGGTGTGCCAGACGAATTCGGGCGTCAACTCGCGCGGACCGACGAGTTTAAGCAAAGTGTGTTTCGGGTCAGCGGAGGAGAGAATGACATTTGCAGAAATCTCTTCGCCACTCGCAATAACAACACCCTTTGCCACTTGTCCTTCCACTCGGATACTCGTTACTTGTGACTCAGTTCTTATCTCACCGCCGAAGGCTTTCACAGCATTGGCTAAAGCGGATGTGATCTCACCTGCTTTGCCGACATTCTTATGAGCGAGCCCGCCGCGATTCATCCAGTTATGGATGAGGGTGTAGCCCGTGCCTGCGCCCATAGGTCCCAAAGTCGAACCGTGGATGGCAACGGCACAGATCGCGGCTTTGACGATTTCAGATTCGAAATATTCTTCCACGAGTTCCTGCGCGGTCATCGGCAGGGCGCGGATGAAGTTGAGCATGTCTTTGCGACCGGCGAGGCGAAGCTCGAGACCCCATTCAAGCAAGCCATAGCCTTCGCGGATGCCAAAGTTCATCGGCAGGCGCGGCATGATGGTGGCGTAGGTCGTGTCGAGGATCTGAGCTGCCTTGTTCATGAAACG